>Ga0315279_10000911_pt1 | contig 52815 bp, 44 predicted proteins | sample YL17G06_20_MG_FD_203694 | JGI IMG/M metagenome (GOLD analysis project Ga0315279, IMG submission 203694) | Sediment microbial communities from Yellowstone Lake, YNP, Wyoming, USA - YL17G06_20 | ecosystem: Environmental > Aquatic > Freshwater > Lake > Sediment | place: USA: Wyoming | collected... | reverse complement strand
GTCTTGCTTAAACTTGGTTCTCACTTTGCCTGTGCCTATTGCTCCGCCGACAGGGCGAGTGACGTAAAAAACCAATCCGTCTCCCTCTGTCACGCGTTCCCACCACCGTTTCTTGGTAGCTTGTAGTCCCCAGATATTCCCGTTTTCAAAGGCCACCTGCCAATGTTCCGGAGTTCCTACTACCAACCAATACTGACTCATCGAATTTCCCTTTCTCGAATATTCCTTGCCAGCAAAGTTCTCTGCGGCCTCGGTTGCCCAAAAGATAACCAGAGGTGGCATTATCGCACAAACGAGACCCAATGCTGAGAATCAGCGTGGAATCATGCGATGGTACGAGCCGATTGCCACAATCCCAGGACGGACCGCATTGCCCCACATTATTGACGCGAACCGGCTAACCCACCCTTTATCCGCTAAGGGTGAGCTCCGGGTTTGGCAGGCTCGCGCCGTTGCAGTTGAAAAATACATGGCCGACCAGTGGGAAGTGGACCCGAGTCGCATCCCAGGAATGGTTGACAAGCTCATGAAGCTGGCTGCTTACGCTGGCCTTCAACGTCAGAACATTCTTGGCAGCGCATTCGCGGGGCTCATAAAGCACACCCTGGAACTCTTTGCTTCGCAAAACCTCACTTATGAGTTGGAAGTGTCGGGCGACAAGGCTTTTCCGGGCGTTCAACTTCCGACACGGACAGGAGAACCGTTCATCAACATCTTGGTGCGCAAGGAGGGCCGAAACCGAGGAATCATTTCAACAAAGTGGTCTATACGCCACGACCGAATCAACGACCTCACCAGCGAATGCCGTGCCTACAAGAATGCCGCCCGGTTTACCGACACCCAAATCTTCTATTACGTCGCAACCAACGAATACGACCCTGCTCGCGTAGAGAAGCCTCTCACTGATAGATGTATCGATGGAGTTGTCCACGTCCACAAGCCACTGGTTACCGGAGTGAGCGGCCTGGATGGAAGACTTGCTGAATTCCTCGACCTGTCCGAACTTATAGAACAATCGAACCAGTGGTAAGCGGGCGGGTGGCGCATACATGCCGTTGTTTGGCATGTGTGCGATCAGTGAACGCCCAGCCGGAGCCGGGGCCAGTGACAGGAATGGCCAGAGCCGCTGGCTCTTGAACGGCGCGAGAGGCTGAAGCCATTATTGTCATGCTGCGCTGGCACTCCCCCATTTTACATCGCACACATCGCATCAGGCGCGATGTATGCGCCACCCGCGAATGTGCTCTTGGAGCCATTTATGACTGAAGCAATTCGGACAGCAGAGCATGACATTTCTCCGAACACCTACGGCGGCGTTTGCGAAACGCTGAAAGTCTTAGCGCTCGTCTTCGGCGAAACCCTAGTCGCAACAGGCGTCAGCAACTTGTCATAGATCGAAGTCACTAATCTTAACTCTTCGGCTGTATCGGCATATTGGGATTGCAGAACCACGGCACCGTCATCGACGACCATCACAGGATGCGGCTTTCCGCTCGAATCTTCGAAGTAGAACGAAAGTGTTGAGATTTCACCTTCGGACTTCGACTGCTCGAAGGCTTGTGTTTTCTCGACATTCGCGCCCATCAGCGCAGAAGCTCGAATCATTCCTGCTTTGAACTTGAACCACACCAGATTGACGGACGGAAGAGCACCCTGCAAGGCATTCATGTCAATTTGCAGAGTGTCAATCTGAACCTCGGACACTCTTGTCGTGGTCGAGCAAAAACTCAGAACGTCTGCTTTCTTGCCGCTTAGCAGAAGAAGTGATCGTTGCAGTCCGAAAAATCCTGCTATCACGCCGGTGTAGGTAAACTCCGGGAAACACACATCGCCGAATCGTCCCGGCATCTTCACTACCCTGTCGTGTTCAATCACGTACTGCGTAAAGTCTTCAAAACCAGGGTCTGCTGCACTCGCTCGAATTGTTGTCACTGCCACATGTTTCATATCCCCGAGAGGCGGCTGCTGGTCAAGGCATGTGGGCTGCTCTGAAAAAGCCTTCGTCTGAAAGCTTCGAACTGGGCAAATCTTGTACGATTTCGGCATCCCTAGCGGCCCGCCTTGAGCATCTTCAGATCGGGAGATAACAAGACGAACTGCTCAGCGATGCTCTGGAAACTGTGCGTAGTTTTCGCGGTCACGTGCACCTTTTGCTTGGTGATTTCGACTGTTTCCGCTTTGCCGCTCGGATGACTGGCATCGACGTGCAGAACCACTCTGTAATCCTGAACCTGCTCCGGACGAAGATGCGCAATGTAAACCGCGAAGAAGGGATTGCGCTTCAGAAACTGAACATCCAGTTCGAATGAACTGTTGCTCGGCCTGAGCACGTCTGTTATGGCTTGCAAAACAGGAATGATCTGCTGTTCCAGTTTCCTCTTCGCGTGCCCATACGACACTTCCATGACCCGAGAAAGCACAGTGACGTGGTCTTCACCGTCTTCTGAAAGATGCTTCGGGTCGTACTGAATCTTCAGATACAAGGTCTGGTCGATTTCGACCTGTGCGGTGAGAGTGTTCTCGTTTTCCACCTTGCTGCTGAAACGGAAGTCTCTGCTCTGAAAATGATTACTCAACGAGCGAATCACACTCTCAGCAAACTGACCATCGAATCGTGCGGAAAACCACCATCGGCCAGTGGTATCAGGGAAAAACCTTATCGCGAGCTTTTGAAGAAGAAAGTAGACCTTCAGACTCGATTTTTGCAGCGCGGCGACCAGACCCGTGAGAAGCGCCGCCAATCCCGAAAGGCGTGTGATTGTTTCGGGCACGGTGCTCGGGTGGTAAATGGAATATCCCCAGCTTAAGAGATAAGCAGCCAGCAGGATTATGTAGAAGATCGTCCATCCCATAGCTGAAGCTCACTTTCTCCGTCGGTTTTTCTTCCGACACCCGAACAGTGTTGATGTTACTGCTTCGCGGGCCATCTCGCATCAATTTTCGTCAAGATTCGCTCCGCGATAGCAATCGCGCTGGTTAATGCCGACTCGAATGCTGTAGAAGGCCGTTCATCCCATTGAGCCAGCCTTCGAGCAGCCGGAATGCTGACGGCGATCACAAGCACTCGGTTGCAACCCTGGTCCACAACAAAAGTGTACCATGTTCGCCTTTTATTCGCCTATCGAATGTCTCCTCCAAAACACCGTCATGCGACCCATCGGGGCGAATGTAGCAAGTAGCGCCGACCTACTTTGTAGGTCTGCGGCTTCTTCCCTCAGAGGCGGGTCCCGCTCTGCGGGATCGGCCGGCAGTCTCGCCAGCCCGGGAGGCATTCAAGGGCAACTGTGTGAGCTTGTCCGATAGTCCTGCGCTGCAGCTAGGAAGGCCCAGGGCAGGAATGGCCGTCCAGTCTTTTTTAATGCCAAGGGGGGGCCCCTCCCCGGGCCGATGGTAGATGACCTTTCTTCCCTACCTGGGGAATTTTCAAGCGCCACTCTTGGGGAATTTCAGGTTGCCATTAACACCAGCGGGTCTATAATCCGCGAACATGCTGAGGTGGCTATGATCGAGACCGTAGCTCCTAAGGCCGAGCGGCAGCAGCGTCGGAGTGAACGGACACTGCTGAGAATCCCTATCCAGGTCGGGGGGAAGGATACAGGTGGGAAACCCTTCAGGGAAACAACGTACACCCTGGTCATTAACCGGCACGGTGCGCGGATCAGATCGGCCAATGGAGTTTTACCCGGGGGGATATTCCCAAGTGCTCCAAGTTCGGTGAGATCGTCGTTGTTTTCACCGGGCGGAGAAGAGAGACGACGTGAAAAGCGTTTAGTTGCCAAGTTGCCGGCTGGGATCAGGCGCCAACACAGGGGAAAAGAGAACACCGCGACCGAGAGCCTTTCGAATTTGGGGATCTGCTTCTCTTCAAACTTAGTCATGGACGAGGGCGATTCCGTATTCCTCATGATTGAGTCAGAGCGAGGAGGGCATAAGCAGGAGCTCCCTGCCCAGATTGTCTGGCGCCGACCCCTGGACGCGAAAGGCAGGGCCCTCCATCGAGTAAGGCTGGGGGGAGATGAATAACCTAAGTGGTCTGTTACAGGCTATCCTCTACCTCCGTTTGGAGGGGAAATAGATGGAGTCGCAGCGGGTAAGACGCAGCGACCGAATCACCTTGGAACTCCCCTTGCAGGTATCCGGGGCGGACGCCAAAGGCTTAGGGTTTGTCGAAGACACTCAGACGGAAGTGGTGAGCCGGCATGGTGCAAAAATCCTCTCGCGGCATCAAATGGGCCGCGACCAGGAAATTGTTATTCGTTGCCTGGCAACGGGAAAGGAGGCTGATGCACGCATCGTGGGCCAAGTTGGCGAGGAGCCCAGAGGTTACTATTATGGGGTCGGATTCCTGGATCCGGAAGCGAACATTTGGGATATTGAGTTCCCGCCCTTGACGGAGTCTGAGCAGGCAATAGCCCGTGTGCTGCTGGAGTGCACGCGCTGTCATAGTCGGGAATTGGTTTACCTCGATGCACTCGAAGCTGAAGTCCTGGAGGTAAGCAAGAGTCTATCGCGGCCCTGCAAGCGCTGTACCGACACAGGCGTCTGGAAGTTATCAATGCCCGAGTCGACCGGCCCGCAATTGCCACCCACGCATCCCCCAACGGTTTTGGAGGATTCTGCTGGTCCACCCAAGCGAACTCAGAACGAACGTAAGGAGGTACGAGTTCGCGTAAAGATGACGGCATGTATTCGTCATCCCTACCTCGGTGAGGAAATCGTAACAGCCGACAGTGCCTCCCGTGGCGGCTTTAGTTTTCGAAGCTCCAAGCGATATGGCACGGGATCTCTGATCGATGTGGCTATGCTTTACACACGAGACGGAGCGAATATCTTCATTCCGGCACGCATCGAGCATGGTGAAGAGCTACTGGGCGAAAACCTGATTTCATACGGGGTTTCGTACATCCCGATCCATAAGGGCTGGCCCGGGAAGTAAGCCGGACGCTGATAGCCGAGGCGTTTCAACGCTCTTCGGCTCGGTGGGGCCGGATAGGCCACGAACGGTGCGCGTTCCTGCGTCAGCTACTTCGTGATGTTCTGGCAGGAATGATACATCGGCGGAGGCTGGCCAGGAGCCGGGCAGCAGGGAGTGCCCTTATCTATTTCAACTGGATCCTGAATCCCTTCTTCTCCTGGCAGATCTCGACTTTATCTTCCCGGGAGAGCCACCCAAGCGCGAAACTCAGAAGCTCGCCTGTACATTTGAGTTTCTTCCTGAGTTCGGCTGCAGTCTGCGGACCGTCGCTGGAAAGTGCCTGCCAGACTCTTCCTGCCATCTCACCTATGTCGTTCCGGATGTCCATGATCTGGATCTCCTCTTCTGGCAAAGTCCTCGACGCCTTCATGCCGTATAAACCCGCTACCAGAGGATAACGTCCCCTAGCCACAAGCCAGCTTCTTGACGACGCGGCACCCTGGTAGCGTCTCGCTTGATGTCGGGATGCTGTTCAATTCTTGCGATCTGATGTTACGCCACGCCTCCCGGCGAGTCAACACAGGGCAACCATTCACATGGTTTCATGTCGCTAGCTTGCATGCCCAACGCGGCGAGACCGCTTGCTTCTGTCCTGCGGCGCTGGTCCGCACTTGAAGAGACTCAGAGAACAAGAAGGCTCTGAGGGTGCATTCTCGTTTGAGGTGCATGCGACCCAACCCAGGCCCCTACAGCACACAGGGCTTCAGAACCCAAAGACAGCCCCTAATCTAGTGCTTGCTGACAGAAGTCAGCGTTATATCTTACGGTTTGGAAGGGCGGGGTCCGGTCGCCTTGGCGACATTCGCCGTGGCGAACTTCAGCCCCGCCGGAAGGTCCCCTCACCCAGCCTTCGGCCACCCTCTCCCGCCGCGGCGGGAGAGGGGCTGGGGGTGAGGGGTCGCACCGCTGGTGGCGGGGTTCCCAATAGATCGGGACAGGTAAAAACCCGCCCTTCCGCTGCACGGATACCGCTCAAGCTATTCTGTTGCCACTCCTACCTGAGGGCGCGTCACATGGACGGGAGTTGCCTACCATCCGAAGAAGGACTCGCTTGCTAGGCAGGCGCCCTTCAACCGCCGCAACAAGCCCCTACCTCGGCGGACCCTCATCCTAACTAACCCTTTGCGCCACGGACGCGAATTCGTGTAAGCCTGTCTAAGTCAAGGGCCTGGAGGGATTCGAACCCTCGGCCTACGGTTTAGGAAACCGTTGCTCTATCCTTCTGAGCTACAGGCCCGCAACGAAAGAATCCACAGATCTTCTTCGCTTCTTGAAGGTTACCATTGGCAACTGGAGCATGTCTACAACTCGCTGAATCCCTTTCCTGAGCGCTGGCTTCCTTCCCCTGGCGAGTTTGAAATGTCTGGATTGGAAGCCCCAGCCAAAGATTGTAGCTTTGGCGGACGATAGGGCAATGCCGCTCCTTTGCGCCTTTCCAGGTCGGCGGGCCAATCTTGCCTCTTGCCATTGCGTTCGCAACCACTTGCGTTGCGAGCCTGCCCCTGGCCAAAAGCATACTCCTGGCGTACTCGCCGAATCGAACCCCCATTACGGCTGTACCCAAGGCATTTGGGGAGTTATGCCAAACGCGCTTGTCCCGAGCCGGTACTTTAGTACTCTTGTGGAAGATATTAAGAAACTCTAACATTTGGGAGTTTTGATACAAACCCGTTAAAGGGAATAAGGCAGTCTGTGTCAGTGAAAGAACGGCAAGATATAAGCTAACGCTCTAATAAGGATTACTCCGATTCAAACCAACCTCAATGCGTGGCTCATTAAGTCGGGCCTGCTGACAGAGGCAGAGGTGAAGGATTTCTCTGAGGCGGCCCGTCAGAAGGGCGAACCCCTCTGGGAAGTTCTGCTGCGCGAGAACAAGATTACCGAGTCTTGGCTCACGGACATGTACTCGCGGCGGCTGAAGGTTCCCGTGGTTGAGTTGTCGTCCCAGCCGATTGACGCCGAGGCGGCCCATCGGCTCCCCGAGTCTTTGGTGCGCAAATACCTGTGTGTTCCGTTCGCCTGCCACGGCCGTCATTTGAAAGTGGCTTTTGTCGATCCCGCGGACTTGGCGGCCATCCAGGCCGTCGAGTTTTTCACGGGATGCAAGGTCCAACCCGTGGTGGCGCTCCGCACGCAGGTTCTGGAAGCCATCGAAGAGAACTTCTCTCGGTCGCAGGCCGTTGACATCATTGACCAAGCCAGTGATGGTCCGGACGTTCAGCTTGTTCCCTTGCTCCAGGACCTGGACTTGGATGAAGCTGGTTCCCTCAAGGCCTCTGCGATCCCTCCGATCATCAAGCTCGTCAACCTGGTGATGGCGGAAGCCTTGCGTGTGCATGCCAGCGACATCCACATCGAGCCCACCGAACACGCGATTCGCATCCGCCTCCGCGTAGATGGTGTATTGCGGGATTTCTTGCAGACGCCCGGCTGGTTGCATGCCGGGCTGACGACCCGCTTGAAGGTGGTGGGCAAACTTGACATCGCCGAAAAGCGGGTGCCTCAGGATGGCCGCTTTAAGGTTCGCCTCCACAACAAGGTCACCGATATACGCCTCTCGACGCTGCCCACTCAGTTCGGCGAAAAGGTGGTCATGCGGCTGCTCGGTTCGACGGAGGGCATCCCGGAACCGAACCAGTTAGGTGTTCCGCAAAAACATCTGGGAACGGTGCTGGAGGCCGTGATGCAGCCCCAGGGCATGATTATCGTGACGGGGCCTACGGGCAGCGGCAAGACGACCACCCTTTACTCGCTCCTCAATCGCAAGCGGTCGAGCGAAGTCAGCATTGTAACGGTGGAAGACCCCATTGAGTATCAACTGGAGGGCGCCAACCAGGTCCAGGTGAATCCCAAGGCCGGACTCACCTTTGCGAGTTGCCTCCGCTCCATCCTGCGCCAGGACCCCGATTCCATCCTGGTGGGCGAGATCCGCGACCGCGAGACAGCCGAAATCGCCTTCCACGCGGCCATGACCGGGCATCTGGTTCTGACCTCGCTTCACACCAACAGTTCGATTGCCACGATCATGCGCCTCCTCGACTTAGGGGTGGATCCCTTCGTGATCACCTCCTCGGTGACACTGATCATGGCGCAGCGCCTGGCACGGGCGATTTGCAACGAGTGCCGTGAGGTATATACGCCTGCACCTCGCGTCCTGCATCGGCTCAGGTGGGATGACCCTAATTTCATCTTCAGCCGAGGCAAAGGCTGCAAGGCTTGTCACGGAACCGGGTTCAAAGGGCGGATCGGGATGTACGAGATCCTGAGTCTGTCTCCGGCGGTCCGCGAGGCCATCAATGAGAGGGGTTCCGAGGCGAAGATCCGCAAGGCGGCCCGCAGTTCGGGGTTTGTCTCGCTACGGGAAGATGCTCTCGAGAAGATCCACAGCGGCATCACGACGCCGGATGAGGTCCTGCGCGTCATTCAATCGACGGATGAGCCTGCAACGTGCCCGCGTTGCGGTCAGCCCGTCCCCGTAGAGACCGGCAAGTGCCTCTCTTGTGTCGATTCAGCCCAGCTCCGCTGCCTGGCCTGCGGGCAGGAAATTGCCCCCAATTGGCTCGTGTGTCCACGCTGCAGCACGCCCGTTCCCCGAGGGCGGGCGGAAGCCGGTTTGCCCTCGACCCTCAACGTCACCATCAGTCCGACGAACCTTCGACCAGGGCGCGCCAAGAAGGGCCCTGGTGCGGTGCAATGACCCCTGCCTTCGCCGGACCCAAGCAACCCAGACCCCGTGCTTCGAAGCGAGGGGCTTGCGCCGGCAGGCCAGCAGATTCTTCTGAGCGAGCCTGGTAAGTGGCCTCGAACTCACTGGTTCAGAGCGAAATCTTCTGCAAACTCCAACCGGGCTCCGGGCGTGGCGTCGCTGCGTTGCACGTATGGACCCGCCAGCCTTTCCCCCAAACTACCCACCACCAGCAAGGCGGAGGGCGGCTGCCAGCGCTGCTCAAAGGTTGCCCGGATTCTCGCCTGATAAGCAGCCGACGTGAAGGGCCTGCCGCGTTGCAGCAGGGGGCGGGTCTGGAATCTTCCGCCGGAGACAACCACCGGGTAGTCTGCGGCCACCAGAACCTCGCTGGCGTAAACCTGCACGTCCAAGGTGGTGCCCTCGGGCAGGCTGGTTTGACCCGTAACTTGCAGATGGCCGCCTTCACTTCGCTGGTAACGCAGCTCGAAGGAGGGCACGATTCTGCCTATCGGCCGATCGAGGTAACGGGTGATTTCCTCGGATTCGCGTTGCGCCTCGCGGAGCGAGACCTTCCAGCACCAGACGTCCAGCGCCACCCCGGCCAGGATCAGCAACAGCATAACCATCGCAGCTTGCTTGCTGAGCCACTTTTTTCGCACCGGTGGAGGCTTGGGGGCCAGCGAGGAGAGGTCAATATCCTTGAGGATGCTCCAGGTGCCGTCGGCTTCCCGACGATAAATCAGTCCCCGCGCATTCAAAGGATGGCCGCAACGGCTGCACTCAACTCGACTGGCATCTTGCGACAGCTCGCAGGAAGGACATGCGACCGTTTTCGCGGGGCCAGGAGAAGTGTTCGGCACGGGAGTTCGCGGAAAACCTCTTGTGACGTGGGCCGAGGAATTATTGTAAGTTATTCCGGGCTTGCAAGGAAACTCTCACCGTGCAGCCAGGAAATGAGCAAAGAGACACTGGACGCAAATCTGGTCCCCCGGACCTTCGCCACCGCCTCGCCGTTGGTTTGCCAAGGAGGCGATCTCCCGGGAAGCCGGGACCCGGGATTCACCCTGGTAGAGGTTCTGATAGCCCTGACCTTGTTGGCGGTGTCCTTGCTCGGCCTGGCCATGCTGTTTCCGGTGGTGATCCGTATGGGCACCCAAAGCCGGGTGGCCAGCGAGACGGCCAGAATGGCGCAACGGGAGTTCGATCAGATTCGCGAAAACGCTTTCTCTGCCTCCGGTTCTTTTACCGACATGGACGGCAACGCTGTGGATGTGTGCTTGGGCTCCTCGGGAACAAGTTGTGGCAACTCTCTGACCGCGGCAGGAGACATCGATTTTTCCGTCGCGCCTCCCGTCGGCTATTCTGTGCAGTTGGCGGATTCCTCGGGCCAGCAATATTCTGTTCGGTGGAACATCGCGGTGACCGCAAACGAAAGCAAGAAAATCATTCTGGCCGGTAAACCCATCAATCCTCCCGGCGGCCTGGCACGCGCGGTACAGCTACAAACCCTGGTGGCAAGATAGGCATGCAGAAAAAGCAGCCGCAAAAGACCGGCGCACAACCCCCTCCAGCGGTTCAACTAGCGGACTCGCGAAAGGTGGAAGCTGGTTTGAGCGTCCTGGAGCTGCTGGTGGTCTTACTCTTGTTTAGTGCGCTGACGGCTACCGCCCTGACTCTTGTCGTGCAGGCGAACAAGAGTCTGCAAAACCGACTTAGCTCCTCGACCTTGACCTCGACCGGCCTTCCCGCCCTCAACCAAATGACGCGGGAAATCAGGATGGCAGGGTTTCCCACCGACAAGAGTTTCACCGGCAGTGCCGTGGCGAGTTACCCGGGGATTGTGGCTACTCCCTTTGTCACCGCGTCCAGTTATGACCTCGTATTCGAAGCAGACACCAACGGTGATGGGGTGGTGGAACGGATTGAGTACGTGATTCCGGAGGGTTCTACCACCATCACCCGGAGGTCCACCTTGAAAAACGCCAATGGGACGCTGGCCACGAGCAGTACGGCCTCGACGGCCTTTCTGGAGAATGTGCAGAACCAGCTCCAGGGACAACCACTTTTTGCCTGGGACCTTGACCCACTGAGCGCCAAACCATTTCCTCAAAACATCCGGACGGTCTATATCAACGCTATTCTGAAGGCGCGCGGGAACGTAAGTGGGGGGCCGATCAACATGACCTTCACGGCAACTTGTCAACGGATGAACCCTTGAATTAGGATTCAGCTCATGGGGAAGCAAGAAAGACCAAGCGGATACTTGCCACGCCAGCTCACCAAGGTTTTGCCGCCCTATGCCCGGAGCTTGCTCAGCGAAATGCGCCAGGAGAAAGGAATCGCACTGCTCCTGGCCCTGTTTATTATGCTCAGCCTTAGCGGGTTGGCTTTATCTCTCGTTCTCCTTACGGACAGTCAGATCCGCCTGGGAAAGACCCTTGAAACCCAGGCACAGGTCTACTACGCGGCCCTGGCGGGCCTGGAAGAAGCGCGCGGGCGGCTCAACGCCAGCGCCCCCGATTCGATCAGCGGCTCGTTGCCCATATCCGTTACTCAGGTGCTCTATCTGGTCAACAGCAGGACGCTGGATCCTGTCCAGCCGACCAACGCTTCGAATCCATATTACGACTACGAGTACGCGCAGGAGTTTGCGGGAGGCTTCGGCACGGCCGCCGTGCTCCCTGCCGTGGCCAGTGACCAGCCGGGTGCCGGAACTGCTTCGACGATTCCCTACAAATGGGTGCGCATTACCTTGAAGACGGAGTACTCCTCCGGCCAGGATGTTGATCAGAACGGCGTTTTGGATAGTACGACCCCCATAAAATGGGATGGAACGCACCAGAATCTGACGACTGGAGTTTCAGTCTACAAACTGACTGCGCTGGCCGTGGACCCCTCGCGCATCAGAAAAATTGTTCAGACAGAAGTGGCCGGGACGGCGGCTTCGGCGGGCACCTTTAGTCCCTCCGCCAGCTTGGCCAGCGCAGCTTCTGCCACCCTGAAGGGCATCGCCGTGGAATGGAGGGGAGGCGCGCCCAACCTCACAGTGAACGGGACCGATGCCTGCGGTGTTTCTTCCGGCCTCCCCGGGATTGTGACCGGGGGCGAGGTTAAGCCTTCGTCCCCTGTGGCTACCATCATAGGAGTTCCTACGCCCACCGTGCAGGGCGTCGCCCCCTTTCCACAGTCCGCTTCGGCCCTGATTAGTTCCCTGCGGGCTGCCGCAACACCCATCCTGAGCGCCGATCCCCACGACGTCACACTTTCCGGCACCGGCACGAGCTATGTGGGAAGCAACGTGGTGCTGGGCAGCCAGCCCAGCGGTACGACCCCCGCACAACCTAAGATCGTTTATTCTGACAAGCCTTTAACGCTGTCCGGCGCCTCCAGTGCCGGCGACGGAGTCTTGCTGGTTCAGGGGAATCTCTCTATCACCGGCGGCTTCGATTATCGTGGACTGATCGTGGCGGATGGCACGGTGACGCTGAAGAATAGTGCTGTCGGCAATATAACTATCAGTGGTTCCGTGATCAGCTCTGGCAATCTCACTGCGGACTCTTCTGCCAGCAGCTTCGCCTGGCTGGGTATCGGCTACGATTCCTGTGCGGTTACCGAAAGCTATCAATATGCAATGCAACTCCTGCCCAACGCCGTGTCCGTCCTGGCTTCTCGCGAGCTCAGTTACTGAAGGGCTGCTTTCACCCTTTTCAGGCTGTTGCACTGGACTGACCCCACTCCGCAGTGCGAGAATACCCACCGGTTAGGCGCCGGTTCGCTGACACATCCATTTCCAGTCTAAGGATTGAACCACGACGGGCTTCTTGCGCCTCAAGTTGTCACCTTGCGGTGACGTGCATCATGAGTCCTTGGGACCTTTCACCGAATCGCAAACGCGGGTTGACGTTGGCTGTGGCCTCGGGTCTTTGCGCGTTTCTGGTGCTTGAACTGGCACTTTCAGCGCGCCAGCAATCCCAGACCTGGAACGAAGCCGACCATCTTCTGGCTGGCCTCCGCTACTGGCAGTCCCGCGACTTTGGAATCAACCCCGAGCATCCCCCGCTCAGCAAATTGCTGGCCAGCGCGCCACTGCTTCTGTTCCCTCTGCGGGTCCCGGTGCTGCCCCGCGGAACGGGCAAACTGGAAAGCAACGTGGCGGGCCGGAAGTTCCTCTACTCCAACGATGCCGATGCTTTGTTATGGCGCGCCCGGTTAGTCGCCGGGCTGCTCACGCTGTTTTTGGCTTTGTTGATCTTTGAAGCAAGCTATCAGATGTTCGGCCCCGGGCCGGCAATTCTCTCCCTGCTCCTGGCGGTTTTTGAGCCGAATATCCTGGCGCACGGAGCGCTGGTGACCACCGACCTCGGGCTAGCCTGCTGCTTGTTTGCCGCCGTTTACGCCTTCTATCGGTATTTGAAGCAGCCCTCGGCCCTGAGACTCCTGGAATGGGGCTTCATCTCAGGGCTCGCCTTGGCCGCCAAGCATTCCGGAATACTGGTGTTTCCCATCCTGGGCTCGCTGGCGCTGGTGGAATTATTCGGGCCAGTTCACTTCCCAACGGGGCTGGATCAGCCGGCTAAGGAAAGAGTGCGCAGATTGGAAAGGCAGGCCCTCAGTCTGGCCGCAAGCCTCCTGCTGGTGTCCGGAATCGCGCTGGCCGTGCTCTGGGCTTTCTACGGTTTTCGGTTCCAGGCGCGACCGGGAAACGAAAAGATGACGCCCCCGCTTGCGGAATACGTCCGGGGCATCAAAAGCCCGGCAGAATCCCGGCTCATCTTGCGCCTGGCGAGTAGCAGGGTATTCCCTGAATCTTACCTTTACGGGCTGGCCGACGTGCTCATCGTCTCAGCGGGCCCGCGCCCCATGTTTCTGTTCGGCAAACTCTATCCTCACGGACGATGGTTTTATTTCCCTGCCGTGTTCCTCGTCAAATCGACCCTTGGATTCTTGTTGCTGCTCTTCCTGGTGCTGGGGCGTAACCCCCTAGGTTGCTCTTCGACTCGAAAGGAAATCTTGTTCATCACCATTCCCCCTGCACTCTTCTTTGCCGTAAGCCTCACCTCGGGATTGGACATCGGGGTCCGACATATCCTGCCGATCTATCCCTTTCTTTTAGTTATGGTAGGCCGGGGTGCATGGAACCTCGCGGTAAAGCATCGAGTCTGGGCAGTCGTCGTCATCGTACTCACGGCATCCCATGTTATTTCCTCAGTCCGCTCATTTCCTCACTACCTCGCTTACTCGAACGAGGTGTGGGGCGGGCCGGCCAAGACCTACCGGGTCCTCACCGACTCTAACGTCGATTGGGGGCAGGGTCTGCTCACGGCGCGAGAATATCTCGAGCAACATCGCACCACTGATTGCTGGCTGGCCTTTTTCGGCAGCGCCGACCCAAGTTATTACCATCTGCCCTGCAAACTCCTCCCCGACCCTTTCCTGGGATGGTGGGGCAAACCCTCTGACGTTGTCCCTCGGACCTATAAGGGTACAGTTCTCATCAGCGCCACGGAAATGTCAGGAGCTTACTGGGGGCCGGGGGAACTGAATCCTTACGAGCAGTTCATGAACATCTCTCCCACCCGCCACCTCGGGGGATCCATCCTGGCATTCGAGGGGAATTTCAACCTCACACTGGCTTGCGCCTGGAGTCATGTCAACAAGGCCTGGGAACTGGAGGCGCAAAATCACCTCGACCAGGCCATCGCGGAAGCCCGCCAGGCCGCGGCACTCGCGCCGCGCCAGGTGGGAGCCCATTTCGCCCTCGGCTATATGCTCGCCCGCGCCAAACGGACAAATGAAGCGCGGCAGGAGTACCAGACGGCTCTATCCCTGGCCCAGACGATCCATCCCGAGTTTCAATGGTTCTGGGTTCAGGACATCCGAAATGAGCTTGCCCAGCAGGGTCCAAAGGCCGTTATGAGCAAATAGCTGCCCAGCGCGGCAGTGCCAGTGGGAACCTATCCCCGTAACTTCTGGAAGCCCAAGATCTTTCGATTCCCATCAAAAAGGGCGGCTGATAGTACCTTTTTTTCTTGACAAATAATCGTTACTAGCGTAAACAATAGCTGTCGGTTCATGGGTGGAAGCTCCTAAATAACAAGAAAACGTTAGAACGCCATATCCAAACGGAGGAGGCCAGAGATGGTACGATTTGGTCACTTGTTCCGTTTCATAGGGGCATTACTCGCTTTGCTGGTATTCGTGTCCCTTGCCGAACACGCGACTTTCGCGCAAGTTGATACCGGTGCGCTCTCGGGAACCGTGAAAGATCAATCCGGCGCGGTGGTTCCTAACGCGAAGGTGACTCTTACGAACGAGGGAACCAACCTTTCCGCAGTCACAAATAGCGGGGCCGACGGGAGCTACATATTCACGCCAGTGAGGATTGGATCTTATACAGTCACAGCCGAGTTCCAGGGGTTCCAAAAGGCCACGCGAACGCATATCACGGTGAATGTGCAGCAACACGTCGTCGTGGACTTTGATCTGGTGCCTGGCATGGTGACTCAAACCATCGAGGTAACGTCGGCGGTCCCCCTCTTACAGACCACTAATGCCTCGGTGGGTCAGGTGATCAATGCGAGGGCCGTGAACGATCTGCCGCTCAACGGGCGCAACTTCACATTTCTGGCTCAGCTCACCGCCGGGGTGACAGTGGGCCAACCCGACAATCGCGGCCTCATGAACAGTGGCAGCTTCACCGCCAACGGCACGCGGCCTGCCCAGAACAACTATCTCCTGGATGGCATTGACAACAACATCGATGTGGTGGACTTCCTCAACGGAACCGCGTTTGTGGTGCTCCCCCCGGTTGACGCCATTCAGGAATTCAAGGTTCAGACGAATGCCTACAGCGCCGAGATTGGTCGCGCCGGCGGTGCTGTCCTCAATGCCACAATCAAGTCCGGCACCAACAAGATTCATGGAACCGCGTGGGAGTTTCTACGCAATGACAAGTTCGACGCCGCCGACTTTTTCGAGAATGCCGGAAGCAAGAAGAAGGGCGAGTACCGCCAGAACCAATTCGGCGGCTCCATTGGCGGTCCCGTCGTCATCCCTGGGGTGTACAACGGAAGAAACAAAACATTCTGGTTTGCCGATTTCGAAGGGCTGAGAGTACGGCAGGCCCAGGTCTTCACCTCGAGCGTGCCCACGGTGGCGGAACGGTCGAGTGGGTACACTGACTTCTCGGATCTTCTTCAGCAGGGCTCCGGCGGAGCAACGCGGACCGACGCTCTGGGTCGGACGTTCGCTCTTGGCCAGATCTACGATCCTGCCACGACCCGCCCGGTAACAGCCGGCCAGGTCGATCCGGTGACGGTTCGGACGGCAACCGCGACGGGGTACGTTCGCGATCCCTTTGTAGGGAATATCCTCCCCGCGGGCCGCTTGGGTCAGAACGCGATCAAGCTTCTGGATCTCTATCCCGCGCCGAGCAATTCGAGCCTGTTCTCCAACTATGCCAGTGGCCCGGTGCGGAAAGAGAAGCGGAACACCTTCGATGTTCGCATTGACCACAACTTCAGCGAGCGAGATCAAATTTTCGGGCGGGTAAGCTACTTCGACGATCCGCAGTTTATTCCTGGCCCGTTCGGGGGCATTGCGGACGGCGGCGCTTTTAACCAAGGCGATCAAATCGCCACGTCACGCAACGCTGCGTTGAGCTACACTCACTCCTTCTCCGGCTCGATGATTAATGAAGCGCGTTTGGGCTTCAGCGGAATTCACACTGGACGGCTCCAGCCCAACGGGAACACCCTGGGGCTGCCGGAACAGTATGGAATCCAGGGAATTCCGCAGGTGGCCCTGAACGGCGGCCTGCCGGCTTTTGGCATCGGCGGTCTCAGCACCATCGGAAGCAACGCCTTCCTGGTTTCGGATGAGTTCAACTCCACCCTGCAAGTGACCGAGAACCTGACCAAGGTATACAAAACGCATAGCTTCAAGGGTGGCTTTGAGTTTCAGCACATCAAATTCTCCACCTTACAGCCTCCCTGGTCGCGCGGCCAGTTCGACTTTGACGGCCCTTACACCGAGGTGCCGAATAACGGCGGGGGCAACACCGGGCGTGCCCAATTTCTGTTGACGCCCATTGCCGCGACGGTGCCGAACGGAGTTGATTTCGTCGGAGGGGCGAACGAGACCTACGCCTCGAATATGGCCAATACCGACAACGGGCACAACTATTACGGGGCCTATTTCCAGGACGATTGGAAGGTCACCCCCAAACTGACCGTGAACCTCGGTGTTCGGTGGGATCACTTCGGCTTCGTCGAGGAGAACTTCGGGGCCCAAGCGAACTTTATTCCCGGGGCACCGGGCAGCGGGGCGCAATACCTGATTCCGGTCGAACGGAAGAATGATCCGCTTTCCCCATCCTTTACGACTTTGCTCGCCCAGGACGGGATTAACCTCGTCTACAGCAACAATTTCGCTCTGGGGAATGTACAGAAGAAGAACTTCTCACCCCGGGTCGGATTTGCCTATCAGGTGACGCCGAAATTGGTCTTGCGGGGCGGCTACGGGATCTTTTACGGAGGCTTTGAGAACCGAGGTTACTCGCCGAACATTGGTGAGAACTATCCATTCCAGTTTCAGTTTCATTTTACCAGGGCCGACGATGCGCACCCCGTCACCTATAAGAATTCCGATGGGTCGACCTGTGCCATAGTGGCGACGGTGGAGACGGGGTTCGCGTGTATACCCCTCGATCCCTCAATCGTCAATGCTAAAGGGTTGTCATTAGAGGGCATCCAGTACAACTACATCACCCCGTACACGCAGGGGTACAATTTCTCCGTTCAGTACCAGTTGACGCCGAATCAATCCCTTGATATCGCGTACGTGGGCTCTCTGGCTCGGCACCTCGAGGTCTTCCCCGGGTCGAACAACGTAACCCAGCTGCTTCCACCGGGCACCACCGCCGACCTCTACAAGCCCTTTCTGGATTTCAACAGGGGCCAAAGCTACGCCGCCACCGAAGGCAGCAGCTACTACCACTCGCTCCAGGCCAAATTCGAACGCCGGTTCAGCAACGGTTTCAACTTCCTCACCGCCTACACCTGGGCAAAAGCTAGGAGCGATGCGGGGGACTTACTGAATGGCGCGGGTTTTGGGGGTTATCGTGGAGTCGATATTCCTGGCGTTGGAATTCAGTACGACTACCAGCTCGCCAATTTCGACATTCGGCACGCCTTCAAATTCAGCGGTGGGTATGAGTTGCCCTTCGGGCGAGGCAAACCCTATGCCAAGGACCTCGGTGGGGTGGCCAATCAAATCGTGGGCGGATGGAGTCTGAACTGGATCCTGACTCTCCAGGGCGGTCAACCCCTCACCGTGTCCTGCGTTGGAGCCGCAACACAGAGCGGGGCAGGCTGTTATGCTTTGCTCGTTCCGGGCCTGGACCCGATTGGCGGCAAACACAATGTGGATCAGTGGATGAATCCCGCGGCGTTTGCGACGCCGGGTCCGGTTACGACCATCGGCCAGACCGATCTCACTCCACTGGGCGGCGATGGATCGCAGATTGCGGGACCCGGCTTCCATCGGTCCGATCTGTCCCTGTTCAAGAACTTCCGAACTTCCGAGACAACGAAGATCCAATTCCGGGCGGAGTTCTTCAACCTCACAAACCATCCGAACTTCATGAACCCCGGATTTGGTGGGAACGGGCTCGTTGCCGCACCGGGCTCTCTCGACTACACCAACCCGAACTTCGGCAAAGTCGGGTCAACGCGTGATACTCCCAATGACCCGCGACAGATCCAATTTGCTCTGAAGTTCATTTTCTAGCCCCGTAGCCGGATACTTCTGGCTTCTCTGACTTAGGAAGGGCGCCTCGGGCGCCCTTCCTTTTTTCCTGCCCCGAAGATGGCTTGCTTCAGTTCCGCTCTGATATTGGTAGGTCTCGCGCGCGGGTGTTACAATCATTTGGCTTGAGGTCGGGCCTGAATTCTCAAAGGTGGGAGGCACGGACCATGGCCCCGCGGCGGGGGGAGCGCCGTTTTCTGGAAAAGCTTCTCTGCCTGGGATTCTCCCTGGCCTGCGCCGGCGTCCAGGTGGCTGTGGCCGAGCAGGCTGCCCGGCCATCAGACCAACTCGAGCGGGAATTCCAGTCCGCCGTGGCGCACTACGAGGCCAAACAGTATGCTCAGGCGCAACGGGAACTGGAGCCGTTGGTAGCGCGCCTTCCCGGCAAGTTTGAAGTCAATGAACTGATGGGTCTGGTCTACGCCGCGCAGGGGGAAGATAAGAAGGCGACGCCATTTCTCAGGAAAGCTGTGCGCCTGAATCCCCGCTCGGCCGCTGCCCGAAGCGCTCTGGCGGCCAACCTTGTTCGCCGGGGACAGAACCCCCTTGCTGAAGCGGAATTCAAGAAGGCGGTCGAACTCGCACCCGAGGACTACGATTCCAACCACAACCTTGGTGAGTTCTACGCGCACGCCGGGAAGCTTCCAGCGGCGATTCCTTGTCTGGAAAAAGCGCAGCGTATCGACCCTGCTTCCTATACCAATGGGTATGACCTTGCGCTGGCCTATGTTGAGACGCAGAACTTGCAGCCGGCCGGGAAGCTCATCCGCGAGATGCTCGAACGGCAGGATACTGCGGAGCTCCACAACCTGCTCGGAGAGGTGGAAGAAAAAAGCGGAAACAATGTAGAGGCGGCCAGGGAGTTTGAGCGCGCCGCCCACCTGGACCCCAGTGAAAAAAATCTTTTCGACTGGGGAGTTGAACTGCTCCTCCACCAGACCCTGGAGCCGGCGATTCAAGTCTTCACGATCGGAGCGGAGCGATATCCCCAATCGGCGAGGATGCAGATAGGTTTGGGTATTGCCCTCTACGCCCGCGCCTTTTACGACAAGGCCGTCAGCGCCTTCATGCGCGCCACCGATTTGACGCCCTTGGATCCGCGCCCTTACTCGTTCCTGGCAAAGGCTTACAACATCTCGGAAGCAGAGGCCCAGGGCGTCACAGAGCATCTGGAGCGCTTTACGCAGATCGAACCCCAAAACGCGCAGGCCCGTTACTACTACGCGCTTAGCCTTTGGAAGGGCCAGCGGGGCAAGAACCGCCAGGCGGACTTGAGTCAGATCGAATCCCTGCTCAGGAGCGCCATGACGCTTGATCCTGCATTCCCGGAGGCGCACCTCCAACTGGGCATTCTGAATGCCGATCAACGCAAGTTTCCCGAGGCGATCCAGGAATATCAGCGGGCGATCAAACTGCAACCTGGCCTTGTCGATGCGCACTATCGCCTAGGCCAGGCCTACATCCGCACGGGAGAAAAGGCCCGCGCGCAGGAAGAATTTGAAGTTTACGAGCGCCTGCACAAAAAACAAATGGCGGAAACAGAAAGGCAACGGAACGAAGTCAAGCAATTCATCTATACGATGAAAGGCGATGGGGAGGGCAAAACAACGACGAATTCCTCACCCTAGTCGCATCTCACCGGAGGCCTCTTCACCATGATGCGAAAGTTGACGGCGCTGATCGCCGGCGCGCTCCTTGCGAGTTCACTTCTTTTCGGCTCGGTACGCCGCGTCAAAGTACCCCAGGAAGGAGTTGCGCCTGACGTGGCCGTGGGGCCATCGGGAGAGGTTTATCTTGTGTTCGCGCAGGCGAAGAACGCCTTCTTCTCATTCTCCCAGGATGATGGAAGAACCTTCTCTCCGCCTGTCAGGATCAACACCGCGCCGGACACGATCCTGGGCGCTCACGAGCGAGGGCCAAAGATTGCGGTGGGTAAGAAGAGAACGCTCCACGTGGTGTGGATGGATAACCGGAACACTCAACTTGAATACTCCCGCAGAGCGCCGGGAAGCAATACCTTCAGCCAGCCCCGCAACCTCCTTGACACGGCCACGCATTTCGATGAGGCCACTGTCGCCGCAGACAATAAAGGGAATGTCCTGGTTTCCTGGCTTGACGCCCGCCTGCCAGACGATCCTCGCAACCCCGTTTCTTTGCCGGTTTTTTTGGCACGCTCGGCGGACAACGGCCTCTCGTTTGCGAAGGACCGGCCGCTGCGTGAGAACCCGCTGCTGCGTGCCTACTCCTGTTGCGCGCTCAAGTCATTTGCAGGCTCGGACGGGCGCTTCTACCTCGCTTTCCGCGGGGGGTACAACAATATTCGGGATATGTTCCTGGTCAGCACGCTGATGGGAAGCGACAACTCCGGTACGACTGTGGAAAAGATCCAGGACGACGAGTGGAGATTTGAAGGCTGCCCCATGTCCGGGCCATCCCTGGCTCCAGCCTCGCGGCCAAGCGAAGTTTGGGTCGCCTGGATGAGTAAGGGGCGCGTATACTTTGCTCAAAGCACCGACGCTGGAAAGCACTTCGGGGAGGCTCATACGCCGCGAAGTGACAAGCCGGACATCGAGAATCACCCCCTCGTTCTCCTCAATAAGAAAAGCGAAGTATTTTTGGCGTGGGAAGAAGGTCAAACGATCCGCTGGCAGATAACCAACCGTACGGGGGAAGTCCTGGACTCCGGTGAGGCAGGAACCCTGACCAGCAATTCCAAGGCTACGGGGTTTGTGGACCGTGAAGGAAACTTCTGCCTCGTCTTCTAAACAGAGCGCCTACAGGATGGAGTGGTACCGAGCCGGAGCGCTTTTGGCCGCCATGTTCCTGTGCGCTGCCGCCCTGGCTTCGCAAGCAGGTCCAAGCCCGAAGTCTTCCTCTCCGGCGCAGTCATCGCCCGCCGCCGCAGAGAAGTTCGCGGAGGCCCGGAAGCTGCTACGCCAGGGATTCCCGGAAAGCGCCCGGGCCGCGGTTTTCGGCGGGCTCCGGCTCGACCCGAAGAGTGTTGAAGGTTACAACCTGTTGGGAATCATTTATGGCCAGCAGAAAGACTACGCGCAATCCCTCGCTGCCTTCCAGCAAGCCCTGAGAATTGACCCGCGCTCGACCGAAAGCCATAACAATCTGGGGGGGAGCTATTTTGCGCAGCAGAAGTACGACCTGGCGGAAAAGGAGTTTCGCGCGACGCTGCGCATGAGCCCCCGTAACCGTGACGCGAATTATAATCTCGGCTTGCTCTCTCTAGCGCAGAGCAAACCCGACCAAGCCATCACGTTTTTCCGGCGCGTCCAGCCTCCCGACCCGAGCACTTCGCTCAACTTAATTCGCGCCTACTTCCTTACTCGGCAGCCCGACAAAGCACTGGAACTGGCGAAGCAGATCTCCGACCAGCGCGAGAACGACGTGCGATTGCACTTTTCGTTGGGTGTTCTGCTCGCGTCCGAGCAGCAATACGGACCCGCCCTGCACGAACTGGAGTTGGCCGACGCCCTGATGCCGCGGAGCTTTGAGATCCTCTACAACCTGGGGCGAGCCTATTTTCGGAACAGGAACATTACAAAGGCGGAGGAAGCTCTCCGGCGGGCGCTGGCGGTGAGCCCGGATTCCGTTGATGCCTTGTACCTTCTGGCGCAGCTCTATTCCGACCAGCAGAAGGATCTTCCCGCCCTCGAGCTCCTGGTGCGCGCGCGCAAACTGGCGCCGCAAAACACGGATGTCATTTTCCTCATGGCCCGAATCAGCATGATCCAGAACTTCCACGAGGACGCTATTCCGCTTCTGGAAGAGGGAATCAAAATCGCCCCGCGGCGACCCGATCTCCATGCCGCGCTGGGCGAAAGTTATTTCACCGCGGGGAAGGTGGACAAGGCCATCCAGGAATTCCAGACCTTGATCGAACTGGATCCCTCGGCGCGCTCCTACGCCTTCATGGGTTTGTGCTACCGCCACCTGGGCAAATACGACGAAGCCAGGAAATACCTGAGCGAGGGAATCAAGCTCGATCCCCGGAACACTTCCTGCCTTTACAACTTGGGCTACATCGCCAACAAGCAAGGTAAGTACGCGGAGGCCGAAAAGCTGTTGGCGCAGGCCCTGCTGGTGAATCCCGGCTACGACGACGCGCTGTATGAATTGGCCAGCGCCAAGATGACGGAGAAGAAGTTTGAGGAGGCAGTCCCTCTGCTGCAACGGTGCGTGAAGCTGACCTCGAAACCCGCTCAGGCATATTACAAGCTCTCCACCGCCGAGCGTGCCTTGCATCAGACGGAAGCTGCGGAAAGGGACCTGAAGATCTTCCAGACGCTTTCCAAGGATCCCGCGGCCGGGCCCTATCCCTTCCAACATTTCTTCGATTACCTCAACCAGCGCGCAGTTCTGCCCTCCCAGGCCAAGACGCAGATCGACTTGCAGGAATTGCTTCAAGAGGTCAACAGACATCCGGATCAGCCGCGTAATTTGTATTTATTGGCGGAAACCCACCTCAAACTCGGCCAACTCGATGAGGCGAAGAGGGTGATTGCCCACCTTGACGAGGTGAGCGGCGGCGATTTTCGCACTGCGCTCGGCGTGGGAGTTCTGCTGGCCCGCTACCGGATTCTTCCCGAGGCCATCCAGCACTTCCAGGTGGCGCTGGCCGCCGACCCCAGTTCTGACGACGCCAAATATGACCTGGCCAACGCCTACTTTCGACAACGCGCCTACCCGCAGGCGTGGGAAGTCATGGAACAGCTCTCCCCACAGGCTCGCAACGATGATACCAACCTGGCGTTGCTGGGAGATATTTACGCTCACCTGGGGCGCGAACAGGAGGCCATCCGGATTTTCCAGGACGCTTTGGCGAAGCACCCCGACAACGACACGTACTACCTTTCTTCAGCCCTCACCCAGTTGCGAGCCGGCGACCCGAGCGCCACGGAGCAGACCCTGCGCCAGGGCCTGGCCCGCGTACCCAATTCGGGAAAGATCCTTTGGGGAATGGGAATCCTCGCCGTGGTCCAGGGCAAGCACAGCCAGGCAGAGGAATACCTGAAACGCGCCGTGGATTTGCTTCCGGAATGGTCCGGCAGTTATTCGGCGCTGGGCGTCTTCTATTACCAGACCGGCCAGATCGCCAAGGCCAGGGAAACCCTCAATCGGTTCAAGTCTGCGAATCCCCATGGAGGGTTGAATGTGCAGCGGATTGAGCAAGCGCTGGCCGCCGCACCTGCCTCGGACCATCCGCTTGCCGAAGCCAAGGTCCTCTCCCCTGAAGCCCGCCAGCAATTTCTGCAAGTCGGCCTGGCCCTCGTCGATGAAAACCCCTGAGTTCAGTGCGTTGACTCGGCGATCTGGATGTGGTGACGCTCGAGCAGCGCGCCGGTGGCGTGGTCCACACCGGTAATGGCAAGCTGGTAGCCGACCTTCGCTTGCAACAGACTCACTTCCGCCTGGGCAAGCGGCGGTAAGGACCAATACGGGCAATGCCGAAGCGTTTGGTGCCGAAATCGCGCTCCCGGGGCTTGCCACTGGGGGCGCGTTAGGGTGTACATTAACTTGACCGCGAGTCCGAAATGCGAATCCTGGTTGAGGTGAAACTCCAATGGCCAAGGTAGAGGTGCGGTACACGGATTACTTTGCCCAGACGATCCAGCGCATGCGGGAGGACGGACTGCTGCTGGTCACCCTGGGCGCGGACGGAAAATCCAACGTCATGACGATTGGCTGGGGAACGATAGGCACCATTTGGGCGCGGCCGGTCTTCATCGTGCTCGTCAGGCCCTCGCGCCACACTTACAGCCGGCTGGAGCAGGTCGGCGATTTCACCGTCAATGTGCCTCCTCGGGAACTGTCAGCGGCCGTGAGCCATTGCGGGACGGTTTCGGGGAGAGATCACGACAAGTTTCAAGAGATGCATTTGACGCCGATTCCCAGCCACGAGGTGCGACCACCCATTATCAAGGAATGCGTTGTGCATTATGAGTGCCGGACGCTGCATCGCAATGACCTGGTGCCCGACGCGCTGGTGCAGGCGGTGCGCGGGGAGTTCTACGCCAGCGGGGATTTCCACCGCATCTATTTTGGCGAAATCGTCGCCGCCTACGCCGACGAGGACGCCGCCCAACGCTTGACCCGGTAGCCACGGCAAATTGGCCTTTGGAATTTGGCGTGGGTTCGTGAACAGGAAGTAGCGCAACTCCCGCTCTCCGGAGTTGCGGCTTTTCTAGCTTTTGCGGCGGGATCGGGCCTATGCGCGGCGTCGGCAAACACCACGAAAGAGCCGCAGGTCCAAAGAACGGGACCTGCGCTACCAAGCTCCGCCTGCGGGCAAACGCACCCGATGGATCTCCAGCCCGCGCCCCCTTTCCTGCTCCGCTGCATCCGCTAACGCGTACTCCTGGAGATGGGTTGGCACGGTCGCCGCGGCGATTCCCGACCGCCGTGACGGTTGTGGAGTGCGCCAGCTTGCTCCCGCCTTGGAAAGGGGCGGCAAGCCGCCGCACTCCAAATCGGCGCGCGCAGAGCGCCGCTACAGGGGCATCCTGGCGGCATCGCGTGGGCCCTCGCTCGCCCCGCCTCAGGCGGGGCGCCCTCGCTTCACCGGGGTTGAGCCGCGGGGTTTAGTCTCTGGTCTTAACTTCTTCGGCCAGCATCGCCTCGGGGGTAGGGACCTCGGCTTCCGCGCGCCGCTTGCCGAAAAGTCCGCGCAGCCACTGCTGGAAAGACTCGAGGTAGGTGTAATAGACAGGGGTGATGTAGAGGGTGATGAGCTGGGAGACGACCAAGCCGCCGACCACCGCCAGTCCCAGCGGGCGGCGCGCTTCCCCTCCGGCGCCGTAGCCGAGGGCGATCGGCAGAGTCCCCATGAGCGCCGCCATGGTGGTCATCATGATGGGGCGGAAGCGGATGAGGCAACCCTGGTAGATCGCCTCCAACGCGCTTTTGCTTTCTTTTCGCTGCGCCGCGATGGCGAAGTCGATCATCATGATGGCGTTCTTTTTCACGATGCCGACCAACATGATGATGCCCACGAAGGCGTATAGGTTCAGGTCGATGCGGAACAGCATCAGTGTCAGCAGCGCGCCGAGTCCGGCGGAAGGCAGCCCGGAGAGAATCGTCAGCGGGTGGATGAAGCTTTCATACAGAATGCCCAGCACAATGTAAATCACCAGGATGGCCATGATCAGCAGGATGCCGAGACCTTTCACCGACGATTCAAACGCCTGGGCGGTTCCTTGGAAGCTGGTGCTGATGGTAGAAGGCAGGGTTCCGCGCGCCACCTCTGCCACGGCCGTCACCGCGTCACCCAGCGCCACGCCGGGCTTGAGGTTGAAGGATAGCGTGACGGCGGGGAGCTGGCCAAGGTGGTTCACGGTCACGGGGCCCAGGCTGCGAGTCAGGCGCGCCACGGCATTCAGCGGGACCAGCGCGCCGCTGGACGAGCGTACATAGAGCATGGACAGGGCTGTAGGGTCCGCCTGGTACTGGGGCTCCAGTTCCATGATGACCAAATACTCGTTGTTAGGCGCGTAAATTGTAGAGATCTGCCGGGAAGCGTAAGCCGTGAAGAGCGCATCCTCCACCTGTTGCGGTGTCACGCCCAGGGCTGAGGCCTTGTCCCGATCAATCAAGACATTCACCTGCGGGTTCTTGATCTGCAAGTCGGTGGTCACGTCTTGGAGGCCGGGCAAATCCCGCACCTTGGCTTCGAGGATCGGCGCATACCTGTAAAGCTCCTCGGTATCCGGGCTCTGCAAGGCGAATTGATATTGGCTCCTGGTCATATACCCGCCGATGCGAATCGGCGGCGGATTCTGCAGGAATATCCGAATGCCTGGTACGGTGGACAGCTTGGGTCGCAACTCCTGGATCACTTCGTCAGCGCTTAGCCGACGCTCGGAGCGGGGCTTAAGCCGCATGAACATCCAGCCGCTATTCATCCCGCCTCCTCCGGGACCGCCGCCCACGCTGGAGTTCAAAGAAGCGACGTTAGGGTCTTGGCTGACGACGGCGGCAAGTTGTTGTTGAAGCCGTGCCATTTCCTGATAGGAAACCCCTTGCGCTGCTTCCGTGGACCCGGAGATCTGTCCGGTATCCTCGCTGGGAAGAAATCCTTTGGGCATCACGACGAGAAGATAGCAGGTGGCCACCAGGATCAGCAGCGAGGCCGTCATGGTAGCGAGCCGGTGCCTCAAAATCCCCTTCAGGCTCCAGTCGTAGACATCGCGCATACCGTCGAAGAAACGTTGGGAGAGGGCATACAGGTGGCCGTGCCTCGCCTCTCGTGACGACCGCAGGAAGCGGCTACACAGCATGGGGGTAAGAGTCAAGGAGACAAATCCGGAAACCAGGATCGCTACGCCGATCGTTACCGCGAATTCGTGAAGAAGCCGACCGAGAATCCCTCCCATAAAAAGCACGGGGATGAAGACCGCGACCAGCGAAAGTGTCATTGAGACGATCGTGAATCCGATCTCGCGCGACCCCTTGAGCGCAGCTTCGAGCACGCCCTCGCCGTGCTCCATGTGCCGGACAATGTTCTCCAGCATGACGATGGCGTCATCCATCACGAAGCCGACCGAGAGGACTAAGGCCATCAAGGAGAGGTTGTCCAAACTGTAGTCGAGCAGGTACATGAAGGCGAATGTACCCACAATGGACATGGGCAGCGCCAGGCTCGGAATGGCCGTGGCCGACAGGTTGCGGAGAAAGAGAAAGATCACCAGCACCACCAGGCAGAGGGCCAGCCAAAGGGTGAACTTCACGTCGTTAACGGATTCGCGGATGGAGACGGATCGGTCATACATGATGTCCAGGTTGACCGAGGCCGGAATCAGGCTCCTAAAGGTAGGCATGAGCTGCTTGATCGAATCTACTACTTGGACAGTGTTGGTGCCGGGCTGACGCTGCACGGCGAGGATCATCGAGCGCCGGTTGTTGAACCAGCCTGCGCTCTTATCGTTCTCGACGCTGTCAATCACTCTGCCCAGTTGTTCCAGACGCACGGGAGAACCGTTGCGGTAGGTCACAATGAGGGGACGGTAGGCCGAAGCGTCAAAAAGCTGCCCGCTGCTCTGGATAGTAAAGGCTTGATGAGTTCCCCATAATGTGCCGGTAGGCAGGTTTACATTGCCCCGCTGGACGGCTCCCGCAACTTCATCAATCCCGATCTGCCGGGCGGCCAGCGTCTTGGGATCGAGTTGGATCCGCACGGCATACTTCTGAGCGCCATAAACCTGGACCTGTGCCACGCCACTGATCATGGAGATGCGCTGGGCGACGAAGGTCTCTGCGTATTCGTCCACGGTGGACAGCGGCAGGGTAGGTGAGTTCATCGACAAGAAGAGAATTGGCGCGTCCGCCGGATTGACCTTGCGGAACGACGGCGGACTCGGCATGTCAGGTGGAAGCTGACGTTGGGCGGTGGCGATAGCCGACTGCACATCCTGGGCCGCCGCATCGATGTCGCGGTTAAGAGAGAACTGGAGCGTGATCCGCGTGCTACCCTGGGAATTGCTCGAGGTCATCGAATCCAGGCCGGCAATGGTGGAGAACTGGCGCTCGAGCGGGGTCGCAACCGCCGCAGCCATGGTGTCGGGGTTGGCACCGGGAAGGCTGGCGCCAACCATGATGGTCGGAAAATCGACGTTGGGCAGGTCGCTTACCGGCAGGACGCGATACCCGACAAACCCAAACAGCAGGAAGGCCAGGCTGACCAGCGTGGTCATCACAGGCCGACGGATGAATAGTTCGGCGATGTTCATTGTGAAAAAGCAGTCAAAAGTCAAAAGTTGAAAGCGGCCTCAGCGTTTGACTTTCAACTTTCGACTGTTGACCGGTTCTTGCTCGTCACTTGTCTCGCCTCGGCGAGTCGCCCATCTTGATGGCGACACTCGTCACTTCTCACTGCTCTTCTTCACTTCGACCTTCATCCCCGGAGCGAGCCGAAGCTGGCCGTCGGTCACGACCGTCTCTCCTGGTTGCAGCCCTTTCTCGATCACGGTCTCGCCGCCCACCGTGCTGCCGGAAACCACCGGGCGCGATTCCGCGGTCAGGTCGGGCTTAATCACAAAGACATACTGGCCTGCCTGCCCTGTCTGGACCGCCTGGGAGGGGACGACGACCGCGTTGGGCCGTGAAGTCAACCGGAGGACCACATTCGCGAACTGGCCCGGCCAGAGACGCCGCTCAGTATTGGCGAATGTCCCCTTCAGCCGAATGGTCCCAGTGGTGTTATCCACTGTGTTGTCGACAAAGGTAAGTGTCCCCTCCACCGGATTCGACTCGTCGTTGGGGATGATCGCACCCACGGCAAGATTCCCCGCGGCCATGCGCTTCTTGATCTCCGGCAAGTTCTGTTCCGGGACGCTGAAGCTCACGTAGATAGGAGTGACTTGATTGATCACCACCAGAACTGTCTCATTGGCTTTAACGACGTTCCCCGGGTGTACGAGCAGGCTCCCGGTGCGCCCCTCGAGGGGCGATTGGATGGAACAGTAGCCGAGATCGACCTTGGCTTTTTCAATCGCTGCCTGGTCCGCGCGCAGCATTGCAGCGAGCGCATCAGCGTTGGTGCGGAATGAATCATACTGTTCCTTGGAAACAACCCCTTCCTGGAATAACTTCGTGTACCGCTCTGCCTGCGCCCTAGCGTTCTCCAACTGTGCCTGGTCTCTTGCCAGGTTGGCTTCCAACTGACGCAGCGTGGCCTGATAGGGCCGGGCATCCAAAGTGAACAGGAGGTCGCCCTCCTTCACCTCCTGGCCCTCCTTAAAAAGGACTCGTTCCACTTCCCCCGCTAGCTGCGCCCTCACTGAAACCGTGGAGTACGCTTCAACGTTCCCAATGGCTTGCACCTCCACCGGCACGGTCTTCTCTCGCACGGTGGCGATGGTGACCGGGACCGTGTTCTCAGCAACCACGGCTTGCGATTGCGCATTCCTGCTGGAACAACCTGTGAGGGGTAGAAGGGCAACCCAGAACAAGGCGGAGGCCGCTACCCCGCGAGACACGGCCCCTCGGGAACTTCGGATTCTCGGATCAAAGATATCGAACAACTCCATGGCTTGCGTTCTCCTTGAACATGCCCGCGTTCGAGCGATGTAAACTGCGCCGCGGAGAGAATGGCCCCTCATGAGAGCAGATTCGCAACCGACCGGGGTCGACCCACGCTTGGTTGCCCGCTTCGAGTTGAATTAGCGGAGCGAAGGCGGCGAGCGTTCCGCGCCCGCATCCCTTCCAGCCAAATGTCGGTCAGTGTGCGGCTCACCAGCTTGGGGTCAAACTTCTGGTAACGGCTGCCGCCGAAAAGCTCCTGAATCAGGAAGTGGTACACCACCATCCCAATAAACCCTCGCGCCGCCAGAAGAGGGTTGATCCGCCGGAAACTGCCACCCCGAATGCGCTTTCGAATATGCTCGGCCAGGGCTTCATAGTATTCGGCCACGTAAGTCCGGAAGAAGCGATGGGACAATCGATGGTTCTCGAGCGCGGTGAATAGCAACAACCGGCTGCGGTTGGTGTCCTCCACATTGCGCCGCAGGATCCCTTCCGCAATCGCGGCAAAGAACTCCCCATCGTTCCTCCGGGACGAAAGCTTTTCCTTCAGTCCCTTTCTCCCCTCGGACGCCTGGCATTTGCCATCGATGACGGCCCAGTACAGATCCTCCTTGCGGTGAAAATGCCGAAAAATGATCGCCTCGTTCACCTAGGCGCGTTCGGCAATCTGGCGAGTCGTGGTCCCTTCAAATCCCCGGCGCGCAAACAAGCCCATGGCCACTCGGATGATTTGCTGGCGGCGGCCCAGGCTGGAGATGCGCTTGCTGTTCTTGTGCATTGTAAGCAAACACTTACTCTAAGTTGATTTCCTGATGGAGTCAACATGCCTTCCCAATAACCGACCCGCCCTTTTGGGCTCGCGGCGCCAGAGGAGTGGCGAAGGGCGCGCTGCATGAAGCGAGGTGGAAAGAATGTTTTGTTGAGCAGGAGGCGCGCTGCCCGCGGCGGGAATCTGTGAGGGACGCGAGGCGGGTTGCCTGAGAGCCTACGGGTGGGGAATTGTGTTCCTGTTCTGTCGCAAGACTCTGCGCGGCGCTTCGCCGCCGAGCGGACCGCTGCTTGCGCCACGGCCTGCGCAATTTCCGGCGCTGCCTGGAATCCCGCGAAGTCCGCGCCGCGGAGCTGCCGGGCTCTGCTCCAAACCGCCCAGGTAAGTATCCCGTCAGCAGGCGGAAATGCCGCTTCGCAGGGGGAAGAGTTGTATGCCCCTTGAGCTTCTGTGCTTTGTCCCGGCCTAGTAGTCCCGCCGGCGGCCAAAGCGGCCGCCTCCGCCACCTCGGTGGCCACCGCCACCCTGAGGTCGCGAGAATCCCGTACGCTGCGGACGAGCTTCGTTCACGGTGAGTCGCCGGCCTTCCAGGGATTGGCCGTTCAGGCCTTGGATTGCCCGCTGCATGTCTTCACCTTCGGCAAGCTCGATGAAGCCGAATCCCCGAGACTCGCCGGTCATCTTATCGCGAATGACCACCGCGGACGCCACCTGAAAACCCGCACCCACCGCAAAATCGTTGAGAGCGCTATCGGTGATGCTATGGGGAAGGTTCCCCACAAACAGTTTCTGAGCCATTTGCCCCTCCGGGAGCGGGCGGCCCCTGTGGACCGCCCGTCCATTTACACTTTTTCGACCTCGGCCGCCTGGAGACCTTTGGGGCCCTGGCGAACCTCGAAGCTTACTCTGGCGCCCTCTTCCAAGGAGCGGTAACCCTCGCCCTTAATGGCCGAGAAGTGCACGAAAACGTCGTCGCCGCTTTCGCGCTGGATGAACCCGTAACCCTTGGACGCATTGAACCACTTGACGGTGCCTTGTTCCTTCATGCTGCAAAACATCCTTTACCTTTAAATTGGCAATTTGTGGGGACGGCAACGGCGGGGGAGACCCGACGATCCGCTGTAACACCGCGGGTCACAAACTCGAAGAGCCGGCGCCAGACAGGCGCTGGTGGCTGCTGCTGGACTCGCTGGAATTACCAGGACAAACTGCAGCTTAAACCTACCACCTTTTTCCCAAGGTTTCTATGACAAAAATTAAATACGTTGAGCTCGATGAAAGCCCTGCTTGCTCCCCTCAGTCGCTTCCCCGGCGCCTTCCTGCACTCCCAAACCTCAGCGTTTGCCTGCGGCGTGCCAGTTTACACCGTAACGGTCCAACAGATCGATGGCATCTCGAATGGTGACGGCGACCGTGTGAGAGGGCAGCGAAGGGTCCTGACTCACGACAACCCCGACCACCCCGTGGCCTCCCGCATCGTAAACGGGGCTGCCGCTGTTTCCAGGTCGCAGTGAAATGTCCAGGATGAGCACGTCGCTCTTCGTGGTGTTTCGATCGGAAAGGCCCATGGTCGCTCGCCGAACGACCTTCCCCGCTTGCGTGATGGGCTGCCAGGCAAAGACCGGATGCCCAATCACCACGACGGGTGTTCCCTCCTCCACCTCGCGCGGTTCCAGCAGGGCATAAGCGACCGGCTGGCCCGCAGGAGTTGGCGGGCGTTCAGTCCTTAACACGGCGAGGTCGTGCAGCTCGTCCAGGCCCACCAGGTCACAGGAAATTGCCTTCGCAGTTCTTGATTCGGAGGCGGCGAGTTTGGCGAGGATCCTGGCGTGGGGATTCCGCCCCAGGCAGCGCTGGGCCTCTTCCATAACATGCGCGTTGGTAAGGATGTAGCCCTCCGGACTTACCAGGAACCCGGTGGCGGAACATTCCCGGTTCTTGTCACCCCCTCCGGGACCGATTGCCAACAGTTGGACGACAGCCCGGGCTTGCCCCCTCGTCTCGGCAGGTTCGGCCGCCGTCGCCTGCTGGGGAAATGCGGACGGAGCATAGGAAAGGCTCAAGATCAGCAGGAAAGAGGGGAGGCGGGGGAAAAGCACGGTGCGCCCACGGCTTCGCTCGGAATCAGCCCCTACCTTTGCCGAACCGTTGAGCGGATTGCGCGCAGCCACCGGGCACATTGTTCTTACCAATCCTGCACGCTCCCGTCCCTGCGGCGAGCGGTAGGCAAGTAGGCGCGCCGGTAGGGATATTTCTTCGCCAACTCTTCATTGACGTCCGTCCCGAGCCCTGGCGAATCGTCCACGTCCAGGTAACCGTCTTTGAAGGCAGGACCACCCGGCATAACTTCGCGCGCCACCTCCGGGAAGAACACCATCTCCTGGACACCGAAGTTGGGGATGGAGATATCCAGGTGAACGTTGGCGGCGTGGGTAGGTGGGGCGATGTCGCCGGGGCCGTGCCAAGCGGTTTTCACCTGGAAGAGTTCGGCCAGGGTCGCCACCTTGCGCCCCGCCGTAATGCCGCCGATGTGCCCCAGGTCACAGCGGATGAAGTCGATGAGCTGCTCCTTGATGAGCGGGACGCAATCCCAGAGGGAATTGAAGAGCTCGCCCATGGCGATAGGGGTTGTGGAATGCTCCCGGATCAATCGGAAACTCTCCTTGTGTTCGGGCCGCAGCGGGTCTTCGAGGAAAAACAGATGATACGGCTCGAGCTCTTTGGCCAGGCGGGCCGCCTCAATGGGTACCAGCTTCTCATGCACGTCGTGTAGCAGCTCCACGCCGTCACCCAGCTTGGCGCGCAGGTGCGCGAAGAGTCTCGGGACAACGTGCAGATAAGGTGAAGGCTCAAAAGTTTCTGTTTCGGGAAGGCCAGCCTGTTGGGGGACGCGGCCGGCGATCTCCTCGGATTTCCTTCGGCGGGCCGTGCCGTAAGTTCCTTCCAGGCCCGGAATCGCCCCTTGGGCGCGCACGCATTTGAAGCCGCGCTCCAGGGCACGCCGCACCGCGTCCTCGACTTCGGTGAAGTCTTCGCCGCTCGCGTGAGTGTAAGCCAGCGCGCCGATGCGCGTCCGGCCACCCAGGAGCTGATAAATCGGCATGCCAGCGCGTTTACCCTGGATGTCCCAGAGGGCCAGGTCCACGCCGGCGAGCGCAGTCATCTGTACTGGCCCGCCGCGCCAGTAAGGACCGCGGTAGAGGTATTGCCAGGTGTCCTCGATCTGCTCGGGGTCGCGGCCTATCAGGAGTGGCGCAATGTGTTTCTCGAGCGTCGTGGCCACGGAAAGTTCCCGGCCATTCAGGGTGGCGTCACCCACCCCATAAAGGCCGGGCTCGCTGGTCAGAATCTTCACCAGCACATAGTTGCGGTCGGGGCAGGTGACGATGACGCGCACGTCAGTAATCTTGAGCGGCGGGAGGCCGGTTGGTGTTGGACTGGAGGCCGGGCCCCCACGCGCGGAGATGCCTGCAACGCGGGGCGAGATCAGGGCTGCTGCTCCTGCTCCTTGCAGGAAGTTACGTCGGTTGGGCTTATTCGGTGGGGTTGGCATATCCGCCTCCAGGGCTGATTCAGAATCACGAGCCGATTCTACTCCCTGGAGGCAAAGCCTGCTACGGGGACGTGCTTCGGAGAAGGGACGAACGTGCCAGGTAAACCTATGGGCGAGAGTCCGTTGCGACGCTTGACTTGAGGGGCTTCAGCCGAATTTCCAATTCCTCGGGACGTGCTTGATCAACCTTCAGGACTGTTTCTGAAGGCTCGTAACCGGCCGCCTCCACGCGCAAGGTGTGCTCACCTAGGGGGAGCTGGATTGGCCCGAGGTAATTCGTTGTGCCGATGAAAGTCCCGTCAAGCGTGATACGCGCTTTGGTGGGATACGTTAGAAGCATCAGCGTGCCCACGCTGTCCCAGGTGTAACCGGCGGAAGGGTTGTATCCGTCCTGGCGAGGGTCGGCCTCAGAATACATCCCGGTCCACCAATACTTTGGCAGATAGGGGTAGGGCGCGGGAGGAGACCAGGGTAGCTCGAGGAAAGGAGAGAAGTATCCCCCAAAATATCCCCCTCCAAATGAGGGGTAGAAGTAAGAGTAGGCGGGAGCAGCGAACCCGCCGCGGGCTGGAGCCGGTGCAGCGGCTGAGCCGAAGCTGCTGGATACCTGGGCTGCCACCCGGGCGTGCGGATGAGCCAGGACCATCAGTAATCCCGCCAGAATCGAAAGGGAGACGCGCATTGAGCGGCTCATGTGCCCTCCTTCTGAGGGGCGACAATCGACTTGCTTAACAGAAGCCTACCACCCTCCGGACCCTTTTGCCACTCACACTCCTTGCTAGTCTGGATGCCTCCTATTGGGTCAAAGTTGCCAATGCCGAGGAGGTTTTCAATGGTACGAAAGTACTCGGTTTAAGCAGGTTACTTTCCATCCCGTTCAGCTTCGTCTCCGCGCCTTCACAGGCTGAATACGGCGCCGCGTGAGTGGGCTTCCAGGCGAATGGACTTGACGCTCTTTTCCCTTGTGGGCTAACGTCTAACGGATCGCCTCCTCTTGATGAGATGGGTCGAGACGCGGTCTTCAGGAATTGCCGCGACTCGGGGAATTCAAGCAAGCGATGGAACTCTTCGAACTCACCAAGGCGCTAGTCAACATCGAGTCGGTCACGGGCCATGAAAAGGCCTGCTCCGAGTTCCTGGGCGACTACCTGGCGGCGAAGAAACTCCAGGTGGAGCGCGTTCCCGTCGGGCTCGGGCGGTGGAACGTGTTCGCCTTCTGCGGAACGCCTGAGGTGGTACTGAGCACCCACGTCGATACCGTTCCGCCGTTTTTCCAGGCCGGCGAAGACGCGGAATTCATTTACGGCCGCGGGTCGTGTGATGCCAAAGGCATCGTGGCCGCCCAGGTGATGGCCGCCGACCGGCTTTTGAGCGAAGGCGTGGGGGATTTCGGGCTGCTGTTCCTGGTCGGAGAAGAAACGATGAGCGACGGCGCGCGCGCCGCTAATGAGTGGCCGCGCGGCTCGAAGTATATAATCAATGGCGAGCCCACCGAAAACAAACTGATTGTGGGATCGAAGGGCATGCTGCGCGTGGAAATCCGCGCCAAAGGGAGAATGTCTCACTCGGCTTACCCGCAGCTGGGCGAATCCGCCATCGAGAAATTGCTCGATTGCCTGGCGGACTTGCGCAAGATGCCACTGCCACAGGATCCTCTGCTGGGCTCCGCGACGATGAATATCGGCGTGATCTCGGGCGGGCGAGCCGCCAACGTTGTGCCGGATGAAGCGGCGGCGCAGATCCTGATCCGCACGGTGAATGGGTCGGAGGAATTGCGCGGCAGAATCTCGCGCCTGCTGAACGGCCGGTGCGAGTACGAGTTTGTGCGCGACACTCCAGACCTCCGTATGGAGGAGTTGGAGGGCTTTGAAACCGACGTGGTGGCCTTCACGACCGACCTGCCGAGTTTGACGCACTGGGGTCGCCCGCTGCTTCTCGGACCAGGCTCGATTTCGGAGGCGCACACGGACCACGAGCGCGTCCGCAAAACGGACCTCGTCCGTGCGGTCGAGCTTTATTGCCGGTTGGCGCGCGAGTTGAAGGCTCGCGCCTGGCACCGGTAGCGGCGGTCTCTGACCGCCGCTGGGGATTCGGCGCTCAGAGAGCGCCGCGACAGTGGGGGCAGAAAGGGTAACGGCGGGTTCCCCATAGATCGGGACAGGTTATCCCGCCACGGAAGAAACCATGAAGAAACTCGAGGTTGGTATTCTCGGCGCCACGGGCATGGTGGGGCAGCGCTTTGTGAGCCTGCTCGAACACCACCCGTGGTTTGAAGTGAAATGGCTCGCGGCATCGGAGAGGTCGGCGGGCAAGACATACACGGAGGCGTGCAACTGGCGCCTGCGTGATCCCATGCCGAAGGCGGCGCGCGAGTTGCCGGTACACGAATGCAAGCCGGGACACGCCCCGCAACTGATCTTTGCTTCGCTTGATTCCAAGGTGGCGGGGGAAGTGGAGAAGGAGTTTGCGCGCGCCGGGCACGCCGTGGTCTCGAATTCGAGCAATCACCGGATGGATTCAGATGTCCCCTTGCTGATCCCCGAGGTTAACCCCGAGCACCTGGGCCTGATCCCGGTGCAAAGGCAGCATCGAGGCTGGAAGGGGATGATCGTCACCAACCCCAATTGCACGACCGTGGGCCTGGTAATGTCGCTGGCGCCCCTGGAGAAGGCTTTCGGTCTGGAAAAAGTTCTGATGACCAGCATGCAGGCAGTCTCGGGCGCGGGCTATCCGGGCGTGCCGGCGCTCGACATCCTGGGCAACGTCATCCCGCATATCTCGGGCGAAGAAGAGAAAGTGGAGCGCGAGACGCGCAAGCTGCTGGGGAAGTTTGCGGACGGGCACGTCAAGCTCGGGGACTTCGCAGTGAGCGCGCATTGCAACCGCGTGCTGGTGGAAGACGGGCACATGGAATCGATCTCGGTTTCGCTCAAGGTCAAGGCGGCGCTCGAGGACCTGCTGGAAGTCTGGCGCAAGTTCCGCGCGCTGCCGCAGGAACGGGATTTGCCTTCCGCGCCTAAACATCCCATCGTGCTGCGAGAGGAGCGCGACCGGCCGCAGCCGAAGTTCGACGTGAACACTGAGCACGGCATGGCCATCGTCATTGGCCGCGTCCGAGAGTGTCCCGTGCTCCAGTTCAAGTACACGGCGCTCAGCCACAACACCATTCGCGGGGCCGCCGGCGCAGCTTTGCTCAATGCAGAATTGATGAAGTCGGAAGGCTACTTGGAGTAGCGGAAGGGCGCGGCACGGCGTGCCCGCATTTGGTGCCAGGATTCAGGAAAGTGTGAAGGCTGAAGTATAAAGGCTGAGGTTCGCGGCCGTTGTTAGGGCTTTCACACTTCACACTTCATGCTTCACACTTTTTCGTGCTTGGCAATCACCCCTTGCCCGAGGAATCATGAGTGACCCCTCGACGACCTCTTCCCACGCGCGAATGCTGAACCTGGCCCTGCTCGGCTACGGCAAGATGGGCAAGACGCTCGCGCAGCTTGCGCCCCAGCGCGGTTTCCAGGTGCGGCTCATTCTGGATATCGACGCCAATGCCAAAGGCGAAGGCATCACCGGGGAGAACTTTCAGGGCGTTGATGTTTGCGTGGAATTCACGACACCCGACGCCGTGTTTGAGAATATCCGCCGCGTGGCCGTGCTCGGATGCAACCTAGTGGTGGGAACAACCGGTTGGCATAACCGCCTGGAGGAAGTCCGCAAGATCATCGAAAGCTCCGGCGTGGGCATGGTCTACGCCGCGAACTTTTCTATCGGCGTGAACCTGTTCTATCGGGTGGCGCGAGCCGCGGCGGAGATCTTTTCTGGCTTTTCCATGTACGACCCATACCTTACTGAAGCTCATCACAAGTTCAAGAAAGACGCGCCTTCCGGTACGGCGCTGGAAATCAAGCGCCAGGTTCAGCCCGCTTTCAAGGAGCGCGAGATTCCCGTAGCCAGTGTGCGCGCCGGCTACCTTCCAGGAACGCATGAGTTGGGCTTCGACTCGGAAGCGGATACAATTGTTCTGCGGCACACGGCGCGGGGCCGCCAGGGGTTCGCGGAGGGCGCGCTCTACGCGGCCCGCTGGGTGGTGGGCAAGACGGGTCTCTTCAACTTTGCGGATGTTCTGCAACAAGGGGCTGGGGGCTAGGGACTGGGGACTAGGAAAAAACACTCGCCCAGCCCCCAGTCCCCAGCACCTAGTCCCTTTTGGAGGTCTTATGGGCCTGGAGATTCGAGGTTGCGGCACGGCGCTGGTCACCCCCTTCCAGCGCGACGGCTCGGTGGACGAAGCGGCGCTGCGCCGGCTGGTGCAGTTCCAGCTCCGCGAGGGCATCGGTTTCCTCGTGCCCTGCGGGACTACGGGCGAGACGCCCACGCTCGAACACGGGGAATACCTGGGCGTCATCCGCGTGGTGGTTCAGGAAGTTGCGGGAAAGGTGCCCATCATCGCCGGCGTGGGCGGCAACAGCACCAAGAAGGTGATTGAACTCGCTCAGGAAGTGCAACCGCTGGGCGTCCAGGGAATTCTCTCCGTGGCGCCTTACTACAACAAACCCACCCAGGAAGGTCTCTACCAGCACTTCAAAGCCATCGCGGACTCCACCGACCTGCCCGTGATCCTTTATAACGTCCCGGGGCGCACGTCGTCGAACATCGAACCGGCGACGGTAGCGCGGCTCTCGAAGATTGAGAACATCATCGGTATCAAGGAGGCTTCCGGCAGTATCACCCAGCAGATGGAAGTCCTCAACCTGGTCGAGCCGGGCTTCCGCGTGCTTTCTGGCGACGACGCTTTCACGTTTCCGCTGATGGCGCTGGGCGGGGTGGGCGTGATTTCGGTGGTCTCGAATGAAATCCCCGGCGCGATGACGAAGCTCACACACCTGTTGCTCGAGGGAAAGTACGATGAAGCGCGGAGACTCAACGCGCAACTGCTGCCGCTGATGCAGGCGAACTTCATCGAGACGAATCCCATCCCCGTGAAGGCGGCGCTGGCCATGATGGGGATGATCGAGGAAGTCTACCGGCTGCCGCTCGTGCCCATGAAGCCCGAGAACCGCGCCAAGCTGGAGAAGGTGCTGGCGGCGCATGGGCTGCTCGTCCGCGGCGCCGCCCTTTAGGGCGGCATGCGTCTACTTAGCGCTGGGTTCGTCCCACGATGCCCCGGCTGTGTTATACGTACCTTTTCAGTATAATTTCTCTTGACGCTGGCGGCAGCCGCTGAGTGGTCTGAGCGGAGGAAATCTCATGGCGCAGCACACGGTTAAGAACTCAGAATCGCCACACGACGTTCTGGCCGCTCAAAAGGCCAAGAACGAAGCGGCTATCAGCCTGTTGGAAGAGTGGCTAGCCGATGAGTCAGGGTATGATGAGAAGACGTGGCCCATAGTCCAAAAGGTGGTCGAAGAGAATCGTCTGTCTGACCGGAAACGGTTTAATGGCTAGGACGGTCATCCTCGATACAGGCCCCCTGGGGAAGATCGCACACCCTCGTCCGCACCCCGAGATCGTCGCGTGGCTGAAGCGCATGTTGAATAGCGGCGCCGAGGTCATCATTCCGGAAATCGCTGACTACGAGCTACGCCGTAATTTGCTGCTGGAAGGGCTGATGGAATCGGTTAGGCGCCTTGACCAGCTCAAGAACGTATTGACCTATATGCCGCTTTCGACTCGAGTGATGTTGAAAGCCGCAAAGTTCTGGGCAGAGACTCGCAAGAAAGGAAAAACTGCCGCCGACCCAAGGGAACTTGACGGAGACGCAATCTTAGCGGCCCAAGCCCACGAAGCCGGAGCCCTTGTGGCGACCGAGAACCTCGGGCACCTGGCACTTTTCGTTGAGGCCAAGAATTGGCGAGAGATTGACTGATCTAAGTACATCGACTCGAAACTCTGAAACCTGAGAACCGCGCCAAGCTGGAGAAGGTGCTGGCGGCGCATGGGCTGCTCGTCCGCGGCGCCGCCCTTTAGGGCGGCATGTGTAGGGTACCTCTGTAAACAACGTAGGGGCGCTGCTTGCAGCGCCCTCTTGGGCCGGGCAAGCCCTCCCCCTACGAATAACCAACTTGGGAGCACCATAACGGTGCTCCCCTGCGATCTACAATCCTCATGGATCTTCAAGCTCAAATCGAAGAACTCTTCGCTCGCCAGACCGACCAATACGGCGAAGAACACTTCCAGGCCTTTGACGAGCTGAAGGCTGCATTGAACGAAGGCCGGGCGCGTGCGGCGGAGCCTGACCCGGGCTCGCCCGCAGGATGGAAGGTAAATGCCTGGGTGAAGAAGGGTATTCTGCTGGGGTTTCGGATTGGGCGGATTGTGGAGATGCCTTTGGCTGGCGGCCTGTCCCGACAGAGTCGGGAAGACCCTTCGGGTCTGCGAGGCAGGACGCATTCGAAGACAAAGCGCAGACCTGAGAAGGTCTGCGCCAGCCCGGAAATCAGTTTCCAGTTTCGGGACAAACATACGTTCCCGCTGAAGCAAATTCCGATAAACCAGAACATCCGAATTGTTCCTGGCGGTTCGTCCATTCGCGACGGCTGCTACATCGGCAAGGACGTGGTGTGCATGCCGCCCATGTACGTGAACGTAGGCGCCTACGTGGACGACGAGACCATGATCGACTCGCACGCGCTGGTGGGTTCCTGCGCGCAGGTAGGAAAGCGGGTCCACATCAGCGCCGCGGCGCAGATCGGCGGAGTGCTCGAGCCGATTGGCGCACTGCCGGTGATCATCGAGGACGAGGTCCTGGTAGGTGGCAACTGCGGCGTTTATGAGGGAGCCATCGTCGGTAAGGGAGTCGTGCTGGCGGCCGGAACCATTATCACTGGCTCCACGCCCGTGTACGACTTGGTGCGCGACGCTGTCTATCGCCGCGAGGGTGAGAAGCCGCTCACCATTCCCTCTGGCGCGGTGGTGGTTCCTGGCGCGCGCGCGGTGACCCGTGGCCGCGGCAAAGAGCTTGGGCTTTCGCTTTATACGCCCGTAATAATCAAGTACCGCGACGAGAAAACGGATCAAGCGGTGAGGTTGGAAGAGTTGTTACGTTAAGAAGAGCTGTGAGTCGTCAGTTGTCAGTAGTCAGTCGCAACGATCAACGGGCTACCGAGCACGGACAACGGACGGCTAACTTCTAACTCCTGACCGCTGACGGCTGATAGCTGAAAGCTTCTTTTCCAAATAAAAGCGTTCTATCCCACCTATAAGAATTTCAAATTTTACTTGGGCAACTGGCGGTTCTACCCTGGAGCGTGAGGAGATGTCCCTGCTGGCGTCAGTGTCAGTTCTTGGTCGTCCGGGGCATTGCCTGGACCCCGAAAGGCGTGGATAGCCATGGCGAACAAATCAGTTTTGATCCGAGTCCCCGCAACGGTGGGGAATTTTGCGGGGGCGGTGAATTGCGCGGCTGTGGCGTTGGACGCTTCCCTGAACGTCAAGGTGACGCCGCGCCTGGATGGGCAAGTGGCGATTCGTTATTTCGGCGAGAACGGCGAACGCGTTCCGCGCGACCGGTCAAACCTTGTCGTGCGCGCCATGGAAGCCACGCTTCACCTGAGGGGCCTGGAATTTACCGGGGCCGACTTCGAGATTTACAGTTCTGTGCCCGTGGCGGTGGGACTGGGTTCGAGCACGGCCGCCGTGCTGGCGGGGCTGATTGCCGCCGATCGTCTGTTTCGTCTCCACCTGGAAGAGAAAACCATATTTGAAATGGCGGAGGTTTACGAAAGCCGCGCGGACAACCTGCAGGCGGCTTGGTATGGCGGGTTCGTGGCGGGTACGGACGTCGGTCAGTTTCTCTCCTGTCGCCGCACTGCGGTTCCGGAAAACCTCCTGTTAAGTGTCGTGATTCCTGAGACTCATTTGGCCAAAGACGCCACACGCGAACGGCCCTCCGAACGTTTGGCACGCAAAGACTTTTCCTTGCATTCCCAGCGCGCCGCGGCTCTCGCCGAGTTTTTTGCCCGGCCAAAGACTGCCCACTCGCCTGAGCTGGACGCTCCCTTGCCGCCCACTTGCGAAAAGAGCGTTCCCGGCCTCCAAGAAGCACTGAAGGCACGCACGCCGAACCTGCTGAGCGTGTTCGCGTGTGGCTCGGGTCCGGCGGTGGGCATCCTGACTCAAGACGAGCCCGCCGCGGCCGTCGAGGCCGTGAAGGCTGCCTTCGCGCGGCATGGCGTCGGCTCGATCGCCTCAGGGTTCCGGCCCTCCAACGCGGGCGCGCGCGACTGGAACGCCGTCCACGCACAAATTACCTTGTCGCCCACCAGAGCGCTGGGCGGCGTATCGGTTGAAAAATCCACTCTCATTACTGGCTGATTTTTTCCGATGGGGGTATTGACTCCCCGCGATGGGATGTGGTAGCTTACCTACCGACTGGTCGGTCACTCCGCCCAGGGGGTCGAAAGGCTGAAATATGGGAAAGCTCTTCTCGGGTTCGGAACTCCTGCTGGAAAGTCTTAGCCGCCAGAAAGTGGATGTGTTTTTCGGCTTGCCTGGCGGCGCCGTGCTGCCGCTTTACGATGCGCTTTACAGCGCCGGCATTCGGCACCTGTTGGTCCGGCACGAGCAGGCGGCGGCCTTTGCGGCGGATGGTTACGCCCGCGTCACCGGGAAGCCCGGCGTTTGCCTGGGAACTTCCGGGCCCGGCGCCACGAATCTGATCACGGGCCTTACCTCCGCGATGATGGATTCCATCCCGGTAGTGGCCCTGACCGGGCAGGTGCCGGCGGCCGTGATCGGCAAGGACGCCTTCCAGGAGGCGGACACCATCGGCATCAGTCTTCCCTGCACCAAGCGATCGTTTCTGGTTCGGTCGGCAGCCGAAATCCCCTCGATAATCCAGCGGGCCTTCAAGGCGGCCATCTCGGGGCGTCCGGGCCCGGTGCTGGTCGATCTCCCCAAGAGCGTGCTCATGGAAAAGGCCGAGCCCTGCTACCCCCCCAGCACCGGGCCCGAGCGCCCCGAACGAGCCCGCGAGTGGACGGATGATGACCTGGAGCGCGCGGCGGAGATGATTCTGGAGAGCCGCCGTGCCGTCCTGTATGTCGGCGGCGGGGTCATCAGTGCCGAGGCCTCGCCGGAGCTGCGCGAACTTGCCGAGTTGACGCACATCCCGGTGACCACCACCCTGATGGGCCTGGGGGCGTTCCCTTCGCACCATCCTCTCTCGCTGGGCATGCTGGGGATGCACGGCTCCTACGCCACCAATATGGCCATCTGCAACTGTGATCTGCTGGTGGCCATCGGGGCGCGGTTTGACGACCGGGTGACGGCTCGCCTCAACGGCTTCGCGACCAACGCCAGGAAGATCCACTTTGACGTGGACCCCTCCGAAGTCAACAAGAACATCCGGGTTGACCTAGCTCTGGTGGGTGACGCGCGGGAATCGTTGCGGGCCCTCCTGGAGGCGTTGAAGCGGAGGAAAGCAGCGCCCCATGACGAGCGCCCGCAGTGGCTCCGGCGGATTGAGGCCTGGCGCGCGGAGCATCCGCTCACCTATGACAAGTACGCGAACACCGTGAAGCCGCAATTTGTGATCGAAACCTTGTCGCAATACGCCAGTGAAGACGCCATCATCTCAGCGGACGTGGGCCAGCACCAGATGTGGACGGCGCAGTTCTGCAATTTTTCGCGACCCCGCACCTGGCTCTCCTCCAGCGGGCTGGGCTCCATGGGCTATGGCTTTCCCGCGGCGATGGGCGCGCAGATGGCATTTCCCGACCGGCAGGTGATTGCCATCGTGGGCGACGGCGGGTTCCAGATGACGCTGAACGACCTGGCCACGGTGGTGCAGTATCGGGTTCCGGTCAAGATCGCCATCATCAACAACCGAGCGCTGGGCATGGTTCGCCAGTGGCAGGAAATCTTCTTCGAGAAGCGCTATTGCGATATTGACCTGGACTTCGCACCGAACTTCGTGAAGCTGGCGGAGGCTTACGGGATTCGCGGCACTCGGGTCGAACACCGGACCGACGTCGCTGACGCGGTGCGTGATTTCCTGGGCGACCGTGAACCCCGCTTGATCGATTTCTGGGTGGACCCGGCGGAGAACGTTTATCCCATTGTGCCGCCGGGAGCCTCGCTGGCGGAAATGGTGGTGGAGCCGCCACGCGTGCTGGTGGAAGAGGAGGCTCTGGACGATCTCTGGGCCGTCTAGGTCCCGGCGCGGATCGCTTGCCTTCAATTCGGACTCGCTGCAGGAGCGTGTTATGCAGTGGCTGATTACGCTCGATACGGATAACGACTCTATAACGCTATGCCGGCTGATGAATACTTTCCGCCGCAAGGGGTTGAAGATCGCGACGCTGGCCGTGTCTTCGCGGCCCGGCGGATACACCTTGATGGCGGTGGTCGATTCCCCCGAGTCCGAGGTGGAGCACATTTTTCATCTCTTGCGCTGCACCGAGGGCGTTCAGCACGTTACTTACTACCAGCACGAACCCTCGGCGGACGCGTCCTTTCTCTTTGTGGATTCGGACTCGGGAACCTCCAGCATCGCGCAGATCCTCGCAGCCTTTCCCGGGTCCAGACTGATTTTTGCCAGCCATGGCAAGTATCTCCTGGAAATTCCGACGGAAATCCGACCGCGCTCGGTTTCCGTCGGCCCGGGCGAGCCGGCCTACTTGCCGTTTGCCCGCGTGAAGACTACCCGGAACGTCGGAAGTCCGGAGCTGGTTGGCGCGCAGGTTTGATCCCTTCATTTCTGAAACAATGAACGATGAATCCGCAACGATGAACGAAAAGGGTAGACGACCATCTATCGTTAATAAATCGTTATTTCTGCCGGCGAATCACCCTATTGAAAAGGATACAAAATGGCAAAAGTCTATTACGAGCAAGACGGAGACTTGAAGAGCCTCGCGGGAAAGACCCTCGCGATCATTGGCTATGGCAGCCAGGGTCACGCGCACGCTCTGAACTTGCGCGATAGCGGGATTAAAGTGATCGTTGGCGAAGTCCCCCACTCTGCCTCCCAAGCCAAGGCGAGGGAGGCAGGCTTCGAGGTTTTCGACGCGGCGGAAGCCTCCCGGCGCGGCGACCTTATCGCCGTGCTCATCCCTGACCCAGTGCAGGCCAAGGTCTACAAGGAACAGATCGAGCCCCATCTTAGCAAGGGGAAGACGTTGTTGTTTGCCCACGGCTTCAATATCCATTACAAATTCGTGGTGCCCCCCAAGGACGTGGACGTCATCATGATTGCTCCCAAGTCCCCGGGCCACCGCATGCGCGAGCTTTTTACGGAAGGGCTGGCTGTGCCAGCGCTCGTGGCTGTGGAACAAGACGCCTCAGGGCAGGCGGAGCAGACCGCTCTCGCCTATGCCAAGGGTCTGGGATGCCTGAAGGCGGGCGTCATCCGCACGACTTTCAAGGAAGAGGTGGAGACGGACCTGTTCGGGGAGCAGACCGTGCTCTGCGGAGGTGTCTCGGCTCTAGTGACGGCGGCTTTCGAAACCCTGGTCGGGGCAGGCTACCAGCCCGAGATCGCATATTTCGAATGCCTCAACGAATTGAAGCTGATCGTGGACCTGATTTACGAGGGTGGCCTCAAGTACATGCGCTACTCGGTGAGCGATACGGCCGAGTATGGCGACTACAGCCGCGGCCCGGTGGTCATTGACGCGCATGTCCGCGAGACCATGAAAAAGATCTTAGCTGACGTCCAGAACGGTTCTTTTGCCCGCGAGTGGATGGAAGAAAGCGCGCGGGGCAGCCAGCGGTTCCACGAGATGCGCGCCAAAGCTGCGGACCACCTCATTGAGAAAGTCGGGACGGAGCTGCGCAAGATGATGGCCTGGAAGCAGCCGTCAACAGAGGCGACGGCAGCGCAGGCGCAGGCAAGGCGCTAACTTGTCATCCAGATCCAGTCTTCCAACCAGTGGGTGCCACGACCACCTGCGCCGTGGTCACCGTGAGTTCCCTTGCAACATCCGAGGACTATCATGAAAACAGCAACCGACACAGTACAGAAGGATTCTCAGACCGCGAAAGGGCTGCAAGGCCGAGTGAAGAAGCTGGCGGTGATCGGAGCGGGAAAGCTGGGCGAAGGCTTGCTCCTGGGTATGCTCGGTTCCCAATTGGTCCCCGTGAGCCGCGTGGAGGCGACGGTGGCCCACCAGCCGCGCGCCGATGCGCTGGCGGAGAAATACGGTGTGAGAGCTCATACGGACAATGCCCGCGCCGTGTCCGGCGCCGACTTGGTCCTGATTTGCTTGAAGCCCCAGCAGGTGAAAGGTTTCCTGCACGAGGTGAGGAAGAGTCTCCGCAAGGACGCGCTCCTCATCTCCGCCGCCGCTTCGGTCACCACGGGGCTCATCGAGCGGGAACTGGGTCGCCCCGCCCGCGTCGTACGCGCCATGCCTAATACGCCCTGTTTGATTCGCCACGGCATGACCGCGCTCGCCCGCGGCAAGCACGCCACCGACGACGACGTGAAAATCGCCCAGGCTATCTTCACCTCCATGGGGCGCGCCGTGGTCGTGGACGAAAAACACATGGACGCCATCACCGGGCTCTCCGCTTCTGGACCTGCTTACGTTTACATGATTATTGAATCACTCGCAGAAGCAGGGGTGAAACTGGGCTTGCCGCGGGAACTTTCCACCGAACTCGCCGCGCAGACCCTGCTGGGTGCTTCCGCCATGGTACTTCATACAGGCGAACATCCTGCCAAGTTGAAGGATATGGTGACAACCCCTGCCGGATGCACCATCGATGGGCTGCTGGAGCTTGAGGAAGGCGGCCTGCGCGTCACCCTTATCAAGGCCGTGGTGCGCGCCGGTCAGCGCGCCAAGCAGCTCGTCGAGAGCCAGAACACGTAGGCGCGACTGGCCATGACTTCAGCCGTGCCGTTAATGACGCCCTCCGTGTGCAATTGTTAGTTCAGTCTTCAGGAAGCTGGTCGATGAGGTCGGTGATTTCTTCCCAGGTGGTGTTCAAGCGGTCACCGACTAAGCTAAAGTGCGGCGCGACATTGGTGAGTTCATCCCGAAACTTCTCCGTCTGAGGGTTAAGCGCTAGTACTTTCTTTACCCCCCGCTCTGCCTCGCGGAGCATTTCCTGATACTCCTCCACCAGGCGCGTGAGAACGTGAACGTCGGGGATGGCAGGAGCTTTCGTCTCAGGGGTGCTTCGTTTTCCCATGTACTGCTCCGACCTTCGGACTTCACTACCAGCATTGTCAATGTGGCTTGCTGGGGGCGCGGGCGTCCCACCCGCCAGCCTTAGGAAGCCGTGCACGCGTCGCCCAGCTTCTCACGTCTCTTTGCTGTGCTACCAAACCTCCATTCTTCCTTTCGCGTGCATAAACCTGCCTTCACCGGATTCTGCTCGATATACTCGACCGCCGCCCAGTAGGGTTCTTCATTCCTAACATAGCGATCGAAATACTCTTCCTGCCAGAACTCTCCGCTTCTTCCGAGAATTCGATTCGCCTCTTTGGCCGTATAGGATTTCCACGAGTGTAATATTCCCGACAGCGTGGAGCCTTCCATCGGAGTAAACAAGACGTGTACGTGATTGGGCATGACCACCCAGGCATGCAGGCGGTAGGGCATGCCGTCAAAGTGAAGCAACGCATCCTCGACGAGTTGACTGATTCGCGGATCTCGTAGCCAAGCATCTCCCGCCCCTGTGTCGAGCCACTCCTCAACCCGCCTGCGCCATTCGGCCGCGGCTTCGTTGTCCGGCATGGTGACCAGCTCCAGCTGCCACTCGTCAAGGCGCTCCCCGGGAAATGAATCTGCAAGGCGGAAGGTGACCGCTTGGGGGATGCTTCCCCGATTGAAGTGAGGCAGGTAACCTCTGGACTGCCATCCTCGGGGTGAAGAGATCGTGGTCATTCTTCTGCTGCAGGCGAGACGCCTGTGCCCCCAGAAAGGTTTAGGCGGGGACGGCGAGGGCGCGTTCGAGGGCTTGCCGGAGCGCTTCCAGATCCGGCTCGACACGCAGCCGCTGGCGGCTCTCTTCATCCGCCGAGCGGTGTCGCATGATGTACTCGGTGTCCTTCAGTTGGTTGCCGGTGAGGACGCAGACGATGTCGGCGTGCCAAGGGATCTTTCCCGCGCGCACCAGTTTCCGGACGCCGGCAACCGTGGCGGCGGAGGCCGGCTCGCACCCCACGCCATCCTCGGCTAGCATCCGCTTGGCTTCGAAGATTTCCTCGTCAGTGACGCACTCCGCGAACCCGTCGCTCCATTCCAGCACGCGGCGCGCCTTCTTCCAATTGGCGGGGTGGCCGATGCGGATGGCCGTGGCCTCGGTGTGGGGATTCTCGACGGGAACCAGCACGGCAGCGCCGGCGGTGAGCATCTGATAAAAGGGATTGGCCCCTGCCGCCTGGATTACCACCACGCGCGGCACTTTCTCGATGAATCCCATCTCCTTCAACTCGCGCAGGCCTTTACCGATGGCCGAGGCATTCCCCAAATTGCCGCCGGGCACCACGATGTAGTCCGGCGGGCGCCAGGCGCGTTGTTCCAGCATCTCCGCCACAATGGTTTTCTGACCCTCGATGCGGAAGGGGTTCACCGAGTTCACGAGGTAGAGGCCCAATTCGGGCGCGATCTCCCGCAGCAGTTTGAAGGCCTCGTCGAACGTGTCACCGACTTCCACTACCAGCGCGCCGAAGTCGAGCGCCTGGGCGAGTTTCGCCGCGGAGATTTGCCGGTAAGGCACGAAGAGCAGGGCTTTCATGCCCGCGCGCGCCGCGTAAGCCGCCATCGAGGATGAGGTGTTGCCGGTGGAGGCGCAGGCCACCATGCGAATGCCACGCGAGGCCGCGCGCGTGATGCACGCCGTCATGCCCAGGTCCTTGAACGAACCGGTGGGGTTGTTGCCCTGGTGTTTGATGGTCAAGTGGACGGGACCGGCCCACCAGCCCGTGCGCCGCGCCCCCACCAGTGGCGTTGAGCCTTCCGAGAGCGAAATGATGCGGAAACCGGGTTCGATAAACGGGATCAGCTCGCGGAATCGCCAGACGCCGCTGCGGTCGATCGGTTCACCGCTCAGCCGGCGCTGGTGCCACGCATGCCGAAGTTGTTCCGGGTCGAAGGGATCTAACTCGTACTTCGCCTCCAGCAATCCGCCGCAGAAGGCGCAGGAGTGAGCGTCCTTCCTGGGATCCTGCCTTCGCTGGCAGGTCTCTTCAATGCACTGAAGGTAAGCCGACGACATATCGAGCGCCTGCCTAGATCTGGAATTCTTCGTGAATTGCTTTCACGGCTTCTTTCACGTCGGAAGACTTCACGGCAAAGGAAATACTCAGCTCCGAAGAACCCTGCGCGATGGCGATGATGTTGATTCCCCGGCGTCCCAACGCGCCGAAGGTCCGGCCCGAAATGCCGGGAGTGCCCTTCATATTTTCCCCGATGGCCACCACGATGGCCACGTTGGGCATGACCTCAATTGCGGCCATGTAGTCGTGGAGCATTTCCAACTCGAAATCCTTCTCGAGTTTGGCCTTGACGCGCTGGAGGTCCGCAGCGTGGACGGCGAAACACAGGACGTTGTCCGCAGATGATTGCGTGACCATCAAGGTGGGAATATCTTCAATCGCCAATGACCCAAATACCTTGGCGGCCAGGCGCGGGAAACTGAGCGCGTCGCTGCCGCTCACCGTAATCAATTCCGCCTTGCTGACGGAAGTGATGGCCTTCACTCCCGGCTGGCCGTTGCCGGCGGAAGGCACAATGCGTGTCCCCGGGCACGACGGGTTGAAGCTGTTCTTGATCCACACCGGGATCTTTTTCTTCATGACCGGTTGGATGGTCTTATGGTGAAGCACCTTGGCGCCGAAAAACGACAGCTCGATGGCTTCGCGGTAGGAGATTTCGGGAAGGATGCGGGCCTGGGGCACCAGGCGGGGGTCGGCGGTCATCACGCCGTCCACGTCCGTCCAGATCCAGACCTCATCGGCGTCGAGCGCCGCGCCCAAGATGGTGCCGCTGTAGTCGGAGCCGCCGCGCCCGAGTGTCGTGCAAACCCCCTCGCGGGTCGCGCCTCGGAAGCCGGTGACAACGGGGATAACTCCGCGCTTGCGCAAGCCCGCCAGCCGCTGGCGAGTCTTGGCATTGGTCTCGTCGAACAGCGGCGAGGCATTGCCGAAGTTTTCGTCGGTGACGATCAGTTCGGTCGAGTCCACGGCCTCCGCCGGCGAACCTCGCGACCGCAGGATCGCCGCCAGCAGCGTCGCGGACATGACCTCGCCGAGGCTTGAGAGCGTGTCCATGGCGCGCGGCGTCACTTCCCGAACCAGCAAGAATCCGGAGCAGAGGTTTTCGAAATTCCCGACCTGCTCCGCCAGCCGGGGCAGCACGGACGCCTGCTCGCCGGCGGAGAGGAGCTGATCCGCAACCTCACGGTGCCGCCGCGCCAGCTCCCGACGAACGCTTTTCCAGTGCTCGCGGTCTCCGTGGCTGGCCTCATTGGCGGCCCGAACCAGCATATCCGTCACGCCGCCCATGGCCGACACCACCACCACCACTTCGGCGCGCCGCGCGTGTTCAGCGACGATTTCGGCCGCGCACCGCATCCGTTCGGCGTTGCCGACGGAGGTGCCGCCGAATTTCATCACGATGAGAGGCTTCCTGGCTTTTGTCTGGCTCAAGCTCTTTCATCCTCGGTTTAAGAATAGCGGAAACCTCCGGCTTGCGGTGGGCCGGAGAGTTAAACCGCGCTCCGGCCCACTAACGAATAATGTTCGTCTTCGTCGTGGCAGTGGAACCGGAATTGGAGGCCGCGGTTGACTCGCGCACGACCTCGATGAACACTTTGGCTGGCAGCGAAAGATAACGATCGCGGCGGAAGATCAGGCCCAACTCCCGGTAAAGTTTCTGACCTTCCAGAGGGATCAGTTTCAACACTCCCGCCGCCACTTCGGGCTGAGCGTAAGTGCGGCTGAGGAGTGAAATGCCCAATCCTGCGCCCACGAACTTCTTAATGGTTTCGACGCTGGCAAGCTCCATGGAAATCTGGAGGTGCTCGCGGTAGTCGCGCAGCAGCCGGTCCAGCATCACCCGCGTCCGGCCGGTCTTGGGGATGACGAGGGGATAGTGCGAAAACTCCTCGATGGTCACGCTGCGATTCTTGGCCAGGGGATGGTTCTTGGGCACGACCACCTGGACTTCGTCGCGGAAGACGGGAAGTACTTCCATATTGTTCGCTGTCTGCGGCAGCGTCACGATGCCCATATCCACCGCCCCTTCCTGGACCTTTTGCAGAATCTTGTGGCTGAAGTTACGGTAGATGCTGATCTGGACCAGGGGGTAAAGCTGTTTGAACTTGGCAAAAGTCTTGGGCAGGACGTAGAGGCAAGTGGCCTCATTGGCGCCGATGTAGAGCTTGCCGCGGGGAGTCTGGTTCAGTTCGGCGATGGCCTGGAGCGCTTCTTTCTGAAGGTCGATCAGCTTCTGAGCGTAACGGGAAAGGATTTCTCCTGCCGGGGTCAACAACACCCTTTTTCCGCTGCGATCGAAAAGTTTCTCACCACACTCCTGTTCGATGAGCCTGACCTGGGCGCTGATTGCCGGCTGAGTGCGGTAGAGCTTCTCCGCCGCGCGAGAGAAACTCTGCAGCTTCGCAACCTCCAGAAAACTGGCTAACTGGTCATAGTCCATGGGTTTATTGCAACGGGTTTATTGCAACGCTAACCGCTTATCTTAGCAGATTCCTGGGCCGTTCAGGAGCAAAATGTTGGCCGCATGCGATCCATGCAGCAGATTGCGGAGTCGGGTTCGGAAAGTCTCGGCAGCCGCTGGATACAGGCGCATGCGGATTCGCTCTATGTGAGCCAATGGTGATTCAGGTACTCGGCGCTCTGGCTCGCGAACGCCACGATGGTGAGTGCAGGATCGACGCTCGCCGAGTCCGGCAGCGAACTGCCGTCGACTCCTTGTTGTGGGGTAAGCATGGGTCTAGGCGCCCCCCGGCGGGGGTTGTTGGAGCCTGCCATAGCCCGTGATGGCGGCCAGCAATTTCTCAACGTCAAAACCCACGTCGCGATAAAGCTGCAAGACATCCCGCTCGCGATCTTCCGGGCTTAATGGAATGAACTTTTCCGCCGGGATGTAAAAGGGATTGTCGCGGACCAGCGTCCCCTCCACGAGCAGGTGGCGATGCACGGCGATGGCGCAGAAAAGGGCGCGAGGCTCGATCTGCTCCAAATCGTACTGGCAGAGCGCCACGCTGGGATAGTGCTTAACCTGGTAGTTAAGGAGCGCGTGGAACTCATAAAAGTTCGGCAGCGGAAAGCCCACGGACTGCGGCCAGATACCCTCCTCGAGCCAGCGAACCGCGGGCGTCCGCCTGCCTTCGGCCTCATCAAAAATCTGCTGTGTCCAGGCGCGCAAATCGCTGAACTCCGGAAAACCTTCATGGAGGCGCAAGGTCCCGGACTGGAGATGACCGTCGACATCGGGGGCTTGGCGGCGCAGCCGCTCCAGCATTTCGGCGTGGAAGCTTGCCGGCGCCAGGTAGAGGCAGAGGTCGCCCTGTTGAAGGCCTTCGCCTAAGAATGAAGCCAGGCGGAAGGCCCGCGGCCGGCTGCGATAAAGCACAGCCACATGCTCGTGGCGAGCAATCGGGATGCGACCGTCGAGGTGAGTGAAGATGGGTGGCGGCATGCGCGACTCCAGGGTATTTCGCTCCGGCCACACGGGTTCACAGGCTTGCTTCTGCCTTACTAATCCAGGGGCCAAAGGAGGCTTGCTGGAAACTGTGTCTGACGGTTTCTCATTGTCGGGCGGTTCGGAGGGCTCCCTTCTTTTCCGCCTCCCTCGACGAATCTCATCCCAGGACGGCGCGCCTTCGGTCAGAAGGACGCGCAACAGGCTGGGATTATCCGTTCGCATCGATTGGGGTGTCAAGTGAGGAGGGGCGGCGGTAGCGTCAAGCATTTTGTGTAAATTCCCTGAGGGGTTTTCTCTCCCAGGAGCGGTTCAAGTGACTGATGACGCCGAAGATGATGCGATCGCAGCTCGCCGGATTGGTGAAGCTGGACATGGGGC
>Ga0315279_10000910_pt1 | contig 52851 bp, 34 predicted proteins | sample YL17G06_20_MG_FD_203694 | JGI IMG/M metagenome (GOLD analysis project Ga0315279, IMG submission 203694) | Sediment microbial communities from Yellowstone Lake, YNP, Wyoming, USA - YL17G06_20 | ecosystem: Environmental > Aquatic > Freshwater > Lake > Sediment | place: USA: Wyoming | collected... | reverse complement strand
GCCGGTATCGACGAGGCTTCCGCCCACGGGGTGCCCGTGGCTGTCCATGCTCACGGCGGTAAGGGCGTCGACTTCTCTCTTGAGGCCGGGGTCACGAGCATCGAGCATGGTTTCTTTCTCTCGCGGGCGCAGCTCGAGCGCATGGCCGGAAGCGGGGTCTGGCTTGTCTCAACTTTGGGTTTTCTGCTCATCGAACGCGCCGCCGGCGAGGAGAAAAGACCGGCCTGGTACCTTGAGCGTCTGGCGCGGATGAAGGAGTCGGCCCTGGCCATGACCATCGCGGCCAGAGAGACCGGCGTGAAGATCGCTGTTGGACAGGATTGCGAGCATGGTCGCCTCGCCGACGAGATGCGCTGCCTGGAGATGGCCGGTTTCTCCCGTTTGGAGGCCATCGCCGCCGCTACCTCGCGTGGCGCCCTGCTCATGGGTCTGGACGGCGAGGTTGGGATCATCGAAGTCGGCAAGCGTGCCGACTTTGTCCTCTTGAAGGACAACCCTCTGGAGGACTGGTCGGCCTTTGAAGGAGCCGTGACCGTCGTGAAGGGGGGCCAGCGTTGTTAGCGTCACACCCTTACCAGAATCGAGCGGAGGTGCGGAACGTGAAGAGGTACGCGCTAGTGGCTCTAGTTCTCGTTGTGGCCATCGCCGGAGGACTTCTGGCTGGCTGCAAGGTTTCGAAGGAGATCGTGATCGGTTTTGTCGGACCCCTGACCGGCGGATCGAGCTTCCTCGGTGAGACCGGCCGGAAGGCTGTTCAACTTGCCGTGGACGAGATCAACGCTCAAGGCGGGGTCAAGGGCAAGCAGATTAAGGTTGTCTTCGAGAACGACCAGAGCACTCCGGCCGACGGCCTTGCGGCGGTCAACAAGCTCATCGACCAGGACAAGGCCATCGCCCTCATCGGGCCCTTCAACAGCTCGGTGACCCTGGCCATCCTCGATACCATCGAAACCAAGAAGATTCCTATCATCACGACCGCCTGCAACACCACGATCTGTACTCAGGGCAAGAAGTTCGTCTTCAGGGCGACCTTCGACAACAGGGTCCAGGGCATCGGCCTAGCCGACTACGTCCTTGAGGATCTCGGGATTAAGAAAGTCGCGATCCTCTATCCCAACGATGACTTCGGCATCGAGCTCAAGGATTTCTTTGTCCAGACCGCCCAGGCTAAGACCGACGTGGATGTGGCTTCCATCCAGGGCTACAATGGCGGGACCACCGATTTCTACGGCATCCTGACCGGAATCAAGCCCCTTAAGCCCGAGGCCATTATCCTCTGCGGCTACGTCGAGGACAGTGCCCAGATCATGCGCCAGGCCAAGGAACTCGGGATTACGACCCAGTTCTTCGGCTACGGCGGTCTGGCCGACGACTCCCTGCAGACGCTGGCCGGGGATGCCTGCGAGGGCCTTCGCCTGGTCACGACGTTCGAACCCAACTACCCGCTGAACCAGGTCGGCACGGACTTGGTCGCCAAGTACAAGGCCAAGTACGGTGAAGACGCCAACAACTACTCCGGCGAGTCCTACGGCGCGATCCTGACCCTCCTGGACGCCCTTGACCGGGCCGTGACCCTCGACGGCCAGGGTGTCCGCGACGCGATCGCCAGCGCTAACCTGGACGTGCCCATCGGAACCATGTCCTTCGACGAGACCGGCCAGTGTTCGGCCAGGCTGGTTATCGCGGAGATCAAGGATGGCGCTCGCGTCCTGGCGGAGAAGCAGCCTCAGTAGGCAGCCCGCGAACCCACGATGGGGCCGCCGCCGACCGGCGGCGGCCCCATCGCTAAGACTGGGCCGCGCCCCGCGGGACCCATCCGGGACGCTCCCCGAAGACGGAGGGTTCAACGTGTCCGGCATCAAGCGACCTGAGCAATACCACGCTGTCTTGAAGTACATCCTGGCTCAGCCCGAGCCGGCCTTCGAGGATGCGAGCGAGCTTCACCGCTACTGGGGTCGTCCGGGCGGCTTCGGGGTCCACGATGAGGTCGGTCGCCTGCGGACCGTGCTTGTCCACCGCCCCGGGGACGAGCTGAAGGTCATTTCGGCCGACGGCTACGATCCCGAGGGCGGGGCCCTGGTCGACAAGAAGGAAGGTCTCTGGTACTTCCGGTCGGACAAGCCCCCCGATCTTCCCCTGATGCGGCGGCAGCACGACAACCTCACCGCGGTTTTGCGGGAAGAGGGCGTGGCTGTCGAGTACCTCGACCGCGTCCGGCCTGAACTGACCAAGTCGGTCTTCACCCGGGACCCGTTCGTCATGACCCGGGCGGGGGCCATCGTTTGCCGGATGGGGCCTCGCATGCGCCGCGGCGAGGAGCTTCCGATGACCGAGAAACTTGTCTCGCTTGGGCTGCCCATATTGAGGACCCTAAACGGTACGGCCGTCTTTGAGGGTGGAAGCTTCTGCTACCTCGACCGGACTCACGCGGCCATGAGTCACTCCAACCGCGGCAATGAGGAGGGCATCCGGCAGATCGCCGAAGTCCTGAAGACCCTAGGCGTGGAGGTCGTGACCGTTCCTCTCACGGGCTATTCGAGCCACATCGACGGCGGGCTGGTTATGATCGCCCCCAAGCTTGCCCTGGTCAACATCACCCGGCTACCTTACCCGTTCCTAGGCTACCTGGACGGTCTGGGCATTCGCCGGGTCGAGGTTGATCCCGAAGACGACTTCTTCTCCACCAATTGCCTCAGCCTCGGCAACGGCACGATCATCATGTCCACCGGGGCCGAGCGGACGGCCGAGAGACTCCAAGGCCTGGGCTTCAAGGTCAGGCTCGTCGACATCTCTCAGTTGACGGCCAACGGGGGCGGCGTTCATTGCTCCACCCACGAGCTTCTGCGGGACATCGCCTAAGAGGGCCTGCGGGACATCGCCTGAGAGGGCCTGCGGGACATCGCCTAAGAGGGCCTGCGGGACATCGCCTGAGAGGGCGAATTGAGGGAGGGTGACATCTTGGGGTCGCTTGACCAACTACGGAAACTCCAACCCTTGGTTCACTCCGCGGTCGCGGCCGAGGCCGACCGGATCATCGCTTTCGTCAGCGACATCGTGGCCATCCCGAGCGTCACGGGTGATGAAGAGCGCTGCTCCTTGGCCATCACCAAACACCTGAGGCAGGCCGGGCTGGAAGTCGCGGTCATCGAAGATGAACCCGGCCGCCCCAACGTCATTGGAACCCTGTCCAGCGGCAAGCCCGGACCCCGTTTTCTCTTCAACGGCCACATCGACGTAGTCCCTCCGGGACCGCGCGGGGAGTGGGTTCACGACCCGTTTTGCGGTGAGATCCACGGCGGCCGTCTTCACGGACGCGGCACGGTGGACATGAAGACCGGGCTCTGCACCGGGCTCTACGCCACGGAACTCCTCGGGAGACTCGGACTACCCTGGCGCGGGACCGCGACGGTCACGGCCGTGGTCGATGAGGAGGTTGGCGGGGCTAAGGGCATCCGCTATCTGCTCGGCCAGGGTCTCATCGAAGCGGACATGGGCATCAACTGCGAGGCGACCAACCTTGACCGGGTGGATATCGCCCACAAGGGCATCTTGCGGAGCGAGGTTGTCATCTCCGGCAGAGCCATCCACGGCAGCCGGCCCTGGCTCGGCCTTAACGCCATCGACAAGGCGGTCGACGCCCTGAAGGCTTTGCGTCCCCTGCAGCGGGAACTGGCCGACCGGCGTCACCCGCTCTGCGGGCGTCCCTCACTCCTGGTGGGCCTCATCAACGGGGGAACCGTGGTCAACATGGTTCCCAGCCGCTGCGAAATCGGGCTCGACCGTCGCATCGTTCCGGGCGAAACCCACGAGGGGGCCTTGGCCGAAATCCGGCAGACGCTCGAGGGCCTGCGGGCCGCCGACCCCGAATTCGCTTACACTCTCCAGGAGACGATGCGCATGCCCATCCTAGAGGTGCCCGAGGCTTCCTCGCCGGTCCAGGCCCTGATCGCGGCCTGCACGGTTGTCAACGGTCAGGCGCCCGTGATCGGGGCCAAGGACGCCGGCACCGACGCGGCCTGGATCGTCTCCCACACCGGCATGCCCATGCCTGTCTTCGGACCAGGCGACTACTTGGCCGGCTCCCTGGCCGCCAACGAGAGCATCGATCTCCGGGACATCCCGCGGGCCACGGAAATCTACGTCCTGGCCCTCCTCTACCTGCTCGGAGAATGAGCCGGCCGGGTCTGGGTTTGGTCAAGGACTCCTGGTCGAGGCTGGAGCGCGTTCTCGTCTGTCCACCGGACCACTTCAGCTTCCAGCCGATCAACGTTATTACCCAGGCCGTGCTGGCGCGAGGAGAGACGGCGGATCTGGACCGGTTCAGGCAAGAGCACCGGGGGCTGGTCGAGGCCTACCGGTCCGCCGGGGTAGTGGTGGAACAGGCCGAACCTGTCGCCGGCCTGCCCTACATGGTCTACGCCCGGGATTTCGGCGCCTGCCTGGAAGAGGGCGTCCTCATCGGCCGCTTCCGCGAGCCTGTCCGCCGGGGAGAGACGGCGCGTTACGAGAACAAGCTCCGTGAGATGGGCCTCCCCATCCTCGGGCGAATCAGCCGGGGATTCCTGGAGGGCGGTGACTTCTGGTACCTCGACGAGACAACCATCGTGTGGGGAGTCATCGCCCGCAGCACTCTGGAGGGGGTGGAGAACGCGGCCGAGATTCTGGCCCCGCTCGGCTACCACGTTATCCCGGTGCGGTGCCCGGCCGAGAACCTGCACCTGGACATGTGCTTCAACATTGTCGCGGAGCGGGTGGCCGTCGCGGCTCCGGCCGTCCTTCCTGATTGGTTCCTTCAAACCCTCAGGAAACGGCGCTTCGAAATCGTGGCCGTCCCGCGGGAGAGTGTCTTCAAGCACCACTGCAACGTCCAGGCCCTGGGTAACGGCAGGGTCCTCAGCTTCGAGGCCAATCGGGTCGTCAACCGAGCCCTTGAGACTCTCGGGCTCGAGGTTGTCACCTGCCACCTGGAAGAGATCCTGAAGGGCGGCGGCGGGCCGCACTGCCTCACCTTTCCCCTTCAGCGGGCCGAATGAGGGCCCGAGATTGCCCGCGACGGGCGCTCTCGTTGGCCAGGTAAGTGCGGATCCTCAGGGCCAACTCGAGGTTGGAGCACTCCTCCGCGTTCTCCGGGTCGAACCCGATCAAGTCCTGGACGCGCGCGAGCCGATGCCGGACCGTGTTGACGTGAACGAACAGGGCTTCCGCCGTTGCCCGGACACTTCGATTGCACTGGAAGAAGGTCTCCAGGGTCTGGTAGAGGTTGCCGCGCTTACCCGCCTCCGAGAGGTCGAGTCCTCCGAGAATCTCATCGGCGAAGGACCGCAGGTCTTCGGCCTGGCCGTGGCTTAGCAGAAGGCGATAGATCCCCAAGTCATCATAGTGGATGATCCGATCCCGGCCCCAGATCCGGCGGCCGTACTCGAGGGCCAGACGAGCCTCACGGTAGGCCTCCGGCCACTGGAGGACATCGGCGTGGAAGCGACCGATGCCGATCGAAACGGTGACCTCCCTCAGGCGGGCCTGGACTTGGGACTTGATGGTGGCCGCGAAGACCTTGGCCTCGTCCCGGCGCCGAAGCGCTTCCCGCGGCCCGTCCACGGGCAGGAGCACGGTTATGCTGTCGCTCTGCTCGACGGTGATGGCGGCCGAACTCGCCATTCTGGCCGCCGCGCCGACGATCTCCTGGAACTCCTCCTTGGTCCGCCGGGCCTTGGCCTCGTCCAGGTCCCGGTGACGCAGGTAGAAGCGTTCGAACTCGTCGAGGTCGGCGACGAGGATCAGGTAAGGCCGGTTGAAGTCCCACCCCCCAAGCGATTTCGCCCGGCTGAGGGCGGCTTCGCGGCTTTCGACGTTTCCGCTGAGGAGATCCAGCAGAAAGTCATTGCGGAAGCGACGCTCCGCTTCGACGATGGCGCGCTTCTTGACCATCTCGAGGGTGGCGACCGTGCTGGCGTGCTCGAGGGCCGTCAGGAGCATGTCCTGACTTCTGTCCGGGTGAAGAAGGAGGAGGAAGTGGCCGTAGGCTTCCGACCCGGCGACGAGGGGGGTGATCGCCACCCGGTGTCCGTCCCACGTTCCGAGACGAGGCTGGATGCGCTCGCCGGGAGGCGGGGTGAGGACGGCGTCGAAGACAACTTTCCAGTCCGCGGGTTGGGCCGGCGCGGAAGAGGCCGTCGTTGGGCCGTCCTTGGAGATCGGACCAGACTGGGAGAGCACCACTCCTGATCGGTCGAGCACGGCGCACGGGGAACCGGTTATCTCAGCCAGGCTGACGCAGATTTCCGGCAGACCCTGGCCGAGGAGGGCTACGCCCGTGAAGTGGTCGTGGATGCGTCCCGATTCCTCCAGGCGGGTGGCCTGCCGGTTGAGGATGGTCGTCAGGACGGGGTGGAGAACCTCGATCCAAGCGATGTCGACCGGCATCTCGATCACCGGTAGGCCGAGTTGGTTGGCCAGATCAAGCATCTCGCGGGGCAGGGCTTCCACGAAACGCTTGAGCTTCACGCCTATGGCCGCCACCCCGCGCTCATGGAGATCCCGGACTAGGGCCACCTGGGCCTGGGGGTCGTCCCGGATGACAAACACGTTGGTGAGGAGGAACTCCCCGCCCACGAGCCAGTTCTTGATGTCCGGAGTGTCCATGATGGTGACGGTCTTGATAACCCGGCCCAAACCCTGCCGGCCGGCGAGCACCCGGGCCCGGGTCAACGGCTCCATGCCCATCGCTTCCCTGACCGTGAGTCTCACGCCGGACCTCCCCTGCGTGTCGAATCATGCGATAAAGTGTGCAGTGATGGCCCATTCCACAGAGAAACGCCCATTCCTTTGTCGTCTTCCACAAAGGAGGCAACCGCCAGGCCGCCTAATCGTGCCAGGGGTCCAAATACACTAAGGCAGGCGAAAGCAGATGAAGAATAGGTTTATCGGCCGTGATTTTCTGGCCCTGATGGACTTCACGGCCGAAGAGATCGGCTATCTTCTTGACACGGCGGCGGATCTCAAGAGGAAGTGGGCCTACCGCGAACCGCACGAGTTTTTGCGGGGACGAACCATCGGAGTTATCTTCGAGAAGAAATCCACTCGCACCCGGGTCTCCTTTCAGGCCGGCATTGCCCAGCTCGGCGCCCAAAGCTTCTACATGCGCCCTGATGAGATGCAGCTCAGCCGGGGCGAGCCCATCAAGGACACGGCTCGCGTCATCGACCGCTACTGCGACGCGCTGGTCATCCGTACCTTTGGCCAGGAGATCGTCGAGGAATTTGCCGCCTGGATGAAATTCCCGGTCATCAACGCCCTGACCGATCTGGCTCATCCCTGTCAGGGCCTGGCCGACCTTCTGACGATGCGGGAGAAGAAGGGTGGCTTCAAGGGTCTGCGCCTCCTCTACGCCGGGGACGTGTGGAATGTCTGCCACAGCCTGATGGTGGCCTCGTCTCTGCTCGGGATAGACCTTACCGTCGCTGTTCCCGCAGCCTACAAGGCCCATCCGAGAATCATGAAGTTCGTCGAGGACCATGCCTCGCGTTCCGGGGCCACGATCCGCTTCTCGACGAACATCCGCGAGGCGGCCAAAGGCGTGGACGTGATTTACGCCAATACCTGGCACAGCATGGGCGGACCGGAGCAGTCGAAGGAACAAAGAATCCACGACTTCGCCCCCTTCCAGGTGAACGAGGAAGTGATGGCCCTGGCCGACAAGACCGCCATTTTCATGCACTGCCTGCCCGGCTACCGCGGCGAGGAGATGACCGACGGCGTCATCGAAGGACCCTGGTCGGCCGTTTTCGATCAGGCCGAGAACCGCATGCACACCGAGAAGGCCGTCTTGGCTCTGGTGGTGTCCTGAAAGTGAGCCGACGCCTCGTCATTCAAGACGGGAGGGGTCCAAAATAGCTAAGACGATATCCATCAAGACCGAGGTGCCGGGGCCGAAGAGCAAGGCTCTCCTCGAGCGGCGGATGAAGGTTGTGCCGATCGGGGTCGCGAACACGGCCCCGGTGTTTGTCGAGCGGGCCAAGGACGCCGTGATCACCGACGTCGACGGGAACCGGTATCTTGATTTTGCCGGAGGCATCGGGGTCCTCAACGTCGGGTCCGCCAACCCGTGCGTCACGGCGGCAGTGGTCGAGCAGGTCCAAAAATACACCCACGCTTGCTTCCACGTGGCCATGTATGAACCGTACGTGGCCGTGGCCGAGAAGCTGGTGGCCCTCACCCCGGGCGACTTCGCGAAAAAGGCCGTCCTGGTGAACTCGGGGGCCGAGGCGGTCGAAAACGGCATCAAGATCGCCCGCAAGTCCACCGGCCGGCCGACCGTGATGGTCCTGGAGAATGCCTTCCACGGCCGGACGCTCCTGGCCATGTCCCTAACCAGCAAAGTCATGCCCTACAAGGCCGGGTTCGGTCCGTTTGCCCCGGACATACTGCGCATCCCCTCGGCCTACTGTTACCGTTGCGCCTTCGGGCTGACCTATCCGGCCTGTGATTTGCGTTGCGCGGCCGACCTGGAGCGTCTCATCGCCACCGATGTGGTCAAGCCGGATAACATCGCCGCCGTGCTCGTCGAGCCGGTCCAGGGCGAGGGTGGGTTCATCGTCCCGCCCGCGGGCTACTTCGAACGTCTCCGCGAGACCTGTGACAAGTATGGCCTTCTGCTTATCGTCGACGAAATCCAGACCGGTTTCGGCCGGACGGGCAAGATGCTGGCCATCGAACACTGGCCCAAAGTTATCCCGGACCTGGTTCTCGTGGCCAAGTCGCTCGGGGCCGGGCTGCCCCTGGCGGGGGTTGTCGGTCGGACCGAGGTCATGGATTCGGTTCACGTGGGCGGTCTCGGCGGGACCTACGGGGGAAATCCGGTGGCCTGCGTCGCCGCTCTGGAGGTCATCAAGTTGATGGAGGGAGGCCTTGTCAAGCGGGGTGAGGTCCTGGGCCAGAGACTCAGGGCCCGCTGCCTGGAGCTTCAAAAGCGGTTCTCCCTCATCGGCGAGGTTCGCGGGCTCGGGGCCATGATGGCCATGGAACTGGTCACGGACAGGAAGAGCAGGACCCCGGCCAAGGACGAAACGGCCAGGCTCATCAGCGAGTGCTACAAACGCGGCCTGATCATTCTCAAGGCGGGAACGATGAACAACGTTGTCCGCTTCCTGGCCCCGCTAACCATCACCGATGAACAACTCGACGAGGGCCTGGACGTGGTGGCCGAGGGTCTGGAGATCGTGGGCGCATGAGCGGAAGCGGCATCTGGCCCGCCGGGGTGCGGTGCGCGGTTGTCCTCAGCTTCGACCTCGACGCGGAGACCCTTTGGCTCAGCCGAAACCCGCGGAGCGCCGACAGCCCGGCCTGTCTGGCCCAGGGGGCCTACGGACCGAAGGTGGGCGTGCCGCGCCTGCTGGAGATGCTTCGGCGTCAGGAGGTCAGGTCCACCTTTTTCATCCCGGGCTGGGTCGTGGAGAGATACCCGGAGACCGCGCGGGCCATCGCCGCGGCCGGGCACGAGATCGGCTACCACGGCTACCTGCATGAGAAGCCCGAATCCGCCGAGCAGGAACGGGAACTGATCGACAAGGTTAAGGTCATCATGAGCCGGGTTCTCGGGACAACCCCCGTGGGGCACCGCAGCCCGCTGTGGGAGTGCCTGCCGGGCCTGGTGGACGTCTTGTGCGCGAGCGGCTTCGAGTACGCCTCCAACCTCATGGACGCCGATCTTCCATACCTCCACGCGGCCACGGACGGATCGGGTCTGGTCGAGTTGCCCACGAGTTGGCTCTACGAGGACGCCGCTCACTTCTTCTTCACCTTGCAGGAGCCGGCGCGGCGGCCGATAGCCACGACCGACACGGTGATGAACATCTGGACCGCGGAGTTCGACGGTCTCTACGACGAGGGTGGCATCCTGGTCCTAACCATGCACCCCCAGATCATGGGGCGCGTGAGCCGCGTGCGGATGCTGGACCAGTTCATCACCTACGTCAAGAGCCGGCCGGGAACCTGGATCGCCCCGGGCATCGACGTGGCTCGGGCGGTTCGTCCCAAGCTGCGAGCCATCCCGCCCTACCCCGCCGGCGGCCGTCCTACTCCGTCGCCGGCCGCCCTTCCGCGTTCCAGCCACGCAGGGAGTAATACTCCTTGAGCATGGTCTCCATTTCCCCGGCCGTGAGGCAAGCCCCGCTTTCCGGCAGAGGCTCGGTCAGAAAGCGAACCGGGAGCCGGTCGTCGTCGGCCGTCAGGCCCTCGCGGTAGTTGTAGCGGCGGGTGGCGTCGATAACCCGGGCGGCCAGATGGCTCAAGCCGTTCTTGTCCAGGGCGGTCCCGGTCGAAAGCCGGATGAGCTCGCCCAGTTCGTCCCAGCCGATCAGATCCCGGAAGAAGCGGCAAAGGATCAGGGTGTCGAAAAGGGCTAGGCGATCCTCATAGTCGACGAACAGGGCCGCCTTGCCCTCGGTCGTGCCGGGGTCGATCTGGCCTGAAAGCTCGGCCTTGTAGAACGTCGAGCGCAGGTGGCAGGCGCCCCGGGCCGAGGTGGCGTAGGCCAGCCCCATGCCCTTGAGAACCCTGGGGTCGTAGCCCGCCGGTTCGAGACCCTTGACGTGGATGGCCAGGTCTCTCAGGTCCCAGGCCTCCGCCACCCGGCGGACCCCGCCTCCGAGGCCGGCCCCCGCCCCGCGACGGTAGGCGATGTCCTCGGTCAGACGGGCGGCCGCGCCGGCGTCGCCGTAGGCCAGGGTCGGGATGGACGGATTGTCGCTCACCAGTCCGGCCTCCATGACGAAGGCCAGGAGGTTGCCCAGGGAAATGGTGTCCATCCCCAGGCGGTCGCAGAGATCGTTGAGATAGGCCACCTCGGAAAAGTCGCGGATCTCACACAGGCCGCCGATGGCGTAGAGAGTCTCGTACTCCGGCCCCTCGATGGTTAGTCCGGCGTGGGGGCCGTCGGGCACGGTGACGAGCTTGCCGCAGGCGATAAAGCAACGGTGGCAGGCCCGGGCCTTGGGTTTGTGGGTCTGGATCATGCGTTGGGCGCTGATGGCCTCCCACCCGTCTAGGGTTCCCTTCCGCCAGTAGCGGGTAGGAAAAGTGCCGGCCCCGTTCAGGATGCGGACCAGGTTGGGAGTCCCGTAGGTCTGGTAGGTCTTGACCCCGGCGTTGTCTTTGCCCCGCTGGATGAGAGCCTTGGTGAAGGCGTCGAGGCCGGCCTTGTCGGCCACGGGCGCGACCTCGTTGCCCCAAAAAGCCAGGCCCTTGACCTTCTTGGACCCCAAGACGGCCCCCAGACCGCAGCGGCCGGCCGAACGCCAGCGGTTATTCTCCAGGCAGGCGAAGAGAACGAGGTTCTCGCCGGCGGGACCGATGACCACGGCCTGAGCCCCTTTTGGGCAGGCGGCCAGAATGGCGTCCTCGGTGGCGTAGGTGTCCTGGCCCCAAAGACCCGCCGCCGGGCGAAACTCGACTCCCTGGGGGCTGATGGCCAGATAGACAGGCTCACTGGCCCGGCCCTTGATGACGATGGCGTCAAACCCGGTGGCCTTCAGGGCCGGGGCGACCTGGCCCCCCGAGTAGGATTCGGTGTAGGCGCCGGTAAGGGGCGACTTGGCGTAGACGCCGTAGCGGCTGACACCGGTCATGCCCGTCCCGGCCAGCGGCCCGGTGGTGAAGATGACGGCGTTGCCGGGGCCGAGCGGGTCGGTCCCCGCCTGGGTCTCGCGGGCCAGAAGGCGGGTCCCGAGACCCTTGCCTCCCAGGAGGGATAGGTCGTCCTCGCTCAAGGGGAAGACCTCGAACTTCCGGTCGTCGAGGAAAATCCGTAAGCCCCGCCCGAAGAAACCCCGCACCTGGACCACTCCTTGAGAACGCCTGGGGATACGAACGCCCGCGGATGCGCTCTTTCCATTAGAGGGTCCCGCGCCGATGTCCTTTGTGGCCGAGGACAAAGAGATCGACCGGGGCTGTGAGGAACTCCAACACGCAAACCGGCGTCCCGGTTCGCGATCAGCCTTGGGGCCGCCCGCTCTGGCGGGGCATGCGCCGTCGTCGCCCCACTTCCCGCTCGGCCAAGGCCAGGGCCACCGCCCCGATGGCCACGCCTAGCCAGAGGGTGGCCGCCCGGGTGACGATGGTCGTGGCCCCGGCCACGGACCGGGGGAAGCCGTAGAGAACGAGCAGACCGAAGATGGTCGCCTCGGCCGCCCCGATGCCGCCCGGCAACAGGGAGACGGCCCCGGCCAGGGAGGCCAGAGCCACGACGAAGACTCCGAGGAGCGGGGGCGAGACCTGACCCAGCCCGGCCAGGGTCAGATAGACGACCAGACCCTCCAAGGACCACGACAGAATGCCGACAAGGGTGCACCAGGCGAAGGTCCGGGGGTCGAGAAGTTGCCGGCTCCCGGCGCCGAAGGCCTCGACGAACTCAGCCAGAGACTGACCAACCCCGGGAAGGTGGCGAACCACGCCCGCGAACCATTTCAGGCCCCGCCGCGACCGGAGGAGAAAGACCGCCAGCGCGAGACCTATCGCGGAGGCGGAAACGATGTAAGTCGCGTAATCAACGCCGGTTCGGCCGGCCACGGCCCCGATGCCGGCGGAGGCGCCGGCCAGAGCCAGGATGAGGACACTGGCGCTGTCGAGGACGCGCTCGGCTACCACCACCGGGGTCGAAACGGCGTAGGGCACCCCCAGGATCTCCTTGAGGTAGTGGGTCTTGATCAGTTCTCCGGCCTTGGCCGGAGTTACGGTCATGGACAGGCCGGCCAGAAAGATGGTCAGGCTGAGGCCCGGCGGCACCCGGAGACCGGCCCGCCGGAGCAGGATGGTCCACTTGTAGTAGCGGAAGACGTAGTTGGCCGGGGCCAGAAGGAAGATTGGGAGGAGCAGGCGGCGGTCGAAGGTTTGGGCCAGGCCGCCCAATTGGCCGAGGTCGGAGACCAGGCTCACGCCGGCCAGGGTCAGGACGAGGAAAACCACGGAAAGAAGGAGGCCACGCCCTAGACGGGGCGCCCTCGCCGATGGTGGGGTGGGGGCGCCCTCGCTCGACCCGCCGTGCTCCTCACCCATTGATGTCGCCACCTCCTCCACCGACATCCCCGCCCCGGATGCTACCGGCCCCGCCGCCCCGGATGCTACCGGCCCCGCCGCCCCAGGTAGCCGCGAAGCAGCGGCCCCCATTCACTCTTCCGGAAGCGCCGCACCCGCCACGAGCCGACAAGGGGTAGCCAGAGGTAGTCGTGGTAGAGAGTTGAAGCCAGCGGGGCCCAGAAGGAGAGCTTGGTCCGGAGAAGCAGACCCTCGGCCCGCCGGAGAAACCCCTTCCGGATCATCTGGTCGCCCCAGATGACGAAGCTGCGCTTGGAACGAAACCCGAAGTTCAGACCGGAGATATCCTCGCCCACGACCTCGATCCGAGACGGGTCGGCCAGACCCAGGCCCATGTCGTGGCAAAGACGCAGGTAGGGGATTGAGAGCGGATCGTAACCCATGAGCTTGGCCGCCACGGCGTCGAGGGCCACCGAGTCGGAACCGGCCAGGATGAGGTTCTTGATCACCGGAACCATCGTCCGGGGGCCGGCCCCGTCACCGGCGACCGTGCCGTCCATGGCCGCCCAGACCTGAGGGTGGATCTCCCGCTGGATGAGCATGAGGTCGGCCAGAGTCTCGTGGATGCGGGCGTGGCAAAAGTGGCGGACCTCCTTGAGCAGCCCGCCGAAGGCGTTCTTGATGGCCCCGGTGGTGATGCTGTGGCCGTGGGTCTTTAGGGTGGGCAAGTGAAGCACCGGGCGGCCGATGAAGAGTTCGGGAATCTGAAAACCCTCGGGGAAGATCTGATCCAGGATCAGGAGCTTGGCCTTGGGCCGGTAGGTGATCCACTTCTCCCCGGTCAGCGGGCGGAAGGGGACACCGTGCTTGGCGAAAACCGGGTCCCAGCCGTTGAGGCGGGCCCCTTTCAAGGGGTCGGTGACCACCGTCTTGTTCTCCACCGGGATGAGCCCCTCGCGGGGAAAACCGTGGGACCGGAGGGCCGAGAGCACGCCGTCAAGCTGCCAGGGGGCGGTGGAGCAGGCCGGAAAGTAGCGGGTCCAGGAGAGGTTGAGCTTGATGAGAAGCTCTGGGGAGACGGGAACGGCTTGCCCGGGCGGGGCGGCCGAGGGCGTGGCGGGCGCCGAGGCCGGCAGGCAAGCGAAGAACCCCGCCATCTCCAGGAGGCGGCCATAGTCGGCCACGACCGACTCCGGCCTGGTCCGCAGAACGGCGACTCTGGCTTGGGACAAGCTCTTCCCATCCTTCCCGGTCGACGGCCCGCTCTATTTGAAGGTCGGCAAGGACCTCAGACGTACAGGGTGACCCCGACGATGACCAGCCAGACGAACACGGCCGCCAGCATCGGACGGTCGTTCACCAGCAATGCTTCCGGCGACTCGCCGCCCTTGTGCCGGTAGACGATGTAGAAGTAGCGGAGGACACCGTAGATCACGGGGACGGCGCTGGTGAACAGATAGGGGTTGGCCTGGCCGCTCTCCGAGAGCAGGGTATAGAGGATGTAGCAGGTGATGGTGACCGAGCCGATGACCGCGATCATCTGGTCGAGAAAGCGACTGGTGTAGTCACCCATGACCGGCCTGTGGTTCACCGCGTTACCCTCCAGGGCCACCAACTCCCCGCGGCGCTTGCCCACGGAGAGAGTTAGGGCCAGAAGAAGCGTGCAGGCCAGAAGCCACGGCGAGAGCTGAACCTTGGCCAGAGTACCGCCGGCCATGACCCGGAGAAGAAAGCCTCCGGCCACGACCAGGACGTCGAGGATGACCTGGTTCTTGGCCCAGGCCGTGTAGAAAACACTGAGGCCCAGGTAAGCCAGGCCGAGACCAAGGGTCAGCCACGTAGGGTCGACGAGGGCCAGACCGAGCCCGCCCAGGCCGACCAGGGCGATGGAAAGGACCCAGGCCCAACTCTCCGGCACCAAACCCGAGGCCAGGGGTCGGTTGCGTTTGGTGGGGTGGAAACGGTCCTCCACCCGGTCGTGCAGGTCGTTCCAGGCGTAGACCGCCCCCGACAGGGCGCAGAAGGCCAGAAAGCCCAAGCCCACCCGCTCCATGACGGCAAGGTCGAGAACCTTCCCGCCGAAAAGAGCCGCCGCCCCGACCAGGCCGTTCTTGATCCATTGCTTGGGCCGGATGAGAAGGAAAAGGCCGAGGAGGCGGGTGGCGGTGGCGGGCCCGCTCGGTGTTCTCGTTATCCTATCGGTTTGCCTCGCCATTGCTCCACCCCGCATCCGACGGCCCGTGCCGCACGGAGGTCGACTCCACCCGGCAGACCGCCGGCACTTTCGATACTAGCCTGTCCGCCCACGGCATGTGGCTCGCCCGCCGTGGCTGGGCTTTCGACGCGCGGGGGCGGGAACCTTGCGGGTGGCCGGGAGCGGCCTGCCCGGGGGATATGGGCAAGAGGAAGGAAATGGTGAACCCTGCCGGAAACCCCCATTTTATGCGCAACCGTCACGTCCTGACGGAGGCGGGCGGCTATAGTGGGGGGAGAGGCGTGACGAGGACAAGCCAAGCCAGGGACAAGGCGAGGGCCATCCGGCCTCCGGACTTCCGGGTGTGGGAGATGATCCGGCTCATCCAGGAGGGCGGGTACCCCAACGCGCGCACCATCGCGGAGCGTTTTGAGTGTTCCGTCCGCACGGCCGAGAGGTACATCAGCAAGGTACGGGACCTGGTGGCCGAGGATCTGACCTACGACAAGGCGCACCGGGGCTACCGCTTCGCGGCCGGCGGGCCGAACCTTCCGAAGCTGCGCCTCAGCGAGGGCGAGGCGGCGGCCATGTTCCTGGCGGCGAGGCTGCTTCACCAGTGCCGGGGGACGCCCTACGAAGACGCCGTGGCCGGGGCCCTGGCGAAGCTCAGCTACCTCTTTCCCAAGGAGGTCACGCTCGACGCTGCGGCCCAGCCCGGTGGGTGGGTCTCGATCCGGGTCGAGCCCCTGCGGGGCGAGGAGCGGAAGGTGATGGAGGCCTTCGTCGGTCTGGAGGCGGCCCGGCAGGCCCGGGAGACGGTCCATGTCCGCTACTTCACCGCCAGCCGCGGGGAGTGGAACGAGCGGGACCTCGACCCCTACCACCTCCACTTGCACGATGGGGTCTGGTATGTCATCGCTCACTGCCATCTGCGCGGGGCCATTAAGGTCTTCGCCCTCGACCGCATCGAGAGCATTGCGGCCAGCGGTCGGAGCTTCGAGGCCCCCGAGGGTTTCTCGGCCAGAGATTTCCTGAAGTCCAGCTTCCGCATCGAGGTCGGTGAGCCGGTGGAGGTGGCTGTCCGGTTCACCCCCGAGCAGGCCCGTTACGTGAGGGGCAAGACCTGGCACGAGAGTCAAACGATTGAGGAACTGCCGGACGAAAACGGCCAGGCCGGGACGAGCGGGCTCATCCTTCGGATGCGCGTCGGCGGTCTCGGCGAGGTCAAGCGCTGGGTGCTCTCCTTCGGGGCCGGGGCGGAGGCGCTGGGGCCGGAAGCCCTCCGCGCGGCGGTAGCGGAGGATGCGAGGAGGATTACTGGGGTGTATGAGCGGGGCTGATTCCCGCGCCCGCTTGGTGTTCACCAGTTGAGGAGGTGATGTCGCAGATGCAGTTCGAGGGGTTTTTCAAGGAGGTAGTGGACAAGGATCCGTTTCCGTACCAGACTCGGCTAGCCGAGATGCCTTCGGACCGGTTTCCGAGGCTGTTGAACGCGCCCACGGGCTCCGGCAAGACGGCGGCGGTCGTAGCCGCGTGGCTTTGGCGCAGGTTTCTGCACCCCGATGAGCGGATACGCCGTGAGACGCCGCGGCGGCTCGTCTACTGCCTTCCCTCGCGAGTCTTGGTGGAGCAGACCAGAAACGCGGTAGACGGCTATGTGGCGCGGTTCACCCATCTGGCGGTTCGCGAATTAGGCCGGTCCATTCAGCCGCCCCGAGTGACCACGCTCATGGGTGGCGCCGGCGGCGGGCCCCGGTCCGAGAGAGACGGCTGGCTCCTATTCCCCGAGGCCGACCAGATTCTGGTCGGCACCCAAGACATGCTCCTTTCCCGGGCTCTCAACCGCGGCTACGGCTCGACACGCTTCGCCTGGCCTAGGGAATTTGGGTTGCTCAATAATGACGTCCTCTGGGTCTTTGACGAGGTCCAACTCATGAGTTCCGGCCTTGGGACGTCGGCGCAGCTCGAGGCCATGCGCGCCCGGTTTGGAGCCTTCGGCCCGGTTCATTCCCTGTGGCTTTCCGCCACCCTCGAACCTTCGTGGCTGGCAACCGTGGACCATCCCGAGCCGGCCGAGGCAGACATCCTGCGCTTGGATTCCACCGACAAGGCCCAGTCCGAGCTGGCCAAGCGGCTCAAGGCACCCAAGCTCCTGAAGCGTGCCGAGCCTGTAGTGCCGGGGAAGACGACAGGCAGTGCCTCGTACGTCCGCGACGTCGCGCGCATGGTGGTCGACCGGCATCGGCCCGGAACCCTATCCCTCGTTGTGGTCAACACGATACCTAGGGCGAAGGCCATCTACGATGCCGTGAAGCGCGAGCAGGGTAGGGCGGAGACCCCGCCTCAGCTGATCCTGGTTCACTCCCATTTCCGGGCCGGCGACCGTAAGACCCTGGTGGATGCCATCCTTTCGCCGACTCCGTCAGAGGGGCGTATCCTTATCAGCACACAGGTGGTCGAGGCCGGGGTCGACATTTCGGCCCGCGTTCTCTTCACTGAGTTGGCCCCCTGGGGGAGCATGGTTCAGAGGCTGGGCCGGTGTAACCGCTACGGTGAGGCGAATGACGCGGAAGCCTACTGGCTCGATGTGGACGACGATGCTTGCGCGCCGTACTCGCCGGAGGAGCTTAAGGACGCCCGCTCCACCTTGGGCAAGCTGCCAGGCGCGCCCGACGAGGCTCAGGCTTCTCCGGAAGCCTTGGCCGGCTCTCCCATCCCTCGTCCGCGACCGACCCAGATTCTCCGGGCACCGGACCTCGTCGGTCTGTTCGACACCACTCCGGACTTGAGCGGGTTCGATGTGGATGTGAGTCGGTTTGTCCGCGACAGCCAGGATCACGATGTGCAGGTGTTCTGGAGGACGTGGGACGGTGAGCGACCGCCCGAGGAGATGGAGGGGCCGCACGAGGGCGAATCCTGTCCCGCGCCGATTGGTGATGTCCGGGACATGGCCAAGCAGCGAGACTTCTGGCGCTGGGACCAGCTTGCCGGTGGCTGGGCAAGAGCGAGCGCGCGGGGAATCTACCCCGGCCAGACGCTTCTGATGGACGCGGCCGGTGGCGGCTACAGCCGGGAGTCGGGCTGGGAGCCCGCCTCCCGCGAGCCAGTACAAGAGATTCGGTTTGCGCCCGCGGCTGGCGGGAAGAACGCGGAGAAACCCCAGTCCGAGTCGGCCAAGCAGGCAGGGGGTCAGGAGTCCGTTGGGGCCGACCCCAGTTCCATTGCCGCACGGCGGTGGGTCAGCATCGTCGAGCACACCGACCTGACCGTTGAGACCGCGCAGGCAATCGTCATGGAGCTGGGCGCCCCGCTGGTGCTGCCCGAGCTTGCCCTCGCTCTTCTACGAGCCGCGAGATGGCACGACCGCGGCAAGGCTCACCCCGAGTTCCAGGCCACTTTGCTCTCGAACGTGCCTGAGGGCGATCGGCCCGACCGCGATACCCTCTGGGCGAAGTCCCCTGGCGGACGCATCAAGCACAGGAGACCGTTCTTCAGACACGAGCTGGCCAGCGCCATGGCCTATCTCGGGCAGACGAACGGCGACGACGGGCAACTCCCCGAGGGGAGGGGTAACCCCCTCCTGCCCGACCTTGTGGCCTATCTGATTGCGGCCCACCACGGCCGGGTCCGCCTCTCCATTCGCTCGATGCCCGGCGAGGAGGCCCCTCGGAATGGCGCCATGGTTCGCTACGCCATGGGCATCCGGGAGGGAGAATCGCTTCCAGCCACTGACTTAGGCCGCGGCGAGATGGCGGAGGAGACCACCATCAAGCTCTCAGTGATGGAGATTGGCACAGGCGCGGGCGAGACTGCTTCCTGGCTGGAGCGGACTACTGGGCTCCGTGACTCGCGGAAACTTGGCCCGTTCCGGCTCGCCTTCCTTGAGGCCATTCTCAGGGCAGCCGACTCGCGGGCCAGCATGGAGCACGAGAAAGGAGGCGCCAGCGGTGGTTGAGACGGTCACAGAGGCAGTCCCCGCAGGCTCGTTGGCCTTGTCCGGGTGCGACTCGTCGTCCCTTCTCGGCTACCTGAAGGCGCTCGGAGTTTTCCGGGTCCTGGCTCTACAGCGGGAGCCTCAAGTCCGCATGTGGTGGGATGTTGCGGTTCCGGTCCTGGAGACCTCGCTGGGCAGCCACGCTCTCACAGGTTTCTTCCTCAACGAGTACCGGCCCACCCCATTTCTGGCCCCGTGGAACGGGGGAAGCGGATTCTACCGCAAGGGGGCCGCGGACAAGGCCCTCGGCACGCTCGAACAGGCCACATCTCCGCGCCTAGCCGACTATGCCTCCGCCATTCGTGCCAGCAAGACCAGTCTTGAGGCGGCCGGGGTCGGTGGCGAGATACTGTCGTCCAAGAAAGACGAGGACGCCCGGAAGACCGCGGCCAACACGGCTAAGATCGAGATCATCCGCGAATGCCGGGCTGCTTTGCCCGAGAGCGCGCTCCCGGCTCTGGATGCGATGGTTGTGCTGGGCGACGAAAGGGCCCTGTACGGACCGATCCTTGGTTCCGGCGGCAACGACGGGAACATGGAGTTCAGCAGTAATTTCATCCAAAGGCTCATTGAAGTCATTCCGATGGCCGGCGGCGCGCCTGTCCCGACCGGAAGCGGGTCGTGGCTGAACGAGGCCCTATTTGGGGGCGGTCAGGTCGCCCTTCGGAAGGCGGCTGTCGGCCAGTTCAGCCCGAGAGGTGTGGGCGGGCCGAACTCCGGTCCCAAGGTCGTCGGCGAGTCTCTCGTTAACCCGTGGGACTACGTTCTCCTCATGGAGGGTTGCGCTCTCATCGCCGGCGCGGCCACGAGGCGCTTGCGGGCCGGGGCGCGCGGGACGGGGTCATTTCCCTTCTCAGTCAAGGTATCGCCGGCCGGCGCCGCATCCGTCGCGGACGGCGAGGGGAAGACGGGACGAGGCGAGCTCTGGCTTCCAGTGTGGGACAAACCTGCGTCTTACCCCGAGGTGCATCACCTCTTCGGGGAGGCCAGGGCAGAGGTGGGCGGCCGGCAGGCCGCCACGGGAGTCGATCTTGCCAGGGCGGCGGCGTCACTTGGAGTCGACCGCGGGATAGCCGCCTTTGAGCGTTTCGCCTTCCTGTCCGGCCAGCGGTCCGGCAACATGTACCTCGGCGTGGGCCTGGGTCGCCTTCCAGTGAGGGACGAGCCCCCGGTCGGCCTTCTCTTGGAGGCCGATCGCTGGCTAGGGAAGGCGCGAGAGGCCACGCGAGACGGTTCGCCGGCCAGCGCGGTCCGGGCCCTCAGGCAGACGGACGAGGCAACCTTCGCCTACTGCAAGCTTGGCGGCCCTCGTCGTCTTCAGGAGGTCTTGGTGGGCCTCGGGCGGCTCGAGCGTGTCTTGGCGAGGGCTCGCCGCTCAGATGGGGGCGCGAGGGGGGATGGCCGGTCTGGTCTCAGCATCGTTCCGCCGCTTCAGGGCCTTCCGGCCGCCAGCTGGCTGGCCGCTGCCGACGACGATTCGGTCGAGTTCAGATTGGCCGCGGCTCTGGCCTCGATTGTTGACCGTGAGATCGGTCCCATGCGGTGCCAGCTTGAGCCGATTGCTCGCTCACGCGGGCGAATCGCCTGGGCCGGCACCCAGGTGGACGCGACGGCGAAAGACTGGTCGCGCAAGCCTGTCTGGGGCTTAGGGCGGCTGGGCGCCAACCTAGCCGCGGTCCTGGAGAGGCGTTGCCTCGATGGCGAAACTCGCGGGACGGAGGAGTTGCCGCTCGCTGGGTCCGTCGTGGTTCGCTTGGGCGACATTGCGGCCTTCCTCCGAGGCGTTCTCGACGAGGCGAGGCTGGAAGACCTGCTTTGGGCCATGGCAACCTTCGACTGGAGCGGCGCCGGCAAGGGTATCAAGCTTGGAGCGGCCGAGGACGATCCGGCCGAGGGCCTTCCTCGCGTCTACGCGCTTATGAAGCTTCTATTCCTGTCGGCTCCGCCGCAGCTTGGCTCCATCACCAAGGGGCACGGCCAAGTCCTGAGCTACATGCGCGCGGGACGCCTGGCAGATGCAACAGCGCTCGCAGTGGACCGGCTGACAGTGGCCGGGCTGTCGCCGCGCGGCGCCCGTGCGGCACGGTTGGACTTCACGCTACCGCCGGCAGCCGCGGAACGGGTAGCCGGGGCCCTGCTTGTGCCCGTCAGCCCCGGCCAGGGTTTCCGTCTGGCAAGCCTCGTGCTCCGGTCTACGCAAGATACCTCAGCTAGCTAGAGAGGAGAAGAGAGATGTCAGGAGCGATTGAGTTTGACAGGCTCGAAGGCGCTCCCCGTCTGATGGTCGAGGCGACGCTGGAGCCCGTGCAGGGGGAGCGCTTCCAACCGACGGGCTTCCCGGACCTCGGTCCGGCCACCTACACTCTCCCCAACGGAACCGGCAAGTTACTGGTGGAGTCCGCCCAGTCCATGGCCAACAGGCTAGAGGTCGTCTGCTGGGACGGGCCGGCCGAGGAGCTTCACCCCTTCCTCAAGGGGATGCCCTATATCAGGGTCAACAAAAACGGGGCATTCCTCACCTCGAGCATCCTTGAGGCGCACCGCGTCAACTCCCCCTACATCCTGGAGGGTGAAGACCGGACCGTGCTTACCCGCCTCGCAAGCGAGCTCGGCATGCCCGTCAAGGCGCCCGCGGACTCCAAGGCAGGTGGAGGCGCAAAGGGCAAGCCCAAGGCGACCTCGGCCGAGGGCGGAGCCGCGGACGAGGGGGCTGTGGACATTCGCGCCCTCGGACGGGTGGTGTTCAAGCTTGACCCCAACTCCCTGCTGCACGGCGTGTTCATCGCCAAGAAAGCTCTTGCGGGCGGGCGGCTGCGCTTGACCCGCGTCTTGTCGGCCTTTGTCGAGGCCACCGACGTCCGGAGAGCCGACAGCGGCGGGGTCAAGAATGACCGAGTGAACCCGTCGGGAGACACTAAGCGCGGGTTCGGAAATGTGCCCTTTGCCCGCACTGAGTTTGTCGCCGCTCGGGTCACATGCTACATGAACCTGGACCTTGCCCTTCTGAGATCATACGGCTTGGGACCTGACGCCGAGAAGTTCCTCACTGTCCTCGGGCTGTGGAAGCTCAGGAAGTTCCTCGACACGGGGCTCCGGCTCCGCACGGCCTGTGATCTTCGCTGCCGTGAACTCCGCGTTACGGCTCCCGAGGCGCTGACCATACCCTCGACATCCGAGCTGGAGAAGGCTCTCCCGGGCTTGGTGGCCGCCTGCCGGTCCCTCTTCGTCGATCCGCCCGTGACCATCGTGGCGTGGTCGCACAGCGCGAAGGCTACCGGCGACGACCAGGGCGACGCCGGCGAAGAGGCCGGAGACGACGGGGAGAGCGACGACGCATGATAGCCCTAGGACTGTGCTTTGCACAGGGCTACCACGGCACGACGTGGGGCGACCACGTCAACGAGGGGCGCCCGGAGTGGCCGCCGTCGCCCTGGCGCATTCTCCGGGCCCTCGTTGCCACCTGGAAGCGGAAGGCGCCGGAGCTCCCGGAGGCCGATGTCCTCGGCCTGCTGGCGAAGTTGGCAGGTGAGTTGCCGGAGTTCCACCTACCCCCGGCTACCACAGGTCATACGCGCCACTACATGCCGGGAGGCAAGAGCCGGAAGCTCGTGTTCGACACCTTCGTCGTCACGCAGCCGGACGAACTCGTAGGGGTTGTTTGGCCGACCGTGACCCTAAGCGAGGCGGAGACAGCCGTACTCCAGACCCTCCTAGCGAGACTTGGATACCTAGGCCGGGCGGAGTCGTGGTGCACGGCCTCCATCCTCGACCGCGCCCCGTTCACCGAAACCCGCGCCCACGCCGGGACCGACGGGATGGCCGAGGACCATGAGCCGGTAAGGGTGCTGGCGGCGGCGCCCGGGGCTTCCGAGGAGGAGCTACTTCGTTACCTGATGGTTGACACGGGAGTCCTTCGCGAGAAGAGGCTTCTGGACCCTCCCGGGTCGCGCTGGGTGGTCTACGCCCGGAGGCGGGATTGTCTCGATGGGGATGCGAAATCCGCGGCGCCGCCAGGTTCGGGCTACGCTTCGCGCCCGGCGGTGTTCGCTCGCTACCTCCTCGACGCCAGGCCGCTGCCGTCCGTGACGCAGGCCTTGGCTGTTGGGGAGCTTGCCAGGAGATCTGTGATGGCCCGGTACGGGCGAGCGCACGACGGCGAGCGGTCTAGAATCCTCTCCGGCCGCGATGATGGTGGTCGCCCTCTCACCGGTCACCGGCACGCCTTCTACCTCACCACGGACGAAGATCAGGATGGGCGGCTGGAGCACCTGACCATCGTCGCGCCGGGGGGCTTCTCGGAGGCGGATCTCAACGCCCTCAACTCCCTTGCTCGCCTCAATCCGGGGGGCGGCGGCACCGTGCTTGAGCTTCTGTTGCTGGGTACGGGGACCGCCGCTGACCTCCCCCAAGTTGGAGGGCCGGTGGGCCCAGCCAGGATATGGGTCTCGGTCACGCCCTTCGTCCCCAGCCGTCATCCAAAGACCTACCGTAACGGGCAGGCGAAGATCAGGGAGAACGGCCTTCAGGTGGACGGGCCCGACGACCAGGTCCGGCGGGAATGGGGGCTCCGTCGGGAGATCGACTCCTCCCTCCCTGAATTGCTTGAAGTTGAGACGGTAAGCGGCGCCACCGCCGGCGGGCGTACTCTCCGGTGGCTCGAATTCCGTCGCTGGCGCAGCCGCGGCGGGGGCAGCGCGACTCCCCATGCCTCGGGCTTCCGGCTCACCTTTGCCGGCGAGGTCGTCGGCCCCTTGGCCCTGGGCTACGGATGCCACTTCGGTCTTGGGCTCTTCCTGCCCGAGGCCGGTGGTCAGTAAGCCATCCTCGGATGGGCGCACCTTGACAACCTATTCCGGAAGCGACAGGAGTGTGTGCGCGTGGTGAGTCAACCAGAGGGTGACCATGCAAGGCTCCCGGACCTCGTCCCGGCGAGAATGGTCAACGAGTACGCCTACTGCCCCCGGCTGTGCTACCTCGAATGGGTGCAGGGCGAGTTCCGGGACAGCGCGGATACGGTTGAGGGCCGATTCCAGCATCGCCGAGTGGATGAAGGCGAGGGGCAACTGCCCACGGAGGAGGACATGGCCCTGACCGACGGGGACGACCCGGTCAAAGTGCGGTCCGTCACTCTCTCAGGACCAGAGGTCGGGGCCATCGCGCGGATAGACCTGGTCGAAGCCGGGTTGGGGGAGGCGGTGCCGGTTGACTACAAGCGCGGTGAGGCGCCGGCGCCGGCATACGAACCTTGGGAGCCGGAACAGGTCCAACTGTGTGTGCAAGGGCTCCTGCTGAGGGAGAACGGCTACAAGTGTGAGCACGGCATCATCTACTTCGCCGCGTCTCGCCGCAGGGTCCGAGTTCCGTTCACCGCGACCCTCGTGGACCGCACGGTGAGCCTGATTGCGGAGATGAGGCAGTGCGTAGCGGGAGGCCGCCTCCCCCCACCCCTTGAGGACAGTCCCAAGTGCCCTCGATGCTCGCTGGTGGGCATCTGCTTGCCTGACGAGACTAATCTGCTGGCTGGTTCCGCCGTGGGTGAGGTCCGGCGGCTGATCCCCGTCCGGGACGACGCCGGAAGTGTCTACGTGCAGACGCAGGGAGCAAGCGTGGGCAAGCACGGCGAGACCCTGCAGTTCCGTCAGAAGGGCGCCGTACTCGAAGAGGTGCGCCTTCTGGACGTAGCCCAACTGAATGTCTACGGCAACGTCCAGGTGACGGCCCAGGCCATACGGGAGATGTGTTCCCGAGGCATCCCGATCTGCCACCACTCCTACGGGGGATGGTTTTTCGGTATCACCCAGGGGTTTGCCCACAAGAACATCGAGTTGCGTCTGGCGCAGTACGCCGCGGCTCAGTCCGGCGGCAAGTCCCTGGATCTCGCCAGGCTGTTCGTGAGCGGCAAGATCAGAAACTGCCGCACCATGCTCCGGCGGAACAGCCCCCGCGGTTCGGTCGATCCAGCTCTCCGGGAGTTGACCCGGCTCGCCTCAAAGGCCGGCGCCGCCGGTTCCCTGGACACGCTCCTCGGGATTGAAGGGGCGGCTGCTCGGTCCTACTTCGCCGGCTTCCCCAGCATGCTCAAGCCGAAGGCGGAGGCACTGGCCACCTTCGATTTTGGGTCAAGGAACCGCCGCCCACCCCGGGATCCCGTGAACGCCCTTCTATCGTTCGTGTACTCGATGCTGGTCAAGGACCTAGCGACGACGGTACTCGCGGTTGGGTACGACCCCTACCTGGGGTTCTACCATCAGCCGCGATACGGTAGGCCGGCGCTCGCTCTGGACTTGATGGAAGAGTTCCGGCCGATTGTGGCCGACTCAGTAGTTGTCGGTCTCATCAACAACGGCGAGGTGTCGCCGGCGGACTTCGTGGGAGGGCGCCAAGCCTGCGCTCTCACGACGAAGGGGAGAAGAAGTGTGATTGAGGCCTATGAGCGGCGCCTGGACACGCTGGTAGAGCATCCGGTGTTCGGTTACACGGTGAGCTACAAGCGTGTGCTTGAGGTCCAGGCCAGGCTGCTCGGCGGAACCGATACGTGATCAGCTACGATGTCGCCGACCCGAAGAGGCTGGCCAAGGTGTTCAAGAAGATGCGGGGCTTCGGCGACCCCGTTCAGCTCTCGGTCTTCCGGTGTGACCTCTCCAAACAGGAGTTGATCCTGGTCAAGAGCGCCCTCCTAAAGCTGATAAACGAGCGGGAGGACAAGATCGTTATCGTCGACTGCGGGCCGGTAGGGGGGCGTGGTGAGGAGTGTTTCGAGTTTCTTGGTAAGAGGGAATCCCTGGACTCGAAGGCGACTGTCGTGATCTGATGCCACGTGCGGGTTGCGAGCGCTCCGGTGGTGACGAAACCCCCAGGGGCTCTCGCAGTGTCCAGATGCAGCTAGAGGGAGGTATATCACCGTTGAGCGGCCCGATCCCGGCTGGCGATGGCCCGCACGATCCAAGCTCTCGCCGCGCGGTTGGCGCGACCAGTCGCCATGCGGGTTCCGGACGCCGCTGTGACCGTGGCCTTTGAGCCGCGGCCCCTTTGAAGCCATGGAATGCAGTTCGCCTACAAAGTAGAGCGGCCCAAGTGACCGTGGCCTTTGAGCCGCGGCCCCTTTGAAGCGAGTTCCCCGTCCGCCGCGGGACCCGGTTCTACACCCGTGACCGTGGCCTTTGAGCCGCGGCCCCTTTGAAGCCCGCCACCCGTCCAGGAGGCCACGTTCCGCAAGGCATCGTGACCGTGGCCTTTGAGCCGCGGCCCCTTTGAAGCCCTACCTGGAGGGCCATTCGCCGGGTCGCGCCCGCCCTGGTGACCGTGGCCTTTGAGCCGCGGCCCCTTTGAAGCAGCAGCCTCGGCGGCCAGGCTCAACGTGCGGCGTCGCCAGTGACCGTGGCCTTTGAGCCGCGGCCCCTTTGAAGCTCGGCGTCGACGATGCTGGCCACGACGTGACTCTGTTTGGGTGACCGTGGCCTTTGAGCCGCGGCCCCTTTGAAGCCTGAACGAGGCTTACGGGGAAGCCGAACAGAGTTACGTGACCGTGGCCTTTGAGCCGCGGCCCCTTTGAAGCCACGAAATCACGGAGGGGTCTGCTGTGGACGTGGCGGTGACCGTGGCCTTTGAGCCGTGGCCCCTTTGAAGCCTGCTCCCCATGGCTTGCACTGCCCGAGTCTGGGAGGTGACCGTGGCCTTTGAGCCGCGGCCCCTTTGAAGCACCGAGGATGCACGTATCCGGCGGGGCGCTATGTCGGACGTGACCGTGGCCTTTGAGCCGCGGCCCCTTTGAAGCGGTTTCGGCTTCTTGCTCATGCGCTGGCCTCCTAGGGTGACCGTGGCCTTTGAGCCGCGGCCCCTTTGAAGCGAGGGTGTTGAGGACGAGATGCGGCTCCTCGCCCACGTGACCGTGGCCTTTGAGCCGCGGCCCCTTTGAAGCGTTTGTGGACGTGAACGATTACCGGCATCGGCAAGCGCGTGACCGTGGCCTTTGAGCCGCGGCCCCTTTGAAGCTCTGGCGATCCCCCTGCGTTCCCGGCTGTTGCGGGCGTGACCGTGGCCTTTGAGCCGCGGCCCCTTTGAAGCCCTGGGAGGCGTAGAGGTCCAGGCTGGCCTTCATGAGTGACCGTGGCCTTTGAGCCGCGGCCCCTTTGAAGCGCGGCAGCTTCCTTGTACCATTCCTTGGCCGCTACCAGTGACCGTGGCCTTTGAGCCGCGGCCCCTTTGAAGCAGGTGCGTGCAGTTGGCCCTGCTGCTGGACGCCAGCACGTGACCGTGGCCTTTGAGCCGCGGCCCCTTTGAAGCCAATCTCTCCCTTGAACATTGGTACCGAAAGGGGCGGTGACCGTGGCCTTTGAGCCGCGGCCCCTTTGAAGCCGGCTCATGTTCGGCACCTGTGAACCCCGGGAATATCGTGACCGTGGCCTTTGAGCCGCGGCCCCTTTGAAGCGCCGAACACGCCATCCGCGCCGCCGAGGGGTTGCGCCCGTGACCGTGGCCTTTGAGCGGCGGCCCCTTTGAAGCCGGCACCAGGGGCAGAGGAGTGGCGAGTAGCCGTCCGTGACCGTGGCCTTTGAGCCGCGGCCCCTTTGAAGCAACGATGGCCGCCTCGACCTGATAGTGGTCGGCTACGTGTGACCGTGGCCTTTGAGCCGCGGCCCCTTTGAAGCAATGGCCTCCCGGCAAATTCCGGCGCGTCCGGCAGGCGGTGACCGTGGCCTTTGAGCCGCGGCCCCTTTGAAGCGCCGAGGTGTGGGATCATCGCCGCCGTGAACTCATCGCGTGACCGTGGCCTTTGAGCCGCGGCCCCTTTGAAGCGCAGACGGCCTCAACCGCGCCACCGTTGACCTGCAGCGTGACCGTGGCCTTTGAGCCGCGGCCCCTTTGAAGCATTCCCGATACCACTCAAACTCATAGCCGTCACGTCATGTGACCGTGGCCTTTGAGCCGCGGCCCCTTTGAAGCATCCAAACCTTAGTCACATCGGACCCCGCCAGAACGTGACCGTGGCCTTTGAGCCGCGGCCCCTTTGAAGCCCGATGGGGGTGTCCATGGATTAAGCAACCTCCTTGACGTGACCGTGGCCTTTGAGCCGCGGCCCCTTTGAAGCCGCTCCAGGGGGTTCTCCATGCCCGCGAGCTCGCCGGTGACCGTGGCCTTTGAGCCGCGGCCCCTTTGAAGCGGAGCCGCCGGTCGAAGGACAGGAGCAGAGTCTCGTGTGACCGTGGCCTTTGAGCCGCGGCCCCTTTGAAGCCTCGGCCCCGGCGACCTCGCTCCGGATGATGCGGTGTGACCGTGGCCTTTGAGCCGCGGCCCCTTTGAAGCGACATAACGGTCGGCGCTGGCCGCCTCATCGAGGCCGTGACCGTGGCCTTTGAGCCGCGGCCCCTTTGAAGCGCCGATCAGCGCCGCCACCCGGGCCCGGAGTTCCTCGTGACCGTGGCCTTTGAGCCGCGGCCCCTTTGAAGCAACATGTCCCAAAGTGTGTGCCCTCGCGGCCTTCCAGGTGACCGTGGCCTTTGAGCCGCGGCCCCTTTGAAGCAGTGACGGCGGCGGCGTTGGCGCGCGCGGCTATCGTGTGACCGTGGCCTTTGAGCCGCGGCCCCTTTGAAGCCTGCATTGCACCAATGAATATTTTTGGACTAATCGAGTGACCGTGGCCTTTGAGCCGCGGCCCCTTTGAAGCTGGATGCCCGCGACGACGGACATCGCCGACAGGTACGTGACCGTGGCCTTTGAGCCGCGGCCCCTTTGAAGCGGCACTTGGGCGGGCCATCCTCATTCGCGCTGTTCCAGGTGACCGTGGCCTTTGAGCCGCGGCCCCTTTGAAGCGTCTCCATCCACGCCAAGGTGGGCCAGTCCACCGAGGTGACCGTGGCCTTTGAGCCGCGGCCCCTTTGAAGCCATCCCCTGTGATGTCGTCGCGGGCCAGGTGTGCCCGTGACCGTGGCCTTTGAGCCGCGGCCCCTTTGAAGCGGGACGGTCCTCTGCCCGGAACCCATTTTCGCGGCCCGCGTGACCGTGGCCTTTGAGCCGCGGCCCCTTTGAAGCGACCAGGCGGCACGGTTGGGTCTGGGCGGGCGAGAAGTGACCGTGGCCTTTGAGCCGCGGCCCCTTTGAAGCAACAGTTGGGGCAGCCGGGAGCGCATGGGCTGCTGTCGTGACCGTGGCCTTTGAGCCGCGGCCCCTTTGAAGCAAAGCTATGGGAGACCTCACTCCCGACCAGGCCGCGTGACCGTGGCCTTTGAGCCGCGGCCCCTTTGAAGCGGACTTGAGGGGAAGAAGGTGCGCCCCGATGCTTGAGTGACCGTGGCCTTTGAGCCGCGGCCCCTTTGAAGCCGCCTGCCCCGTGGGAACCACCGTCCGGGCCATCGCCGTGACCGTGGCCTTTGAGCCGCGGCCCCTTTGAAGCTACGGACCAGGTCAACGGGGCATGGACCGGTTGGCCGTGACCGTGGCCTTTGAGCCGCGGCCCCTTTGAAGCGCGATTAGAGACGCCAAGAAGCGATTAGCTGAGGGTAGTGACCGTGGCCTTTGAGCCGCGGCCCCTTTGAAGCGCTCACTTCGACATCGTCCCGCCGGCCGGCTACTACGTGACCGTGGCCTTTGAGCCGCGGCCCCTTTGAAGCGCCGGTGGCGACCTCAAGATCGTGATGCAAAACGACGTGACCGTGGCCTTTGAGCCGCGGCCCCTTTGAAGCGTGGGCCCGGGCCGACAGTTCGGCGATGCCCTCGGAGGTGACCGTGGCCTTTGAGCCGCGGCCCCTTTGAAGCGACGCCCGCGCCTCGGTCGTGCGCTCCCGGTGCTACGTGACCGTGGCCTTTGAGCCGCGGCCCCTTTGAAGCTCGGGAGTCATGCGGACTCGCCGTTCCCGGCATACGGGTGACCGTGGCCTTTGAGCCGCGGCCCCTTTGAAGCCCTTAACCTTGGGGGCGCACTCGCCAGCCTGTATCTGTGACCGTGGCCTTTGAGCCGCGGCCCCTTTGAAGCTGTCCAATCAGCCATAAGCTTACTATCCTCTGGTGAGGTGACCGTGGCCTTTGAGCCGCGGCCCCTTTGAAGCCACGCCCTCGCGGTCGGCGTGGACGACCACGGAGTCCAGGGTGACCGTGGCCTTTGAGCCGCGGCCCCTTTGAAGCGAGGATGGGGCTATCCGGGTGAGCGTGGACCCCGCCGTGACCGTGGCCTTTGAGCCGCGGCCCCTTTGAAGCGAGGATGGGGCTATCCGGGTGAGCGTGGACCCCGCCGTGACCGTGGCCTTTGAGCCGCGGCCCCTTTGAAGCGAGGATGGGGCTATCCGGGTGAGCGTGGACCCCGCCGTGACCGTGGCCTTTGAGCCGCGGCCCCTTTGAAGCGATGACTTCCCCGCCGAAAGCGGCGTTGAGGGCCTGGGTGACCGTGGCCTTTGAGCCGCGGCCCCTTTGAAGCGTGAGAAGTTCGGGGACCAGGCGGGCCAGTTCGTTGAAGTGACCGTGGCCTTTGAGCCGCGGCCCCTTTGAAGCCTGGCCCTCATCAAAAGGGCTCGGCGACCCATCGTCGTGACCGTGGCCTTTGAGCCGCGGCCCCTTTGAAGCCTCATCGGCGGCCCCGAGATGGGCGTGGGTGTAGGCGTGACCGTGGCCTTTGAGCCGCGGCCCCTTTGAAGCACGTAGGCGGAGCCGTACTGGCCCCCGAACTCCCATGGCCGTGACCGTGGCCTTTGAGCCGCGGCCCCTTTGAAGCGGACCCCGCTAGCCCCGCCCCCGTGACCATCATGCTCGTGACCGTGGCCTTTGAGCCGCGGCCCCTTTGAAGCGCGTGGTCAATGAGGCAGTCAGGGCAGGAGTAAGGTCCCTGTGACCGTGGCCTTTGAGCCGCGGCCCCTTTGAAGCATCCCTTACCCCTGGGTAAGGCTCGCCGAACCGACGTGACCGTGGCCTTTGAGCCGCGGCCCCTTTGAAGCGCCCAAGTGATCGTATTCTCGGCCCACGCGGCCAGAGTGACCGTGGCCTTTGAGCCGCGGCCCCTTTGAAGCCCGGTAATCCGGAACTCGACCGAGAAGACCATGCCCTCGTGACCGTGGCCTTTGAGCCGCGGCCCCTTTGAAGCAGCGGATTCATAGCGCGGGTGATCCACGGCGTCACGTGACCGTGGCCTTTGAGCCGCAGCCCCTTTGAAGCGAAGCCGGGCAACTGACCGACATCATGACCGGCAAGGTCTGTGACCGTGGCCTTTGAGCCGCGGCCCCTTTGAAGCCCTGTCCAAAGCCAGATAGCCATCTAAGACCCATGCCCGTGACCGTGGCCTTTGAGCCGCGGCCCCTTTGAAGCTCCGCAGAGAGTCTGGCTCCTGGCCCCGCTATGTGGGCGTGACCGTGGCCTTTGAGCCGCGGCCCCTTTGAAGCATGGCTAGCGGCGTCTTGGCCAGGGTGATGAGCCCGTGACCGTGGCCTTTGAGCCGCGGCCCCTTTGAAGCACCTCCCTCCCGATGAGTCCGCGAGGGGGCCAGCCGAGTGACCGTGGCCTTTGAGCCGCGGCCCCTTTGAAGCCAAGGATTTCGCCCGTCCTGCGGTCCTCAACGAGAGTCTGTGACCGTGGCCTTTGAGCCGCGGCCCCTTTGAAGCATCGGCCCGGTCGAGATGATCAACGGGTACCTCATGTGACCGTGGCCTTTGAGCCGCGGCCCCTTTGAAGCCTACCAGGACATTCACCGGACCATCTTCGCGGCCATGTGACCGTGGCCTTTGAGCCGCGGCCCCTTTGAAGCAAGGTGACTCCCCATGTCTGCCAGGGCTGCGAGTGGGTGTGACCGTGGCCTTTGAGCCGCGGCCCCTTTGAAGCCCGGAGGGGCAACCAGTCGCGTTCTTCATCGACCGCGTGACCGTGGCCTTTGAGCCGCGGCCCCTTTGAAGCCTCGTCCTCCCCGCCGGACAGGAAGTCCCCGGCGGCGGTGACCGTGGTCTTTGAGCCGCGGCCCCTTTGAAGCCGGCTGAGGCGGAAGTCGAATCCCTCGCGGCCTTGCTTGTGACCGTGGCCTTTGAGCCGCGGCCCCTTTGAAGCGCAGATCGTGAGGACCGGCCTTTTGGAGGGCGCCGAGTGACCGTGGCCTTTGAGCCGCGGCCCCTTTGAAGCTCCGACTTGGCCGGCCAGCACAACGCGAATGGTCGGCTGTGTGACCGTGGCCTTTGAGCCGCGGCCCCTTTGAAGCCTCTGCTTGTCGAGGCGCTGACCCAGCGGACCAAGGGTGACCGTGGCCTTTGAGCCGCGGCCCCTTTGAAGCGTGGATGAAGATCCCCTGACAGGGGCGGTAGAGTAGCGTGACCGTGGCCTTTGAGCCGCGGCCCCTTTGAAGCAAATCCCCGGCTCGGCGACCATGGGTTGGCTGACGTTGTGACCGTGGCCTTTGAGCCGCGGCCCCTTTGAAGCGTCTCGGAGGGCTTCGTCCAGAAGGACCACCGGGAGCGGTGACCGTGGCCTTTGAGCCGCGGCCCCTTTGAAGCAGACTACGGTCAAGGTTATCCAGGACGGCCGAGATGGTGACCGTGGCCTTTGAGCCGCGGCCCCTTTGAAGCTTGGAGTAGTCGAAGGCGGACAAGGCGTCCTCGACGGTGACCGTGGCCTTTGAGCCGCGGCCCCTTTGAAGCTAAATCTCCCGGTCGCTCCACTCGGCGTCCATGCTCAGGTGACCGTGGCCTTTGAGCCGCGGCCCCTTTGAAGCATGACTCGGGAGGGGTTGCCCCGGGCGGACTTCGCGGTGACCGTGGCCTTTGAGCCGCGGCCCGTTTGACGCGCGCCGACTGGTGCGAGGAGCGGGACGAGCGCGGGTGTGACCGGTGCCTTTCAGATGCGGCCCGTTTGAAGCATCGCCGCCGGTGGTGGCAAGAGTGCCATGGAGTCCGGATGACCGCAGCCTCCGAACTGCGGCCGCATGAAGCGCTGGAGCTGTGGGGGTGGTAGCGAGGTAATCCTGGTGTGGCGGGTGGCCTCTAGGCCGCTTGATGACCTGTGCTGGGAACCCTGCCGCAGGCAGCCTATCGATGAAGAGTGCCACGCCATCCAGGAGGCATCGCGACGGTCAACGGGGCCACGGCAGGTCGAACGTGGAAATGATGTCCCTAGAGAACTTTGTCTCCTTACCGGCGCTGTGCTTCAAAGGGGCCACGCCCGACTCGCCGCGGTCACCGTCTGCTTTCTGAGTATACTCCCTTAGGAGGATGGCACTCAATCCGGTCGTATCCCGTCAGGTCGTGCAGTCTCACCTGCCTGAGTTTCTGGTCATTGTCGGCTTGGCGTTGCTGCCCCGAAAGGGCCGAACGAATGCGGCGGTTGCACGCAGGGGTGTTTTGTGTTATGGTTCGTTTCATAGCACCGGACAGGAGACGAGGACATCACGTTGGTTGTTTCGCTCGAAGCGCCCCTCGGTGGACAACCTCCACGTCCGATTCAGCGAGCTCGAGCGCCACCAGATCGAGGCCACCGTGGCACGACCCTGCCCCCCGGTTTTACAGACAGACTGGGACTTGACTGGTCGGAGTGGGGTCGCTAGTACTACCATACGGCGTGCGTGTGCTGGCGTCAAATGAGCGTGGGGCCGGAGTCGGGCCGGCGACACTCCAGATACCAGCTGCCAGATGGATGGCGTGGTTCCGGCCAGCACCGTGACGAGAAGCCGGCGAACGGTAGGATCAAGTCCTCCCTGCGGGGGAAGGTGTGGGCGCATAATGGACGTGCAGGCGTGCGCGGGAGAACGGAACGTCACCGAGAGGCGGCAGCGTGCAGCAGCACGTGGGATCGTTCCGCCCGGGGCCTGCGCTTTTCATTGCAGCCCCTTGAACAGTCTCCTTGCCCATCGAGAGGCCGGCGTGAATCCCAGCGCGGATGTCCAGTGAACGCTGAGCCAGACTGATCGCGCTGGCATAGCCCCCCAACTGCAGAGGCAACCTAGAAACCGGGACCTCAGGGTGTGCCGGTAGGGCTTCGCGTCGGCAGGGCCGGCTCAGGACCCGGGTCGCGACTCCCTGGTTCCACCCGGCCGATCGGGGGGGCGGGCGTACCCGTGGGCTTTGGCCAACTGTTCTACGTAATCCAACTCTTCTTCGCCGTCATCATCGGCGTGTACTTCTGGAACCTGCTCCGCAACCAACAGGGGGCCAAGGTCTCCGTCGACCGCGAGTCGCGCAAGGAGTTGGAGAAGCTCCAGAAAATGCGGGAGATCGCTCTCACCGAACCCCTGTCCGAGAAGACCCGGCCGACCAGCTTCGAGGAGATCATCGGCCAGAAAGAAGGCCTCAAGGCCCTGCGGGCGGCCCTCTGCGGATCAAACCCGCAGCACGTTATCATCTACGGCCCGCCTGGGGTGGGCAAGACAGCCGCGGCCCGGCTGGTCTTGGAGGAGGCCAAGTGTAACCCGGTCTCGCCCTTCAAGGAAGCCGCCCACTTCACCGAGCTCGACGCGACAACCGCGCGTTTTGACGAACGGGGCATCGCCGATCCCCTCATTGGTTCGGTCCACGACCCGATCTACCAGGGCGCGGGGCCGCTGGGCATGGCCGGGATCCCCCAACCCAAGCCGGGGGCGGTGACCAAGGCCCACGGCGGGATTCTCTTCATCGACGAGATAGGCGAACTCCACCCCATCCAGATGAACAAGCTTCTAAAAGTCCTCGAGGACCGCAAGGTTTTTCTCGAGTCGGCCTACTACAGTTCCGAGGATCAAAATGTCCCCAAGCACATCCACGACATCTTCCAAAACGGTCTTCCGGCCGACTTCCGCCTGGTGGGGGCCACGACCCGGATGCCTCAGGATATCTCGGCGGCCATCCGCTCCCGCTGCGTCGAGGTTTTCTTCCGGACCCTGACCCCGGACGAGGTCGAACTCATCGCCCAGAACGCGGCCCGCAAGATCCGCTTCGATCTTGACCTAAAGGCGGTCGAGGTTATCAAGAAGTACGCCACCAACGGGCGTGAGGCCGTGAACATCATTCAGATCTCCGCCGGCATTGCCCAGAGCGACGGACGGCAGGCCATCTCGGTCGAGGACATCGAGTGGGTGGTCTCAAGTGGCCAATACAACCCGCGTCCGGAGAGGCGTATGCCGGAGCGACCCCAGGTGGGACTGGCCACCGGCCTGGCCGTCTACGGTCCCAACATGGCCATGATCATCGAAGTCGAGGTGGCCACGACTCGCGTGGCCCGCGGCAAGGGGCAGATAGTTGTCACCGGCGTTATCGAGGAGGAAGAGATAGGTGGGGTCGGCCACCGGGTCCGCCGGAAGTCGATGGCCAAGGGCTCGGTTGAGAACGTGCTCACCGTGCTCCGCCGCTACCTGGGCGTCGATCCCCGCGACTACGACATCCACGTCAACTTCCCCGGCGGTGTGCCCGTCGACGGTCCCTCGGCCGGAGTGGCCATGGCCACGGCCATCTACTCGGCCCTGATGGGTGTGCCCGTCGACCACAGAGTGGCCATGACCGGCGAGCTTTCCATCCGCGGGCAGATCAAGCCGGTGGGCGGTGTCGCGGCCAAGATTGAGGCCGCCCGGTGGGCCGGGGCCGAACGCATTCTCATTCCCAAGGAAAACTGGCAGGAGATGATGCGCGACTTCGGCGGGGCCCAGGTTATCCCCGTGGCCAACCTGGCCGAGGTGCTGAGACAGGCCTTGCTGATTGAACCGGCCGCGGAAGTTGCGCGACCTCGGGCCGTGGGCGCCGCCGAGGCGCGAACTATCTTGGTCGAGGTTCTAGGCCGCGCCGGAGCGGATGAAGGGGCGGAAGATATGGTTGCATTGCCGGCGGTAAACGAGGAACCGCCGCTGGAGGCGCCGGTTGCCGCCGCCCTCGTGGAGGCGCCGGCCGCCGCCGCTGCCGAAGCACCGCTCGCCCTCGTGGAGGCCCCGGTTGTGGCCGCGGCTTCCGCCTCGGCCTCGAACCCCGCGGAACCGGCCGCCGGCCCCGCGGCTTCACCGAGTTCGGACTCGCCCGCCGCTCCTGGTTCGGCCCCGGGTTAGCGCCGACCCCGGAGCATGGCCACGATTCGTTTGCGCAGGGAGAAGAGACCACTCATTCTTAGCCGCTCGCCTCGGGTCGCCACGGCCTTCGGATCGTAAACCTCCCGCGAAATGAGTCGCTCCAGGGGCAGGCGCGGCGGTGGCGCCGGCGTCTCGGCCGGGTAGCCCAGGGTGATGAGCCCGATCACGTCGCGCTCCTTGGGCACGCCCAGGAGACCGCGGATCTGACTCTGCTCGAACCCGCCCACCCAGCACGTCCCCAGACCAAGCGAGTGCGCCGCCAGCATGATGTTCATGCCCGCGAGAGAGCAGTCCACGGTCAAGAAGCGGTCACCGCGCGGGTCGCCGATGATGGCGATGACCACCGGGGCCGTGGCCAGGTGCCTCCAGCGCAGGACGCCCAGCATGCGGGCCCTGTCGGCCAGGCTTGCCCGCCGGGCCGGGTCGGCGACGATGAGAAAGTGCCAGGGCTGCGAGTTGACGGCGCTCGGAGCCCAGCGGGCGGCCTCGATCACCTCGAGGAGCGTACTCTCCGGCACCGGGTCCGGGCGATACCGCCGTATGCTGCGGCGGGTCTTAGCCAAAGTTAAGAAGCTCCAGGGCGCCTCATCCGTCATTCCCCATCACCGCCTCCATCTGATGTGGGCGGGCGACAACCCACCAATTACCTCCAGACGCTCCCCCACTCGGGGCCGGTCCACCAAGGAATTGCCCTTTTCCAAGGAGAATACCATACCTCGAACTCGCCGAGATGGCCTTCATCCGGCCGAGGAGGTTTAGGACCATTAAAAAACGCAGTCCTACGATACGAGAGTTGCCGCTGCTCCCGCTCAGGGGCATGTTGGTCTTCCCACACATGACCGTCCACCTTGAGGTGGGCCGGGAAAAATCGTTGAACTCGGTCAACGAAGCCATGCTCCGGGACCGCCTCATCGTCCTGTCCAGCCAGAAGGAAACTTCGGTCGAGCAGCCTGAGCCGCAGGATATCTACAGCATAGGCACCCTGGCCGAGGTCAAGCAACTGGTCAAGTTGCCCAGCGGCACCTACCGGGTCCTGGTCAGCGGTGTGGCCCGCTGCCGTATCGAGCAATTCCTGCGGAGCGAGCCTTTCTTCCGGGTGCGGGCCGAGGAACTCGTAGACGACGAGGAGCGTACGCCTGAGATCGAGGCCATGATGCGGGCCGTCGGCCAGCAGTTCGACCGGTTCGTCAAGGTCAGCCGGCGCCTGCCCGCCGAGGCCGTTATCTCCGTGGCCGACATTTCCGACCCCGGGCGCTTCAGCGACACGGTCGCCGCCCAACTCCACCTCGTCCTCAAGATGGAGGACAAGCAGGCCATTCTCGAGCGTGACGATCTCAAGGAGAGGCTGCTCTTCCTGGGAGAACTCATCAATCGCGAAATTGAGATTATCGAACTGGAGCGCAAGATAAGTCTTCGCGTTCGCAAGCAAATGGAGAAAACCCAGAAGGAGTACTACCTACGCGAGCAACTCAAGGCCATCCACCAGGAACTCGGGGAGAAGGAAGACCGCGCCACCGAGGTGGAGGAGTACCGTCAGAAACTCAAGGCTTTGGAGGCCCCGAACCCGATCAAGGAGCGGGCCGAGAAGGAGATCGAGCGCCTGGAGAAGATGCCACCCATGGCGGCCGAGGCCGTCGTGGTTCGCACCTACCTCGACTGGATCCTGGCCCTGCCGTGGTCGACCCAGACCACCGACCGCCTGGACATCTCCGGGGCCGAGAAAATCCTCGAGGAGGACCACTACGGCCTGGAGAAGCCCAAGGAGCGCATCCTGGAGTATCTGGCCATTCGCCAGATGGCTCAGAACATGCGGGGTCCGATCCTCTGCCTGGTCGGCCCGCCGGGAACCGGCAAGACATCCCTGGCTCGCTCCGTCGCCCGGGCCCTCGACCGGAAATTCGTCCGCATCTCCCTGGGCGGAGTGCGGGACGAGGCCGAGATTCGCGGGCACCGGCGCACCTACGTCGGCGCCTTGCCCGGCCGCATCATCCACGGCATGAAGCAGGCCGGGTCGGCCAACCCCGTCTTCCTCATGGACGAGGTTGATAAGCTAACCTCCGACTTCCGCGGCGACCCGGCCGCGGCCCTGCTCGAGGTCCTCGACCCCGAGCAGAACCACGCTTTCAGCGACCACTACATGGAGCTACCCTTCGACCTCTCCAGGGTGCTCTTCATCACCACGGCCAACACAACCCACTCCATCCCGCGGGCCCTGCTCGACCGGATGGAAACCATCTTCCTCTCCGGCTACACCGAACCGGAGAAGGTCCGCATCGCCCGCGGCTTTCTCCTGCCCAAGATCCTCAAGGAGCACGGGCTCACCGCGGACCAGTTCGATCTCTCCGACAACGCCGTGCGCCGGATCATCGAGCGGTACACGCGGGAAGCCGGAGTGAGAAACCTGGAGCGGGAAATGTCCTCGGTGTCGCGCAAGGTCACCCGCGAGATCGTCGAAGGCCGGAAGCCCCCGGTCAAGGTCTCGGCCCAGAGCCTCCAGCACTACCTGGGCTCGCCGCGCTTCCGTTGCGGCACGGCCGAGGAGAAGGACCAGGTCGGCGTGGCCACTGGAGTGGCCGTCACCGACGCCGGTGGCGACGTGATGCCCATCGAGGTCTCCGTCCTGGCCGGCAAGGGTAACCTGATCCTCACCGGCAAGCTCGGCGAGATCATGCGCGAGTCGGCCCAGGCGGCCCTATCCTACATCCGGGCCAGGTCCAAGGCTCTGAACCTGCCGGGAGACTTTCACGAGCGCTACGATCTCCACGTCCACATTCCGGAGGGGGCCTTGCCCAAGGAAGGTCCGTCGGCCGGTATCTCGATCTGCACGGCCATGGTTTCGGCCCTGACCGGGCGCCAGGTTCGCCACGACGTGGCCATGACCGGGGAGATAACCCTGCGTGGCCGGGTCCTGCCGGTGGGCGGCGTGAAGGAGAAAACCCTCGGAGCGCACCGGGCCGGGGTTCCCACGGTCATATTGCCCAAGGAAAACGAGAAAGACCTTGAGGAGTTGCCCCCTGAAGTGCGGCGTAAGATGACCTTTGTCCTGGTCGAGCACATGGACGAGGTCCTCGGGACGGCCCTGGTGGGTGGGCTTCAGCCTTTTGTCGCCATGGGCGAGGCTCTGGCGGACGCGGTGGGCGTGGGCGCCCTTGAGGCGCTGCCGGGCGAACCCGACTCACCCTCTTCCGGCATCATCTCCGGCAAGATCGTTCTCAACCTGCCGCCGGGCGGTCCGAGCGGGGAGCTGCCGGTCACGGGGCCGGAGGCGTAGCCGAGGGCGGGGGCGGTCAGGAGGGGTCCTATGCTCCGCAACGCCTCCCAGCCGGCATCGAGCAAAGCTTTGTCCCGGACGCGCTGGTGGCTGCGCATGCTCCCATAAACCAGGGCTCGCCGCTCCTCCAAGGACGCATTGGGGGGCGTGTCGGGATGAGGCGCGATCCACAGAAGGTAGTGCAGTGAGCCAGGCTGAGGCTCTCTTGCCGGAAATAGACAAAATCCTCGTCGGTCAGGGGCCAGAGATCCCTCGTGAGGCGATGGCACATCGGACCCGCGGTCTCCTTGAGCAGAAAGAAGTCGTAGCCAAAACCTATGCCGCCCACCTGAACGAGATAGACGAGCCAGCGACAGCACGAGTCGCTTCAGGGTAACGTCCTTGTCCTCGGACCAGTCACGCGATAGCACCGTGTTCCCTCCCTCCAGCATCACTGCGGGTCTCCGCAGGCGCGGGTAGTCCTCGTCGCCGGCGGTAGGGCGACGCGCCTTTCGTCACGACGGTCTCATCCCCGTAGCGGGCTTCTCTGTTCCTCGCCCCGGAAGTTCGGCCACCAGCATGCCGGCCAGGATGAGCAGGCAGCCACCCAGGCTCCACGGCCCCAACCTCTCGCCCAGCGCCAGCCAGCCGAAGAAGGCGGCGAAGACTGGTTCGGTGGCGAAGATGAGGGCGGTGTGAGTCGGTGGCGTGAGGCGCTGGGCCGCGGTCTGGGTGAGAAAGGCGCCGGCCGTGGCCAGGAGGCCGGTCATAACGATGGCCGCCGCCGTCCCGAGGGAGAAAGGGTGGGCCCAAGTCGCTCCATCCGGCAGGAGGGTGGCGATACCGGCCCCACCCCGCGTGGACTGGACGGCGCAGATGGCCAGATACCCGAGAGCGGCCACGCCCAACTGGACGGCCGCCAGGGCGCCGGCCTCGCCGTAAGTTCTCGTCCGGGTCGAGGCGTAGTGCCCAGTGCCGGCGATATGGCAGCCGAAGGCGAGAGCGCAGGCCAGGACCAGCAGGTCGCCAAGGAGCCGGCCGGTCGGGCCGGCCACCGCGCCGGATTGGAGCGCTTCGACGGGCGTTACCGCTTGAGCCAAGGCTGGGACGATGAAGAGCAAGACGAGGCCCGCCAGGGCCAGAGTCACGCCGACGGAGGCCCGAGTCGGCGGCCACTTCCGGGTTATGGCCGCTTCCAGGACCGGCACGAAGACCACCGATAGCCCGGTGATGAAGCCCGCCCGCGAGGCCTGGGTGAACTGCAGGCCGGTGGTCTGGAGGGCGAAGCCGGTGAAAAGACACAAGCCCATGACGAGTCCGGGACCCGTGAGACGCCGCCAGTTTGCCGCGAGATCCCGGCGGAAGACGATGGCCAGGGTGGCGAAGGCCAGCGTGAAACGCAGGGCCAGGAAGGTCATGAGCGGCAGTTCGGCCACGGCCGCCTTGACGATGACGAAGGTGCTGCCCCAGACCACGGCGGTGAGGAGGAGGGCGCCGTCGGCGAAGAGGCGGCGCCGGGCGGGGGCGGAAATCGGGACGGGCCTGTCCAGAGAAAGTTCACTCCCTAGCGGCGATTTCCGTTGGTCAAGCGACGATTTCCGTTGGTTCGTCCCGGGACGGTCTTCCCCTTCCACCCCGGCGGACGCCGCTTAGCTAACCGACCCGGTCTCAAGTATGGCTAATCGCGGCACAGCTTTGCCTTCCCACGCGGGCGCGGGGCCGGAGGTTTGGCGGCCCGGGCCGTCAAATCCAGGCAGACCGTCGGCTCGCCGCATCCAACCGAGCCGCCAAGACCCAGGCAGCCGAAGCCGCGAGGGAGGTCTGCTCTTGCCCGCCGCCGATCCCGGCATTCGATCCGAACGTCTGAGCTTGCGTCCCCTGGGGCCGGGAGACCCGGCCGAGGCTCACCGGTGGAGCGGGGATGAGGAACTCGTAAGGCTCTTCGGGGGACCGCCCGGAGACCTGGTCCACCAGAATGGCGGCTACGTCCTGGCCATGGATAGCATCGGGACGGGCCGCGACTCCGATCGGCTCATCGGTTTCATCGGTCTGACCGGAGACACGTGGGCCATGCGGTCGGCCGAACTCCGCATCCTCATCGGGAGTCGCTCCCATTGGGGCAAGGGCTACGGGCGTGAAGCGATCACCCAATTTCTGGTCCATGTCTTCGCCGCGACGGACCTCGACTTCATTTACCTGCGGGTCTTTCGTCGGAATATGAGGGCGGTTCGCTGCTATGAGAGTTGCGGCTTCCGCCGCGCCGGCCGTCTTGAGGTGCGGGCCGACCCGCGCTACGCCGACCCTCCCCCGGCGGACGATCTGCTTCTGATGACCTTGGCCCGGCCCGTCGATCGGGTCAAAACGGGTGCCCCGACGGGGCCGCGGCATGCCCCTTCCTTGACACTCCACGCCGCCACGGTATAGATTGACAGCATAGGCGAGGACGAGGAGGAGTAGGGCGGTCACCGCCTCCAGAGAGGGGAACTTGGCAAGCTGAGAGGTTCCCCAGGCAGATGGAGCCGTCCGAAGGTCGCCTCCGAGCCGGCTGGCTGAAGCGCTGGCGACCAGGCAACGCGCAACGAGCGCGGCGCAAGGTCCGGGCGCTAGGTTAGCCCGGGTGAGCCCGTTACCGCTACGCGAGGGCCCGCTGGAGCTTTGCCGGTGGGAACCAAGGTGGTACCGCGGAGAGCCGAAGGCCTCCGCCCTTGCGGGCGGCGGGCCTTTTCGCTTCCCGCCGGACGCCCCCGTCGGCCCAAGGAGGAAGCTTCACATGGCGAGATCAGACGGAGCACCCATCACCCTGCCCCCGGCCTACGATCCGGCCGGGACAGAGAAGAAATGGTACGACTTCTGGCTGGAGCACGGCGTGTTCCGGGCCGAGATCGATCCCTCCCGTACGCCCTACTGCATCGTCATTCCGCCGCCGAACGTCACGGGGGCCCTGCATATGGGCCACGCCCTCGACAACACCATCCAGGACATTCTCATTCGGTGGCACAGGATGTGCGGCTTCGCCACCCTCTGGGTTCCCGGCACCGACCACGCCAGTATCGCCACCCAACGCGTCGTGGTCAAGCGCCTGGCCGAAGAGGGCCTCGACCGTCTTGATCTAGGCCGGGAGGGTTTTCTCCAGAGGGCCTGGGAGTGGAAGGACCAGTACGAGAAGACGATCGTCGACCAGCTTCACCGGCTGGGTTGCTCCTGCGACTGGTCCCGGATCCGGTTTACCATGGATGAGGGTCTGACCCGGGCCACCCTCTCCGAGTTCGTCCGCTACTACAACGACGGTCTCATCTACCGGGGCGACTACATTGTCAATTGGTGCCCCGAGTGCGGCACGGCCATCTCCGACATCGAGGTCGAACACGAGGACACGGCCGGTCACCTTTACTACGTTCTCTATCCCTTCCAGAACGCGCTCGCCGGCGATCGCGTCGCGGCTGGTGGCCCGGCGGCCGCCGGTGACCGCCCCGAGGGCATTGTCGTGGCCACGACCCGGCCCGAGACAATGCTCGGCGACACGGCCGTGGCCGTCAATCCGAGCGATGAACGCTACAAGGCGGTTGTCGGGCGGACGGTGATCCTACCCCTCATCGGCCGCAGGTTACCCGTCATCGCCGACGACTACGTCGACCCGGCCTTCGGCACCGGGGCCGTGAAGATGACCCCGGCCCACGATCCCAATGACTTCGAGGTCGGCGACCGTCACAATCTGGCCCGGGTGCAGGTCATCGGCGGAGACGCCCGCATGACCGCCGAGGCCGGAGCGGCCTACGCCGGGATGGATCGCTTTGAGTGCCGGGCGGCCGTGCTCCGCGACCTCGAAACGCAGGGTCTCCTGGTCAAGACCGAAGATCACTCCCATGCCCTGGGGCACTGCCACCGTTGCGGCAGCGTAGTCGAACCGCTGGTCTCCAGGCAGTGGTATCTCCGGATGGAACCCCTGGCCGAGCCGTCCGTCGCCGCCGTCAAGAGGGGCGAGGTCAAGTTCGTGCCCGAGCGGTTCGAGAAGATCTACCTCAACTGGATGGAGAACATCGAGGACTGGTGCATTTCCCGGCAGCTCTGGTGGGGTCACCGCATCCCGGTCTGGTACTGCGGCAAGTGCGAAGAGACCATCGTCCAGGTGGAAGCCCCGAAAGCCTGCCCGAGGTGCAAGGCCGACGCCGCCGACCTCCGCCAGGACGAGGACGTTCTTGACACCTGGTTCAGCTCGGCCCTCTGGCCCTTCTCCACCCTGGGTTGGCCAAGCCGGACGCCCGAGTTGGCTTACTTCTTCCCGACATCCGTCCTAGTGACGGCCTACGACATCATCTTCTTCTGGGTGGCCAGGATGGTTTTCTCGTCCTACTACTTCATGGAGAAGAGGCCGTTCGACTTTGCCCTCATCCACGGGCTAGTGCGGGCGGCCGACGGCCGGAAGATGTCGAAGTCGCTCGGGACGGGCATCGACCCCCTAGACACCATCGACAAGTACGGCGCCGACGCCCTGCGCTTCATGCTGGTCAGCGGAAACGCGCCAGGCAACGACATGCGCTTCAACTGGGAGCGGGTCGAGGCCTCCCGGAACTTCGCCAACAAGCTCTGGAACGCGTCTCGGTTCGTTCTGATGAACCTGGGCGAGAGCGAGGCTGAGTTTCAGGGTCTGGCTCGAGACGAGATCGAGAAAGTCATCCTGAGCCAGGGCGAGGACGCCGATCGCTGGATCGTGAGCCGCTACCGCGGCGCGGTCGACGACGTTGATCGCCTCCTGGGCCTCTTTGAGATCGGCGAGGCCGCCCGCACCCTGAGCGACTTCACCTGGACCGAACTTTGCGACTGGTACATTGAAATGGTCAAGCCACGCCTCTATGGCGAGGACCTGGCCACCCGGCGCCTGGCTCGCCTCACCCTGACCTTCGTTCTCGACGGGGTGCTACGCCTGCTTCACCCGTTCATGCCCTTCATCACCGAGGAGATCTGGCAGCGGTTGCCCTCCCTGACCGGCGAGCACCCGACCACCGCCGGACACCATCCCGGCGCTTTCGGGGCCAAGAAGGGGGCGGCGGCCGCCCACAGGTGGAATCCGGTGCCCGACACCACCGGCAAACCCCGGACCATTGTGTTGGCGCCCTGGCCCGCGCCTGCCGCGGGACTTCGGGACGAGGTTCTAGAGGCCAAGATGATGATCGTTACCGACGTTATCCGGTCCATCCGCAACCTCCGAGCCGAGATGCACGTCCAGGCCGGCCAGAAGGCCCCGGTTATCCTGGTTGCCGCCGGTGACGAGACCTACGCCGCCGTGCGATCCGGGGCGACCTTCATTCGCGATCTGTCCCTGGTCTCGGAGTTGACCATTGAACAGGTCCTGACCCGCCGTCCGAAGCAGGCCGCCACGGCCGTGACGCGAGGTGTCGAGATCCACCTGCCCCTTCGAGGGCTGGTCGACCTCGACAAGGAGATCGCCCGCCTCTCGAGCGAACTCGACGAGGCGCGACAAGACCTCGAGCGGACCAAGGCCAAGCTCGAAAGCGAGGCCTTCGTGACCAAGGCCCCGGCCCCGGTCGTCGAGAAAGAGCGAGCCAAGACGGCCGAACTCGAACTCAAGTGTCAGAGGCTCGGCGAGCGGTTGTCCTCGCTCAAGCAGGCCGCCGGAAAGTAGGCGGCGACGTGCCGGGCGCCTACGCCGAAGCCCTGGAGTTCATTCATAGCCTCTACCGTTTCGGGAGCCGTCCCGGCCTTGTCCGGCAGCGACGGCTCCTAGCCGCCCTGGGCGATCCCCATCTGGGGCTCCCGAGTATCCATGTCGCCGGGACCAACGGCAAGGGTTCGGTGGCGGCCATGGTCGCCTCGTGCCTGAGCCAGGCCGGCTACCGGACCGGCCTCTACGTTTCGCCCTACCTTTCCGACTTCGGCGAGCGCATGAGCGTGGACGGGGTTTGCATTAGCCCGGAGGAGACGGCCGAGATTGTTCTGGGTCAGGTCCGCCCGGCGGTGGAGGCGATGTCGCCCCCGGCCGGAAGGAGCGGGACGGCCGGAATAGCCGTGTCCGGCCGAGACGATCAGGTCGTCGAGTTCGAGGCCACCACGGCCCTGGGTTTCCTCTACTTCGCCCGCCACAAGGTGGATTTCCTCGTCTCGGAGGTCGGCCTCGGGGGGCGCTTCGACGCCACCAACGTCATCGACCGTCCCCTGGTCTCGATCCTCACGTCCATTGGGCTCGATCACACGGATCGCCTGGGTCCGACCGTCGGGGCCATCGCGGCCGAGAAGGCCGGCATCATCAAGCGACTGGCCCCGGTGGTCTCGGCCCCCCAGGACCCGGAGGCTCTGGCCGTGCTGCGGGTCACGGCTTGCCGGCGGGGGTGTCCCTTCTACCTGGCGGGAAGGGCCGGCGCGGTCGCCCCTGGCGCCGTGTCCCGCGCGGGCCTGGTTGCCCTTCGGTCCGCGTCGTTGGCCGGTCAGATCATCGATTTCAGCGGCCCGGGGTTCCCTCGGGTTGAGGGTCTCCAGCTTCCCCTCCTCGGGTCCCACCAACTCGACAACGCGGCCACGGCCCTGACGGCCCTCGGGGTCCTGCGCCAGGCCGGCCGTGTGCCGGCCCTGGACGAAGGCTCCCTGCGGGCAGGCCTGGCTCGCACGGTCTGGCCCGGGCGGTTTGAGGTCTTCGGAGGCGTGCGCGAAGCCGGGGGCCGGGGCGACCCGGACGCGGGCCCCGATGCCGGCGGGACCGGCCCACCCGGCCCCACGATAGTTGTCGATGGCGCCCATAATCCGCCGGGGGCGAAGGCTCTCGCGGAGGCGTTGCGGCAGTTGCTGCCCGGCCGCCGCATTCTGCTCGTCCTGGGTATCCTCGGGGACAAGGACGCGGGCGGGTTCCTTTCCCCGCTCCTCCCGCCGGCCTTGCCCGAGGTGGTCAAGGTCTTTGCCTGCCGGCCGTCGAACCCGCGGGCTCGCGAGCCGGCCGACCTGGCCCGAAGCGTGGCCGCCGTGAGTCCAGACTTGCCGGTGGTGGTTGTCCCGGACGTCGACGACGCCCTACGGGCGGCTCTGGCCGAGGCGGGTCCGGCGGACGTCGTGTGCCTGGCCGGCTCCATCTACCTCCTCGGGGAGGCCCGCGCGGCGGCGAAGCGGGCGGTGGCGGGGCGGTAGGCGGTGCGGCGCCGAGGGGGCAGCCGGAAAGAAGTCCGGCCACGGCCACCCAAGAAGGAGGTGAGGACGCCATGAGCGGAGGCGGGACCGGCTACGCGGAGGCCCTGGCCTATGTCCAGAGCCTCTCCGCCTTTGGCAGCCACCTGGGCCTTGGGCGCGTGCGGCGCTTCCTCGGGGTCCTGGGCGACCCGCAGTTGGCTCTCAGAACCATCCATGTGGCCGGAACCAACGGCAAGGGTTCGGTCGCCGTCATGATGGCCTCCATCCTCACCGTCGCCGGCTACCGGACCGGGCTCTATGTTTCACCCTGCTGGGATTTCGCCGACCAGATGAAAATCGACGGCCACCCCATTGCCCCCGAGGAGGCGGCCCATCTCATCCTTGAGATCGCCCGTCCCGCCGCTCGGCGCCTGGCGGAAAGCGGTGACCCGGAAGATCAGGTGACCGAGTTCGAGTTTGTCACCGCCCTGGCCATTCTGCACGCCGGCCGCCAGGGCGTGGATTTCTTCGTCTGCGAAGTGGGCCTGGGTGGCCGCCTGGACGCCACCAACGTCTTCGATCGCCCGGCCCTGTCGGTGATTACCTCCATAGGCCTCGACCACACCGATCGCCTCGGGCCGACCCTAACCGACATAGCCACCGAGAAGGCGGGGATCATCAAGCGCTCGACGCCGGTTGTCTCGGCCCCCCAGGATCCGGAGGTTCTGGCCGTGCTGGCGGCGGCGGCTCGGCGGCGGGGGTGCCGGCTGTATGTGGCCGGGAGAACCCCGAGAGACGGCGGGTGGACCGGCGGACGGGCCGGCGGGCGGACGGCTTTTCGTTCGGTCTCCCTGGCCGGGCAGCGGTTTGACTACACCGGCCCGGGACTTCCCAACCTTGACGACCTTTGCCTGCCCCTGCTGGGGGCCCACCAGCTCGACAACGCTGCCACAGCCCTCACGGCTCTGGGTATCCTCAAGGAGCGAGGCCTGGAGCCGGCCGTCGACGCCCGGGCGGTGCGGGCGGGTCTGGCCGCGACGGTCTGGCCGGGAAGGTTCGAGGTCTTCGGCGCCGAGGGTGCCTCCCCATGCGAGACCGGCGCCTCTCCGGGCGATGCCGGTATCGGGGGCGATGTGGGCCCGCCGCGTCCACCCCGACCGACCCGCCCGATTATCGTGATCGACGGGGCCCACAACCCGGCCGGCGCGAGGGCCCTCGCCGCCACCATCCGGCAGGTTCTGCCCGGCCGCCGGATACTGCTCGTCCTGGGCCTCCTGGCCGACAAGGATGTCGAAGGCTACCTCCCCCTCGTCCTGCCACCCGAGCTTGCCGAAGTGACCGCCGTTTGGACCTGCCCCCCCGAAAGCCCGAGAGCCATGTCCCCCGAGGAGCTAGCCCGTCGCGTCCGGCTCGCGTCCCCCTCCCTTCCGGTGACGCCGGAGGCCGACGTGGGCCAGGCTCTGCGCCAGGCTATGGCCGCCGCTACTCCGGCCGACGTCGTCTGCGTGGCCGGCTCCCTCTACCAGGTCGGGTTGGCCCGGAAGGTTGCGGCCGAGGTGCTAGCGTAGCCCACGACCCTCCATCTCAGGACCATGGCTCCAGGCCTTGGGAGGTTTCGACAGCCGGGGCGGCAAACGGTCTGGCCGTGGGTTGTTGCTCCTAACGTCGCCGCAGATGGTGCTGGGCAGCGGGTCCTTCCACGGGAGAACCAGCGGACGGGACTCCGAGGCCGGGCGGGAGGGTTCTTACGCCGATTTGAATAAGACGCCACGATGAGCCCATGATCGAACCCAAAAGAGTGCGGCTACTGGGGTAATTGTGGTCCTTTCAGATGGATCAACGGTGCATTATGCGGACAGGAAAATGAAATCCCGCAGCTTATGCGGATCGGTCCAATCATTGTTGGGCCGACTGCGGGAAGCCTCGGTGCACTCCCAGGCTTTACTCCCCATATGCCACTTCTCCCGCTGGCCTCGCCGGGCCCGCGGCCTTCCGCCTCGCCCAAGGGGTCAGGGGCCATTGCCGAGTTCGGTTGGTGCCCTGGACCTGCTGGACGCGACCTTCGAGGTCTCCCGGAAGCGACCCTTCGGCCCGGACTTCCGCTGCGCGTTCATCAAGTGTTCAGTGTTGCGGGCCGACGACGCGGCCGGCGCCAACTGCCCCGGGGCATTATGGCCCCGCCGCCCACCTCTTCCAAGGACTCCCCTATCCCTCAGGGAATTACACCTACGGCCCCGCGGATCGGGCGGCGGCCCCTTAGAGAGAAGGCGTCGTAGGGGAGGCGTTCTTGGTGTCCAAGTGCAGGCGCGTTGCAGGTCTGGTTCTCTGTCTTGTGGTCGTGACAATGGCGGTCCTGGGTGGTTGGAGCAGCCGTCCTCCCGTGAACGCCGCCGACACGGTCGACCTGCCGGCGGGCTTTCTCGACGCCCCTGAGAACGTCGAATTCCTGAGAAGCCTGACCATACCCCAGGACAAGCTCGAACTCGTCCTCTCGATGCGTGACACCGCGGAGGAGGGGCAGCCGCCGTTCTGGGCCGAGGTCCAGGCCCTCATGATCGTCGAGCAGGAGCGCAAGCAGTGGGAGTGGGCCCTCACCGAGACGGGGGCGGAGCACACCTTTCGCGATGCCGTCAAACAGATGAAGCCCATCCTGGACCTCTACCTCTTCCTCTCCAAGGCCTCGGTCGGCTGGGCCTACGGTTCGAGCTCCCTGCCGGGGATCATCGGCGACTATCTCCGGGTCAAGAAGTGGGTGAGCACGTGGAAAGCGGTCGTGAACGCGGGGAAGGTCATTGAGAACTTCAAGAACCTTCCTGCCCGCAGCAGGAACGAGTTCATCTGGTGGTCCGCGCAGGAAGACGTGGAGGTCTTCTCGGACAACCGGTACACCCTCAGCCTTCTGGCTCCTGAGATGGACTCCGAAGAGGGAATGGCTCTGGCCCACCACATCTACATCGTGCTCCAGGAGGACATAGAGGCTGACAAGCAGGAGTTGGCCGACAAACTCTTCGACCTGGCCCGCCAGTCGGGGGTGACGATAACCGGACTGCGCCAGTTCCAGGCCGATGGCACGACCAGCATTGCCGTTGGTGGGGCGGTGACCGGGGGCGAGCTGGTGGTGTCGGCCACCGTGGGCAGCCCGTCGGCGCCGGTGCGGCTGGAGGTCGTGACGCGCCCGCCCGGCACCCTGTCGGCGGGTTCCCGGAACTACGAATCGCCGTACGGGCCGGGCGGCAAGACGAGCCTGACCATCTCCCTGGACGCCTACCTGCCGGGGGAGTACGTCTGGCTCGCCCGCGCTTGCGACCAGAACGGGGGCGCCAGCGTCTGGACCTCCTTCGGGGACAACCTGTCCTGGAACGCGGACTTCGTCCTCGGAGCCGCGACCGGGACCCTGACCGCGCCCACGCTGAAGTCGGTGAAGCCCAAGGCGGACGGGGCGTCTCCCGGCATCGTCCTTGAGTGGACGCCGGTGGCGGGGGCGGACAACTACGAGATCTACCGCGACAACCTCCTGCTCCACACCACCCGCCCGCCCGGCACGACCTTCTGGAACACGGGGCTCACGCCCGGGCAGAGCTACAGTTATCGCGTCCGGGCCAGGAGCGGCTATCAGTTCGGGCCGCTGTCGGCCGGAGTCTCGGCCGTGGCGCCGCCGCCGGACCTGTCGGCCACCCAGCCCCGGGTGGTCGTCGACAGCAACCCCGTGCCGCTCGACGTGGCCCCGACGAACGTGTCGGGTTCCCTTCTCGTGCCGATCCGGGCCATCTCCGAGGCTCTGGGGGCGCAGGTCGGCTGGGACCAGGCCAGCCAGACCGTGACCCTGACCCTGGGCGGGACCGTGGTGAAGCTCGTCCTCGGCTCCAAGCAGGCCACCGTGAACGGCAAGACGGTCGCCCTGACGGCGGCCGCGGCCAACGTCGACGGCCGCATCCTGGTCCCCCTGCGCTTCGTCGGCGAGTCCTTCGGCGCGGAGGTCGCCTGGAAGCAGGAGACCCAGACGGTCGTCATCATCGGGCGGAGGGAGGGGGCCTCCGAGGTGGCGACCGCAGGGCTTCCGGTTCTGGCGGCGGGTTTCGCTCACAGCCTTGCAATTGCGGCCGACGGCACGGTCTGGGCCTGGGGACACAACCAGCACGGGGACTTCTACGGAGTTCTGGGAGTGGGAGAGCGCTCCCAGGACTCTCCTGTGCCAGCTCAGGTGCAGGGATTGGCTCACGCGATTGCAGTCGCTGCGGGGACTGGCTTCTCGGTCGTCCTCTGCAGCGACGGTACTGTTTGGAGCTGGGGAGGCAATGACGACGGTGAGCTTGGCGATGGAACCAGGGCCTTCCGTTCAACCCCCGAACAGGTTGAAGGACTCGTGGATGTGGTCGCTGTCGCCGCTGGATATCATCACGCAATTGCTCTCTGCCGCGACGGCACGGTCTGGGCCTGGGGGTCAAACCGCGACGGCCAACTGGGCGACGGGACAACGCCCGACCGGCTGCCCGACCGGCTGGTGCCGGTGCAAGTCAAAGGGTTGGCCGATGTGGTCACAGTCGCTGCTTCGGGGAATAACTCGGCTGCCATCTGCGGCGACGGCACGCTCTGGATCTGGGGCAACAATGAACCCAATCAGACGGGCTACGCGTACGATTACCACACTCAGGGGACTTACAACGTTTTCAGAGCGCCTGTCCAGGTGCAGGGGCTGTCCGATGTGACCGCAGTAGAACCGAGCGCCGCCGCGGCGGCGCTCCGTCGCGACGGCACAGTGTGGGTGTGGGGGCGCAATTTCTACGGTCAACCAACCGACAGGGCATGGCCCGCCCGCTTGACCCCAGTCCAAGTCCAGGAGTTGTCGGCTGTAGTCGCTATTGATGGCGACAACGGTCGGACGGTCGCGCTTTGTCGGGACGGTACGGTGTGGGAGTGGGGCTACAACGGGGACAATCTGTACGGCAGACCGCCAATGTACCGCACGACCCCCATGCGGGTGCAGGAACTGTCGGACGTGGTCGCCGTCGGTGTGGGCTCCAACCACAATCTTGCCCTCCGCCGTGACGGGACGGTCTGGGCCTGGGGAGACAACGGAGACGGCGAGCTCGGCGACGGGACCACGACCGATCGCTCGACCCCGGTCCAGGTGCAGGGGCTGCCGGACGTGGGTCCATAAGGTTCACAGAATGTCGTCGCGTAGGCGGCCCGGGGCGGTGGCGGCTTGACCCCGAGGGTCTCGAAGACGCGCTTGGCCTCGGCGGTGACGGGGTTGGTCCGCCCGGGCCGCCGATCTTGACCCTACCCAATACTCCGGACACTCCATGCGGGCCGGCCTGGCTACGGCCTCGGCGTCGGAGGGAGTCCACGAGCGGGTGGTCATGGCCCAGACCCGCCACAAGGGGACGGCCATGGTCCGCCGCTACATCCGGGAGGGGAGCCTGTTCAAGCACAACGCGGCCGCGCAGGTGGACCTGTAGGCCGGGGATGGGTGCCGGCCCTCACTGGAGGGGTCCGCTGGGGCCTGCCGGGCGCGATGAGGGTAATCCCCTACCCGCTCCCGTTCGCCCGTCGTAGAGCCTCCTACGAGGCGACGCGGGCGGGGCCAACCGCCCCGGGGGGTCTCATGGCCCTTCCGCCCACCTCTTCCAAGGACTCCCCTATCCCTCAGGGAATTGCACCTACGGCCCCGCGGATCGGGCGGCGGCCCGTAGAGGGAAGGCGTCGTAGGGGAGGCGTCCTTGTGTCCAAGTTCAGGCGCATTGCAGGTCTGGCTCTCTGCCTTGTGGTCGTGACAACGGCGGTCCTGGGTGGTTGGAGCAGCCGTCCTCCCGTGAACGCCGCCGACACGGTCGACCTGCCGGAGGGCTTCCTCGAGGCCCCTGAGAACGTCGAATTCCTCAGAAGCCTGACCATACCCCAGGACAAGCTCCAACTTGTCCTCTCGATGCGTGACACCGCGGAGGAGGGGCAGCCGCCGTTCTGGGCCGAGGTCCAGGCCCTCATGATCGTCGAGCAGGAGCGCAAGCAGTGGGAGTGGGCCCTCACCGAGACGGGGGCGGAGCACACCTTTCGCGATGCCGTCAAACAGATGAAGCCCATCCTGGACCTCTACCTCTTCCTCTCCAAGGCCTCGGTCGGCTGGGCCTACGGTTCGAGTTCCCTGCCGGGGATCATCGGCGATTATCTCCGGGTCAAGAAGTGGGTGAGCACGTGGAAAGCGGTCGTGAACGCGGGGAAGGTCATTGAGAACTTCAAGAACCTTCCTGCCCGCAGCAGGAACGAGTTCATCTGGTGGTCCGCGCAGGAAG
>Ga0315279_10000909_pt1 | contig 52917 bp, 40 predicted proteins | sample YL17G06_20_MG_FD_203694 | JGI IMG/M metagenome (GOLD analysis project Ga0315279, IMG submission 203694) | Sediment microbial communities from Yellowstone Lake, YNP, Wyoming, USA - YL17G06_20 | ecosystem: Environmental > Aquatic > Freshwater > Lake > Sediment | place: USA: Wyoming | collected... | reverse complement strand
CCGACCAAACGACCAGGTAATTTATTCCGTCAAAAGCAAGGGAATAGCTATTGGCAAAACATTCGATGGAGTCTATAACAATCGGCATGGAGTCAGGCATCGAACCATCAACTGCGATTCTCCTAGCCAGAAGAGCATTCGCCCCCTTCCATATTATCATGAAATTTGAATTGCCATAATTTAGTGTGGGGACGGTATAATGATCTTGGTTCGTATCCACAATAAAACCGCCCGGATCAATTACCCTCCCGGATTGCGAAACACGACTAGCCATAATACCTCCCCACTGCTCCCATACGACTAAAAATACCGTATCGCCAAAGGCAACGCTGCTTTTAGTAACCGAATGATTATTCAAAGAATCAGAGATAATAAAGGAATCTGTAACCGTACCGTCCGGCGTAATCATTGCACCGAATATGTCTTCGGAAAAATATCCGGCCCGTGATGCTGCCCATGTTAACAGATATTTTGAAGTGCCGTAACAAATGGATGGAAATCTTATATCGTGTCTGCCGAGCGTAATGGGCAGGGCTTGATTATCAATGACATTTCCATTATCATCGACTCGGATGCCGTAGATATCGCAGTCCAGCTGCGGGAATGAGACATTGCGGGCGTCCAGCCAGACGACCAGGTAATTCGTCCCGTCGAAAGCGATGGTGGAATTGGTTTGTCGCGCGGGGATGGATTTTCGGACCGCGATGCCCTGCGGATCCTGAACGAAACCCGACGCCAATACGCGGGCGGCGTAGATATCGTAACGGAAATTCGCTTTCTGCCGGGTATCCTGCCATGCGATCAGGCAACGGTCGCCGCCGAAAGCCAGGGCCGGTCGGGCTTGAATACTGTCCGCGCCCGAGACCGTAATGCCGGCCGGTTCCAGGACCTGTCCCGCCGTTGAAACCCGAACCGCCCGAATATCAAAATTATCCAGGCCGCTATTGCGGTCGGCCCAGACGACGAGGTAATTCGTTCCGTCGAACGCAACCGCCGGGAAACCCGCGGTATCGGACGAAAGATAGATCCCGGCCGTGTCGAGCACGGTGCCGTTCGGAGCGATTCGCGAGGCCATGATCCGGACCGATGATGGCGCTTGCTGATAGGTTCTCCACGCGACCAGGCAATTAGTCCCGTCGAAAGCGGCTGCTGGTTGGTAGGCTGCCTGGCTGAGCGACGAAATCCGGAACGCGCTGTCCAAAACTACGCCGCCGGCATCCAATTTAATGCCATATACCGCATCGCACTGTGTTGGATATCTGTATTTATGAAATACAATCAAGTAATTAGTATTCGCCCATACCAGATCACGAACGCAGCCTCCGGCGACGAAGAATCCCGCCGGATCCAGAACGACTCCTCCGGTTGTAACCCGGGCGCCGAAAATCTGACTACTTGACTTATCCCAAACAACGCAGAAATTTGTGCCATCAAAAGCTACTTTTGGACAATGATTACCAGGGCTAGCATTGATAACTAACCCCGCGGTATCTAGAACTTGCCCCGATACCGTCACACGTGCTCCATTGATATATGAGCAATAGCTATATCCCTGCCAAACGACCAGGTAATTTATTCCGTCAAAAGCAACATCCGGAGCGCATTGGGTTTCACCTCGGGTCGCGATCGGGAAACCTCCGTCCAGGGAATTGCCGCTTGAGTCCATAAGAGTGCCGTAGATCGCCGGCGTGCCATTCCGGTAATCGGTCCAGACGATAAGAAAATTACTCCCGTCCGACGCGACCACCGGATCCCGCTGTTCGCCGTACCCGGGAACTGATGCGTAAGATGTATCCAGCAAAAATTCGCCTTCCAAACTATTTAGTGGAGAATTTTTATCGATGTTATTTTGCGTATTTTCCGCAGTTAAAAAGTTCACAGCCATAGCCAAGACAATACATGACAATACAGAAACCTTCATAATTAGCCTCTCTTTCTTATCCTACATAATAGTTATGCAATAATCATGCCGGGAGATGCTTCGAAATTTCGCGACATTCCATCGTCAATTTGTCTCACGCTTCATTAACTGTCTCATTTTGATACAGGCTTAAGTCATTGACAATGGCTTTATCCTGGTTAATATTTCCTGCATGGATCAGAGGAAAAATCCGCGACCCGCACTCCTGACCGTGATCGGCTGGTGTTTTATCGCCATTGCGGGAATTTCCATCATCTCCGGCATTTTCAGCCTGTTCAGCTTCGCCTGGATGAACCGCGCGATCAAAAACACGCCGGAGCTCCTGAACGAACTGCCCCAACAATATCAGATGATCTACAGTTTCTTAACACTTATTTATATCGTGATCGTATTTCAGGTCCTGCTTTCTGTTTTTATTCTTTTAATGAGCGTCGAGTTCCTGAAAATGCGCGCCTGGGCGCGGACCGGACTGGAGTTCATAAACTGGTTCGCGATCCTCATCTCCACCGAACTCGTATTCTTCAGCCTCGTGATCTGGATCCTGGGCAAAACCGGGGTTCTTACAAAACTTATCACCCTGGTTCCGCCCCATTTGTTCGATCTTACGACTCCCGCTTTTGTAGTCCTGTCCTGGGCTCTGGCCGTGGTTCCGCTCTTCCTGGTCAACCGCGTCATACGCCGGAAAGAAATACGGGAGTTGTTCCAACCCTCTTCCCTCCCCCTCAACGGGGGAGGTTAAGGTGAGGGTGATAAATTATAATAAAGGAGGTTATATGAATAAATTAAAAATCTCGACAATTATTTTCTTGGTCCTGATCTTAACCGCTTTATCCTGTCGTAAAAACAACACCAACCAAGGCCCGGCACCCGAGGGATTCGGCATCGATCATACTTGCACCGATCTCAGCCAGATCCCGACTGAGTGGCTGGACTCGGCAAAAACCCTTAAGGTCCATTACGCGCACACGTCCCATGGCAGCCAGGTCAACACGGGCCTGGAGCGGATCGAGAGCGCGGATGCGATCTACGGCATCGCGGTCACTGAGATGTCTTTGCCTACGGAGTCCGGCGCGCTGTGTATTTTCGACGGTCAGGAGACCGATGCATATGTCACGCCGGACCTTTACTGGCAAACCGCGGTCGGCATGAATTATACCCGGGCGGTCCTGAACAATAATCCGTCGATCCGGGTTTCGATTTGGGCCTGGTGCACTCAGTTGGACGGTTATATCGAAAGCGAGGTCCAGGAGTACCTCGATTCCATATCGGTCCTAGAAACGGAATTCCCCAACGTGACCTTCGTCTACATGACGGGCAACGCCCAGGCCGAAGGAGCGGAAGGTGGTAACCGGCACGCGCGCAACCGGCAGATCCGACAGTACTGCGAGGATCATAATAAAATGCTGTTCGACTTCGCGGACCTGGATTGCTGGTGGTTCAATACGGGCACTAACGCTTGGGAGTACGCGAATTACGAGTTGGACGGTTCCTGGATCCCCATCGAGCACCCACAATTCAACGGCGACGAAGCCGGTCACACGACTTTTTCGAGCTGCGAGCAGAAGGGCCGGGCGTTCTGGTGGCTAATGGCGCGGGTCGCGGGCTGGCCCGGAAATTAGAGCATAAGGGGTTCCTTGAAAATACTCAAAAATAAAACTGCCACCTTCACGCAGCGGGTGATCAACGCCATCAAAAACGTGCCGCGCGGCAAAGTCGCGACCTACGGGCTGATCGCCCTGGTGGCCGGAAATCCCCGCGGCGCCCGGCAGGTCGCCTGGACCCTGCATTCGGTCACGGAAAAAGAAAAACTTCCCTGGCACCGGCTGATCAACAGCCAGGGTAAGATATCCCTTCCTAAAGGCGGGGGTTATGAAACGCAAAAGGAACTGCTGCTCGAAGAGGGCGTGACCTTTGACCAGCAGGACCGGATCGACCTGGACCGGTTCCTCTGGCAGCCGCCGCCCGGTAAGCGTTAACCACCGTATCGAGGAGGCATTATGACTAAATTCGAGATCCAGGCCGAAGAAATACTGGATTTTCTCTGGCGGACATCGCCGGTCGAGGCGACATTTACCGGCATTCACGACTATGATCACAAACTGGATAATCTGGATCCCGATTTTCTTGAGGAAAAGAACAATAAAACCCGCGCCTACCTGGACCGGCTGGAAAGGATCAACCGCTCGGAACTGACCGCGGACGATGATATCGACTGGCAGCTACTGAAGAATAACCTGACCTCGCGGGTCATGACTTACGAGGATATCCGCTACTGGAAAACCTATCCTTCACTCTACCCGGAATATTGCCTGTACGGTCTTTTTGTCCTGGTCATCCGCGATTTCGCGCCAGCCCGAGAACGCGCCGCCGCTTTTTTATCACGGCTCAAGCAGGTACCCCGGCTGCTCGCCGAAGGCAAGCGCAACCTTAAAGATCCGCCGGCCGTCTTCATTCGGCTGGCGATCGAGGTCAGCGCGGCCGGTCCGCTATTTTTTCAAAGCGCAGTCCCGGAAATGGCGATCGCCGCACCCGAATTGGCCGGTGAACTGGAAAAAGCGTCGCGGGATGCGCAAGCCGCTTTTCATAATTATAATGATTTTCTAAAAGACGAATGGCTCGGCAAGTCCCGCGCGGATTTCGCGATCGGTAAGGATCTTTTCAATTTAAAACTACGCTGCGATCACATGCTTGGGTTTTCGGCGGACGAGATACTAGAGATCGGCCGGGAAGCGAAGCGCGCCACCGAAACCGAACTGAAAAGGACCAGCCGGGATATCGATCCTAAAAAAACCTGGCGGGAATTAGTCGAGGAACTGGAAGAATTTCACCCGGCCGCGGATCAACTGGAGGATACTTACCGCCGGGCAATGAAAGCAGCGCGGGATTTTGTCCGGGAAAAAAGGCTGGTGACCATCCCGGTCGGCGAGGAGCTCGAGGTAAAGCCGACCCTACCTTTCGACCGGCCGACCCTGCCCTACGCGGCGTACATGAGTCCGGCGCCCTTTGATAAAGAACAAAAAGGCTTTTTCTATGTCACTCCGATCGACGAGACCCAACCTCCTGAAGCGCAACGCGCGCAGCTTAAAGGCCATCCGTCTTACGGCATTCCGGTGATCGCCCTGCACGAAGCCTATCCCGGCCACCATCTCCAGCTGGTCCTGGCCAACCGGAATAAAAGCAAGTTGCGCCGGATCATGGCGACCACGGTCTTCATCGAAGGCTGGGCTTTGTATTGCGAGGAGATGATGCACGAAGCCGGTTTTTATTCCGACCCCCGGACCGTCCTTTTCAAATTAAAAGACCAGCTCTGGCGCGCCTGCCGGGTGATCATCGACGTCGGCATCCATTCCGGATCCATGACCTTTGACCAGGCGGTCGATCTTCTGATCGACGCGGCCAAGCTCCAGAAGGTCCACGCCGAAAAGGAAGTGACCCGCTACACCGGTTCTCCCACTCAACCGATGAGTTACCTGATCGGGAAAAAACAGATCATGGAATTGCGGCGGGACTACCAGGCGAAAATGGCCGGCAAGTTCCAGCTCCGGGAATTTCACGACCGGTTGCTCAGCTTCGGTTCGATCCCGGTCGTGCTGATCCGGAAAGCGATGGGAATTTAGGCGTTATTGACAAACAATTCAATAATGGATAATATAAAACCATGAAAATAAAAATCGCACTTATCCTCGCGCTATTATCGGTAGTATTTTTTACCGTTTGCGGCAAGCCTAAGCCGGAGCCGAAGATCCCGGTCGGTGGGAAGGAGATCGGCCCGGCGCCCGAAGGCATGGTTTTAGTCCCGGCTGGATCTTTTACCATGGGTTCGGATTCCAGCGGTGAAAGACCCAAGCACAAGGTCTGGGTCGATACTTTCTACCTGGATAAGCATGAGGTGACGAACCGGGAATATCGGATATTCACCAAAGAAACGGGCCAGCCCCAACCGCCCTTTTTCCGGGATTCAATACTGGGGCTTCCCGACCACCCGGTGGTCGGCGTGAGCTATGATGACGCCCAGGCCTACGCCCATTGGGCCGGCAAGCGGCTTCCGAACGAAGCCGAATGGGAATACGCGGCCCGCGGTGGCCTGGCCGGCAAGGATTTCCCCTGGGGTAACGAAGCACCGTTCGGAAAATGCAATTTCGCGCCGAATGGCGAAAAGGATGACGACGGATACGCTTTCACTTCTCCGGTCGGGAGGTTCGCGGCCAACGGTTACGGTCTTTACGACATGGCCGGCAATGCCTGGGAATGGTGCGGGGATTTTTACGACACGCTTTACTACTGGAACTCACCGGAACGAAATCCTTGCGGCCCGGATTCGGGATATACCAAGGTTCTCCGGGGCGGGTCATGGCTGAGCATCTTTCCCAAACATCTGAAGTGCTCATCCCGATTGGAACTCAAACCCTTCATCAAGGATCGGTATTATGGGTTCCGGTGCGCGAAAACTCCTTAGCCTTGTCATCCTGATCCTGGGGCTCGGTTGCCCGCCGCATCGGGACCGGACCATTATATTCACCGAACCGCCCCGGCCCGATACGAGCAAATATAATGAATACCAGAACACGAGCCCGGGCCTTACTGCCCAGGACACGATCCTATCCCTGGACCGGAAACTCGAACGTTCGGGTAAAACCATCGACCTGGGTAACCCGGATCCGCCCAAGTTGGAGCCTTCCATCGCCCGTTTATGGAAACGGGACACCTTGAAAAATATTGCCGGTAAAGTAACGGCGGTCACCCTGGACAAAATACCAGGCATAACCCTTAAAGGTCCGATCCAGAGCATCATCCTGGATAAGAATACTTACCGCCAGGGCGAGATCGCAATCCTTACGGTCTCCGCGGTCCTGCCTCTGGTCAAAGCCCAGATCCGCTTCCTGGGCCAGAATTATAAATTATACACGGAATCGGAGACGAATTATTCCACGGTCCTGGCCGTGCCCATGGACACCAGGGAAGGCGACTATTCCATGGCCCTCCAGTACGAGGATAAAGGTGAAAAGCAGACCCTGAAATACCCGTTCAAGGTCGTCAAGGGGAAATTCGCCAAAGAGGATACGGTTGAAATGGACATCGGGGTCATGACCGAAGAAACCCTGGAAATGCTCAAATATGAAGGCGGCAATTTTTGGCGGGCGTACAACGAAACCAGCGACTCCCTGCTCATCAGCGGAGACTTCATTTGGCCTTGTTCGGGATCGATCACCGAGCTTTACGGCACGGCCCGTAATTATAACAAGGATCTGGACAAGTGGTCGCACAAGGCGCTCGACATAGCGAACGCGGAAAACACGAAGATCGTCGCGGCCAACGATGGCGTTGTGGTAATGGCCAAGGACCTTGACGCCCACGGCAAGTCGATCGTCATCGACCATGGCCAGGGTATCCAAACCGTCTATCTGCATTTGAAAGAGATGAAAGTGAAAAACGGCGATCGGGTGAAAAAGGGCCAGGAGATCGGCCGGCTGGGCCAGACCGGCATCTGTACCGGTCCGAACCTGCACTGGCAGATCGTGGTGGGCGGCAACTCCACCGATCCCCGGTATTGGATGAAGGGCGGGGACAAGGTAAAAAAGGGAACCTGGGTCAAGGCCGAACCGCCTAAAGAGTAGATCCGGTCAAAAGTATACCGTTTCCACCCTGTCTGGGAATGGTATACTTTTGATTCTTCGATAAAACTATTTCCCGTATTTTAAGATATTAATTTACAGGAGACTCATGGAAGAGCGCGATGAACAGCTAATGGAAACATTCCAAAAAGGGGACGAAACCGCCTATGTCACAATAGTCCAGAAATACCAACAGAAAATATTTAACTTTTTCCTGCGTCAGTTGCATGATTACGCGGCGGCCGAAGACCTTACACAAGAAGTATTTATCCGCATCTTCCGTTATGGAAAATCCTTCGATTGTAAACGAAAATTCAAACCATGGCTCTATCGCATCGCCCTCCATCAGCTTAATAAAGAACGGAAAACGAGAACTCGTGAAATACCCCTCGCCGACGATATCATATACGATCTATTGCCCGCTTCGGAATCCGATTATGAAGTAATCGCCATGGTCAAAAAGGCAGTTAACCAGCTACCCCGCCTGCAGAGGGAGATCATTGTGTTAAAACACTACCAGGGGATGACATTCCCCGAAATTGCCGATACGATCGGCTGCCCGGAAGGAACGGCAAAAACAAGATTCTACCTCGCATTTCAAAAATTAAAGACAAAATTATCAAAATACCGGAGAGAAAAATGAAATGCCGAAAAATCCAGATCAATATATCGTTATTATTATACGGTGAATTGAACAAAAAAGAGCAAAAAGCCGTATCCGATCATATCGCAACCTGTAAAAAATGTCAAAAAGCATATGCCAGTTATCAAAAAACAATGCGGCTCTTGAACCGCTGGCCGGAACAACCAACCGGCAATCGGATCTTTTCTCAAATCATCGAGCATACAAAACCTGAAATACTCACCCCCGAAGAGTTAGCCGCATATCTCAGGGTCTCGCCCGCTGATATCCTGGCCAACATCGAAACCATCCCGCACATTAGAATCGGTGAATTCATTCGATTCCACCGGGCAACCATCATTCAGTGGTTAATGAAAAGCAGACAGTTAAAAGAAACCGAACAATCGGACGAACTGACGGATTGGAAATTTTTAATAAACCGTGCGCATAATAATAAGGAGGAAATATGGCATTAAAGGAATTATTGGACAAACTTTGGCAGGAGCACGCCGACTACTTAATAATTTCTTGCAGCGCGCCTCCCTCCATAAAAATGGATGACCGGTTTGTATCCATCGGATCCGAACCGTTGACACCAGAACAGGCGAAAGATCTGGTTTATGAAGTATTGAATCCCGAACAAAAAGAAACGATCGAGAAAAAGGGGGAATTAGATTTTTCTTTCGGCATCAAGGGGATGTGCCGTTTTCGCGGCAACGCCTTTAAGCAACTTGGGTCAATTTCTGCCGTTTTCATTGCCTTCCCCTTTACTCCGCCTTCATGGGAAGACATTAACGGACCCCGAAACGTTTTGCCGTTATTGAAACATAAAAATGGATTAATTATCGTTACCGGTCCGCCGGGCAGCGGCAAGACAACGGTCATGACGTCCTTGATCGACTATATCAATACCAACCTTATCGATCATATTATCACCATTGAAGATCCAATCGAATATCTTCACCGTCATAAAAAATCGCTCGTTCAACAACGTCAAATAGGGACGGATACCGACTCTTTTGCGACCGCGGTCAATTATATATTGCGGCAGGATCCCGATGTTGTAATGCTGGGTGAGTTGAGGACTGTGGAAATGATAGCGGCCGCTTTGACCATTGCCGAGACGGCTTGCCTGTGCATTGTACCGCTGCATGCCGCGAATACCATTGCCGCCCTGGACCGGATCATTAAATCCTTTCCCAAAGAACGGGCGGATTTAGTCCGCAGCCAACTTGCCGAATGCTTCCTGTTCGCGGTCGCTTCGCAGCTCATGCCAAAAGCCAAGGGCCGCGGTAGACTTGCCGCTTATGAGGTTTTAATGAATGACGCCAAGGTCAAGAAAATAATTGAAAGGGGCGATATAACCCGGCTCAAACCTTATCTTGATCCGTCGATCGCTGAATCGATCCGAAAACTAAAAAATGCCGGAAAAATAAAAATTTAAAAATAGCACTGCGGGTCTTCGGCGTAGAGGTCGCCGGTGAGCGCGTACGCGATCGCCCGGCATCCGGAACAACCTTCAACCGGGCAGTCCCCGCATTTCCCCTTGATATCTTTTTCCAAACTCTCCCTTAAAAGCTGCAGCCGGATCAGGATATCTCCGAAATCGTCCTGGGCGGCGTTCCCGATCTTCACGGGAAGGCGGCGGCATGGGTAGACGTCTCCGTTCGGCATGAGGGCCATGGACTGGTCGCCCAGGTTGCACATGGCGCCTTCAACCTCGTGTCGGTTTTTAAGGTCGACATAGAACGCCTTGTAGGCCAATAGGTCGTTGGGCAGGACCGACAGGTCGCAGAATTCGATCAGGGTTTTTACGACTTCGAACCATTCGCCATTTTTTAGATATAGTTCTCTTATTTCGTTACCCCGGCCCATCGGCACGAATCGCTCCAGGATAACCGCGTCGGCGCCTATCTTTTTGGAGAATTCCAGCATCTCCCGCGTCTTTTTATGATTATAACCGCCCAACGTAAACATCAGGACTTTCGCCTTTGTCGAATGGTCACGGAGCAGCTCGAATATCTCCAGGATCTTCTTAAAACTGCCCCGGCCGCGGATCGAGTCGTTCAGTTCCGAATCCGAACATTCCAGGGATATCTTCAACTGCTTGAGTTTGGCCAATCCCTCCAACTTCATTATCTTTTCAACGGTCAGGGGTAGAACGTTGGTGATGATATTGTATTCCCGGATGTTTGCCGCGGTTTCCAGCGTCTGGAGGACCTCGAACAGGTCCGCGCGCAGGAAAGGCTCGCCGCCGGTTATGTTGACATAGACCGCGCGGTCCTTGACCGCGGCCGTGATCTTACGGACGAGTTCCTTCAGGTTCGCGGTGTCCAGGTCGTCGTCACGGGAAAAATCTTCCTGATAACAATGCCGGCAGCGCAGATTGCAGAAATTGGTGATATGCCATTGGAAGCCGAATTCCTTCATTGGCTTCTATTGTACCGCAGGAACCGTGAAAGTCAAGCCGAATTTAATCCGCGGGATAGTATATTCTCTAACGGGATAAACCTTTTCTTCCATATTTCCTCTAAACAATAAGGCCTAAGGAGGCAGTATGAAGAAACAGGTCGTTCCCCTGGTGTTTATATTTTTCTGCACGACGGTCGCCTGGTTCATCCTGGGCACGGCCGTGATCAGCCGGACCAACGATCAGGACCTGAGCATGAAACGGGCGGTCGGTCAGCTCTGGGGTACAATCCAAAAACAGGAAGCTCCGAGCGTATATTTCGAAACTAGTGAAAAAAGGGAATACACGACTTACGAGGACGGGAAAAATATCACGCGGTTCACGGATGAAATCGTCAAAAACCCGATCAGCCTTGAATCCAGCGACATTAAAGTCGACCTGAAACTGGATTACCGTAAAAAAGGCCTGCTCTGGTACTCGACCTACCGGGTGAACTATCAGGCCAAGTACACGGTCCTCAATAATTCGGCACAGGCAAGAACCTTATTCTTTGAGTACCCTTTCCCGACCGCCGAGGGAATTTACGACAACTTCGCGCTCGTCGTCGACGGGCAGAAGGTCAAGGAAACCAAACCGGTGGACGGCCGGATCACCGAACCGATATTATTCAAGCCGAACCAGACCCAGACCGTCGAGATCGGCTACGGATCCCAGGGCATGGACGAATGGTGGTATATTTTTGGCGGCGGCGTATCCCAGATCCGGAATTTCAACCTGACCATGACCACGGATTTCAACAAGATCAATTTTCTGGAAAACAGCATCTCCCCGACCGCGAAGGCGCCCGAAGGAAAGGGCTGGAAGCTGGGCTGGCAGTATGCGGATTTGATCTCGGGCATTCAGATCGGACTAGAAATGCCCGGGAAGGTGAATCCTGGACCTTTCGTCAGCCGGGTCACGTTTTTCGCACCCGTCTCGTTGTTCCTTTTTCTGTTCCTGATGTTCATCATCACGACCCTCAAAGGAGTCCGGATCCACCCCATGAACTATTTCTTCGTATGCGCGGCCTTCTTCAGCTTTCACCTGCTCCTCGCTTACCTGGCCGACCACGTGGACATCAACCTAGCGCTCATCATCTCCTCGATCGTTTCTATCTTCCTCGTGATCTCCTATATGCGGCTCGTAGCCGGCACCCGTTTCGCATTCGTCGAAACCGGCGTCTCGCAATTCGTTTACCTGGTGCTTTTCTCCTACACCTTTTTTCTCAGCGGCTATACCGGGCTGGCGATCACGATCCTCTGCATTATCACCCTTTTTATCATCATGCAGATGACCGGGCGCATCGATTGGAGCAAGCAGTACGGGAACGGAAAGACATAATAAAACCCAAAAGCCAAATGACAAATGTCAAATCAATGTCAAAGACCAAAATAAAATTTGAAATTGGTCATTTATCATTGGGAATTGATTTGAAATTTGGGTTTTGAAATTTGACATTAAATACCATTCCGGCGACCGGATATTTTACCAAGGAACCCATTGATTTTCCCTTAAAAATCGTTATAATACTCTCCAAAAGGAGAGTATCAAATGAAAAGGGATTTGATATCGATATTTGACCTCACCAAGGAAGAGATCTACGAAATTTTTGAGCTTTCGGCGAAAATGAAGGACGCGGTCAAGAAGGGCGTCGAGCATAAAATGCTTAAGGACAAAACGCTCGCCATGGTCTTCGAAAAGCCATCGCTCCGCACCCGGGTGACCTTTGAGACGGGAATGACCCAGCTCGGCGGCCACGCCATATACCTCGCGCCCCAGGATATCCAGCTTGGCAAGCGCGAATCCGTGTCCGACGTCGCCCAGAACCTTTCCCGCTGGGTGGACTTGGTCATGGCCCGGGTTTTCGCCCACAAGACGGTAACCGACCTGGCGGCCCACGCGGCGGTCCCGGTCATCAACGGGCTCTGCGACCTTGAACATCCCTGCCAGATCCTATGCGATCTCCTGACCGTCATCGAGAAAAAATCCAATCTGGAAAAAACCGTCATCGCGTACGTCGGCGACGGCAACAACGTCTGCAACTCGCTGGTCGCGGCCTCGGCCGTCCTTGGTTACCGATTGAATGTCGCCACGCCCAAAGGTTATGAACCGAACCGGGACTATGTCAAGAAAGCTGGAAACGTCACCCTGTTAAACGACCCGAAAAAGGCGGTCAAGGACGCGGACATAGTTTATACCGATGTCTGGACATCCATGGGTCAGGAACAGGAAACCGCGAAACGCAAAGATATCTTTAAATCATTCCAGATCAACGCCGAGCTAATGAAGTCCGCGAAAAAAGGCTGCCTGGTCATGCATTGCCTGCCCGCTCACCGGGGTGACGAGATAACCGACGATGTGATCGACGGGCCCTCGTCCATCGTCATCGACCAGGCGGAAAACCGGCTCCATATCCAAAAAGGCATCATGGTCTTCCTGAGCCGAAAGCAGTAAGCCCCTGATGATCGTCTGATGCTGAAGCGATTGCTCCTGTTCATCATCCGGGACCCGATCCGGAAAATCTTCGCGATATTGTTCGCCTTCGGCCTTTGGCTTTTCGTCGTGGTGAACAACGACTACCGATACGAACGGAACCTGAAAACGATGTATACCGGCCTGCCCGATTCCCTGATCGTCACCGACTCCCTGCCGGAAGTCGGCGTCGAATTCAACGGCCGGGGCCGGACCTTGTTCACGATCTGGCTGTTGCGACCGAAAGTGCTATGCAACCTGGCCGACGCGCGCATGGGTGAGAATAAAATTCCGATTCGAAACCTCTTCATCCCCCTGACCTTCAGCGACGTCGTTATCAACTATCGTTTGAAATCGCTCGATATCCGGGTCGACGAAAAAGTGCACAAGGAGATCAAACTTTCCGTCCCGGTCCGGGGGGCCCTGAAGAAGGGTTTTACCGTGAGCAAGATCGTCTCCCCGTCCAGCGTGCACGTGACTGGACCCCGGGAGCTGCTCCGCGTACTGACCGAACTTACCGCGGATTCGGTCAACCTGGAGAACGATTATCTCTCCTTTGAAAGGCCTTTGACCATCGCCCCGCCCTCGCCCTTGATCAAGATCGCTTCCGCGACGACCGCGATCCGGGTCGAAATAGACTCCGCGGTCCAGAAATTGCTGACGGAAATACCCCTGAAGATCATCAACCCGTCGGGAAAAAGGATCAGCCTCGACCGAACCATAGTCGACACCCTGATCATCGAAGGACCCAAATCGGGCATCGCACGGGTCGGCAAGAACGACATTGAGATCCGGATCCGCATTGCGGACCGGAAATCGGGATATTACTATTTGCCCGCCGAAGTGATCCTGCCGGATTATTTCCGGCCGGTCTATTCCAGCCCCAAAAAGTTCGGAATCCGTATTTATTAAACCCGTCACGGAAAGGTTTTCTTAGCGGTTTTTCGATGAAAAATGTTGACAATAAGGCATTTTAGGATATAATTTCGCTAGCGCATACGGGATAAACAGAAATTCCAAAACGCGAGGATGGCGGAACTGGCAGACGCACTGGATTTAGGATCCAGCCCCTCTAAGGGATGGGGGTTCAAATCCCCCTCCTCGCATTTAATGGAGGTTTTAATTGGATTACGAGATCGCCGTCGATAACGAATGCGAAAAGGAGCTGCAGGTCCGGGCGCCGGCCGCCGAGCTGGAACCCTTTATTGAGAATGAAGTAAACGATCTGCAAAAGAAAGCTGCGGTCAAGGGTTACCGGAAGGGCCGGGTTCCGCGCGATCTAATAAAAAGCAAATACCGGGATAATATCCGCGCCAACGCCCTGAATGACTTGATAACCGACGCTTATCTCAAAGTCCTCAAGGAAAAAAATTGGCAGCCGGCGTCCCGCGTCGAGCTTCTTAATCTCGAGGAAGGGGATCCGATCCAGTTCCGCCTGCGCTTCCAGGTGATCCCGGATTTTCAGATCGAAAATTATTCGGGATTGGAAATAATGAAGGAACAGCCCCTGCCCGAGGAGTTCCTGTTCGAACAGGGGTTGAACAGCCTGCGGGAACGGTTCGCCGAGATCCGAGAGATACCCGGGCCAGCGGTCGTTGATAATTTCGTTACCTTGGACCTGGAGATCATGGAGAACGGGCAGGTCAAAGAAAAGCAGTCCGACGTCGCGATCCGCATCGGCGACCGGAACTTTCCGGACGAGATCAACCGCGCCTTGGTCGGCAGCCAGCGGGGACAGACCAAAGAGGTAAAAAGCGAAAAGGCCGTCTACCGTCTTACCATCAAAAAGATCGAGGAAAAAGTACTCCCCAATACCAACGACGAGTTCGCCGCCAAGCTGAATTTTAAGAACTACGAGGAATTGAAGGCCAAGCTGATCGAAGATCTGAAACATAAAGAGGAGCACCGGGTCGAGGATGAAATGAAGGAGTCCATCGCCAACGTCCTCCTCGAACGGGTTCGGTTCAACGTCCCCAAGATACTGATCGACGAGGAATACGATAAGATCCTGAAAAAGCGGAATATCCCGGATTCGGATTCGGCCCGGGAACAATTTCAGGGCGTCGCGGAGCGCCGGATCCGATTCAACCTGATCCTGGATAAGATCAGCCAGAAAGAGAATATCCAGACCCCGGACGAGGACATTCAGAAAACTATCGACGCGCTGGGCATCGCCCTGAACGAAGAGAACCGGGAAGAAATAACCGACTATTTCCGCAACATCATGACCCGCGAAAAAACCATCGATTTTCTTTATCAACACGCCAAAATCAGCGAAAAGGGTAAGATACTATCGCCCAAGGAGGCCAAAGATGCTAACCGTTCCGTTCGTCATTGAACAAAGCGGCCGCGGCGAAAGGGCTTACGATATATTTTCCCGGCTCCTCAAGGAGCGGATCATCTTCATCGGTACGCCCATCGACGACACGGTCGCCAACCTGGTCATGGCCCAGCTTCTTTTCCTGGCGGCCGAAGACTCGGTCAAGGAAATTTCGATTTATATAAACTCGCCCGGCGGTATCGTCTCTTCAGGCCTGGCGATCTACGACACGATGCAGTACATCAAAGCACCGGTGGCGACGATCTGCATCGGGATGGCCGCGAGCATGGCGGCCCTGCTCCTGGCCGCGGGGGCCAAAACCAAGCGGTTCGCCCTGCCCCACGCCCGGATCATGATCCACCAACCCGAGGGCGCGTTCCAGGGCCAGGCGTCCGATATTGAAATTCACGCCAAGGAGGTTCTGAAGACCCGGCAGATCCTGAACCAGCTTTTCGTCAAACACACCGGGCAACCTGAAGAAAAGATCATCAAAGATACCGACCGCAACCACTTCATGTCCGCGGAGGAAGCCAAGGATTACGGGATCGTCGACGACCTTCTGATCACCCGGAAGGAATGATGAACAAAATCGCCTGCTCCTTCTGCCAGCGGCCGGGCACGGCCGTCAAGCGCCTTTTCCGGGGCAAGCGGGCGTATATCTGCAACGACTGCATCCGGCTCTGCGGCGAATTGCTGGAAGAGGAAACCAAGCGTCCCGTCGCGAAAAGTTTCGTTCTCCCCAAACCGGCGGAGATCAAAAATTTCCTCGACGGTTACATCATCGGTCAGGACCACGCAAAAAAAGTCATCTCGGTCGCGGTTTATAACCATTACAAGCGGATGATGGCCAAAGACAGCGACGTGGAGATCCAAAAAAGCAACATCCTGCTCATCGGCCCGACCGGTACCGGTAAAACACTCATCGCGGAGACCCTCGCCCGGCTGCTCCATGTCCCATTTTCGATCTCCGACGCCACGCCCCTGACCGAAGCCGGTTACGTGGGCGAGGATGTGGAAAATATTCTTCTCCGCCTGATCCAGGCCGCGAATCATAACCTGGCCCAGGCGGAAATGGGTATCATCTACCTGGACGAGGTGGACAAGATCGCCCGTAAAAGCGATTCCCCTTCCATAACCCGGGACGTTTCGGGCGAGGGCGTCCAGCAGGCCCTGCTCAAGATCCTGGAGGGAACCGAAGCCAACGTTCCGCCCCAGGGCGGCCGGAAACATCCGGAACAGAATTACATACGGATCAACACCCGGAACATCCTTTTCATCCTGGGCGGGACATTCAGCGGCATCGAAAATATGATCGCCCAGCGCCTGAGGAAAACGGCCATCGGTTTTCGGATCGACGGCGCCGACCCGACGCGGGAACCGGATTACAACGATACCCTGTCCCAGATCCGGCCCGAGGATTTGATGCGTTACGGCCTGATTCCGGAATTCATCGGCCGCATACCGGTCATCGCGCCGGTGCACAAGCTTTCGTCGGACGCGCTGATCGATATTCTTGTCAAACCGAAAAATGCCCTGATCAAGCAGTACGCGAAGTATTTCGAAATGGAGGGCATCAAGTTGGAGTTCACGGACGACGCACTGAAGGAAATCGTGAACCAGGCCTTGAAATACGACACCGGCGCCCGGGCCCTCCGCTCCATCATCGAAAACCACATGCTCGACATCATGTTCAACCTGCCCAATCTGACCCATGTCGAACGCTGTATCATTAACCGGGACTTTGTCGCCCTGGGTCGTCCGCCCGAATTCGTCGAACGCCGGAAAAAACGAGCCCAATGAAACTTTTCATCCCCTGGTACCTAAAGATGACTCGGAAAAAATTCACGCGCGCTTTTAAGCCCATGGAGATGCGCAAGAAAAGCGCCTTTTTCGTTTCCACGCCCATGGCGCTCAAAAGTTTTGTATCGACCCTCCCGTTCCTGGAGAACCTGCATACCCTCGGCTCCGTGACCCTGTTCATGCCCCAGGCGTTCGAGGTTTTCACCCGGCATTTAAAACCCGGTTTGTTCGAATACTTCTTTTTCGATAAGGTCCCGGTCCTGCTCTCCAGCGGGTTCAAGGTCTGGCAGGAAAAGTTCAAGGACAAGCAATTCGAATCGCTGATCGAGATCAACCAACCGGCTAACATCCACCTGCCCTACTTGGTCCGCGCGGAAAAAAGATTCGCTTTCTACGACCCGAAGGCCTATCCCTATTATAACATTCTGATCAAAGGAGAATTAAAGGCCTTCCGGGATTTTTTCCATTTTGAAAAGCCGAACCCGAAAAAAATTTTTCATATAACGGAAACCGAAACCCGGAAACTTGGTAAGAATCTGGGTAAAAAACACCCCCTTCTCTTCGTTGCGGGACCGGACGACCGGGCCTGGGAAGGCGATAAGTTCGTCCTGGGCCGCGATTTCCTTCCCGACGCGGACATCGCCAAGATCATTTATCTCTGCGATGCTTTCTACGGCCCGGACGACGAATGGCGGGAGGTCGCCAAACTGTTCGATAAACCGGTCCTGGTATGAGGAACCCGCCGAGCATCGCGCGGAAAATCATCGGCGTCCTGAGCCGGACCGAAAACTGGACTCCGGACCTGAAGCAGGTTCTCCGCATCGCCGTCCGGGAACTGGGGGGAACGGGTTTCGCCCTCTACCGGAACGGCGTTCTGGACGGCAGCGAAGGCCTGCCGCCCGAAACCGCGGTATTGAATATGAGCGCGCCGCCGATTCCGCCGATCCGCGATATCCTTTCCCTGACGTTCCGGGTCCGGGACGCGAAATATACCGCCCGCGTTCACTATCGGAAGAAAACTTCTTTCACGAAAAGTCAGATGCTCGAAATCCAAGATCTTCTGAACGCCTTCGGTAAATCATTTTCCGCCCAGCAGGTCGCGAAGGAGCGGATCCTTGAAACCCAGATCATCAACGAGCTCAATCTGAACATCACCACGACCATGGACGAGAAAAAGATCATCCGCCAGATCGAAACCGCCGCGCGCCGCATGACCGGGATCGACCGGATCTTTCTTTTCTGCATCCGGGATGACCGTTTGATAACCGCCGACCGCCACTGGGAGCTTAAACGGTTCCCGCGTCAGACCATTAATTTTCTTTTTTCCAACCGTCATTTAACGAGCGTCAAATCCGACCTGGTGCGCCCGCTGATGCCCGGGGGGATGGTGGAAACGAAAGAGTGCCTTTTCATTCCGTGTATGATCAAGAACCAGCTTCACGCCTTCTTCCTCTACCCGGAGGATCCGGAACTGGGCAACCGGACCTATGCTCTGACGCGCCTGAAATTCCTGGCCAACCAGGGCGCCCTGGCCCTCGAGCGGGTCGAACTTTTCCGGGCGCTCAACCAGGCGCTCCAAGAAAATCTCGGCCTGCAGGAAATATCCAAGGTGATGCTCTCGACCTTCAACCTTTCCTCTTTCCTCAACGAATTGCTGAAACGGGTGCAAAAATTGCTAGGATTTAAAAAGATCCTTTGCTCCCTCTACAATCCCCAGGCGCACTGTTTCGACCGTTTCGGCGCGGTCGGCATCTCGCTGAAGAAGTTCAAGGCCGCCCAGCGGATCCACCCGCCCTTGGAAAAAATCACCGCGCTTTTCCAGGAAAAATACCGCGTTTCGAACACCTATTATATTCCCCTCGACCAGGTCGACAAAGAGGTCCAAACCTACGAGCTGTACCGGTCGCCCTCCCCCAAACCCCGGAAAGGGAACTTCTGGGTCAACGGCGACGTCCTTGTCCACCCGGTCTACGCCAAGGACCACGAGCTGATCGCCCTCCTCTCGCTGGACCAGCCGATCAACAACCTGGTCCCCAGCCTCAGTAAAATAAAACTGCTCGAGGCCTTTGGCGACTTCCTGGGCCTGATGGTCGAAAACAACCGGCTCTTCGGCGAAGTGGAAAGGCTGTCCCATACCGACGAAATGACCGGCCTTTACAATTACCGTTTCCTCCGGGACAAGGTGATGTCCATGATCGCCGGGAACGTATCGCCCATCGCCCTGCTCTTCATCGACCTGGACGGGTTCAAGCGTTACAACGACCGATACGGCCACCTCCAGGGCGACGAGGTACTCAAGCGGTTCTCCGGTATCCTGCGCCAGGCGGTCGATAGCCAAGGGTTCGTGACCCGTTACGGCGGCGACGAGTTCATCATCGTCCTGCCCCGTTACAAAACCAAAAAGGCCGTGAATATCGCGAACCACGTCAACCGCCTCATCAACGAGGCCAACCTTAACGCCCCGGCCACGATCCCGGTAAGCTTTTCCTACGGGCTGGCACTCTACCCCGACGACGGTAAGGATTTCGGCACCCTGATCGACCACGCGGACAAGTTCCTTTACCAGCGTAAACAACAATGAGGATCGGCTACAAGTTCACCTCGCGCACCCTTTCCCTATATTTCTTGATCGGGATCGGTCTGATCGGCATCGTTACTTATATTTATTCGAATTTTTTCATCCAGCGGATCAAGAAGGAAGTCGAAACCACGTCAAGGATCTTCGCCCGCTACGCGCTCAGTCCGACCATGGACGAAGCCGCCCTCCTCGAGATCCTTTTCCAAGAAGTGATCCAGAAGATCGACTTCCCCGTGGTCCTGACCGACGATTCCGGTAAGCCCTATACTTCCCGGAACGTCAAGTCCAAAAACTTGGAAGAGATCGTGAAGCAATTCGACCGCCATCAGAAGCCCCTGCCGATCACGGTCCGCCAGGGCGAGGAAACAAAGATCGTCGGATACGTCCACTACGGCCTCTCGCCTTTCACCCGGGTCCTGAGGATCCTGCCTTTCATCGAGACCGCGTTCTTGATCGCCTTTCTTTTTGTGGGCTTCTGGGGCTACATCATATACCGCAAAAGCGAGGAAGAAAATATCTGGAACTCCCTGGCCAAGGAGACCGCCCATCAGCTGGCGACTCCCCTTTCCTCTCTTTCTGGCTGGTTGGTCGCGCTCAAGGGCACGCTGGCGCCCGAAGTCTACCAGGGACTAGCCGAGGACGCGGAGCGCATGAAGGAAGTCCTGGAAAAATTTTCCCGGATCGGCCTGCCGCCGCGCCTTACCGAGAAGACGCCGGAAATGGAGATCAAGAAATCCGTGGCGTACATCCGGCGCCGGGCCCATGCCCGGATCACGTTCGCGGAAGAGTACGGCGTTCTGCCGATGATCAGATTCGACGACATACTCCTCGGCTGGGCCGTGGAGAACATCCTGAAGAACGGGCTCGACGCGATCGGCGCCAAGGACGGCAAGATCACGATCCGGACCTACGACGCCGGCGGCGCGATGATCGAAATTACGGACACGGGTGGCGGCATAAAAAAGGAAAAAGATATTTTCAAACCCGGTTACACGACCAAGAAGTACGGCTGGGGACTCGGCCTGGTCCTGACCAAACGGATCGTTGAAGATTATCACGGCGGCCGATTGACAATCAAGCGCACGGGTCCGGAGGGAACGACTTTCCAGATTTTCATACCAAGGAGCGTGTCATGAAACTATTATGGATCGACGACGAAATCGACCTGTTGAAACCGTTCATTTACCTCCTCACCCAGGAAGGATACGAAGTGAAAACCGCCACCTCGGGCGAGGACGGAGTCCGCTTGGCCGGCAAGGAGGTTTTCGACCTGATCTTCCTGGACGAGATCATGCCGGGCGTGGACGGACTCGAGGTCCTCCGGAAGATCAAAGGAGAAAATCCCCAGCAGCTGGTGGTCATGGTCACGAAAAGCGAAGAGGACAGCCTGATGAAGCAGGCCTATGGCGGGTGGGTGGACGACTACATCACCAAACCCTTCAGCTTCAACCAGCTATTGTCGGTCCTCAACCGGATACTGAAACGGCGGGTCCTGATCGAGGAAAAAATGGCCCAGGATTACGCTCAGCAGTTCAACAACCTCAGCCAGCCCGTCGACCATAAGGACTGGATCGAATATTACCGGAACATCGTTTCCTGGGACATTAAGCTCCTCGAATTCGGCAACCGGGATCTGAAGGAGATCCACCGGGAAAAAAAGCAAGAGGCGGACTCGGGTTTTGTCAAATATATCGTCTCCGAATACCGGAATTTTCTGAAAAACCGCGGCCCGACCCTTTCCCATCAGATTTTTCCCCAGCAGATCCTGCCCCTATTAAAGCAAAGTCCGGTCCATTTCTTCGTTTTCGATTCCATGCGGTTGGATCAGTACCTAAAGATCCTGCCTTTTTTCCGGGATTTCTTCGAAGTTCAGACCCAGTATTATTATTCGATACTGCCGACCGCGACCCCCTATTCGCGGAACGGGATATTCTCCGGCCTGTTACCGGTCGAGATCCTGCAAAAATTCCCCCAATACTGGCAGTTCGAGGAAAAGGGCCAGAACCGGTACGAAAAAGAGCTCTGCGCGGAAATGCTGAAACGCCAGAACCTTAAGGTCAATTTTTCGTTTTACAAGCTCTCCACGATATCGGAGATCGAGAAAAACCTGCCGGTCATCACGAACGACAACGCCGACATCACGATCGTGATCATCAATTTCTTCGACCTCCTGCTCCATTCCATCCCCGGCCGGGGCGACATGAAAGGCATCCTGGACGACGAGCGGGTCTTTTTAAACCTGCTCGGATACTGGTTCCCGATCTCGCCGCTCTTCGAGATATTCAAAAACCTGTCGAAGAAAAAACGACAACTGGTTTTGACCTCGGACCACGGTTTCATCCATGTCAAGCGGCCTTCCATAATCTACGGTGGCCGGGAGATATCCCCCAACCTCCGCTATAAATACGGGCCGGCGCTCCGGGTCGACGAAAAAACCGCCCTTATGCTCAACAATCCGGGCGACCTGATGCTGCCCGCGGAAAACCCCTCGGTCCGTTTCGCCATCGCCAAGGAAGATTATTATTTCATCTACGCCACCAAACCGTCCGAATACGAGAAGGAATTTAAATACACATTCCAGCACGGCGGCATATCCCTGGAAGAAATGATTTTGCCGCTGGGGATTTTACAGCCGAGGTAATAAATAAAAAAAAGTTAAGCGATTAGGAGGTTGTGAAGTTATGAAAAAACACAACTTCTTCCCTACCCATAAACAATGATTCAGTCTCGGGATTTCAGATTTAAACCTTTCAGCTCAAATGTACGTCTTATTTATATCAAAAAGGAGGAAGAAATGACTTACTTTAGATTGCTTGTAATCGCGGCCATAGGCCTCGCGATCCTCGGCGGATGCGCCAAGAAAGCCGACGAGGTGGAAATCCAATCCCTGCTCGAAAAATCATGGTTCGTCGCCGACGGTTCGGTCCAAACCGCTGACGATAGCACGAGTACGCCCCGGGGAGTATTCGGTCCCGGTTATTTTGCCGACACCATTGATTTTGTCCGCTGGGTCCGGCATATCCAGAGGCCGGTCACCTGGGATTTCGACATCACGGTAAGCGGCGACAGCGCGAATGCGGTGATCACGGGCTATTTCCTCGGCACGCAGCCCGGATACGGGATCTTCGTTTGCAACGATTCGACGCTGGCCGCGCCGATATATATCCGCGCGATAACGGACAGTGTCGTGCGGAAAGTGAAGCTTTTCCGCGACGGTTCAGGTTGGCATATCGCGAGCCTGACCGTAGCCGATATGTATACGGTCGGGACCAGCCATCCCGTGACCATTACCCAGGTCCAGGCATACGTAGCCAGCCGAAACTACACGTTCACGGTCACGAACGCGGACCAGTTTTTCACCAAGGACCAGTTGCCCAAATTTTATCCCTCGGACACGGTCGAAGTATCGGTCACCTGCCAGGCGCAGGACGATTCGACCTGGGCTTTCCTGCACCACGGCGCCGGGCACAAGCCCGGGGTCGGCCTGCGGATCCACTGGCGCCAGCCCTTCTTCCGCGAGAACACCACGACCTTCAAACGCGTCTGGGTCATCGCCGACGATTCGGTAATAACCACGCCGGCGGTCCGGCACAGCGCGGTTGACATCCTGGGCTGGCAGACCCTCTGGGGCGATTCCATCGCCACCTATTACTCGCGCGCCTGGGGTCTGCCCTACATCGTCATGCAGTCCACGGACCAGCTGCCCGGCGACGAAGCGCCATAAGTGCAAAGTTCGTACCCAAAAAAAGAGGGGCCCCCGCGCCCCTCTTTTTTTTGCGACCCAATATTGTTGATCCCAACCCTTGATTATTCCCAAGGTTTAAGTATAATTTCCCGAAATTCAAGGAGGCAATGATGACTTTACCTTACGGGGATATTAAGAATAATCTCCTGATCATGAAATTCTCGACCGCGGATTTCTCGATCGCCTCGGTGCTGAACGCGATCAAGATCCACCTCGACGTGATCGAAGCCATGGATGTGGTTTTTCTCGGCGCCCAGACCGACATGGTCGCCGGTCCGTCCCCGGTTTTCCAGCCGGTGCCGGTTGTCGCCCAGTTCGAGTGCAGCGGCAAGGGTTCCAAGGAAATCCTGGAAAAAGTCTACAAGATCGTCTGGCAGGGCATCGTCGATTCCTTCCCGGACGAAACCTGCTGGTCACAGGCCAAACAGGCGTACGGCGGTTTCATTTCCGCGCAGGCCGACCTTCTACGGGCCCGGGTGGAAGCCAACAAGTAATGTCAAAATCCAAATTACAAATGTCAAATGCTGAATTTTTTGTATTTGATGTTTGACATTGGATATTGATTTGAAATTTGACATTTGGCATTTGAAATTATTGCGATGCTAGGTAATCTATTCTCATGATCACCGCCTTTTTGGTCTGTCTGCTTTCTCTATCCGCGGACATTCAGTGGGTCGAGGTGGATGTCTCCCTGCTCAAGGACGGACGGGCCGACTTCGTCTACAAGGTCCATTATTACGTGAGTTCGGGCCAGCTCCACGGATTTTATCTGGAAGGAATCTCGGTCACGCCCTGGTTCGATTACGAGGGATCCAACGCGGTCACGGCCGCGGGCGTCAAGTATTCCCTGGACATAAATTCGGTCAGCAGCGGAAAATGGGACGTGATCCTGACCGGCGGACGCGGTTTCGGTCCGGGCGGGATCACGTATGTCGTCCATTTCGGCGGCGACCTGGCCCTGAGCCAGAACCTGGCCAAGACCCAAAGTGAATTCGGCGAGCTCGTCGTCCTTCACTGGACGCCGCCCCAGTGGGACGAATCGCTCGAGCATTACACGGTCTACGTCCATTACCCGATCCCGGCCCGCGGCGACAACCTCAACCCGGACGATTTCGGGTTCAAGACCGAAAAGTTCATGAACCAGGATTATCTCCTGTCCTATTACGGACAGGAATACCAGGGCGAGTCTTATTTCACGGTCCGCATCCACAAGAACAACCTTGCCGCCCGGGAAGAAATGATGATCCAGCAGTACGTGCCCGCCACCTACTTCACCACCGATAAATTCGGGACCATCGAATATAAACCGGTCCGCAAGCCCCGGTTCTCGATACCTTTTTCCGAATTCCTGTACCTGATCCTCGGCGCGATCCCCTACCTGTTCTACTCCAACCGCAAGGCCAAGGTAATCAAGGGCGCTTACAGCGAAGTGGCGAGCCTGACCTGGCTCCGGACCGACTGGGTACCGCCCAAGATCGAGATCTCGACGTTCCGCAAGTCGGGCAAGGTCGCCAAACTGGACCTGATCGAAGCCGCGCTGCTCCTGGATTATCCGGTCAACAAGATCCTGACCATCCTGGCCGAAAAACTAAAAACCGACGGGATCTTGAATATCACCTCTCTCCAGCCGGTTCAGATCCAGGTGCTCAACCGGCCGTCGGAACTGCGCTATTATGAAACCGCTTTCCTGGACGCGATAAAAAGCGACGGTTCCCTGGACGAGGCCGGACTGAAAACACTCGTCACCCAGGTCGTCGAGAACGTTTCGGCCAAAGCCTGGGACTGCGATCTTGACGCGACCAAGGCTTATTATACCGAAAAGATCGGATCGCCGACGCCCGATACGACGATCGACGAGCAGTATAATAAATCGGATTATTTCTATTACCTCGGCGGACGTCCCTGGATGGGCCAGCAGCAATTCCAGGACATGGAGCAGGGGTTCGTGATCTATGGCGATCCGATCAAGGATTACTCAACGTTCATCCGTTCCGATTCCTGCCACAGCGCGTGCTACGTCCACACCGCATGCCACGACGCCTGCCATTCCGCCTGCCACTCGGCGTGCCACTCTGCCTGTCACTCGGCCTGCCACTCGGCGTGCCACTCGGCATGCGTGAGCGGAGGAAGCCACTGATATGAAAATCCGAATATTTAAATCCCGCATCCCAACCCATAATCCATCCGTTTCCAGCATCCCAACCCCATCCCATAATCCATCCGTTCCCGACATATCCTGGATCGACGAGTTCATAGCCAAGGTCAAACCTTTCATCTACGTCCGGGAAACGGACAATCTGTTGATCCTGATCCCGAACCAGTCGTATCATTTAAATCCTTCGGCCGTAACGATCCTGTCTTATCTTCTAAAGGGAAACCCGATCGCGAAACTGCTCCGGGAAGTGGGAGAATCCGATGACAAGCGCCGCGAGATCCATTATTTCTTCTGCGACCTCCGGTCCGTGATCAGCGGCTGCCTGCGTGACCACGACCGACGGGAAGCGGTCGTCTACAAAGAATACGACCGTTCCCGGACCCAGTACCCGGTCCTCTCTGAAATCGCGGTTACGTACCGGTGCAATCTTAATTGCGAGTTTTGCTACGTGGGAAAGAAAAATTCCCCTGAACTCGGAGCCGCCGATCTCCAGAAAATTCTTTTTAAAATTTACCGCGAAGCGCGGATTCCGTCGGTCAGTTTCACCGGCGGCGAGCCCCTCCTGCGGGAAGACCTTCCCGGCCTGATCCGCTACGCCGCGCGCCTGGGATTGTGGACAAACCTGATCACGAACGGCACCCGCCTCGATGCCCAGAAAGTGGCCGAGCTCAAATCCTGCGGGTTGAGTAGCTGCCAGGTCAGCATCGAAGGCTCGGACGCGGGGACCCACGACCGCCTGACCGGAATGGAGGGCGCTTTCAAAAGAACGATCGAAGGGATCCGGCTCCTCGTGGCACAGGGCATCCCGGTCCACACCAACACGACCGTGTCCCGCCGGAATCTCGGGGACCTGGATGGGATCATCGCTCTCGCCAAGAAAATGGGCCTGCCCCGGCTTTCGATGAACCTGATGATCCCCTGCGGCTCGGCCGCCGGCCGGCCGGACTTGTGGGTGCCGTATCCGGAGATCGGACCGGAAATCCTGAGATTAAAAAAACGCGCGGAGAAGGAGGGGATAAAATTCCTCTGGTACTCGCCGGTCCCGATCTGCCACTTTAACCCGATCGCGCACGGTCTGGGCAACAAATCCTGCGCCGCGGTGACCGGCCTGCTAAGCGTCGATCCCATGGGTAACGTCATTCCGTGCTCGTCCTGGCCGTACCCGGTAGGCTCGCTTCTGAAATCGAGTTTTAAAAACGTATGGAACTCCGCGTCCCGCGCATATTTCGAGAACGCGGAATACGCGCCCCAGGAATGCCGCGGCTGCGTCAGCTTCGACGCTTGCAAGGGCGCCTGTCCCATATACTGGGAAGCGTACCGGAACTCTGCTTCCGATAACAGCCGGGCCGTGCTCCGGCCCATAACCACTTCCCGGGAAGCCTGATGGCCGAGCCCCGCAGTTACGTGATCCTGGACAATATCAAACCGCCCCTGCGTAACGTCCTGACTTTCCTCCTGCTGGCCCTGGGTTACCTATTGCAGGTGAATACTCGGAGTGTCTTCCCGGGCCTGCCTTTCATCGCCGCCTGCCTGATCGTCAACCTGATCAAGGGGGTATCCGTCCCCCAGCAGCAGGCGGTCAAGCTGGAATGGCAGGAGGTCACGCCCGTCAAGCTGACCCAGGCGTACGAGCATTGCCGGAAACTCCGGAAATTCCAGAGCGCGAACATCGGCTGCATCGTGGCCGTCTTCTTTTTCATCGGCTGGTTCGCGGTCTTTATGATGCCCTTCTTCCGCTGGCCCATCACGCTCCGGGCCGCGATCCTCGACGCGGTGATCCTCATCGCCGGCCTGGCGTTCAGCGGCCGCAAATCGGTCTGGATGCCGCCGGGACTGGAGATCAAGGCCGATATTGTCCGGCGTTTCCTGGCTTCGCCCCTCGTAACCAAAGATCCGGAACTCCAGGCTCTGCCTTATCTGGAGATCGGTCAGACGAAAACCGGCGGAACCTTTCCGAACGACGCCCGGTTTATGATCCGGTTCAAAGACGCACCGGAAAATTTTATCGGCCTGCAGGGCCAGATCTCGATCAATGCGGTTAAAAGTACCCAGTATCCTTATTTTTACGTGGTCATAATCGCGAAACCGGATTTTCAGGTCTTCAAGAAATTCGGGAAGCCGACCTTAAAAAATATCACCATCGAGAATAAAGAGACCGGGGAAGTGAACGTGATCGTCATTCGTCAGTTCACCACCCAGACTTCCGGTTACCACACGAACACCGCGACGCAGGAGGCGATCCTAGCGGCCGGGATAAAAGCGGTCAAGGGCATGCTGGCCACCGGCTGAGAAAGTCCGGCCGTGCGGACCGACCCGAAATCAGGATTAGATAACGAAGGGAAGCGCGGGAAGCGTCTGTTAAATATTATTTGAAATACAGATCGGGACGGCGGTCGGCGAAAACATTGTTGTACGGGGTAACGTCCTTATTTAGCGCCAGGCTGGGTTCGATCTCCACGACCTGAACGCATTCCTCGTCATCGGCCCGCGCCAGGATCTCGGCTTTGGGCGAAACCACCTGGCTCTTCCCGATGAACCGATTGACCTGGCCGTTCCTTTCCTCTTCGCCGATACGGTTGGTGGTGATAATGAAAACGCGGTTCTCGATGGCCCGGGTGACCATCGCATCCGGGCAGTACGGCAGGACCAGGTTGGCCGGATGGAGTATGACCTGGACACCCTTGAGGGCCAGGGTTCGCGCCACTTCCGGAAAGATCCAGTCGAAACAGATCATCAACCCGTATTTAACGCCCCCGTATTCGAAGACGCTGAATCCGGAATTGCCGGACGCGAAAAGTTCCTTTTCCCGGCAGAAAAGATGCACCTTGCGGTACAAACCGACCATCCCGGTCGGCGCCATCAAGCCGCAGGTATTGTAAAAAGTGTGGTTTTCACGTTCCGCGAACCCGTAGGCGATCAGGCAGTTTTTTTCCTTGGCGAGGGATTGGATAAAGTCCCGGGTTTCACCCCAGGCCGCGGACTCGGAAAGGGCAATCAGCTCCTCACGGTCCGCGAACGTGTAGCCGGTATTGAATAGTTCCGGCAGGACGACCAGGTCGCAAGCCTTTTCTTTCATCATCTCCGCGACCTTGATAAAGTTGGCCTTTTTCCGTCCGAAAACCGGGCTGAACTGCAGGAAACCGGCTTTCATTAATACCCCAGTCTTTCGTTGACGAGAAGCACGCAGATATCGGTCTGGTTCGGTTTATACTGGATGATCGTGGTGACCCGGCAGATACGGGCCGCCGCGCTGCAGTCGGTGCAGACGCCGGTCTCGGCGCAGGGCGTCTTAGCGCCCACCCGCCGGGCGTTCAGAACCCCAGCGATCTCGCGGCTGCGGCGTATCCCCTCGTCGACCGAACCTACGATCTTGTTGTAGCCGGCGATAATGACGACATTCTTGGGCCCGTAGATCATGGCCGCGACCCGGTTGCCGATGCCATCGATATTGACGATATCGCCGGACAAGGTTATGGCGTTCGCGCTGGTCAGGTAGAACGCCGCTTCCATCGCTTTGCGCCGGATCGCCTCATCGCCTTTGGGCGGCAGGCCCTTCTGCCAGTGCTGGATCACCTTGTTCCCGCGTTTTTCGAGTTCTTCGATCAAACCCAGTTCTCGGATCGTGATCGATCCGCCGATGCCGATCTTGGCGTTATCGGGTATGATCCGGAAGAGATCCTCGGTCAGGGTCAGGCGGTCCGGATAATAGGCGGCGTTGAAGCCGCGTTTTTTCAGGGATTCGACGGTCTTTTGGAGTAACTTTTCCTTCTGCCAGGTAAGAACATCGTCCATTATCTTCTCCTCTTTTGATATGAATTTTGCAAATTGAACCTGGGTATTATATATCGAAACTGGCTTACGTCAAGAACGGAGAAAAAAACCGGTGTTTATCCCTTGACTTTTATCCAATAATTGATTATAACCTATATAGACAGAGCCAAGGAGGCAACATGCTGAAGAAATTTTCATTTTTTCTGATCCTGACCGCGCTGGCGCTTAACGCCGGACCCGCGGACATGAATTATATCGCCCGGATCCCGGCGGGCGCCGCGCTTTATGAATTATCTCAAACACCCGGCGTTAAGCTCTGGGAGTACTTCGGTTCCGGCGTGATCGCGAAAGTGAGCGTGGCGGCGTTAGCCGACCTGACAACCCGGGGATTTCAACCCGAGGTTCTCGACCAGCTGAGAACCGAGGGAGAATACTACGTAGCCTGGGATGCCGGTTATTCCGAAGCCAAGGATATCCTCGAGTCCTGGGGTAAAATTCTCTGCGCCGAAAACGGGGCGTACGTGGTGTGGGTGCAGGATCCCAGCGGCTTCGTCATGAATAAAGGCCCGTTAATGCTCAACCGAATCAGCAAGAACCCCCTGGTGATAAAAAATGAAGATAACAGCGAAGGCTCTCCGGTGATCATGGCCAACCCCTTTGTCCAAGCCATGGTCAGCGCGGTGCGCGTCGATTCGTGCATGGCCGCTTTGCGCCGGCTCCAAAATTACCGGAACCGCGGATCTTCCACGGACAGCTGCCGGGCGGCCGTGACCTGGACGGGCAACAAGTATCGCGCGTACCGCGCCCGGACCCCCCAGGATACCGTGATCTATTTCAACTGGAGCAGCACCTATGCCAACGACGTGTACATGGACCGCCCCGGCTGGGTGCACGCGGAAACGATCGCGGTGATCGGCGGTCATATCGACGATATGAACAATCCCGGCGCCGACGATAACGCCACTGGAACGGTCGCGGCGATCGAGGCGGCCCGGGTCATGAAGGGTTACGACTTCGAGCTCTCCGCCCGATTCTGCGCCTTCACCGGCGAGGAACAGGGCTTGCTGGGCAGCGACACGCTCGCCAGTTATTTCTACCGGCGGGGCGACCGGATCAAAGGCATGCTGAACTACGACATGATCGGACACGTGGATGTCGCGCCCGAGAGCCTGGATATCCACGGCCGGACCGGAACTTCGGACGACTGGCTGATGAATTTCGTCAAAGCGGCCGCCGACACATACACGACCATGAAAGTCGTGCTCATAAAATCCAACCTTTCCGGATCGGATCACGCCTCATTCTGGGCGCAGGGTTGGACCGCAACCTGCGGGATCGAAGATTACCCCCTGCACAATCCCGCCTATCACACTCAAGCCGACTCCATCGGCACTGGACCCAACGTGGGCGTAAACGACACGCTCTGGTTCGTGAATTCGGTCCGTTCCGCGGTGGCGGCCTTCTCGCTCCTCTGCCGTCCTTTCCGCTCCAACTCCGCGGTTGACGACTGGCCGCCGGGCCAGGAACCAAGTCAAGTCACCCTGGCTCCGATCCGACCCAACCCTTCAACCGGTTTTGTCTCCATACGGTTCTTTTTACCCCATTCGCGGGTATTTTCGCTCGGCGTCTACGATCGTACGGGCCGGATGATCAAGGAGTTCCGGAACAATATCCTTCCGGCGGGCGGGCATGAAATTTTCTGGGATGGTAAAGCCGACAACGGAGAATCACTGCCCAGCGGAGTTTATTTTGTCCGGCTTAGGGTCGATAACGAAACCCGGGCCATGCCGGTGGTCCTGATCCGATAAGATCCTATCCCCTGGTCATTCTGAGGAATCCGCCTATTCATGGTCGGATGACGAAGAATCTCGGCCGGTTTTAATTAATTACCAAAAGCAGATCCTTCGCTACGTTCAGGATGACAGTAAGGAATAATCATCTGATACTCTGATCTGTACGGCCAGCCTTGACTTTTCGATTTTTCGGGATAATATACTCCATGGATGAACGCCTGAAAAAACTTGAAAATCTAAAAGCAAAAAAAATCAACCCTTATCCCTACCGTTTTGACCGGACCCACAATTTCCGGCAAGTTAAGGATGATTTTGACGCCTTGAGCGCGAGCCAGGGATCGGTCGCGATCGCAGGTCGGATCATGGCCATCCGCGGTCACGGCAAAACGATCTTCGCCACGCTCCGGGACGAGAACGACACCCTCCAGATTTATTTGCGAAAGGACGATCTAGCCGAAAAATTCGACCGTTTTGAGGATTTCGATATCGGCGATTTCCTCGGCGTCCGGGGCCTGGTCTTTAAGACGAAAACCGGAGAGATCACGGTCATGGCCCGGGAATTCGAATTGCTTTCCAAATCCATGAAGCCCCTTCCGGAAAAATGGCACGGCCTGACCGACGTCGAGATCCGCTACCGGAAACGCTATTTAGACCTCGTCGCCAATCCCGAGATCCGGGAGGTTTTCAGGAAAAGGAGCCAACTCGTGGGTTTGATCCGCGAATTCTTCGATGGCCGGGGTTTCCTCGAAGTCGAAACCCCGATCCTTCAGGCTATTTACGGCGGCGCTGCGGCCCAACCTTTTAAAACTTTTTACAACGCTCTGGACCAGAAGATGTTCCTGCGCATCGCGGACGAGTTGTATTTAAAACGTCTGATCGTCGGCGGTTATGAGAAAGTATGGGAATTCTGCCGCGATTTCCGCAATGAGGGCGTCGACCGTTTTCATAATCCGGAGTTCACGATGATCGAGGTTTACCAGGCGTACACCGACTACCTGGGGGTCATGGACCTCGTCGAGGCGCTCTTCGACCATATCGCCAAAAAATTCCTTTCCGAGCCGAAGATCACCTTCCAAGGAAAAACCGTTTCCTTAAATACACCCTTTCGGCGCCTGTCTTATACCGCGGCGCTCAACGAGAATCTCGGGTTCGACGCCCTGGCTGCGCCGGCGGGAAAAATCGATGAAGCCTGCCGCAAAATCGGGCTGAAACCGGAAGCGATGTCTCCGGGAGCCAAGATCGACAAGCTTTTCAGTACGCTGATCCAAGACCATTTGGAAGAGCCGACCTTTGTCATTGACCATCCCAAGATCATCTCGCCCCTGGCCAAGGTCCACCGCGATAACCCGGACCTGGTCGAACGCTTTGAACTGGTCATCCTGGGTACCGAGTTGGCCAACGCTTTTTCCGAACTCAACGACCCTATCGACCAGCGCCGCCGGTTCGAAGCCCAGCTTAAGCAGAAAGAGGAAGGCATCGGTGAGATCGACCAGGATTTCCTGGAGGCGCTGGAATACGGCATGCCGCCCACGGGCGGATTGGGCATCGGTATCGACCGCCTGTGCATGCTGGTCCTGGGCCAACCCTCACTCCGGGACGTCATCCTTTTTCCCCAGCTGCGCAAAGAGGCCGGACATTGACACCAGCCATCTTTGTCGCGCGGCGTTACCTCCGCTCCAAACGTCATAAATTCTTCTCCCTCTCCACGACAATCGCCATCGGCGGCATCTTCGTCGGGGTGAGCGCCCTGCTCATCACCCTGTCGATCATGAACGGTTTTCAAAACGAACTCCGCCGCCGTATTTTGGGCGGCACGCCGCACATGGTGGTCCGGCGCTATTTCAACGAACCTCTTGAGAACTACCGGGAGATCATGGAAAAAACCGCCAAATTCCCGTTCGTTCAGGCCCAGGCGCCGTTCATCATCGCCAAATCCATAATCCGCCACAAGAAATATGTTGACGGCGTGGTCATCAGGGGCGTCGACCAGGAATTGGAGAAAAAAGTAACCGGCATCAACCGGAAAATGGTCGACGGCATTTTCGACCTCTCGGGCGGCTGCGTCATGGGCGTGGAGATCGCCCATAATCTGAACGCGGCCGTGGGCGACACGATCGTCGTCACCTCGCCTTATATCGACCAGTACGGCCTTATGCCCCGCGCCCGGAAGCTTATCTTGAACGGCATCTTCGACCTGGGCATGTACGACTACAACGCGACCGTCCTGTACATGAGTATCAAGGACGTTCAGGTATTATTCGACCTGGGGAACGGGGTGAGCGGGGTCGAGCTTAAGGTGGCCGACGTCTACAAGACCGCGCAGTACTCGCGCGCGGTCGAGAAAGAACTCGGCTACCCGTACCGGGTCCAGGATTGGATCGAAACCAACCGCTCGGTATTCGCGGCCCTGAAGCTGGAGAAGGTAGTCACCTTCATTGTCCTGGCCCTGATCATCCTCGTCGCCGGGTTCAACATCGTGGGGACCTTGATCAACATCGTCAAGAAAAAAACCAAGGAGATCGGCATCCTCCGGTCTTTCGGCTTCACGACCCGGCAGATCATGAATATCTTTCTCTACCAGGGCGCCCTGATGGGCATTGTCGGCACGCTCTCCGGTATCGTCTTTTCTTTCGTCGCCTGCCTGCTGCTCAACCAGTACCGGTTCATCAATTTACCCGGCGACGTTTATTTCATCGAAACCCTGCCCGTGGAAATGTCGGCCATGGACTTCATCCTGGTCGCGGTCGCCGCGATCCTGGTCAGTTTCATCGCGACGATCTACCCCGCCCGGAAGGCGGCGACACTGGTCACGGTGGAAGCCCTGCGCAATGAATAAGATCCTCGACGCCCAGGACATCCATAAGACATATTTCCTCAAGAACGAAGATGTCAACGTGCTCCAGGGGATAAACCTCGAGGTTAACCGGGGTGACTTCGTGGTCATTCTCGGCCCCTCGGGCAGCGGCAAGTCCACCCTCCTCAATATTCTGGGCAGCCTTGACTACCCGACCCGGGGCCGGATCTGGTTCGACGACCAGGACCTTTTCGCGCACCACGACCACGAACTCTCCCGGATCCGCAACGCAAAGATCGGGTTCGTTTTTCAGTTTCACCACCTGCTGTCGGAATTCACCGCCCTGGAAAATATCGCCCTGCCTAAGCTCGAATTGGGCGCTAAATCCCGGGACGCCTACGCCCGTGCCGGCGAATTACTGGAAAAATTCGGCATGGCCGACAAGCACAACCGTTTCCCGGATGAACTGTCGGGCGGGGAACGCCAGCGGGTGGCCGTCGCCCGCGCCCTGGTCAACGATCCCCTGCTCATCCTGGCGGATGAACCGACCGGCAACCTGGATAGCGCGAACACCGCTAAACTTCTCGGCGTCTTCGCCCGTCTAAAACAGGAAAACCGGACGATCATCCTGGTCACGCATTCACTGGATATTGCCAAGCTGGGGACGAATGTGTATAATTTAAAAGAAGGAAGGCTAATATGATGTGCGACGACTGCAAACACCGACCGGCCACGAGGCCGTACAAGGAATTCATGATGGACGGCAAGGTCATCGAGTTCAATCTCTGCGACGACTGCGCGAAGAAGCGCGGGATCACGGGCCATAAGAAATTGACTCCGCTCGAGATCCTTCAGAAACTGCTTAAGGAAAAAAACGCGCACGACGAGCAGATCATTTGTCCCGAATGTTTCCTTTCCTTGGCCGAATTCAAACGCATCGGGCGTTTCGGGTGCGGTCATTGCATCACCGTGTTCGAACCCTATATCAAGAATTTGATACAAGAAATCCACCATGCCGACCGGCATATCGGGAAAAAATTAAAAACCGGAGAACGGAAAGGCCTGGAGATCTACCGTTTACGCGAAGAGTTGAAAAAGGCGATCGAGAAAGAAGCCTACGAGGAAGCGGCCAAGATCCGGGACAAGCTTAAATCCCTGGACCAGGAGCATGCTGAATAACATCCGCTGGCTGGTCCCCGAAACCGGCACCAGCCCCGCCTGCGAGAACAAGGAGATCGTCGTTTCCTCCCGCGTCCGGGTCGCCCGTAACCTGGACGGGATCCCCTTTGAGATAAAGATCAAAACCAATGAAGCCCAGCGCGTCCTCGACCTGACACGATCGGTGATCGAAAACCGCCTGCATGGCAAGTTCTACGACCTGCACAAGATCTCACCCCTGGAGAGAGAATCGCTTCTCGAATGTCACCTGATCTCACCCGGCTTTCTCAAGGAAGACCGACCGGCCGGAGTTTTTATCACCGACAACGTCCGCCTCTCGATCATGATCAACGAGGAGGACCACCTCCGCCTGCAGGGGTTGTCCTGCGGACTGAACCTGGCGGAAATTTCCGGGGACGTGTTTGACGCCGAAGACAAGCTCTGCGCCGACCTGGGATTCGCCTTCCACGAAACTTTCGGATTCCTAACCTCGTGCCCGACCAATATCGGCACCGGCATGAGGGCGTCCGTTCTCCTCCACCTGCCCGGTCTGGTTTTTTCGAGCGAGGTTGAAAAAGCGCTCAAGGGCGCGACCAACCTCGGCATCAACATCCGGGGGATCTACGGCGAGGGCACGGAGATCCGGGGCAACCTTTTTCAAATTTCCAATCAACACACCCTGGGTTTGAAAGAGGAAGACCTGATCGAGACCATGACCAAATTCGCGCGCATGATCATCGACGTCGAAAGCAAAACCCGGGATATCATCATCAAAAAAGCGCGCGTTGAGTTCGAAGACAAAGTCGCCCGGAGCCTTGCCATCCTGCGTTCGGCGCGGGTCCTGAGCAGCAACGAAGTCCTTAACCTGCTGTCCGCGGTGCGCATGGGCATCGGTCTGGGTATTATCCAGGACGTGTCGCTGGATACGATCAACGAGATCATGCTCGTTTCCAGGCCCGCGAACCTCCAACTTTATTTCGGCGAGATCCTCGAGGAACACGAGCGGGACATCCGGCGCGCCGAATACGTTCGCGACCGCCTGACGGAAAAGAAAGAACCGGAACCCCGGGGAACCGGAGAACCAAAGAAATAATTATCAAAAAAAAATCCCGTTAGAGAACATATCGTTCCCTAACGGGATTTAAGTTTTTAATCATTAGTTAATTTTCACGACCTTTTGTTCGTATCCTTTCCCTTCAACTTCCACCCGGATGACATAAACCCCGTTCGGCAGGTTTCCGACCAGGTGATCGATCTCGACCGACGCCGAGATTAAGCGCTTATCCATCATCTCCCCCATTTTCCGGCCCTGAACATCGAAGAGCGTGATGCAAACATTAGCCGGTTGCCCGATGTTCAGTCTGAGCCGGACGCGGTCCCGGACCGGATTTTCCTGCAGAGTCAGGACCGGATCCGCGACCGTCCGCCCCTGGTTCTCTGTGACCGCACCGGAATGACCGGTGGGTTTAAGGAACGGATCGGCGAGCAGAGTCATTCCGTAATGCCAGCACAACTCGTCGAAAATCACCCCATCCCCTACGATATATGTGAACCAATCTTTGAAGGCCTCACCGAGGTTCTTGCCTTCGGATAGCGGCTGGTAAAAATATTGGAATTCGAGCATGCTCCCGGTTTTCGTGGAGCCGACTTCACCGAGACCGTATCCCTGGTTAAAGATCGACTGGCCGCCGCCATAACCGTTATCCGTGTAGCGCGAGAACGAACAAGCGAAATGGTTGTAAAAATTGACCGGCGGGTTCTGACTGCCGTATTCGCTGGCGTAATAATAGTCGTAGGAACCGCCGCCGTTGTAGACGAACTGGTGCAGGCTGGGCGAGGAATGGACGAAAACCGAAACCCATGCGCGGGGCGTGTTTAATTTCGTGCGGTAGACCGTGGCGCGCGTCGTTTCCGCATCCCAGAAATCCATGGTATCCGGATAGAGCAAGCTCACGTCCTGCGCCCATTGGGGACCCCAGCCGATCCAGTCGTTATCGACGAAGACCAGGGCTTGGGGATTTTGGAAAAGGGTGTCCCGGCGGAAGGCGTTGTCCTTCCGGAAATAATTCTTGATGACGACCGTGTCCGTCCCGATGCCCGTGGGCGTCAGCCGGCCGATGTAAATCTCAGGTTCGATCGCGCCCTCGTGGCCGTCGTACTTACCATTACCCGTGGTCATGGTGTCGAGCCAAGTGCCGTCCAAGTCCATGTAGAATAGGTCGCACGGGAATTGAGTGTAACCATAGGTGTTGAAATCGTTTTTGATCTCGAACCAGCAGACCGGCAGGTTGCCGACGAAAAAAGCACCCTCGATACTCGCCGTATCGTAAAGGTTCCGCAGGAAACTGCGGAGCGTGTCGGGTGTTCCACCGCTGACCTGGTAGCTGAGCACGGTAAATCCCTCGCCCTGTAAATTACCAACGAGCTGGTCGAGATAGGGAGTTAAAGTTGTGGCGATCGACTGTTGGGTCAGGATCGCGACCGCGCCCCGCCGGCCGTCGCCCGGAGCGACCCGGTCCAGGACCGTGTAAAACGGCGTATACGGATTCTGCTTGATCCATTCTTCGTACGTTCCGGGATGAGAACCTTCGGGTCCGACCCACTTTAAAAGCGTCACCTCATTCTGCGGTTTCGCGGTAAGAATGGTAATACCTAAAAGTAATAAGCTTAAATATTTCATCATTACCTCCATTGTTATTATAAGATCCTTCGCTCCGCTCAGGATGACAGTAAAGGATTTTTAACTAATCCCTAATTCCTAAGCCCGCACCAATGGTTCATATAGCGCACCCCACACCAATGTCGACTATAACCTTAAAAGTTAGTCTGACTATACGTAAAAGATCGGCAAAAATCGCATATAATTGCTAACTAACTCCGCAACATTGGTGCGGGGTGGCATCGGGGCGGTGGGATTTGAACCCACGGCCTCATGGTCCCAAACCATGCGCGCTAGCCAGCTGCGCTACGCCCCGTTCTGAATACGATAAAGTATAATAAGATTGGGGTTTAAGTCAATGAGGAGTCTTTTTAGTTTCTTTGGTCTTTTTCGTCTTTTTATTTTAAACCAGAAAGACCCCCGGTGGGGACAAATAATTATAAACAGCAAATACATAGATTTAGAATGAAGCCAGACAAACTAAATAAACCAAATAAACGAGAAGTTGTTTAAAACCCGATCGTCCAGCGTGCGGACCAGACTTTTTCTCCGTTCGCGAGGACCGGCAGGTTGAAGGATATCGGTCCCAGCACGACCCGGCATCCGAGATCGTACGCGCCGGAAAAGGAAGCGCTCCCGGTCGTCCGGTAATATCCGCAATCGCCGAATAACCGGAGCGGCAGGTTCATGGGTAGTTCCAGATTCAAGCACAATATCCGATCGCTTTTGATATGCAGTGATTGGAATCCCCGCATATTACCGTCGCCCGGAATATGGATCCTTTCCTGAGGCGAGTAATCGCCGCTCTGGCTGAAAATAAGGTTGGCGATCTGGGTGACGCGGAGCTTTCCGCTCAAGAACAATTGATCTTGCCGCGGGGCACGGCCTTCGATCCATCCTAAGAAAATCCGGAGAGTCATGGGCAGCATTAGGGAAAGCGTTTTTTTTACTTCCCAGTCGGTTTTAAAATAATTCCAATCCCCGCCCAGAAATTTATGGGCCAGGTTGAATTCCGCCGCGACTTGCCAACTTTGGTATTTGAAACCAAGCGCGTTTTCCCAGACCAGGTTATCGCCGGCATCCCAATCCCTGCTTTCAAACGGCGCCTGGGAATCGGCGACCGCCAGCGAATCGATATGGTAATGATTCAAATAAGAAACGGCCGACCAAGCAGGCCGGTCCGTGAAGGGAATCCCGATATTTCCGCTTAAGCCTAGGCCGAACTTGTTCTCGTGGGATAACCCGCCGGAAAACACGATCCGGACCCGCGCTCCACGCTGGAAATAAATCGGCGTCTGGTAATAAAGGTTGGCGTATAAATGGTGGCTGCGCAGGCCGTAGTTGCCGCCCAGCAGCCATTCGTGCTCGCCCTTGACGATGTCGAAATCCACGAACCGGGCGCCGGCCAGGTACAGCCCCGGCGTAAAACCGTCTACGGATCCGTACCAGAGATAGGGCTCGACGTAAACCTGGTACTCGTCAAACGATGGATAGGCGAAGATCGGCTTGATCGCGAATTTCCGGGGGTAATAGTTGTTCCAGTAATCCGCTTCCCAGGCATACCCGGCGGGATCGATCGTCACCCGGCGGACCTTCCGGCTGCCGGCGATCTGAATGCGGGTGCTGTCGGCGGTCAAGCGATAAACCCCGCCGCCCTGGTCAGTCTCGATATAAACGTCGACCGGTAAATACAAACCGCCGCTGCAGGCGAACTCGACCGTGTTCCCGGCGACCCGTTTGATCCGCCAGTCGCAGTAATCGTTGGTATTAAGGAATGAATTGAAGATCGACCGCCAATCCTGCCCGGTCAGTTCGTTGCAAATATTTATGAAATCCGCGGAATGGGGATGGTGGAACCGATATCGTTCGTAATAGGTCCGGATCACGGCGTCGAATTTTTCCTGGCCCATAATGCCGGCCAGGTGGTTAAGAAAAAGCGCAGGCTTGGTATAAGCCGCGACCGCGTAAGCAACGGGTTCCGAAGTGAAATCATACGCCGGTCGCAGGGTCGTCAGGTCAAAACCATTGGTCTGGGCCAGGTAATACAGGACCTGGTTATAATAGCGAACCGTGAGCGGCGGCAGGAATTTTAATTTCAACAGCGAATTCTCCGGGCCGTATTTGGCCTCGTAATATCGCTCTTCCGCGTAACTCGTCAGACCCTCGTCGAGCCAGGTTTCGTCCATTTCGTCCGAACCCAGGACGCCGTAAAACCATTGGTGTCCGATCTCGTGGGCGATCGCCGTTTCGAACATGTTCAGTAAAAAATTATCGGACGTCGCGATCACGACGAGGTTCGGGTATTCCATGCCGCCGCCTGCGGCCATCCGGCCCTCGACGACGCTCAAATTCGGATAGGGATAGGGACCCAACCACCGGGAAAACATGTTCACCGCGTCCCGGGCGTATTCACCGGCCCGAATCCAGCTTTTCTCGCTTTTCCGGTGATAGAAACAATCGATATTCAGACCGTCCCCGGAGATCCGGCGGACCAGGAAATCGGGATCCGCGACCCAGGCGAAATCGTGCACGTTCTCCGCCCGAAAGGCGACGGTCCGGACCGCAGGCAGGTTTGGCGGTTTCTTTCCGTCGCGGACCAGCCGGTCGGTGAAGGCGATGTCTTCCGGATCGGTCCGGACGCCGGAAGCGCAGACCACGAACTCCCCGGGCAACTGGATCGTCACGGAAAAGTCGCCGAATTCTCCATAGAATTCGCCCAGCGCGTGGAAGGCGTCATTATGCCAGCCGTTTTCGTCGTAAACGCAGGGCTTGGGATACCACTGGACCACCTCATAGTGACGGCCGGCATATCCGAAACGGGAAAAAATTTTGGGGATCTGCAGGGAAAAATCGAAACTGAGGTTAAGTGAGTCGCCGGGTAAGAGCGGGCGGCCCAGGGTCAGGATCATTATCGTTTCGTTCACCTCGTAATGCAAAGAATCGGGGCCGGACCGGACGCCGCGGATCCGGATAAAACCGCGGTCCCGGGCCGCCGCACGCTCGAAACTGTGATCTCCAATCTTCTTTAATTCCCGGGCGAAAACCGTATTGCGATCCTGAAAAGCGTTGGGATAAAGGTGAAAATACAGGGTCTCCAGGATCGCCGGCGAATTGTTATAGTACATCAGGTTTTCGAACGCGGTCAGGGTATGGTCTCCTGCGTTAAGCTCGGCGAAAATATTGTAGTTCACGCGCTGCTGCCAGGCAACGAGGTAAAAGAGAAGCGCGGTGATCATGCCGTTCCTGATTATTTTTTAGACTAAGCCATGTAACTTAAGCCCGGCGGGGAAAGATCTTGACGAAGGTTTTTTCCTTTAACTCCTCGATGTAAAGTTTGTAAATTTTCTCCTGTTCCTGCTCGTAAAGATAACGGTATATGTAATCGCGCATCTCCTCGAAGGCGAGTTTTTTCTCCGGTACCTTCTCTCTTACGAAAAGGATCTGGTATCCCCAGGGCGTGAGGATCGGCGCGCTCGCCTGCTGGGCTTCCAGTCCTTTGACCACCGTATCCAGCGGCGGCATCAGGCGGTTGAAGATCACCTCGCCCAGGTCGACGTCGGGCGCGTAGGTGTAGATCTTGGCCAGGCTGTCGAAATTCGCGCCTTGGTTGGCCAGTTCGGAAATCCGGTTGGCCGTTTTCTCGGCGTTCAGGGTGTCCGCCCGGCTGACGTCGACTTTGATCAGGATCTGGCGGGCCAGGACCCAATCCGGACCCTTGTTCATGACCTCGACGATATGAAAACCCAACCGCGTCGGGAATGGTTGGGACGGGGTGCCCGGCTTGAGTTCGAAGATCTTTTCCTCGAACTCGCTGAACGACTCGCCCTTCTTTATCTTGCCCAGCATGCCCCCGAATTTCCGGGAATTCGCGTCGTCCGAAAACTCCTGGGCGATGACCCCGAAATCGCCGCCCGAAACGAGCAGCTTGTAAACCTCGAGCGCGCGTTCAAAACCTTTTTTCTGTTCCGCTTCGCTCTGCTTGATCGGCAGGATGATGTGCGCAAGTTTGACCCGGCCCGGCACCACGGCCATGGAATCCTTGTGTTCTTCGTAAAATTGCCGGATCGCGGTCGGCGAGACCATGATGTTGGGTACGATCTTCTTCGCGACCAGGCGGGATAATATCGCCTTGGTGCGGATGTTTTGCCGGTAATTTTGCTTCAAATCCTCGAGTTGGATGCCGGCTTTTTCCAACTCCTGGTAAAAATCCGCTTCGGAAGGGAACTGGGACTTCAGGTTCTCCAGGGTATTATTGAGCTCCGCCTCAATGTCCTCGTCGGACACGCTGATCGAATCGGTTTCGGCCTGGATGAGCAGGAGCCTGCGCGACACCAAGTCGTTTAGCGCGTAATCGCGCAGTTCCTTGGGGTCCTTGAAAAGGTTCTGGACCGCGGGATCGCTGTTCAAAAACGAAACCGCGGCCGTAACTTCGCTTTCCAGGATGACGTCTTTACCGACGCAAGCCGCGACCTGGTCGGCCAGGACCGCGGCCAGGGCAAGGAACAGGATCATCACTTCTTGAGCGGCGCCAGGTTGATGTTCACCTTGTACGCGGTGGTTTTCAGGCTGTCGACCAGACTGGCCAGGAACTCACGGTATTTCTTGGACATCAGGTAATTATAGATCTGGTTCTTGGTCTCGTCGGTAAGTTCCGCCTTGGCCAGGAAACGGCGCTTGTCGACCATCTTGACGATCAGGAAAGTATTCTGGAGGTACGGGATCACGTCCGAGACGTCGCCCGGGTTCATTTTGAAGATCACTTCCTCGATCGCGTAGTCGCCCAAGCGGCCGCGGGGCATGTAATCGGTGATGATGGCCGGATTGTCGGGATTTTCGAGCCGCGCCAGGGAACGTTCCTTGGCCAGCTTGAAGAAATCGGCGCCGGATTTGATCTCGGCGAGGGTTGCGGAAGCGGCTTCCACGCTGGGCAGGACGATCTGTCCCAGTTTAACCGTATACAGGAACTCCTCGGAATGGCGGCTGAAATAATCGTTGATTTCGACTTCCGTCACCGCGGAATTGCCGAAGGCCCGACGGACGAGCTCCATCGCCAGCATATTCTTTTTGTATTGTTCGAGGACCAACCGCACCGAATCTTCCTTTTCGATGCCTTTTTTCAGGGCCTCCAGATACAGCACTTCCTGGTCCGCCCAGTTGGTCAAAAAGGCTTTGATGTTATCATCCGATAACTTCTTGTATTCGGCTTCGGGCACATATTTCTTGAATTCGTTCAAGGTCAGGGTCGAATTACCGACCTTGACCAGGATGTCGGTCTCCTTCTTCGTGCAGGAGAGGATCAAAACCGGCAATAATAAGAAAATGATCCTTTTCACTTTACCTCCTTCAGAACTTTAGCTAGACCCGCTTCGTTGATTTTGATTTCCTTTTCGTGTTTAAGGCGCAAACCGGCATAGAGTTCCTTCTGCAGGGCGCCGGTCTTTTCGTCGCGGAGCTTGGCGTAGATCACGCTGTAGACCTGCGTGTATGTTTGGCTCGGGTATTCCGTCTGGTGCTGGTCATAGTAAGCTTTTACGGCCGCGGAATCGACGACCGCCTTTTCGATCACCATATCCGAATAATATTTCTGGTATAAGAGAGCGTCCAGCGCGTTCGCCAGGTTTTTTATGACGTTGGGGAACTTGTCGGCGTGGACGCGGGTGGCCGCGTCGTAGATCAGATCCGGCACCAGGACGCGGTCAATCAACTGTTTGGGCGGCATCTGGGTCATCTGGAATTGATAGAGGACCGCACTGCGGACGTTCTTGACGTAGACGTAAGATGTATCGTATTTCTTAACGACCCACTGGTTCAGGTCGTCGGGCGTCAGCAGGGAATCCGGTTTGACGAGCGCCTCGAGCCCTTTGTCGTTGTACTCAATCCGGGCTTCGTCGATCAGTTTCTGGGCGAACTTATCACCCTCCTCCATCGACTTCTGGCGGATCAAACTGTTCTTGATCTCTTCCTTGACTTCCGCGAAAACCGGTTTATCCAGCTTCTTATGCTCGATTATTTTTAAAACCTGATAGTAATCACCGTACTTGACCGGCTGGGTCACATCCCCCGCTTTGAGATTCTTGATCGTGGCTAAGATCTCTTTGGGGATCGCGATCGCTGAAAAAGATCCGATGTCGCCGGTTTTGTTCAACGTGTCCAGGGAATATTTCAACAACCCTTCGAACGGTACGCCTTTTTTCAGTTCCCCGCCGATAAACGCGGCGAGGGAATCGGTGGTGAAAACGATATGCGCGAGGCGGTACTGGTCGATGACCTGGTCATATATGCTTCGGATCTCGGAATCGGGGATCTTGATCTTATCGACCACCTTGGCATCCCAATAACCGCGGGTCACGATGTCTTTGGTGTTGGTCTCAAAGGCGGCCTTGACCACCGGGTCTTCCAAGTATCCCTTTTCTCGGGCTTCCCGGACGCAGAGTTTTTGGTTAATAAACTCTTCCACCTTCTCCATCCGCTTGGTCGAATCGTCGGTCGGCGCGAACTGGTACAGCTGCTTGAACTCCGCAACCGAATAAGAATCCCGGCCGATCGTAACCAAGGCATCCTTCTGAGCGCAGGCCGAGAAGGCCATAAGCGCTAACAGTACGAAAAACTGAAGTTTTTTCATGGTTTTTCCTCCATCTTTATATTTTAGCCAAAATCTCGCCAAAGTCAAGCGTTTTACCGGTTTTCCATATGATCTTACTCATTGACTTCTGGGGTCGCGTCATTATATTTAGACCATGAACCAGGTGGTTTTTTATCTTACGATCTGCTTAACTTCGGCTTTTTTGATCCTATCCAAAACCTTCACTCCGATCTGGCTCATGATCTTTGTGCTGGCCGTCCTCTGGCCCCGGCGCCGGGAACCCGGGGTGCAGCCGATATTCCTGATCGACTTCCTGCTCTTCGGGTTGTACTTCCTGATCCAGTATTTCCCGCTCCTCGTCCCATTCATCGTCGGTTTGGGATTCGCTTATATTTTCGCGCCGGTCGCGGATTTCCTGGAAAGCCGGAAAATACCCAAGGTCATCGCCATCCTCGTTATCCTCCTGCCCTTAACCTTTCTCTTTCCGCTGGTTGTTTTTATGCTCGTCACCAGTTTGATCAACGAGATCCGTCTTCTGACCGATAAGATCCCAGCCTTTATCCAGCAGGCTCAAGTTTTCTTAAGCGCCTGGATCGAGCGGCTCAATCAGGCGGGGATCATTATCGACCCGAATTTCATCTCCAATACGATCACCGCGCACATCGGCACGATCACCAATACCCTGTTCGGCACGTTCACCCAGCTCGGCCAGGGCATCAAGGGGCTTTTCTTCATTACTTATAACCTGGTTTTTATTCCCCTGTCCGCATATCTCTTCCTGGCTGACCGGAAAGTGATCGCGAACTGGATCCGAAATGTTTTCCCCGCAGAGGAGAGCCGGCGCATCGACGAGTTCATCCATCGATTAAATCAATCCCTGGCTCATTTCTTCCGGGGTCAAATCATATTCATGGTCATCGTCGGCCTGGTCGTGGGTATCGCGCTCTGGATCCTCGGCATCCGGTATTATCTTTTGATCGCCATCCTGGCCGCGCTGTGCAACCTGATCCCCAATATCGGTTTTATTATCAGTCTGCTCTTCGCTCTTTTCATCGGTCTCGTCAGTCCCTTACCCCTGGTGAACTGCATCAAGATCGCCGCCGTTTTCCTCGGCGAGCAGCTGCTGGAGAACTTCGCGCTCGGACCATTGATCATCGGCCGGGCCGCCCGTCTGCACCCGGTCGTGGTCATGATCGTGCTCGTCATGGGCGGCGCGGTCCTCGGCGCCTGGGGTGTCATTCTGGCCGTGCCGCTGACGATCTTTCTCCGGGAATTCCTTAATTACTTTCTGGGAATGAGACTTTAATAGATAGTAGGCAGTATGAAGTGGGCAGTAAGCAGAAATATATAATGAAAAAGCCCCGCGTTTCGCGGGGCTTTTTGTCGTAATATTTTCTCTTTTTGCTTACTACTTACTGCCTACTCCTTACTGCCGTCTTCATCCCGCTTTCTCTTCCGCCTCGACCTTCTCGGTATCGAGTGTCACTTTCTGGAATGCGGCAACGCCGGTTCCAGCGGGTATGATCCGGCCGACAATGACGTTCTCCTTCAGACCTTCCAATCGATCGACCTTGCCTTCGACCGCGGCGTCAGCCAAAACCTTGGCCGTTTCCTGGAAACTGGAGGCGGAGAAGAAGGATTCGCTGGAAAGCGCCGCTCTTGTAATCCCAAGCAGGATCGGACGGTAGGTAGCGGGCTTCTTGCCATCGACCAGGGCTTGCTGGTTGACTACGATCACCCGCCGCTTGTCCACAATCTCGCCGCCGACGAACGGAGTATTGCCCGGATCTTCGATCTTCACCTTCTGCAGCATCTGGCGGACGATGACCTCGATGTGTTTGTCATCGATCTTAACATCCTGGATCCGGTAGACTTCGAGGATCTCGTTCACCAGGAAGCGCTGGGTTTCCATCGGGCCCTTGATGCGCAGGATGTCGTGCGGATCGATCGCGCCCTCGCACAGCGGATCGCCGGCCCGGACATTCTCTCCGGAATGAACCTTGAGGTAACGGCTGGTCGAGATCTTGTTGATCCGCGACTCGCCGACATCGGGCGTAACGATCACGCGCCACAGACCTTTTTCTTCCTCGATCGCGCACTGACCGTCGATTTCGGAAACTTCCGCGGGATCCTTGACGAACTTGGCTTCGAAAAGTTCTTCGACCCGGGGCAAGCCGCCGGTGATGTCCTTGCTCTTACCGATATCCTTGGGGATGCGCGCGATCAAGTGACCAGGCGCGATTTCTTCGCCTTCCTTTACCAACAGGTAGGCGCCGGCCGGGATCGAGAAGCTTTTATCCTTTTTCAGTTTCCGGTCGTGAATGTTGACCTTAGGGTGATGCTTGCGCAGACGGTCTTCGACAATGACCATCTGCTTGCCGCCCGAGCGCTCGTCGACCCAGTTCTCCTGCAGGGTGATACCCGGAATGATATCGGCGAACTTAACCTCACCGCCGATCGCCGAAATGATGGGGATCGAGTACGGGTCCCATTCGAACAGTTTGGCGTCTAATTCGACTTTGGTTTTGGGCTGCACGAAGATCACCGCGCCCAGAGGCACGTTGTAACTGATCTTCCGGTTCTCGCCTTTGATGACCATCTTGCCCTTGTCGGTCAGACTGACGAGTAAACCATCCGCCCGTTCGACCGTCGACAGACCATCGAAAACAACCTCACCGTTGTACTCGGCTTCCTGCGAAGTGCTTTCCGCGATACGAAGCGCCGCCCCGCCGCCGTGGAATGTCCGCAGGGTGAGCTGCGTGCCGGGCTCGCCGATCGATTGGGCGGCGATGACGCCTACCGCTTCGCCGATCTCGACCATTCGGCCGGTGGCCAGGTTGCGGCCGTAGCACTTGGCGCACAACCCGACCGGAGCTTCGCAGGTAAGGATGGAACGAACTTTTACTTTCTCGATACCGGAATGCTCGATCTTGTTCGCGGCTTCGTCACGGATCTCCTCCAACCCCTTAATTATTATCTCCTTGGTGATCGGGTTGATGATATCCACCAGGGCAACCCGGCCCGCGATCCTCTCCTTCAAGGGTTCGACGATCTTCTCACCTTCTTTTAGGGCACTGATCTCCTGGCCCATGATCGTTCCGCAATCGACCATCGTGATCGTCACGTTCTGCGCCACGTCGACCAGACGCCGGGTCAGGTAACCGGCATCCGCGGTCTTGAGCGCGGTATCGGCCAGACCTTTCCGAGCGCCGTGGGTCGAAATAAAGTATTCCAAAACGGACAGGCCGTCTTTGCACGAGGACTTGATCGGCGTCTCGATGATCTGGACCGCGGTCACCTTGCGCTGGGGTTTGGACATTAAACCTCGCAGACCGCAGATCTGGCTGGCTTGGTTCCGGGAGCCCCGGGCACCGGAGTCGACCATCATGTAGAGCGGGTTGAACCCGTGGCGGTCCCGGCTCAGCTCGAGGATCAACTGCTCCTCGATATCCTGGGAAACTCCAGTCCAGGTATCGATCACTTTATTGTAACGCTCGGTTTCCGATATCAATCCGTCTTTATAGGCTTTATTAAATCCCGTGATCTTCTTTAACCCTTCGGCCCAGATCTTCCCTTTATCGTGCGGGCTGATCATGTCGTTGATGCCAATCGTCAGACCGGATTTTGTCGCAATCTCAAAACCCAGCTTCTTTAATTCGTCCAATAATTCGACGGTCCGGTCCGTGCCGATCTTGGTCAGGCACTCGTCAACGATCCCCGCGAGCTTCTTCTTGTTCATCGTCTCGTTCGTTTCATTCTTAAACCGAAGCTCGGCCGGAAGCAGCTCGTTAAAGATCACCCGGCCCGGGGTGGTGTCGATTAATTTGTGGTTGAACAGGTACTTTATGGACTGGTGGAGTTCAAGACATGAGTTGGCCAAAGCGAGGTTTATCTCATCGAGCGAGGATAGATATTTAACCGCGGTTTCCGGCTTATCCTTGAGTTCGATCCGCTCTTTGGTCAGGTAATGAAGGCCGATGACCATATCCTGGGACGGAGTCATCATTGCCCGGCCGTGCGCTGGAGACCGGACGTTATGGACCGAGAGCATGAGCAGGTAACACTCCGTGATTGCTTCCGGCGACAGGGGCACATGGATGCTCATCGTATCGCCGTCGAAATCGGCATTGAAGGGTGCGCAAACCAATGGATGGATGGCGATCGCCCGCCCCTCCTTGAGGACCGGGAGGAACGCCTGGATCGAAACCCGGTGTAGAGTGGGTGCCCGATTGAGCAGAACCGGGTGATCCTTGATGACATCCTCGAGGATCTCGTAAACCTCGGTCGAGCGCGCACGGACTAGTCTGCGCGCGCTCCATTCGGAATCGACGACGCCGCGCTCTTCCAGCTTGCGGGCGATCATCGGCTTGAACAGCTCGAGCGCCATTTCCTTGGGGATCCCGCATTCATAAAGTTTAAGCGACGGATCCACGACGATGACCGAACGCCCGGAATAATCGACCCGTTTGCCAAGCAGGTTCCGGCGGAAACGACCCTGCTTTCCTTTCAAGGCATCAGCCAGGGATTTGAGAGGCCGGTTGCCGCGCCCCTTGATCGGTCGGGAACGTCGGGAATTGTCGAGCAGGGCATCGACCGCGTCCTGAAGCATCCGTTTCTCGTTGCGGATGATCACCTCGGGCGTCTTGATGCCCGAAATGAGGGACCGCACGCGGTTGTTGCGAGTGATAACCCGCTTGTAAAGATCGTTGAGGTCCGAGGTCGCATAGCGCCCGCCTTCCAGGGCAACCAGGGGCCGGAGGTCCGGCGGGATGACCGGGAGCCGGGTTAAAACCATCCATTCCGGCCGGTTGCCGGACAGCCGAAGCGCCTCGCACAGCTTGAGTTTGTTAAGCAGTTTGTTGCGCCGGGCCTGTAAAGTTTCCTTTTCCAGACGGATGCGCAGGTCGGAGGATAGGTTCTCAAGGTCGATCTCCTTGAGCAGCTCGTATACCGGCTGGCCGCCCATGTCGGCTCGGAAATCCTTGTACCTTTCCCGGGCGACTTGAAAGTCCTCCTCGAGGAGGACTTCGCCCGTGTTATGGGGGGATTCGCCCGGCTCCAGGACCAGATACGCTTCGTAGTTCAGGATCGCTTCGAGTTGGTTGATGGAGAGATCCAGGAGCAGGCCGATTTTGCTGGGTGGGATCTTGTAGAAGAAGATGTGCGCGACCGGAACCGCCAGTTCGATATGACCCATCCTTTCCCGGCGCACCGAGGCCGCCGCCACTTCGACACCGCAGCGATCACAGATCGTACCGCGGTATTTCGCCTTCTTGTATTTTCCGCAGGCGCACTCAAAATCCTTGACCGGTCCGAAGATCCTTTCGCAGAAGAGGCCGTCCTTTTCCGGGCGTTGGGTACGGTAGTTGATCGTATCTGCGCGCACCACTTCGCCCCGGGACCAGGAAACGATAGTTTCCGGAGAAGCCAGACTCAGTCTAATGCTCGTATAATCCATGAGATCCAGGCTCTCGAACCAATTACTTTTCATTGGATTCCTCCTTCTTCTCGAAGGTCACGTTGAAGCAGAGACCCTGGAGCTCCTTCAAAAGCACGTTGAAGGAAGCGGGCGCACGGGGCCGGGGCGGGTTTTTGCCCCGGATCAACGCTTCATACATGGCGGCCCGTCCTTCCACATCGTCGGATTTAACGGTTAACATCTCCTGCAGGGTGAAGGCGGCGCCGTAGGCTTCCAGAGCCCAAACTTCCATCTCTCCGAACCGCTGGCCGCCGAACTGGGCTTTGCCGCCGAGCGGCTGCTGGGTGATCAGGGAATAAGGGCCGCTGGAACGGGCGTGCATTTTCTCGTCGACCATATGGATCAGCTTGAGCATGTACATAACACCCACGGTGATCTTGGCGTCGAAAGGCAAGCCGGTCCGGCCGTCGCGCAGCACGACCTGGCCGTCCTCGGGTAGTTTCGCTTCCCGTAATTTTTCTTGGATCTCGGCGACCGTCGCACCGTTGAACACCGGCGTGATCGCGTAAAATTTCAATTTATCCGCCGCCCAGCCCAGGTGCGTCTCCAGGATCTGGCCGACGTTCATGCGGGAGGGCACGCCCAGGGGGTTGAGCAGGATGTCGATCGGCGTGCCGTCGTCGAGATAGGGCATATCCTCTTCGGGCATGATCTTCGAAACGACACCCTTGTTGCCGTGACGCCCGGCCATCTTGTCACCGACCGCGACCTTCCGTTTCTGGGCGATGAAAACCTTGACCACTTTCAGAACACCGTAGGGCAGCTCGTCGCCCCGGAGGAGCTTGTCCTCCTCCATTTTCTTGTCGGCGCTGATCCGCAGAAGGTTCTCTTCGCCTTCGAGAACGATCTTGGTCACTTTGTCGTTGGTCTTTTCGTTGCTGACGAATTTATCCTCGGCGGAGATCTTCATGACGTTCAGGTCCGCGAAGAACTCCTCGTTGAAAGTTGCGCTTTTCCGCACCAGGATCCGGCCCTTGTCATCGCGGATCGTAGAAGCCGCAGTCTCGCCCTGGAGCAGGCCCATGAGTTGGCCGTTACGCAAGGCAAGGGCTTCCTTGTAAAAGAGATTGAAATCTTCCTTGATCTTCTTTTCCCTTTCATCGACGACGTTCTTCGCCAGGGGATCGGTGGTCCGCCGGGTCAGAACTTTCCGGTCGATGACCACCCCTTCGATACCGGGCTCGACTCGGAGCGAAGTATCCCGGACGTTCGTCGCCTTCTCGACGAAGATCGCGCGCATCAGCCGTTCTTCAGGAGTCAATTCGGTCTCGCCCTTGGGCGTGATCTTGCCAACCAGGACGTCATCCGGACCGACTTCCGCGCCGGTCCGCACGATGCCGAACTCGTCCAGGTCCTTGATCAGGGCGTCGGGTATTCCCGGAATGTCCCGGGTCACCTCCTCCGGTCCGAGTTTGGTCTCACGGATCTCGCAGTCGCACTCGATGACATGGATCGACGTAAAAGTGTCTTCCTTCAAAAGGCGCTCGCTGACCACGATCGCGTCCTCGTAATTGAATCCGAGGAAAGGCATGAAGCCGACCAGGATATTCTTGCCCAGAGCCAGCACGCCTTCCTTCGAGGCGTAACCGTCCGCCAGGACATCGTCCTTTTTTACCTTCTGGCCGACCTGGGCCTGCGGCTTCTGGTGGATGCAGGTGTTTTGGTTGGACCTCAGGAACTTGGCGAGCTGGTAACGGCGCTTGAATCCCTTGTTGTTCTCGATGATAACTTTCGCCGCGTCGATATACTCCACCCGGCCGTCCTCTTCGGCGAGGAGCATATTACCGGAATTGCGGGCGACCCGCTCCTCAATACCGGTTCCGACGTAGGGAACATCGGGGTTGATGAGCGGCACGGCCTGACGCTGCATGTTCGAACCCATGAGGGCCCGGTCCGCGTCATCGTGTTCCAGGAACGGGATCAACGCCGCGGTCGGACTGAAGACCTGCTCGGGCGAAACGTCCATGAAATCGACTTCGCTGGGCGCGACCATGGGAAAATCGCCTTTGCGGCGGCACAAAACCTGATCGGTTATGATGCGACCGCTTTTATCGATCGGCGTGTTCGCCTGGGCGATGGTGTACTGGTCCTCTTCGTCGGCGCGGTGATAGACAATGCGGTCTTTCACGTGGCCGTCCTTGACCACCCAATAGGGCGCGACGATGAAACCGTACTTGTCGATTTTGGATAAACTGGAAAGGCTTGAGATCAAACCGATGTTCGGTCCTTCCGGCGTTTCGATCGGGCAGATCCGGGCGTAATGCGAGTAATGAACGTCGCGCACTTCGAAACCGGCGGTCTGCCGGGTCAAGCCGCCCAAACCAAGCGAGGATATCCTGCGCTTGTGGGTCATTTCCGAGATCGGATTAGTTTGTTCCATGAACTGTGACAACTGGGAGGTGGTAAAGAATTTGTTGATAATATTGGAAACGAGATGCGGATTGATCAATTCCTGGGGAGTGAGTGACGACTCATCCATCAGGGAAGCCCGCTCCTTGATATTCTGGATCAACTGGGTGACCGCGAGCTTGAACTGAGCCTCGAGGAGTTCGCCGACGCGGCGGACCCGGCGGTTGCCCAGGTGGTCGATATCATCGGAAACGATCTCGCCGTTAACAAAATGAAAAAGCATCCGCATAACCTGGAGCAGATCTTCTTTAGTAAAGCAGGTTTGTTTCTCCGGCTGGTTCGTACCGAGCCGGGCGTTGAGTTTATACCGCCCGACCTCACCCAGGTCGAAATGAGATTGCTCAAAAATCATATTGTTGATATAAGTGGTGGCGATATCGAGGGTCGGGGGTGCGATGGAACGGAGAAGGGTGTAGATCTTCTTGGCCGAATCTTCCTTACCCGTGGTCCGGTCCTTTTTCAGGGTCGTGGTCAGGATGATCACGCCCTGGTCCTGAGCGTCGATCACGCTGATCTTCTTGATCCCCTTGTTCTTACCCAGAAAATCGATATTGGCGTCATCGAGCAGTTCACCCGCGGCCAGAAGAAGGGTATCGC
>Ga0315279_10000908_pt1 | contig 52965 bp, 54 predicted proteins | sample YL17G06_20_MG_FD_203694 | JGI IMG/M metagenome (GOLD analysis project Ga0315279, IMG submission 203694) | Sediment microbial communities from Yellowstone Lake, YNP, Wyoming, USA - YL17G06_20 | ecosystem: Environmental > Aquatic > Freshwater > Lake > Sediment | place: USA: Wyoming | collected... | reverse complement strand
TGGGGCAGGTTGCTTCTGGCACGTAGAGGCAGCATTCCAAAAAGTCAAAGGTGTGACATCAACCGCTGTCGGGTACATGGGTGGAAACCTAAAAAACCCAACCTACGAGGATGTTTGCACGGACAGGGCAGGTCATGCTGAAGTCATACAAATTGAATATGATCCAAAAAAAGTATCATATGATGAGTTACTAGAAATATTTTGGGAGAATCATGATCCAACACAGCTAAACAGACAAGGACCAGACCATGGTACGCAATACAGATCAGTTATATTCTACCATAATGAGCAACAAAAAAAACTAGCAGAAGAATCAAAAAAGAGCCAAAAACAAAAATACACTAAACCAATCGTCACAGAAATTGCGAAAGCAAAGGAATTCTACAGAGCAGAAGAATATCACCAAAAATATTTAGAAAAAAACGGTTTAAACAGCTGTAGAATATAAACTATTTTTTCTTATACCTGTCTTTCTGATTAAAAAACATAATGCAGCTGTAACCAGCGTATACTTTTGCTGAATGTTTTTTTTCCACTTTGAACAAAAAATCTGTCTCCTCTTTTATAAGTGTGTTTTATTTCATCTTCAAAATAATCTACCTTCCCCTCAAGAACAATTTCTCATTGACTTTCATGGGAATGCTCTGGGACATCTGTATCTTTTTCAAATTCAGCAAAAACGATTTGTTCTTTTTCTCCTTGAGCAATATAACCTGTAACTCCAGGAAATGGCAGGTCTGCTTTTGGAAGGTTTTTGATTGGCTGAGGAAAAATACTTGTCATGTGTATTCACGTATATGGAAATAAGAGCCAGTTATTTTATGTTTTAGACGAACTTTTTTCTTTCATCACACAATCATGATTGAAATATGTCTCATTTTTGCAGGAGAAAATGCCAAGAATAACCATACTAAATGATTAGACTGAGCCCAGATCACTTACCCGATTTTTTCTTTTTCTTCCGTTCTCTAAATGTTGCGTTATAACCAAATTCCTCTTGAGCTTCTTCGATAGACGTTATATCTTGGACATAGGCCCATAAATACCAAAGCATCCATGAAACCGACATTTCAAAATCACCTTTAATACCGGGTTGGAAATCCTTTCTAAAATTAGGATTACGATCAATTAAATGAGATGATCTACGAATCTCAAGAACTCGACTGCGTACATCATTATTGTTAAAATTGCATCCTGAAACATCGTGTGCAAAATCATTTCGTATTCTTCTAATTAAATGAAGATCGCGACAAAATTTTGCACTGATTAATCCAATACGATGACATAAATCTATTTTTGCATTAAATGATGAAATTGGAGAATATACATCATCTAATAGAGTATCTTTCCCTGTTATAGGTACAAGATATGCTTTCAGAAGAGCATCTAAAGCTTGTTCAAGCATAGCAGCAGAAAGAATGACACATGCACGATCAGTTTCGCGTTCAAATTCTTGACAAAAATTTTGTTCCCATTCTTGAGGATAACTAAATTTTTTCTTTCTATTTTTTCTCTTTGCCATGCAAATCCCTATGATATAATATGTTTACATGATTTAATGTTTACTTAACTGTTGCCAATCTGGGATAATCTTATTTTTAAATTCATATTATTACGGAATCGTGAAAGTTAAGACGAAAATTAAATTCGTATCAGAAATCACTCTAACAAGAATCCTAATCATAGCTCACTGATTTAAGTAAAAAAACGATAATTTTGCTCTCAATCTCTAATCATAAATTGTAATTTTTGCCTAGTTTTTCCCCATATAAACACTAGTATCTAATCATAGGTCATCGATTACTGTAGGCTCTTAAAAAACAAGTATTTATATCGTCTTGATGTCTACCATGAAAATTAAAACTTATTTTTTCGTGTAGCTAAGGGATAATAATGAAATGTGAACCATTAAGAAACAAAAAACAGGAAATGAAGAAAGACATTCTTGCATCAAAAGATTGCAGTAACAAAGAGAGAAACGAATTTTATTTAGGTTTTGAAAAAGGCGTTGATGATTCTTTTGATGTATTTGCTTCTTTTTTTGATTTATATGAACGGTATAAAAATGATTTGAAATTACTCATGAACGAACAGAAACCCGTATGGTTGGAATGGGTAAAATATTATGAGGCTCAAACAGATATAAACAAATCAAATTACTTTAGTAGATACAACGACTGGCTTTTCCATTACATTTTTCATGATGTTAACGGCACAAAATCTGATAATTTTTTGAGTTTATAAAAACCTAACTCGGTTAATGGGGACAATTTTTAAATAAAAACTTGTTTATGCTTACGTATGCCTCATGTGAGAAATTTTCATTATCGGTCGGTCAAATGTCCCCTATGCCAAAAGATAATTGAAACAAAAGATGAAAAATGGTTTTGTAGTAAAAAATGTGAAGATGAATGGAAAATACTCAATGCGGATTTAAAGAAAAGTAGTACTAAAAAAGTAAGAGGAAGAGACACTAGTAGCTAATTATTAGTTTCTATTTCGGTAATACCTTGTGCTCATTGTTTTGTAAAGGATCTGATATAATCATCACCGTAACCAGCTATGACCGTACTCCCATCAGCTGAAATGACAGTGCACATGATTCCTTTTTGCGTTCCAGCGCTTGCAGTCGGTCCGATTGTCGCCCACTTCTCGTCAAGTATGGGATCAGGATTCAACGTTGATGTCTGCTCAAAAATCTTCGTACCTTTGGTGTTAAAGATAGTAAGGACATTTTCGGGTCCACTCCCAATCGCAACATATCCACCACCGGCGCTCACAGACACCGCGTTATGAGCAACGTTCTCGCCTGTAATTCTTTGACGCCACCTTACCTCGCCGGTTGCACCGTTAAAATCATACACCCAAGCACCAACTGTTCCAATAACCACATGACTTCCATCAGGCGTAATCATACCAGCAGTAGTCGTATGATCGGGTACTCGATAACTCCAACGTAAATCACCATCTTTATCAAATGAAAACAACGTCCGTCCTTTCCCGCATGCATACGTATTATCTTGATTATCAACAGCTAAAAACAGCGGGAACTCACCAACATAATTATCCCAAAGCCTTTCGCCGCTTGTCGTATTAAACATAGCAACGTAACCGCCACTGAGACCAACAACAAACTTACTATCGTCATCGGTAAACCGTCCATTTCGCAACCAATTATTGTAACCGCTAAAACCTTTGACGATGCTGCCATCGGAAACATTGTAGAGAACAAAATCATAGGCAGTATTTGTTCCACTAGGCGCAGGCCCAGTCAGAAGTAATGTCCCGTCGTGGGAAAATTCAACAAATCTGTTCATACCGCCGCTGTCTTTCTTCCAATGCAACGAGCCATCGTTCGTGTTAACAACATATACGTAACCATCACTACAACCAGCGGCAACGAGCGTTCCATCTTGGGTGATATCAAATCCCCAGCATTCATTTCCTGTGGGAAAACTCCATTTCTGTTCTCCAGTATTTGCATCATACAGATAGAAATGAGTTGCTTTGTTCAGCTCAGGTATATGTTTCGCTTGTGATGCGGCAACATAGTTCCAGTCGTCATCGATTTTAAGCCAGAAGAACCCATAGTAGTCACTTACTTTGTTCTCCCAGTCGAGCGTATATGTCTCCGTAGTTTCTTTTGGCGTTAGGTTTATGTCAAGCCTGAGTTGTTCTCCGCGTTCTGGCGAAACCCCATCTTGGTAATAATATTCGTAGCCATCTTTTTGAACTGTTACAAAAAAGCCGAGAGAGCGATAAGTAAGATCCTGACCGCCAAAGTATGCGGTTATATCATCAACGCTTGGAGTACTAGCTACATATCGCCCTTGAGCATCGGTTGTTCCCCTAGCTGCTGTCTCTCGTCCATTATAAAAATTTACAATGACTTCGGCATTGCCAATTGGCTGTTGGGTAGTTTTATCAAGAACATAACCGTAGATGGCTGAGGTTGTTTCGAATGTATGAGATTCAGAAAGACTCGTGATGTTGATAGGCGCAATAATTTTATCTGACTGATCAGCTTGTTGCCAGAATTCAAAGTTCAAGGTGAACTCACCTGATCCATCATTTGAAGAAAAATAGTGAAGGGTTTTTTCTTCGCCTGATTGTAGGGTAATTGTTGTTGCTTGATACGCGAAGAAATGCATCACCCAATTTGGTATTTGAGTCACGTGCATATCTGAATCACTTTGCGTATAGAATGTCTCTGTGGCCGTACCATTATTTTTAACATGAATAAGTATGTCCGCACCAAGCGAGAACATTCCATCTGAAAAGATCGCATCGTAGTAGGTAAATTCAAGATTGCCAAGCATGAGGGTTTTTTCTTCGCCTGTCACCGGCGGCTCAGGCAATGGCGCAAGATCGGTTAGTGAGGGTAGTTGGAAATCTTCATTGTTTCCTCCGCCACCAGGAGGTGGGTTATTGTCTCCAGAATTTTTTTCTGGTCCTGTGCAGCCACACAAGCTTAAAGTTATAACTACTATAATGAGCACTACAATAGATTGTTTTTTCATATCTCATCCCATTCTCCTAACAATAGATAATATCTATTTCTTTAAAAAACATTTCCCTGAGAATTACTGGTTTGGGTCAATGATTGTAATGGAGATTCTAATCATAGCCTCTTAATTAGTTTCTTTTTTGTAAATAGCCGGTACCGTTTTTGCAAGCATCATTATCAAGATGAGAACAATCCCAATTCCTGCAGCTACAACAATGTTCGTATATACTGGCTCGGAGCTTTGACGTTTTATGATGATACCTAGTAGCGCCCAGATTATAACAAGACTATAAGCAGCATCCTTTCGTCTTAGGACCATTAATATAGTAATTACTTCGGCAACAGCTATGGCAACAATAGCCCATACATCTTGACTAAAGAAAAGACCGCCAACATTTACTTTTACTAAAACCGCAGTAACATTTGCAATGGTTGCAACCGTAATCCACCCCAGATATATGCTTATCGTAACATGAACAACTAGTTTTTCCTTGCGTGGAACAGAAGCAAGTCCAATGTTTAATTTAAGATACATAACTAACAGGGATGCAAACAAAAGCAGCATTGCCAACAGTGAAAAATACACATATTCGTACTGCCACAAAAATATCCAAACGATATTTGCAAGACAAGCAATCATGAACCACGGCCCAATCTTGTAGATGGGCATCATGTCGCCTTTTTCTTTTTTGGTAAGTTCAAGAATCTGATATATCATAAACACGATAAGAAACAGATATATAACGCTCCAAATGGAAAATGTAATTCCCGCTGGCACAAACAAATTAGGTATTGCATCAGACAGTTCACTCGTTGTTTTCCCATTCAAAGGTAGTATTATTGCCAAGGCATTCACGATGATTGTTGCAACAACTCCAATACTATTTCCTAATACTAACAAAAGATGTTTCATTTTTCTTTCCATACTCTCTCCTCCTTATTTTAAATATTGAAATAGTTAATTTCTTAATTATGGTTTCTGTATATCTTCTACATGTGATAAAATTCTTGCTTTTTACTCATTGTCAGGATTTGCTATTATTTACATTGAACAATCCTAGCGACTTTATTTCCTTTTCACAAAAGAAAGCTTCTGCAAGTTTTATAGATGCCCTGCCCGACCTTCATCGCAAGCATCTTCATCTGCCATGGGTCGAGCATGTTCTGCATGTGCGGGCTGCAGACAAACTTCTAATGGGAGTTTTTTCATTGGTCTACCGCAACACATAGGAATCTTTTTGCTTGAAGTTTTAACAGTTTTTCCGCAGATTTCACATTTATATGTTTCTTCTTTTTGCATACTATACTCACCACTTTTCTAAATGATTTCGTTTATTTTATCAAAGATAATTTTTTTGTTTTCTGTATCTAAGTTTTTATCCAATTTTGGGTAGACCTCTTGCTCTTCAAACGTTTTATGTTTTATTAAGAACTCTTTGAATCCGTAGAGGTTGGTAGGCTTAGTTCGCCTATTTACATCTCTTCTCATATTGCTGAGTTTATTTAAGAGTACGTTGTGTTGTTTTGTAAGCTCGGGCAACATCGCATATCCTTCAACTACATCTTTTGGATTGTATGACGTAAATATTGCTTTTTCTTCAATGAATATGTGCTTTTCCAGTTCCCATTCAAGTTTGTTAAAAGAGTTAAATGCCGAAGTATGATCTTTATCTGCATTTTCTTCAAATTCGTCCAACAGCTTCTCGATTTTACAATGATCTTTTATCATTAATGGTAATATATCTATATTTTTGCTCATTTTCTAATACACCTCCATTACATTCTGAATACGCCTGGTTTCCAGTCAGGTATAGGGGCGTTCAATGAGGCCGAGATTCCAAGACCCAGTACCATTCTTGTATCTATGGGATCGATAACTCCATCGTCCCAGATCCTTGCCGTGCTGTAATAAGGATTTCCTTCTGATTCGTATTTCTTCAAAATAGGTTCAGTTATCTCTTTTTCTTCTTTTTCAGTGAGTTCTTTGCCCTTCCTCCAAAGTTGATCACGCTTGACAGTAAGTAGAACACCTGCTGCTTGCTCGCCACCCATAACGCTGATACGTGCGTTAGGCCACATCCAAAGTTGCCTAGGACTATACGCCCTTCCGCACATTCCGTAATTTCCAGCGCCAAAAGAACCACCAATTATAACGGTGAACTTGGGCACTTGCGCACATGTTACAGCAGTAACCATTTTGGCTCCATCCTTTGCAATACCGCCTGCTTCGTATTTTTTACCAACCATAAACCCAGTAATATTTTGTAAGAATACAAGTGGTATTTTCCTTTGACAACACACCTCGATGAAATGCGTTCCTTTCAATGCAGACTCAGAAAACAGCACACCGTTATTTGCAAGCACACCGATAGGATATCCCATAATACGAGCAAAACCGCAGATGAGTGTTTCACCGTAAAGTGTTTTGAACTCATGGAACTTTGAACCATCAACAACCCTTGCAATAACCTCTCGAACGTCAAACGGCTTACGTGGGTCCTTTGGTATTACACCGTAGATTTCTTTGATGTCGTAGATTGGTTCTTCAGGCTTTGATACATCGAGATACGTTTTCTCAGGTCGGTTTAAGTTTTCGACTATATTTCTTGTTATATGTATTGCTTCAGCGTCATCATGTGCATAGTGGTCTGATACCCCGCTTTGCCGGCAGTGAACATCCGCGCCACCAAGATCTTCCGCGGTTACTTCTTCACCAGTAGCGGCTTTAACCAACGGCGGGCCACCAAGAAAGATTGTACCTGTGCCTTTAACGATCACTGTTTCATCAGACATTGCAGGAACGTACGCCCCACCGGCAGTGCATGAGCCCATGACCACTGCAATTTGAGGAATTGCCATTGAGGATGCCTTTGCCTGATTGTAAAAAATCCTTCCGAAATGTTCTCGGTCTGGAAATACCTCGTCCTGCATAGGCAGAAACGCACCGCCAGAATCAACCAAATAAATACACGGCAGATTGTTTTCCATGGCAATTTCTTGCGCCCGTAGATGTTTTTTTACAGTCATTGGATAATAAGTTCCACCAGTAACCGTTGCGTCGTTGGCAACGATTATTACCTCTCGGCCATGTACAATACCAATACCAGTAACAATACTGGCGCAGGGTGCGTTATTTTCATACATGTCATATGCTGCAAGTGTGTTAAATTCCATAAAAGGTGTATCGGGGTCAAGGAGCATGTCAATTCTTTCTCGTACAAGCATCTTATTACGAGACTTATGTAGCTTTATTTTTTCTTCACCGCCACCCTTTGATGCAACCGCGATTTTATGTTTTAGATCTTCCACGAGTTTTTCGTAGCGACTATGATTTTCCTTAAATTCTTTGCTAGACGTATCAATTTGACTCTCAATAACATCCATATTTCTACCTTCCTTATTTTTTTGTAAGCTCTACAGTCATTTCACCAATTTCAATCAGATCTTTTTCCTTAAAATTAATTTTGTTTACCTTGCCATTGTATGGTGCCCTTATTAGGTATTCCATTTTCATGGCTTCTATAACTAGTAGGATATCTCCTTTTTTGACTTTATCTCCTTTTTTCACTTTTACATTTACTACCCTTCCAGAAATAGGTGAGCTGAGGTCTCCTTCCTCTTTTTTCTTTTTGTTTGTTTTTGTTCCAGTCAATTCCACGTTTTTAACCTGGAATACATCACCAGCCACAAACACAAGTTTATCTTTTTCACCTTCAGTAATCACGCACTTTATTACTCGGTCACCAAGCTTAATCTTTAAATGCCCGGGCGTGAGTTCTTCAGCTTCAACGGTATATTCTGTGTTGTCATACATTATGAAATACTGGTTTTGCCTTCTTTCGACGGTTACGTTGTACACATGATTTTCATGTTCATAGTTGATAAACACTATATTCCAGCCCCCATTCTCCACCGTCCAACGTGTTTCCAAGGCGAATGCGGATCAGCTTCTTTGTATCTTACGACTTCCTCTCTTTTTGTGTGTAGAGAATCATAGACTGCAAGTGAGATTATAGCGTCAATGGGTAATTTTCTTTTAGCAACCATCCACTCCTTGAAATAATTGTCAATAAAGTGGGTAGTAATATTTCCTTTTCTGAATTCTCTATGTTCAAGTACCTTCTTCAAGAATGAAATATTTGTTGTGACGCCCAGAATTACATAGTGTGACAGTGCCCATATCATCTTGTCAATACTTTCAGCTCTATTCTCACTGCTTACAACAAGTTTGGCAAGCATTGGATCATAATAAGGTGTAATCTCCATACCAGTTTCAATTCCGGTATCGTTTCTGATATTGGGCCCAATTGGTGCTTCAACTTTTTTCAAATCCCCAACGCTAGGCAAAAAACCATTTGATGGATCTTCTGCATATATACGGCATTCGATTGCATGACCGCGCTGAGACAAATCTTTCTGTTTGAGGGTTAGTTCTTGGCCAGATGCAATTCTTAGTTGCCATTTGGCTAGATCTATTCCAGTAGTCATCTCAGTTATGGGATGCTCAACCTGAAGCCTTGTGTTCATCTCCATAAAATAAAAGTTAAGTTTTCCATCAAGCATGAATTCAATAGTGCCTGCGTTTGAGTAACCTGCAGCTTGTGCGGCAGCTACAGCCGCTTTTCCCATTTTATTTCTTAGTTGCGGGGTCATAACTGGCGAAGGAGTTTCTTCTATGATTTTTTGATGTCGTCTTTGTATCGAGCACTCTCTTTCAAACAGATGTATTGTGTTACCTTGTTCATCGGCAAGGATTTGAAACTCTATGTGTCGCGGTTTGTCAAGATATTTTTCAAGAAATACTGTATCGTCCCCAAATGCAGATTTTGACTCACGTTTAGCGCCTTCGATTGCTTCTTCCAAAGAATCCTCTGAGTGCACTATTCTCATGCCCTTTCCGCCGCCACCGGCTGCTGCTTTAACTAGCAATGGAAAGCCGATCTTCTTTCCTTCTTTAATTAATGATGAATTATCCTGTTTTGTGCCATGATATCCTGGGATCACAGGAACACCAGCTTTCTCCATGATTTTTTTCGCTTCTATTTTGTCTCCCATGAGTTTTATGACCTTTGGTTTTGGGCCGATGAATGTTATGCCTGTATCAATACAGGCTTGTGATAAATCAGGATTTTCTGCAAGAAAACCATAACCCGGGTGTATTGCTTCAGCGCCAGTTGATTTCGCAGCTTCTATTATCTTTTGGATGTTGAGATAGCTCTCTGAAGGCGTTGGATCTCCAAGATTTACCGTTTCATCTGCCAGATGCACATGCGGTGCACATGCATCCACATCCGAATAAACTGCCACGGTTTTTATTCCCATTTCTTGGCATGCTTTTATTATTCGAACAGCTATTTCCCCGCGATTAGCGATTAGTACTTTCTTAAACACTTCTTAACGCTCCCATTTGGGTCTTCTTTTTTCCAGGAAAGCATTCATACCTTCCTGGCCTTCCTCAGAAACTCTAAGTTCAGATATTTTCTCCACTGTAAATTCCTTGAATTTTTCAATATCCATTTTTTTGTAGTTGTTAACCAAGTTTTTAATTTCTTTTATTGCCTTTGGACTTGAAGATTTAAGCTGATCTACGTATCTCTCGACTGTTGAATTAAAATCGTCTTTTTCTGTTACAAAATCAATAAGACCTATTTCCTTTGCATACTGGCTGTTGAATCTTTCTCCAGTTATGAAAAGACGCTTCATGTTTGATAGGCCTATACGCCTAACAACATAGGTGGAAATAACAGAAGGAATTATCCCGAGTTTTACTTCGCTAAAGGCAAACTTTGAACCAGTAGTTGCAATATTGATATCACATACTGCAATAAGACCAACTCCTCCGCCAAAAGCGTGACCATTGATTTTTCCTATGACTGGTTTAGGACAACTATAAATCGTCTCGTACATGTCTAGCAGAAGTCCGCCATCCCTAATATTTTCTTCTTTGGAGTACATTACCATGCTCTTCATCCAGTTGAGATCAGCACCAGCACAAAACGATTCGCCTTTTCCTGTTAGTACTATAACCTTTGTTTTCTCGTCATTGGCTAGTTCCTTGAAACAAGTAGTAATTTCTTTGATGAGTCTTTCATTCATGGCATTATGAACTTCAGCTCTATTCAACATCACTGTTGCAATATCGTTATCCTTAAGAACGTCGATTAGCTCGTATTTCATAATACTCCCCGTATCAATAAAGAATTGATATATTATAATTATACCGATGGCGATGTTAGGCTATATAAATAAATTTTTCTAAAGATTTTACAACATTTGCCGAAAAAAGTTCATTTACCCTTAAAAACCGGTTTTCTCTTTTCAACAAAAGCAGCAACTCCTTCTTTGAAATCCTCTGTGCCAGCTGAGCGTGACGCAGTTTGACTTTCTAGTTCTAAATGCGATTTCATATCATTTTTCATACTTTCGTTGATTAGTTTTTTAGCTTTACCAACCGCTATTGGAGGCAATCGTCTGAATTCTGACGCGTATTCTTCAACTGTTTTATCTAGATCTGTTGCATCTACTACCTTGTTTACTATACCCATGCATTGTGCTTCTTCAGCGGTGAATGTCTTTGCTGTAAGGATCAATTCGCATGCTTTGTGGTATCCAACGAGTTTTGTGATGAATTGTGTGCCGCATCCTGGTGCCAAACCTATGCTGATGAAAGCAGGGTTCATCTTTGCATCTCTAGATGCAATTATTATATCGCAGGCTAGAGCAAGTGACAGTCCTGCGCCAAAGGCAGCACCGTTAACTGCCGCAATAACTGGTTTTTCCATTTCTCTCATGTCGATTACACATCTGTGTATAGCCTTTGTAAGATCTTTCAAAAACTGAGGTTTGTCTTCTGCAGCGTGCATCTCTTTAACATCTCCGCCACCGCAGAACCCTTTACCTGTACCTTTGATTACAACCGCTCTAACATTTGGATCTTTGCTTATACTTTTTAACACGTCGTGTAGTTCTTCACCAAGTTTCAGATCAAACGAGTTTAATCTTTCTGGCCGATTCAATGTTATGTAAGCAACTTTATCTTTTACATTAATCACTAATGTTTCATAGCTCATAGTAATCAATGTTTAACGAGATATTGGTATTAGATTTAAATTTTGGGAAAAGCTAAATAAAATGTAAACCATATCTTTTTTCGAGGTTTACAATGGAAATCGTAATAATTAAAAATTATCTTAAGGCACGCTATCTGTTTTTCAAATGGCGTTACAATCTAAATATTGTACAAAAGGTTACGTTGGCATTGGGCATGACCTGTCTAACTGGCTTTGCAGCACAAATAAAAATAGCAATTCCATGGACGCCCATACCAATTACCGGTCAAACGTTTGCAGTATTGCTTTCAGGTGTTCTTCTTGGAATGTGGTGGGGCGGTATAAGTCAAGCATTATATGTAACGATAGGAGCGATTGGCGTTCCCTGGTTTTCTGGAGGAAATGGCGGTTACATGTTCCTTCTTGGTCCAACTGGAGGATATATCTTTGGTTTCATCCTTGCTGCTTTATTTATCGGCTATTTCGCCGACAAGTACATCAGAACAAGGAAGTTTATTCCCATGCTCGCCATCATGCTCTTTGCCAATTTTGTTCTGATTTACATCCCAGGTATGATACAATTGGGACTATGGTCCAACATGATTGCAGGTGTGACACCTACGCTCTGGCAACTTCTTTTGATGGGAATGATTCCGTTTGTTATTGGAGACGTAACTAAAATTGTAATAGCTGCAACAATAGCCACAAGCATTACACCAAAAGAAAACTTTTCGTGATTAGCATATTTTTAATAAAATAGATGCAACATGAAAGATGAAATTCTGTCTTTGTTGGAAAAATATGATTTTGTTTCTGGCGAAACACTTGCTGAAAAACTCGGAGTTTCACGGGCAGCAATATGGAAACAGATAGAATCTTTGCGGCGTCTTGGTTACGAAGTAGAATCCATCAGAAATAAAGGCTATCGATTGCTTTTAAAACCAGATATTCCCTATTCTATGGAAATAGTTCGAAATCTTGATACGAAAGTCATCGGGAGAAAACTTTACTATTTCAAAAAACTGCCGTCAACAAATCTTTTTGCTAGAGAATTAATCGACAGGAAGGTCAGCAATGGCAGCATTGTAGTTGCAGATGTACAAACACATGGACGTGGAAGGAAGGATAGAACATGGTTTTCACCAACAGGTGGTTTATGGCTTTCTGTTATAATTTATCCTGATATTCCACCACGCAAGAGTATGATGTTGACCATGGCAGCATCGTTAGGTGTTGTTGATGGAATTAAAACATTTACCGGTATTGTTCCACTTATCAAATGGCCAAATGATGTTCTAATAAAAGGAAAAAAGGTATGTGGGATATTGACTGAAATCGATGCCGAAATGGATAGGATAAATTTTGCCATTGTGGGTATCGGTCTTAATGTGAATAATACATTATCAACAGATTTTGGCAAATATGCTACGACTCTTAGACAAGAAGGTGGTAGTAAAGTTTCTCGAGTTCAACTACTTAGATCCATTCTGAAAAGTTTTGATGAGCAGTATGAAAAACTTGCGAGAGGCAAATATGATGATATACGTAAAAACTGGTTGTCATCTTCGCAGATAATTGGTAAACACGTACGTGTCCACGAAGGATCAATAAGACTGGAGGGAATTGTTGATGATGTCGATGAAGACGGCTCTCTTATTTTGAAAAATGATGACGGAATTCACAGAGTTTTGAGCGGTGATATGGAGGTATTATTATAACTGAAAAATATGTGAGATTTGCTACCATTATAAACGACATAGAATTCAAGATGATTAGAAAAGGCGACCACTGTTGGATAAAAGCCATTCCCATAAATCGCGTGTCAACTCCATCTATCCTTCACATTTTTCTAAATGGCGAAGAACACCACTTCGATATTTACGATAAATCTGGGAGAGAGGCTCATGAGGTTTATTTTGAAGGATACAAAAGTACTCCAATTTTTTATCTTAAATCTAAAGAGAATTCTTTTAAAATTGATTGTGGTCGGAATGACATTAAGTGCATTCCAATTACTGAAACTCACAAGTTCGACACTTACATGAAAGATAATTGCTGTTGCGTGTCGTCAAATGCATCCTGCTGGGCTGTCGCTGTCTATTATACAAAAAGACGCGATAAATCGCCTTTTGATGAGCTATAGAATTATTTACTGTATGTACCAATTAGTTGTGCTTTTTCTATGATGCGATCATACATTGCCGCTTCCAACTGTGCTCTAGTTGCTCATGACTTCAGATCAAGCATTGTGTCAAGTGCATATAGTCTGAAGAAATATAGAATCCATATCTTCTTCATTTTATCTTCTCGCATCTATTTTTGTAGCTTATTGCAACACTGTTTACAAATAAGACCATGAACACGATGAGGAAAAAGATCGCATTCTGGATAGAATTTTCTACAGAAGCAACAACGTCTTTTCGCTTCGCTTTTGGACATAACCTTCCTTACCGCTTTCTCTCAAGTTGAAATATCAAAATATCTATTTCTTTTTTTGTTTTTTGCAATACGTATAAATCTATTCATAATATACTGGTTGGCAAAATATGTGATTAGCATGACTGAAAAAGATACGATCAAATCCGAAACGACCGTAAAATCGCTTCCAATTTTAGCAGCAGAACCTGCGCCATTGGGTCTTATAGGGTTGGCAATCGCAGCCCTCGTCCTTGCATCTACCGATCTTAAGTTAGCATCTAGCGCAGCCGAATCTCTTATGATTCCATGGACACTTTTCCTAGGTGCGACAGCCCAGCTAATAGCAGGCATAATGGATTTCAGGCGCAACAACATCTTTGGTGCCACCACATTTACTACTTATTCATTGCTTTGGTATTCAGTCTCACTTACACTGTTTATCACTATTTTTACAGGTGTCAAATTTGACATTACACACTACGCTTATGGCCTCATTGGTTTTTTGATATTCAGTATAATACTAACAGTTGCTTCTTTAATGACGAACAAGACACTATTTGCGATATTATTGTTCATTGATCTGGCAATAGTTGCTCTCGTGCTGAATATCTTATGTAAAACAGCGGCTGAAATTGTAGGAGTCTTTCTAGTCCTTGTTTCTGCGTTCTCATTCTATGGAGCTGCAGGAGTTCTATTGAACAATATGGCTGGCAAAACTGTACTGCCTTTAGGTAAAGCCATTATAACACCTAAAAAAAGCTCCACATAATTTTTAACTATTAAAAAACAGATTTACTTACGTTAGAAGTTTTATTAGTTTGTAGTAACTATCTGCCTCGATTTCCTTTTTTTGAATTGCAACTTCCAATGGTACGGTAACCAAACTTTTATCCTTCAAACCTACACATTTATCTGTTTGACCTGCCCTTAAAACATCCACCGCATAGCTACCAAGACGAGCAGCTAAAATTCTATCTACTGCTGTGGGGCTACCTCCTCTTTGAATGTGACCCAAAACCGCCACGCGTGTTTCAAAACCAGTTTTTCTAGTAATCGTGCTGGCGATATCTTGGGCGTTTGCCCTCCCCTCTGCCACAATGATAATCCAACTTAATTTACCTTGGGAATTTCCCTCTATAATCTCTCTGCACATTCGTTCTGTGTCTAGCTCTTTTTCAGGAATTAAAACCTCTTCACATCCACCAGCCAATGCAACTTGCAATGCGATATAACCACAGTAGCGACCCATCACTTCCACGATGAATATTCTTTCAAGGCTCTTTGCCGTATCCCTTATTTTATCCACAGCATCCAAAGCAACGTTGACAGCGGTATCAGCACCAATTGTCAAATCTACACCGTTAATATCATTGTCAATTGTTGCTGGAATGCCTATTGTAGGAATTTTATATTTTGTTGCAAGAATATGCGCACCCGTCAAAGATCCGTTCCCACCTACGACAATCAAACCTTCGATGCCGTTATCATGTATGTTTTTAACTGCCTGTTTTTGTCCTCCCTCAGTAAGAAATCTCTTTGAGCGAGTGGTTTTTAGTATTGTCCCTCCTAGATTGATTATTCCTGAAACCGAACGTCGATTCAAAGGAATTAGTTCACCATCTATCAAACCATCATAACCTTTCAAAACGCCGACCACTTCCATTTTGTAGTCGCAGGCAGTTCTTATCACTGCTCTTATGGTTGCATTTATCCCCGCACAGTCTCGTGTCAAAATTCCAATCTTTTTCATAATGTTACAAGAACCAAATAACCATTAATTTATTTAACACTTGCAGTATTTGCAAGTATTGCCTCTATTTTAAAGAGAATCGGTGAACCGTGATCCGATTTGACGACATAGAGGCACAATTTGGGCCTCCGGAACCCTACGGGGGCCCATTTATAACAAAAAGAAAATTAGTAGAAAAAGCATTTTTTGTGCAATAATCATAATATATATAACCTTCTAACATATACCCCACTCAGAGGGTGGATTTATGAAAAATATCCTAGAGGAATTTGGTATAAATGCAGGAAAGATATGGGAGACGCTTAATTCACAGGGACCGCTTACAGAAGCTAAATTAATGCAAACCACAAGACTCAGCGATGATGAGTTTTACAGTGCAATCGGATGGTTGGCAAGAGAAAACAAAATTTGCAAGGATGGCATGATGTATAAACTCGGTGAAACCAATTTGACAGATAGGATCGGAGCAAATGCAGGCAAAATATGGACTGTACTTTCATCACAAAAAGAAGTCGATATAACTTCCATTGGACCATTGGCACAGATAGATAAAAGAGATGCCTTCTGCGCACTTGGGTGGCTAGCCAGAGAAAACAAGATAGAGCCAAAGCTTATACCGCGAGCAAGAGCAACTCAAATAAAAATTGCATTGAGATAGACCCCAAACAACAAAAATAGATCAATTGACAAGCACAGCTAAAACTGCTTTTTATTGAAAACTAAAACGGCTTTAGCCATTAAATCTAGTCTCTTGAGGAGCCGATATTATATATTTGTTTATAAAACCATTTCTTGAGAAAATCCTAAAAATTTCCAGGTACGAATATTTATATAGCCTATGCGTTTCCTTTTCCATTCTTAAAGCCAATCTGAAGGATTAAATTATACTGAGGATCTGATTTGTTTGCCTAAGAAGGGAAAGCCGAAAATAGAGGAGGAGGTTACCCAATGTCCCGGATGTGGTAGCACCCGCATATCTAAGGATTATAGCCGGGGTGAACTCATTTGCGGGAACTGCGGGCTTGTTCTTGATGAAGATATGATTGATCACGGTCCAGAATGGCGAGCCTTTGACAGCGATCAACACGAGAAAAAAGCTCGAACCGGATCACCCATGACTTATACAATTCACGATAAGGGACTAAGTACAATGATAGGATGGGAAAACAGAGATTCTTATGGAAAATCAATTCCGACTAGAAATCGTGCTCAACTATACCGTCTAAGAAAGTGGGAACGACGCATACGCGTTGCAGATTCAACTGAAAGAAATCTTGCTATCGCCCTTACTGAACTTGACCGAACCGCTTCTTCCATGGGCATCCCCCGAAATGTTAGAGAAACAGCTGCACTTATTTATCGAAGGGCAGTAACTAAGAATCTTATTAGAGGCAGAAGCATTGAAGGTGTTTCAGCAGCTGCGCAGTACGCAGCCTGCCGTCAATGTAATGTACCAAGAACTTTAGATGAAATATCTGAAGCTTCTAGAGTTTCAAGAAAAGAAATCGGTAGAATTTATCGATTCATTGCTAGAGAACTAGAATTAAAACTTATGCCAACATCACCTCAGGATTATATTGCACGTTTCTGCAGTGAGCTAAAACTCAGTAGTGACGTGCAAGGAAAAGCTTTAGAATTATTAAAACAAGCAGCAGACAAAGAACTAACTAGTGGGAGAGGGCCCACAGGCATGGCAGCAGCTACAATTTACATTGCGTCTGTGCTGTGTGGTGAAAGAAGAACTCAGCGAGAAGTAGCAGATGTTGCTGGTGTTACGGAAGTCACAATTAGAAACCGCTATAAAGAGCTTGCACAAAAACTAGACATAGGAGTAATACTTTAGTCTACTTGCTCTTCTTTTTTTCTTCATTCTTTTTGTTTAGATATATTTCGATCGAAGACACATTGGAAGTTCTGCCTTCTTCATTTGACATGCTTTCAGTACTAATTTTTATATCTTGCACTTGAGCATCTGTGACGAATCTGTTTCTTACAATTTCTGCTGTGTCTACCGCTCTGCTTATCGCTCTGCCTCTAGCTTTTATTACAACTTCGTCCGATCCGCCGTTGAACTGCGTTACGACTGCAAGTACGTAGCTCATCGGAGGTTTGCTTCCAACGTATATTACGTTTTCGTCGATTCTTTTTTCTTCAGTCATGATTTTTCCTCTCCTGATTTAAGACTCCTTAACAAATAGTTGTTTATAAATCATATCTCTACTAATTCTTCTTTTTTAATAGATACTTTTTATCTTTGTCCAGATCTATGAAAAGGTCTGTAACATCTCTCAACTTATGAGATGTGGTTTTACCAAAGGCCACCACTTCTGTTCTGCAGCCTAGACTTTTTGCATGTTCTAGCAAGTCGGAAAAATCTCCATCTCCACTAACTAACACAACTGTATCTAGTTTTGGCGCTAGTCTCATTACGTCCATGGCTATTCCTACGTCCCAATCTCCCTTTTTGGCCCCACTATAAAAAACTTGAAGATCTTTTGCTCTCACCTCAAAACCCATATCTTCCAAAGCGTCATAGAACGTGTTCTCATCTTTAACATCGGCCTTGATAACATAGGCTATGGCTCTGACGAGTTCTCTATCAGCTATGACATCTTTTAAAATGGTTCTGAAGTTAACTTTACTACTGTATAATTGCTTTGCAGAGTAGTACATGTTTTGTACATCTACAAACACGCCTATTCTCTGATTTATATGTCTTGATTTTGTCATATTATCATCTCTAACAACAAATATCTGTTTAAAAACTATGTTCTAACAAATTTATGTTTTTCTACTCAAAAGTAATACCGAGATAAGAAAAAAAGGAAAAGAAGAAAAAAAACCTAAGGTTTTTTTCTATGCATTCCTCTAATTAAAATCTTTTTGGCCGATGTTTCTGATAACAGTCCCGGCAATAGACGGGTCTGGTACCATCCGGCTTAAACGGAACTTCTGTTTCCTTCCCACAATCTGCACAAGTTACCTTATGCATTTCGCGAGGTGAACTATCAAAGCCCCGACTTGGTCTATCGGATCTACCTTTTCTTTCCATTATTATATACTTCCTTTATTTATTTGCGGCTCTTCTTTCTTGAGGAGCCTCGATTTTCACGTAATACTAATTTAGTATATAATCGTATGCATGGCCTCTGAAACTATTATTTTGATATGAAATTGAACAAATGAGTTTTCAATAAAATTGTAATTTTTCTAATAATAAAAATAAAAAAAAGAGAGAAGGGTTTTTATCTGTTTGTTGCTTTAACCAAAGATTGAAGTATTTGGCTGCTAGAACTGGTTATATATTTTATCTGAAGGTCATACTCATCGTTTCTTTCCAAGCCAAAGCCCACCCTCACATGCGGTTCATCTGATGTCAGGGTTATTTCTGCTGTGTCTATGTCATATCCTGGACAACTGGCTATCACTGTGTATGTATAACCTATGGGAAGCATTCGTATTCTGTATTTTGCAAAAATATTGCTTGTGTCCATGCCAACCACAGTATTTCCAATTCGAGCTTCGATATGTACACCTGGGAGAGGATAAGCCATCCAGCCTTTTAGTCCATAAGTCTCGCCATAGATGCTACCATAACCAATCGGCTCAGTATTGTGATTTTCTTCTTCATTCATGTATCCTTCATTTGTTTTACCGCTCGTAGATAGCGTTTCCACTGTCTCTCCTTCTAACATCATTGCATTGATGCATGGCATTAGTACCATGCCTAGAAGGAGAGCAACTGCTCCAATTGTTATTATATTTTCATGTTTTTTCATGGTATCACAAACTTACTATCAATGGATGTCTATATAAATATGGTCAATAAATGTCCATTATTGTACAATTATTGACATCAATGTAAATTTTTATATAATCTTATATTATTACAAGATTGTATGTGGAGACAACTTGCCAAATATTTCAATAAATATCCTAAACGAAAGAAGCTCGCTCAAAAACTGCTTGAATACGGACTAAAAGTAAGCGATAATAAAATTTTTTGTGGCGAAATTGAGCTTTCAGATTCTAAATTGGCACGAGCCTTTGAAATTGATAGGAGAATTATAACAAGTACAATTAAAACAATAATGGATAAAAAGGATTTACAAAGGGTTTTTTCCAGATTAAAACCAACATGTCATCTAAAAGATGTAGCTCCAGAAATGAACTGGGGCGTTATAGAGATAATTCCAAAGGATCCTAGTATGCCTGGGATACTAGCAGATGTGGCGACAATAATTGCAAATAACAATATAAGTATAAGACAGGCTGTCGTAGATGATTTTGAACTTTCTGAAGAGCCGAGATTATTTATTGTTACAGAAAAACAGATGTCTGGTATTCTCATACCAAAAATAAGGGCAGTAAAAGGTGTTAAGGCCGTTCTTATTTATTGATATGCATTCTGTCTAATTCAAACCAGATTTAACTTCTTCTTCATCGTCTCAATCCAAGATGGTAAACCTTCAACCGTACGAATCATTGAGTATCTGGCAAACAGCTCTCTATATTTTATATTACAATTTACTCGTCCTTCAAGATTCTTTCTGATTGTATGACAAAGACGCCCCCCTCGCCAATCCCAGTCTGTGAGAATAATTATATCTTTGTAATTTTCAGCAATTCTATCACAAAAATCAGCTAGCGATCTTCCCGTGTTGGTGCTAATTATTGTCCCTTTGATATCTAATTTACGAAGAGCTGCAACATCTTTATCGCCTTCGACAATAATTGGAATACTTTTGTTCTCCTCTTGCAATTCTGACAATAATTTTTCAAGTTCCTCAAGAGAGTTTTTATAATCCATCTAAAGACTCCTTTAATCTTTTAATGGCATTATCAACTGAGACGTCTTTAACAAGCAATGTCTTCTCGCGGTTCTTTTCTCCAGAGATGATATACACATTCGCAACAGATTTATTGAAATAATCTGCAACTGTTTTAATAACGTCTTTGTTTGCCTTATTGTCTTTTGCTTCAGAACGTACTTTTATATCCAAGCGCTTACGCCAGATATTATAACCTGCAGGAAAAACAGTACGATTTGCTCCTGACGTTACAAAAAGATGAAGAATGGCACCATCTTTGTGATTCCGTATTGCTTCTCTAAATTCGTTCATACAAATTGGTGCCTTTTTGTATATATTATGCTAATATAGTTTTGTCGCTCTATTTTTCAGGCAACATGTATGCAATGTCGTCCCATGGATGTCGGTACAATCCTTGTTTCAGTCGTTTCTGATCAAGATAATGTCCAATCAGTCCGATACTTCGACCGAGAACGAAGAGACCGTTCAATGCACCCATTTTGATGTATTCATCCGCCTCTTCTTTTGGCATTTCGTTTCTCAGCATATCTGCAAAGCAAACACCAATGCACCCGTCGACGTTGAGAATTAGATTGTCTCTCTTTGATGTTGTGATCTTTTCGACTTCAAGCGCATAGTCAAGAATTGGTGTTTTCTTGAAATTCTTCTTCGCGTAATTCTTTATGATTGTCACTCTCATATCTGGGTTGTGAATTGATTTCACCAAATGGCCGATACCTTGGATGTTTACACCTTTTACTTTCATATCATTAACGAATTGTTTTGGTGTCTTTCCTGTATCCAATGCTTCAGAAAACATCTGAGCAGCACCATCAATGGCACCACCAAATCGTGGGCCTATGGTTAGCATTCCAGAAACAAGTGACGAAATGAGATCCTTTCCGGCTCTCGTCGCAACAATCGTGTTGTGTGCACCAGAAACTGCAGGACCATGATCTGCGGTTACCATTATTGCCATTTCAATGAACTTCGTTGCATATCTTGGCATGAGTTTTTTAAACCAGAGCACACTCAGTACACCGCCAATTCCAATATCCTTTTCAAAAACTTCACTAATTGGCATGTTTCCGAAGAGAAGCTCTTCGCCTCTATCATCTGATATTGTACATATGAAATTTGTTGGCTTTCTTATAACTCCTGCTTTTACTGCTGCGTTGTAGTCCATGGGCATCTTGACTGCTGTGGGCTCAGCCTTTGGTTTAATTATCTTCTTTTTTACAAGATTGCGATAGACCTCACCGATCTTTTCACCGTAGTCATCAAAGGAATTTGGAACAATGGCACCAGCTGCTTTGAGTGCAGCATTCTTTGCATCTGCAGTTTCCAGATCAGAACCTGCTTTTGCTCCTGCGTGACCAAATTGAACTTCAGTTTTGAATGCTTTTGTGCATGTGCCAGTTACCCACACAACTAGAGGTTTTTTTATTTGCTTCTTTTTGAGCGCATCAACAATTGCGTACTCGTCTGAACCACCGACTTCACCAAGACAAACCATCATCTTAATTTCAGGGTTCTTTTCAAATCGCAATAAATGTTCTATGAGAGTAGATCCAGGGTATCTGTCGCCACCAATGGCAATACCTTCGTACAGACCATCTGTGTTGCGTGAGATGATGTTGTATGCCTCGTTGCTTAGTCCACCAGATTTTGATACAAAACCTACTGAGCCAGGTCGATGTAATTTTGATTCCATGATGTTCTCGATTGTTCCACCAGTGTTTCCAATCTTGAATGCACCTGCGACAATACCGCCAACAGTTGCAGGACCGATGATAACTTTTCCAAGCTTCTTTGCTTTTGCAATAAGCTGTTTCATCCTTCGCTCTGGTACACCTTCCGCAATAATCACAACGGTTCGTATCTGAGGTATTGCAAACGCTTCTTCAGTTGATGCGGCGGCAGATCTGAATGATGCAAAGTTAATCATCACATCAACGTTCTTGTGTTTGTTTGCTGCGCTTTTAAGTGATTTGTATATTGGGACTAAAATCTCTTTGGGGCCGAAGAAGAATTTTTGGAAACTGTCAGAGCCAGTTGGATTGACAATCCCGGCTACTGAAGGAGTTTTTCTTCCAGATGCATAGTCGAAGTCCAACATCCTTTGGACTGCATTTACCTGCAAGTTATAGATGAATGATTGCGTATCTTTATCAAAGAGAATGTAATCTTTTTTCACCATTTATTTACCTCCTTTGAGTGCCATGGATACAATTTTTGTCATGTGTGTTTCAGGACCATATACTTCAATCGGAACGCCTAGTTCTTTACCTAGCTCCCTCATTCTATTTAATCCTTCTTTGTAGTTTGGTCCGCCTCTTCGCACATAAATCTTGACTTTGTTTTCTCTAAGTTTGTCTTTGTATTCTTTAAGAGCTCCTACGATTCCTTTGAATGTATTTGCTACATCGGTGAAGTTTGCGATTCCACCACCGATCAAAAGGAATTTTCCCTTGGGATTTTTCTTTCTCGTCATAAGATCAAGAACCGTTTTTGCATAGAGGTAGGTAAACTCCTCATTTGGATCACCCGAATATTCACCATAGTTTGCCATTTCACTCATAAACCCCAAATCAGTGATTGTATCTGCGTAGATGACTGAGGCACCACCACCTGCAACCATCGTCCATACACGTCCCTCTGGGTTCAGTACGGTCAATTTCAATGATGCACCGGTCTTTGAGTCAAGCTCCTCGATATAAGCCTCTTCTTTACTAAGCATTCTTCCGAATGGCGATGGAAAATCTATACTGCCCCACTTCTGACCGCTCTCAAATTCTGCAGTGTCATCCAGTTTTGCCGCAAGATCAAGTGGTACGATTTTATTACCAGTTACTACAAACGGGTTTATTTCCAAATACGAGTAGTTGAGATCTGCGTAGAATTTGAACATGCCTTCGATGAACCCAGCAATTAATTTTTTTCTTCCTACAGGAACTTTTCCAAGTAAATTCTTTTCAAGGTCCGCCGCCGTCGGATATTCCCCTATTTGAACCTTCAGACGTACGGCCTTTGTGTCAATATCCCCAACATTAATTCCACCCTGGTGGTAGAAAAGAATTTCATCGCCATCTCTCTTGGAAATTATTGCTAGGTAGTACTCATCGTTTTCTTTATGTGGAACAAATGGTTCTACGATGAAATGATCAAGGATGCCTGTCACAGTTACAACTGTGACTGGTTTTTTCATACGTTCGTTGATCCATTTCTCAACATCTTTCCAGTTCGCATTCAAAAGAAGAAGTTTACTCTTTCCTCTTCGTTTGATGAGTTGATCTGGTTTTACCACAAGCTTTTCTTTTGTGAGCCATTTGTAGGTATTTGGTAGTTTTTTCAAATCGGTTTCGGGCCCAATTGTAATGAATTTATTTTCGATCGAGTATTTTCCATTTGTATATTCCTTGAGCAAACGAGCAATCATCTGTTTACCATCTGCTTCTCTAATTGCCTTTTGTGCCATACTTTACCTCCCTCATCTTACAATTTTTTCTTGAGTCTATCTGCAATTGCATCAATAAATTCTTCGGTATAAACTTGTTTGTTTTTCGGGCTTGAGATCGCGACTCTGAGTAGGTCGCCTGTCATGATGCCTCCCTCAATCGTCTCCAGGGATGCTTGTTCTAGTTTATGCGCAAATTCAACTACCTCGGGTGTTTTGTCGAGTTCCCCTCGTTTCTTCAGAGAACCAGTCCAGGCGAAAATAAGTGCCATGGGATTTGAGGATGTTTTTTCCCCTTTTAGATATTTGTAATAGTGTTTCTGTACTGTTCCATGCGATGCTTCATATTCGAAGAACCCTTCGGGTGAAACAAGCACGGAGGTCATCATCGCAAGACTGCCGTATGCAGATCCAAGCATATCGGACATAACATCGCCATCATAACTCTTGCATGCCCACAACATACCGCCTTCTGATTTCATAACGCGTGCGACTGCATCATCAATCAGGGTGTAGAAGTACTCGATGCCAGCGTCTTCGTATTTTTTCTTCCAGTTTTTCTCGAATTCTTCTTGGAATATTTGTCGGAATCGTGCGTCATAGGTTTTTGAAATCGTATCCTTTGTTGCAAACCATAGGTCAACCTTGGAATCCAATGCAAATGTAAAACATGCTTTGGCAAAACTGCTGATGGATTTGTCCGTGTTGTGGATTCCCTGGATGATTCCTGGTCCTTTGAAATCATGAATTGTTAGTGTGATGGGTTGTCCATCGTCAGCAGGAAGAAACGTCAGTTCTGCTTTCCCGGGGCCGGGTACACGCATTTCCTGGTTTTTGTAGATATCGCCATACGCATGTCTGCCGATATGAATTGGTTTGACCCAGTTTCGTACGGATGGTGGAATATTTTTCGCAAGAATAGGGCTGCGGAACACGGTTCCGTCAAGGATCGCTCGAATTGTCCCATTCGGACTTGGCCATTCCTTTTTCAGACTATATTCTTTTATTCTGTCTTTGTTTGGCGTGATTGTTGCGCATTTAACACCAACACCGTGCCTTTTAATTGCATTTGCTGCATCCACTGTAATTTTATCATCAGTCTCGTCTCTTTTCTTCAATCCTAGGTCATAGTATTCCAGTTTCATGTCAAGATATGGGGAAAGTAGTTTTTCCTTCACCATCTTCCACATGACGCGAGTCATTTCGTCTCCGTCTATTTCAACGATAGTATTTTTGACCTTGATTTTTTCATGTTGTTTTTTCATCTAATTCATCTCCTAAAATCTTATTTTATATAGTTGAGTGTTCCTCCAGCAAGCAAAATCTGCTTTTCTCGCTCGGAAAGATCGTACTCAACTTCGAATGTTTTACTTTTCGTTTTGTTTTTTACAGTTAACGGTTTGCCTTTTTTCAAAAGAATATCAATGTTTGGTATTTCGAGTTCGTCATCTTGATCTATTGTGTCGTAGTCCTTCTCGTTTTTGAATTTCAAGGGAATAATACCAAAATTCACAAGATTTGCTTTGTGTATTCGCTCCATCGATTTTGCTATTACTGCCCTAACACCAAGATACATGGGGCATAGTGCTGCATGTTCACGCGATGAACCCTGACCGTAACTGACACCAGCAACGATGATGTTAAATTTCCCCATATCTTGTATTTGTTTCGCGCGTTCATGGAATTTTGGGTCAATGATTTCAAACACAAACTCTGAGTATTTCGGAACATTGGATCTGTATTTCATTCGAGCTCCAGCAGGGATAATGTGATCTGTTGTGATCTTGTCACCGACTTTGATAGTGACAACACCATTGATGCCCTCAGGCATCGGCGTGCTTTTTGGTGGTTCGCCGATGTTTGGTCCTCGATAGATTTTAATGTTTTTCCCATCTTTTGGTGGTTGGATAAACATTCCATCGTCAATGTAATATTTCTTGGGCATTTCAACAGAAGGATACTTGAATCCCATTTTTTCTAGATCTCTTGGATCGATGATTTTTCCAGTAATTACTGCTGCAGCTACGGTTTCAGGGCTTACAAGATATACTTGTGCATCTTTAGTTCCAGATCTACCTTCAAAATTTCTGTTGCTTGTCCGTAATGATATCGCCCCAGTCTTTGGTGACTGACTGTTTCCTATGCAGAAGCCGCATGCCGACTCGGCAATTCTTGCTCCTGCTGAGATAAGTTCGAAGAGTCCGCCGTCCCGTTCTATATTTTCTATTACTTGTTTTGATCCAGGTGCAACAACAAAACTAACGTTTGGATGAACCTTTTTGCCCTTTAAAATGTGGGCAACTTTCATGAGATCAGTATATGATGAGTTTGTACAGCTTCCTAGGCAAACTTGATCGACGTCTGACCCCTCATCAATTTCACGAACTTTCTTTATATTCCCTGGGCTGTGTGGTGTTGCTGCGAGTGGCTCGAGTTCACTTAAATTAATTTCAACAATGCGGTCGTATTTCGCATCATCATCTGCTTTGAGCTCAATCCAATCTTTTTCTCTGCCCTGAGCTTTTAGGAATTGTTTGGTTATTTCATCGCTTGGGAAAATGGATGTAGTTACTCCACATTCGGCTCCCATATTAGTAATAGTTGCTCTATCGGGAACTGAAAGTGTTTTTACTCCATCTCCTCCATATTCAAAGACGCAACCGACATTACCCTTTGTCGTAAATATTTCTAAAACTTTGAGAATCACATCTTTTGCAGAGACCCATGGTCGTAATTTTCCATTCAGTTCGATCTTAATCACTTTCGGATATGTCAAATAAAAAGGTCCACCTGCCATGGCCACAGCAACATCGAGACCACCAGCACCAATGGCCATCATTCCGATTCCACCACCAGTTGGCGTATGAGAATCTGAACCAAGCAACGTCTTTCCAGGTTTTCCGAATCGCTCTAAATGAACTTGATGACAAATTCCATTTCCAGCTCGCGAGTAAACGATCCCATATTTTGCCGCTATTGATTGTAGATATTTGTGATCATCAGCATTTTCAAAACCAATCTGAACTGTATTATGATCAACGTAGCTTACCGACAATTCTGTTTTTACTTTTGGAACTCCCATCGCCTCAAATTGGAGATAGGCCATGGTCCCTGTTGCATCCTGAGTCAGTGTTTGATCGATCTTTATTCCTACTTCTTTTCCTTTTTCTGAGTTACCTTCTACAACATGCTTGGCAAGTATTTTTTCAGTTATTGTCATTCCCATAATTAATCCTCCGCATTACGTGTGCTCGTCATGAATAGTAAATTATTTAATAAACTTTTTGTATCTACAATTACATATCAACAATAACTATAGCAATAAAATGCTATTTTGCTCATATATCAGAAAATTTTGAGCATTATAATAAGATAAATCTTTTATTTTGTAGAAATGAGAAAATTATATATTTAGCTACACCATTCTGAGATTGTGAAGCGTACCCTACTGACAAAAAATGAAGAAAAGGTCCTTTACGGATTGGTACGATATCCTGAAATGAAGGATAACGAACTAGCATCAAAGTTAGATGTAAAATTGTCTACGCTTACGTCGATAAAACGGCGACTCTCTGATCAGAAGTTCTTTCGTGGTCTTACTGTTCCTATGGTCAATCGTTTAGGTTGCGAACTGCTGGCTTTTATTTACGCACAATTTAATCCAGTTATACCACTTGAGGATCGGATACGAACAACAAAAAAAAGCATTGAAGTCTTTGATGAAATCTTTTTTTCTGTGGGCGAACAGGAAAAAGGCTTTTCCATTAGTCTATCTCAGAACTATGCCACCATAGGAAGAATCAATGAGATACGAACAGAGACCTTTGGTAAACTTGGACTACTAGAAAAAGAATATCCTTATGAGGTCATCTTTCCATTTGAAATGAGTCATATCACCAGATTTTTTGATTATACGCGTCTTCTAAAAAGAATATTTTCCATAGATGACAAAGAAGTTAAAATCAAATCTGATTGGTTTAATGATGTGAGTCGAGCGACGTTATCACCAAAAGAACGAAAGGTCTATGCTGCGCTGGTTGAACGTCCTGATGCAACTACCCAACAAATCGGAGAGACGGTTGGCCTCTCTCGTCATACCATTTCTAGAATGAAAAAGCAATTTTTTGAAGAAGGGTTGCTAAAGCAGGTTATACTTCCAGATCTCCGTCGCTTGGGGGTCGAAATACTTGCTTTTTATCACATAAAATTCAATCCTCACAAAGCTCCAAGCAAAGCAGACATTGACTATCTCGACTCACCATTTACCATACTTCTTGCCAATAGAAAATTCGAAGCCGTCGTTCTTTCTGCCTATCCGACTTATCAAGATTATAAGGAAGATGAGATGAACAAAATCAGATTTTTGAAAGAAAACGACCTCATATTCTATCCACCATTCATTGGAACTTATATGTTTGAACGAATGGCGGTCATAAAAGATTTTGATTTTGCACCTATAACAAAAAAGATACTAGGTGATATAGCACGATAGAATATAATTTAAATCAAAACTTATGCAAAATTTCTTATACTGCAATTCCATTCCAGAAAACTCCAGTATATGGGGAAAATCGCTCTGAAGACCGATTAACAATATATTGAAAATCAGGTTTTCTGGGATATAAAAAATGATTAAATAAGGGAGATGTTGAAATATGGCAAAGGAAGATATATCTGTACTACTGAATGAAAAACGTGTATTCAAGCCATCTGAAAAATTTGTGAAACAAACAAATGTTAAACAATGGATGGACAAACACGGCATAAAAACGCTGGACGAACTTTATAAGAAAGCAGAGAACTGGGAATGGTTTTGGGGGGAAGCTTCAAAAGAACTTGTCGAATGGTACACACCATACAAGAAAGTTGTTGAATGGGATGAACCCTGGGCAAAATGGTTCGTTGGCGCTAAATATAATATTGCGCACGATGCGGTGGATAAACACGCAAAAGGTGCTAAGAAAAACAAAATTGCCTATATTTTTGAAGGCGAACCTGGCGATGTTAGAAAATTAACCTACAACGATTTGTATATCGAGGTTAACAAACTTGCAAACGCTATAAAAAAATTAGGCGTTAAGAAAGGAGATAGAGTTGGTATCTATCTACCTATGATTCCAGAGCTTCCAATAGCGATGCTTGCTTGTGCAAAGATTGGTGCTATTCACTCAGTTGTGTTCTCTGGTTTTAGTGCAATTGCTTTTAGAGAACGAATGAACGACTGTGAAGCAAAAGCGGTTATTACTTGTGACAGTTTTTACAGACGTGGCAAGAAAGTTAACTTGAAAAAACAGACTGATGAGGCTTTACTGGAGGCGCCCACGGTTCAGCATGTCGTTGTTTTCAAGAGAACCGGTGATCCAGTTGACTGGAAACAGGGAAGAGATGTCTGGTGGCACGAGGCAGTAAAAGATATGCCAAAGGAATGCGAAACCGAAAAATTAGATGCAAATGATCCGTTGTACTTCTTGTATACATCAGGTACAACAGGGAAACCAAAGGGTATCATACATGCCCATGGCGGATATGCGGTAGGAACTGCCCTTACCTTAAAATGGGTATTTGACATAAAAGATGAAGACGTCTGGTGGTGCGCTGCTGATATTGGATGGGTCACTGGACATTCATATATTGTGTATGCGCCGCTTATACTTGGAGCAACATCGATAATTTATGAGGGTGCTCCTGATTGGCCGCAACCTGACCGCTGGTGGGAAATTATAGAGAAATACAAGGTAAGTGTTCTATATACTTCGCCAACCAGTATTAGGTTATTCATGAAATTTGGCGAGGAATGGCCAAAGAAACACAATTTGAACAGTTTAAGGTTGTTAGGATCTGTCGGTGAACCGATAAATCCTGAAGCTTGGATATGGTATTACAAGAATATTGGTAATGAGAAATGCCAAATCATGGATACGTGGTGGCAAACCGAAACCGGACATTTCGTTATTTCACCACTGCCGATTACTCCATTGAAACCTGGCTCTGCAACAAGAGCACTGCCCGGCATGTCGGCGGAAGTCTACAGCGAAGATGGTAAATCTATTAAAAATGCTGGAGGAAATCTCGTTTTAACACACCCATGGCCCGGTATGCTCAGAGGCATCTACAAGAGTCCAGATCGATACAAAAATACCTACTGGAGCAAATTCCCAGGCGTATATCTTGCAGGTGATGTTACCAGACGAGATGATGATGGGTACTTCTGGATTCAGGGAAGATCAGACGATGTTCTGAAAATTTCAGGTCACAGAATCGGTAACTCTGAAGTTGAATCCGCCCTTGTCAGTCATCCAATGGTTGCCGAGGCTGCAGTCATTGGCAAACCGCATGAGCTCAAAGGAGAATCAATAACATCCTATGTTGTTCTTAAGAAAGGCATTGAGCCAAGTGATGCACTGAGAATTGAGCTGATGAATCATGTATCGAAAGAACTGGGAAAAATAGCAAAACCTGACGAGATATGGTTTGTTTCTGATGTACCAAAGACTCGAAGTGGAAAAATTATGAGGCGTGTCATTCGAGCACGAGCACTCGGTCAAGAGGTTGGAGATACCTCGACGCTTGCCAACCCGGAAGCAGTGGATGAAATCCTAAAAGGAAGATAAAGTCATCCACAAATCTTTTTCTTTTTTATTCTTCTTTGTTCTGAAATCAAAAATAAAAAGAAAAAAAAGCAAGCTAAATCTTTTTGTTTGTCGGTTTTATTGCTTCTATTATTTCTATATTTAGACAACCTACGCCTTGCTGAGATTCAATAACTACCAAACCTGATTCATGGTCAATGTTTTTGACAAAACCAAAAATAACGTGAGCTCTGTCATCGCCTGGTTCTTTGGTTACGATCTTGCAGTATTTCCCCACCAGCCTATCGATACACCTCTTTTTCATCCTTCTCTCCTTAAAAACCATGATACTATGTGTCACTGTTACTATATAAATCCATCGTGTCAAAATGACATTTTTAAAAATTATTTGTCATAATGATTTCATTTTTGTATCACTATGACCTTGTCAAACATTAAGATTCTTCTAAATCCACTAATGGAAACGTGGCCTTGGCCCATGATCAAAAGAGCGACGGTGCTGATGATGATTTTGTTGCCCTCGGAATGGTCTTCCTCTCTGTTCAGATCCTCTTACGAAAGGAATCCTTCTGAAATCGGGAATATCTGCTTTTTCTATCACGAGATCATCGTTGCTCTGCACTCGTCTGAAATTATCATGATCGCGTTGCGTGAGTAGCGTGATTGCAGCTCCAGTTGCTCCGGCACGTGCGGTTCTACCAATGCGATGAATGTAATCCGTAGGCGTCTTAGGTACGTCGTAGTTGTAAATATGCGTAACGTTCTTTACGTCAAGACCTCTGGCAGCTACATCGGTTGCCACAAGAACATCTGTTCTCTGGTTTTTCAGAGCATCAAGCGATTGAGATCGCTTGTGTTGACTCATTCCGCCATGTATTGCAGAAGCATTTATGCCCTGATGCCTGAGATTCTTTGCAACGGCGTCAGATTCTCGTCTTGTACCACAAAACACAATTGCTAAGCCTGAAGTATTGTTCTTAAGTAAATGCACAAGAATGGAGAATTTTTCATTCTGTTGGTATATGTCATAATATACCTGTTTTAATTTGCTTTTGTCCACGCAAGATTGAGTTTTTACAATTAATGGATTATTGAGATGTTTGTTTACAAGTCCATTAATGTCATTTGATATTGTCGCGCTGAACATGAGTGTCTGTCTTTTCTTCGGCACATGACGTACGATTTCCTCTACATCATCGATAAAACCCATCTCAAACATTTTATCAGTTTCGTCAATCACCAGAAAGTCTACATTCCTGAAATCTATTGTTCTTCTTCTCAGGTGATCTAGTATTCTACCTGGAGTTCCAACAACTATTTCGGAAGTGCGTAAGTTTTTTATCTGTTGTTCTATGCCCACGCCACCATACACGCTTGATATCCTTACACCAAGTGGTTTTCCATAATCAAAGAAGACGTCTGTTACTTGTGCACAGAGTTCTCTTGTAGGCGTAATAACTAGCGCCTGAATCCCTCTACCGAGAACTATTTTGTTCAGTATTGGAAGACAAAACGCAAGCGTTTTTCCTGAACCGGTTTCTGCTTGACCAACGACATCTTTTCCATTGATGATCTCAGGTAAACATTTCTCCTGAATGAGCGTCAGTTCTTCGAATCCTTGTTCACGTGTTTTATCTATTAGTTTTCTGTTTATTTTGATTTCCTCAAATTTCATTTTTTTCACCTATTATATCATTTATTCTCATAAAATTTTTAAAATATTTTTCATGTTAATCGTTTGCTCTACTCAAAATGAATGTCCGCAATTCTTACAATTTCGTTGTGTGTTTGCATCTATTTTATGCATAAATTTCGGACAAACTTCATGTTCCCACATTGGACGGGAAATTAATTTGCATCTTGTCAATCTTTTTTCAACTGAGGGTTGATTTCCGCGCTGTCGATTTGAGTTATTTCTGTTCATATTATTTACATCCCGTAATTCTTTATCAGATGTTTAAGAAGAAACAAAAACACAAAATTTCAAAGATTCAAAGAGCTGAAAAATGAAACTCTAAGTCTCTATTTCTTTAGTAAACACCAAGCACATCTTACTTAAATAGTTTTGCATTGTTGCGCAAAATAATCTTTTTTATAGATAACTAAAAATAAAGAATATATGATGAAGTAAGAATTACAATTTATAATCAAGTATTATTTTAACACTTCATCTCATCTTGATTAAATAATATTAATTAAACCGTCCATCACTGCTGTTGTTCTAAATATTACACGTTTACCAAATACAAATCCTGTACACATCAAACTTGTGTTATCAACTTGTAGAAGGGCAATAATTGGGGCAAAACTAAGCTTAACTCTGTATGTTTTTATGAATGAACTGTTTGTGGCGATTGTACCATTTTCAATGATGACTCTCAGTAATCTGCCTTTTGTTAATAAACTTCCAAGGCCACCATATACAACAAGAAATGAATAATTTAAAGATTCATTGCGATAGTTTGCAATACTCAAAGTAATTTTACCCGCATTAGCATAAATCGCATAAAAAACACCATCATCATGATTTACATTCTGCGTTGCGCTAACGCCAACAGTTGGGACTAATAATAATATTGTTAGTACAAATGCAGGAAATATTATTTTTCTTAGGTTTAACTTCATTTTATTTCCTCCAAATTTTAAGTCCATATAAGTTATTTATAAATACAAAACTATATATAAACATTTCTTAAAATAGAAACAAATAGATGATTTTATACCAATTTCACTTCTGCATTGCTATATCACTGAATCTAACCAGAGTGAGAAAAAAGAGAAGGAATTGGTTGCTTACTTAGTCCAATCGAAGATTTTCGCGATTACAATTCCAGTCACTAACATATAGATTAGAGGACCAATTACTGAATTCACTGTAAATCCAACAGGATAATCCATACTAGCAAACACAAGAAATGCAGATGAAATACTTACTACAATCCACATCAGTAGCCCAAATTTCCATCCTTTAGCAACATAATTTCCTTCTAATGCTTTTTCAAAATAAGAGTACACACAAACCAATGCGAAACCAAGAACCCATGGATATACAAAGTACAATATTGCAATTGGGTCAGTTGCTGTTTCCCTCATCCCTAGCAGTTTCAACACATCATAATCCCATATCGACTGAGCTAGCCATGAGATGGCCATAGAAATTACTTCGATCAATATTCCTGCTAATACGCCTCCAATCAATATTTGCTTTAATTTCATAGTTTATCTCCTCTAAATAAGATATAATATTCTCTTTTATAAACCTTATTTTAACAATAATACAATATCCACAAATCTTCTAATAATAGTTATATAATGCCTAATCGTTTTGTCTGCAGACTCGAAAGGGGTAAACCTCAGTTTTCGCCAAAATAAAGAGTGATAAAAAATGGCTAACAAAGATATAAGCGAAGGCATAGTTCAACTTATAAGAAAAGCAGAGACAGAGCTGCCAAAAGATGTAGTTAAAGCTCTGAAAAGTGCTTATGAAATTGAGAAGGGTATTGCAAAGACGCAGCTAGAGGTAATGCTTAAAAACATAGACGTAGCAAGGAAAACCGGACGCCCAATATGTCAGGATACGGGTGTTCAAACTTTTTTTGTAAAAGTCGGCCTAGATTTCCCTCATATTAATACTTTAAAGGATTTGATTATATATGGCGTGAAAAAAGCTACAGTTGTTGTTCCACTGCGCCCCAACAATGTGGATCCATTTACAGGTAAAAACCATGAGAAGAATGATTCGTGGGATGATGTTTTATCGATAACATGGGATTTCGTCAAAGGTAGTGATGCGGCAATAACGGCTTTTCCTAAGGGCGGCGGCAGTGAAAACATGAGTAAACTCAAGATGTTTGAGCCGAGCGCGGGAATAGAGGGCGTTAAAGATTTTGTAGTTAGTGAGATGGTAAAAGCTGGTGGAAACCCTTGTCCGCCCACAGTTGTTGGTGTGGGTATTGGAGGAGGAGCGGATCTTGCAATGAAACTTGGAAAAATAGCTCTTCTCAGGCCAATCGGCGTACGTCATAAGGATAAGACTATTGCAAAAATGGAAGAAGAACTCATCAGGAGAATCAATAAAAGTGGCATAGGTCCAATGGGGCTTGGCGGAAAAACCACGGTTTTAGACGTTCACATCGAAAAGGCACACAGACATCCTGCAAGTCTTCCAGTCGGACTTGTCGTTCAATGCTGGGCAGCAAGAAAAGCGGATATGATCATACATGCCGATGGAACATTTGAGGTGAAATAGACATGGAATATCATTTCGACATCCCTGTTACTAGTGACAAGATTAAAAAGTTGCGTGTAGGTGATATAATATACATTTCCGGTAAAATTTTTACAGCCAGAGATGAAGCCCATGTTAAGATGCTTAAAGCGGGTAAATTACCATTTAATCCATCTGAAATGGCTCTTTACCACTGCGGTCCTCTCATGCAAAAAAATGGTAAGAAATGGAAAGTTGTGTCTGCAGGTCCTACGACGAGTGGTAGGATGGAGATCTTTGAAGATAAATTCATAAACAAATATGGTATAAATATTATAATTGGTAAAGGTGGCATGGGTAAGAAAACAAAAAAGGCATTGCAGAATACAGGTGTATATACCTCATATACTGGTGGAGCAGGCGCTTTAGCAGCCTATCATATAGAAGATGTTCCTGCTGTTTACTGGTTAAATGAGTTGGGCATGCCAGAGGCCGTTTGGATATTTAAGGTAAAAGAGTTTGGCCCTCTTGTTGTAGCGATGGACTCACATGGAGGATCAATCTACAGAGAGCAAAGTCAATAAAGAATTAAAGCCATATTGTACAGGTAAAGGTGAAATCGTTGAGTATTAATCTATACATAAATCCTGAAGAAGTATCTGCCGTAATCAAAGATTTCATTAAAACATACGTTAAAAACTCCGGATGTAAAGGTGTTGTGATAGGCTTATCTGGTGGTGTGGATTCAGCTGTAGTTTCTCTATTGTGCAAGCAAGTTTTAGGTAAAAAAAATACCAGGTGTGTTTTTTTACCAGAAGATACGACGCCGGAAGTGGATTATAAACATTTGAAGCTTTTAGTTAAAAAATTGGATCTGTTTTGTGAAGAAAAGGAAATAACGTCCGTTGTGAAGGAGATTAGTAAACATTGCGTTGTGAAGCCAGACAAGTATGCACTTGCAAATGTCAAGGCAAGAGCTAGAATGATTCTTCTTTTTGAATATGCTAATATGACTAAAAGTCTGGTTTGTGGGACGTCTAATAAATCAGAGATACTCGTTGGTTATTTCACAAAATATGGGGATGGCGGTGCGGATATCCAGCCGATAGGAGATATTTATAAAACCCAGGTTTGGGGGCTGGCAAAGTATCTGAAAATACCTCCAGAGATAATCTCAAAACCACCAACTGCTGGACTTTGGAAAGGACAAACTGATGAGCAAGAGTTACGGATGAGCTACAAGTATCTAGATATGATATTATCTGGGTTGGAACAAAAGATTGATTTTGACGATATAGCAAAGATTGCTGGTGTGAAAAAATCTGATGTGGAACGCATACATATGATGCGAGTAAAAAGTCAGCATAAACGTAGAGCAGCCCTGATTCCAAAAATAGGGATAAGAACGCCTGGTTACGATTGGCGTTCACCTGTGCAAGAAGGATAGATTTAGGCTATAAAATTCAACAGAGACCTTTTTACAACTATATGATTTGATTGAATTGAGATCATTTTTTCTTCTCAGTGTAATCCGCCAGTCGTAAGAACCGGCTCTTGATCGCCCATTCGTAGATTTTCTCATTATGATCTCCGATAAAAACCTCATCACCCACATCATGCTTCGTCCGCGTCGTCCAAATCGTAAAAGCCTTATGCACCACATATTTTTTAAGACCAGTTCCAGACAGATACGCAAGATGCGCATTCGAAAGATCAACCAACTCTTTTTGACGCTGCAATCGAAAACTCGTATAATTCCCGGCATACATCTTTATTGAGGCGTTATCCATGAAAAAAATCGTGTCAGCGACCATATCGAGAAATCTACGATCATGCGAAACAGCAATTACAGTGCCTGTGTAAGAATTTAAAGCACTCTCAATTGCGGCCTTTGAATTCATATCCATGTGATTTGTGGGTTCGTCAAGAAGAAGAAAATTATACGGCTGTAAAATCAAACGAAGAATAGCTAGCCTTGCACGTTCCCCACCAGAGAGTTGTTGCACCTGATTAAAAACCATATTTCCTTTAAAATTGAACTGTCCCAGTAACGCCTTCGCATCGTTTTCCGAAAACTCACTGTGGTCTCTGCGGAGCTCATCGATGAGGTTGTTTTCCGGAATGAGTGAGAGATGCCCCTGATCAAAATAACCCCATTTCACTCCAGAGCTGACGTAAAGCTTTCCATTATCGGGGTGCTCTTCACCTGTGAGCATCTTTAGAAATGTTGTTTTACCACAGCCATTGGGTCCAATGAGGCCGATCTTTTGCCCAGCAAGAATCTCAAAATTGCCATGATCAAGAATAATCTTATTGTCGAATCGCTTTCCAATGCCATGCCCCTCTGCAACGTTTTTACCGGATTTGAAAAGAGTTTTAAAATGGAATTTAAGCAAATAGGATTTCAAAACAGGATTTTCAAAATGCTGCACTTTTGCCAGTCGTTTCATTTTGCTTGCTATCTGTAGGTCATATTTATTCCGTCTTGACAATGTTTCAATTACCTTTTTTTGTCGCTGAATCTCGGCCTTGGATTTTTCGTACGCCTGAATTTTGATATGTTCCCGGAGGCGTTTTTGTTCTTCATACTCTTCGTACGTCGCATCATATGTTTCAAGATGATTGCCCTGAATCTCAAATACTCTGTCAACAAGATCATCCAATAGATACCTGTCGTGAGAAACAATCATGACTGCTTTTGGAAAATCAACAATCTGTCGCTCTAACCATTCGATTGTTTCAATATCAAGATGATTTGTGGGTTCATCGAGAAGCAAGAGATCACACTCTTTGGGTTGCGCAAGGACACTTGCAAGAGCGATTTTCTGCCACTCACCGCCAGAAAGAGCACCAGGTTTTGTAGTGGGTGGAACTTCTGGTAATCCGATCTCTTTCAGAATTTTTAGTGCAGCTTCCCAGCGCAAATTACTTGCAGTCCGACTCGCAGAAATCTTAAGTTTCCGAATATTTTCGAGAATATCTTCATAACGTGGTGAATTGTAAATACTGGGATCCTCTAACTGCGTTTCATATTCTCTGATTTTTTGTCGAATGGTATCTGACTGCGTGATACGTATAAAAAAATCATAGACCGTCTCGTCAAGCGAGCTTATAGTCACTTGATCCAAATATCTAATCTGCAGGTTATCTTTTCGCCAGATTTCCCCCATGCTTGCCCGTTCCCATCCTAAAAGAATCTTAAATAAGGTCGTTTTCCCGCAACCGTTTGGACCTAGAAGCCCAATGCAGTTTTCATCACAGACATCAAAGGATACATTTTCGAATAATAGTTTGCCCTCAATCGTTTTGGATAAATCACGGGCTTTAATCAGAACGTCCATCGAGGGGATAATAAAGTTCTGTTGTATATCATTTTAGGTTCCATACTGCAAAATGCGTTCTCATCATAGTATATATTTGCAGGGCCATACTTATATATCTTTTTATGGCTATTTTTGTAAGTCCCAATTAAGATGCTCAAACCTTACGTCTGCGCCTTGCAAGAAAAATTGGCGTACGGCGAGAAACGATTCTCTTCATAGAGAAAGGAAACTATAATCCCTCCCTTAAATTAGCTCATGATATTGCAAAAGCCTTACAAACGACAATTGATGATTTGTTTATTTTTGATGACTAAAATTGAACTTCTCACCAGTAATCTTTTCATAGGCCTCAATGTACTTCTTCTGAGTTTCCATTATAACGTTTTTAGGTAGATGTGGTGGCGTAGAATTCTTGTCCCAACCGGTACTGATCAAATAATCTCGCACATACTGTTTGTCAAAACTCGGTTGACCTTTTCCAGGCTTATACTTATCAGCAGGCCAAAAACGTGAAGAATCTGGAGTCAACAACTCGTCAACAATGGCAATTCGGTCATCAATCCTGCCAAACTCAAACTTGGTATCAGCTATTATAATCTCGTTCTCACGAGCATAGTTAGAAGCCATCTCGTAGATGCTAATGGACAGCCTCTTTATCTCCTCAGCAGCGTCCTCGCCAATAAGGTTTTTCATCTCCTCAAAAGAGATGTTGATATCATGACCACTTTTAGCCTTAGTAGAGGGAGTAAAAAGTGGGCTATCAAACCTATCAGACTCCTTGAGACCACTTGGTAACTTAATACCGCATACAGTACCATCCTTCTTATAGGACTCCCAAGCAGAACCAGAGATATAACCGCGCACTATACACTCCACAGGAAAAACATCAGCCTTCTTAACCAGCATACTCCTGCCATACAACACATCATCGTATTTTCTAAGTTCACAGGGAAAATCAGATATATCGGCAGAGATAAGATGACTGGGAACAGTATCCTCAAAAAATTCAAACCAGAAACGAGAAATCTGCGTAAGACAAATACCCTTGAATGGGATAGGATCAGGCAGTACACGATCAAAAGCAGAGATACGATCAGTCACAACAAGCAGAAGATTATCGCCACACTCGTATACATCTCTAACTTTACCTTTTTTAAAAGCCTTTAGCGGTAACTTAGTATCTGTGATAACTTTCATTTTTATCCTTCCCTATAGTATCTTTGCCCCTTCTTTGACCGGCTTATCAGATACAACTTTTCCTTTTTCGCTCTGTAAACTTTTTCCGTTATAAATTGCTTCCTGTCCTTCGCCAATTACCATTTCAACTTTTTTGAAGTCATCAAACTCCAAAACACTTGATGGTTCATGAGCAACACCCTCAACAAATATCTTTGTTCCAGGGTTGGCATTTCCTGGATTTAGAAGTGAAACAAATTTATCCTTGTCCTCAGCAGCCAGAAGCATTCCCTTGGATTCCACACCGCGTATCTTTGCAGGTTTTAGATTTACTACGACAATGATAGATTTACCCTTTATCTCATCTTTTGTGTAGAATTGTTTCATACCTGCAACTATCACTCTTTTTCCGAAAGCGCCTAGATCAACATGCAACAAATACAATGTGTCAGCTTGTGGATGATCCTTCACGTCAATGACTTTTCCAACACGTAAATCTAGCTTGGAAAATGGATCGGTTTCAAGCATGAAATCTTCCAATATAAGTTTCTTAAATAACGGTTTTGGTTTTTCCAGGGAGGTTCCAACCTTGATCTCTTTTAATGCCTGATCCCAACTACCAACATGTATCGACTCTTTGTGACCAAGGATCTTCCATGCATCATCAGACGAATATGGTAAGTACGGCGCCATGAAAACGGTCAGCGCCTGAACTATCTTAAGACAAACATATAACACTGTGCCACATCGTTCCTTATCTGTTTTTATAAGTTCCCAAGGTTTGTTTTGATCAAAATAAACATTACCAAACTGCGCCAGATTCATGGCTGCTCTAAGACCTTTTTTGAAACTACAATTTCCAATCGATTCATCAACTTCTTTGTACGCTTCTTCTATCTTTTTAATTGCCTGCCTGTCAGAATCATTTAACTTTCCTTTTTCAGGAATCTTTCCAAAGTTATTGTGAGAAAAAGTTACAACTCTATGTACAAAGTTTCCGTAGGTCCCAACAAGTTCATCGTTGTTCTTTGCTACAAAATCATCCCACAGCCAGTTGGTATCTTTATTTTCGGGCATGTTGATGGATAGGTAATAGCGCACGGCGTCCACATCAAACTTTTTCAAAATGTCCGGAACCCAAATTGCCCAACCTCGGCTCTTGGAAAACTGCTCTCCTTTCAAACGCAGGTATTCATTGGCAGGAATGTCGTAAGGTAAATTCAAAGACTCGTCATAGCCCATCAGAATTGAAGGCCATATCAACGTGTGAAACGGTATGTTGTCTTTTGCCAAAAAATAGTAGTGCTTCACTTTTTTGTCGTTCCACCATTCCTTCCATTTATTTGGTTCTCCCTTCTTTTGTGACCATTCCTTGCTTGCCGATAGATACCCAATAACAGCATCAAACCAAACGTAGATTCTTTTATCCTCAAAACCATCGACTGGAACTTTTATACCCCATGTCATATCCCTTGTTATCGCTCTGTCGTTCAGCCCGTTCTCCAACCAGTTCCGGGTAAATTTTAAAACGCTAGCTTTCCAATATTTCTTGTCCTTCAGCCAATTTAGTAATTTGGACTCAAACTTACTAAGTGCAAAAAATAGATGTTCACTAGATCTCAGTTCAGGCGTACTGCCACATATTTTACATTTTACGTTCAATAGCTCCTGCGGATCTAGTAATTTTCCGCATTCATCACATTGATCTCCTCTGGCTTTTTCATCGCCACAATATGGACATTTACCCTCGATATATCTATCTGGTAAAAAACGGGCGCATTTTGGACAATGAAAAGCATCAACGATTTTTTTGTGGATGTATTTCTTCTTGTATAACGTCAGAAAAATATCTCTAACAACTTCTTCATGATTCTTTGTGGTTGTACGTGTAAAAAGATCAAAAGAGATGCCAAGTTGTTTCATGTTTTCTGTGTGTTCTTTGTTGTATCTGTCTACTATTGCCTGCGGTGTTGTTTTTTCTTTTTCTGCGGTAATTGTAATGGGTGTGCCATGCTCGTCACTGCCAGAAACCATTAAAACATCCTTACCTTTCATTCTACTGTATCGTGCAAAAATATCTGCCGGTAAGTAACACCCGGCAATATGTCCAAGATGGAGCGATCCGTTTGCATAGGGCCAGGCTACACCGATGTAAATCTTCTCTTTCATAACCTCATGTTGTGAATGCAACACAACATTTAAATATGGCGTAAGGCTAATATATTTACGTATTAAAAGAAAACAAAAAGTTGAAAAATAGCACAAATTTGATGTGTTGATCAATTTAGGATTAATTCATTTAACCGCTTAACTCAATATCAAAAAATAAATCAAAAGCAATGTAGAGGCTTAACACCTATTATTTGCTAGAAAGCGGATAAAGGTGCTATTTTTCAGAAAATAACTAATGAGGTGAAAATCATGGTAATTGATCCAGCAACAACGAAATATATGATTAAAGCACGTATTAAAGCAGATGGTATCATAGAAAAATCCGACGTCGTAGGTGCGATATTTGGTCAAACTGAAGGTCTTCTAGGCGAAGAATTAGATTTAAGAGAATTGCAAAGGTCTGCCAGAGTAGGACGAATAGAGGTAGAACTAGAATCAAAAAATGGCAAGAGTGAAGGAGTCATAACACTTCCAACCTCCCTTGATAAAGTCGAGACTGTTATTTTGGCAGCAGCCTTTGAAAGTATAGACCGTGTTGGACCTTGTAAGGCAACAATCGTCGCAGAGCGAGTCGAGGATGTAAGAGTCGTCCGAAGAAAGCAGGTCATAGAAAGAGCAAAGGAACTTCTCAACAAAGTAATTGAGGAGGGCAAAGTAGACGGAGAAAGCATAGCAGATAATGTTAGACAGGCAGTACAAGTGGAAGAAATCGTTCATTTCGGTCCAGATCACTGCCCGGCAGGTCCAAACATCGATAAAAGTGACTCCATAGTTATCGTTGAAGGAAGAAGAGATGTGCTTAACCTTCTAAAGTACGGAATTAAAAATGTTATTGCAGTCGGTGGAACAAACATACCAAGAACCGTCCTAGACTTAACAAAAGAGAGAATTACAACTGCTTTTGTTGATGGAGATAGAGGCGGCGAGCTCATTCTGAAAGAACTCTTACAGACTGCAGATATTGATTTCGTAGCACGTGCCCCTCAGACTAGAGAAGTGGAAGAGATTCCTCAAAAACTCATCATGAAGGCTTTGAAAAACAAGATTCCAGCTGAGCAATACGCAGAGATGTATGACATAAAACTTGAAAAAAACAGAGATGGCAGAGATAAAAAAGAAATAATGATGAGAGAATTTGCCGCTAAAGAAAAAGCTGAACAAAAATCTAGGCCAGAAGAACCCGAGGAGGACGAAGAAAAACCAAATGTCATGACAGAGAAACAAAAAAACTACGGATCGGTACTCAACGAAATTTCAGGTTCTTTGAAAGCGGTACTGTTTGATCAAAACGACAAAGAAATAAAAAAGATACCCGTAAGAGAATTGACTGATGCATTGAAGAAAAGCGAAAACATATCTGCAGTTGTCTTTGACGGCATCATAACACAGCGACTCTTGGATATTGCAAACAGCAAAAACATAAAAGAAATCATCGGCATAAAAATGGGAAACGTTGTGAAAATCCCAACATCAGTTAGAGTCCTAACTAAAAAAGACATACAGTAATCTACAAATCTTTTCTATTTTTTTTTTTAATTTTAATTTCGATGTACGTTTGAGTTGTCCTATTTAAAAGACGCACAGAAAAGGATAAAAAGCCATAATATTATTTCAAAACAAATTCTTTTAGGTCGAGGCGAAAATTATAATGCAGAAAGATGAACTCATCCAATTACACACGTTTTTATTACAACTGAAAACGCATTTAGAAGACATGGTTGAAAATAATGGCGGACGCGAATTTCTTAATTATGAAAAGCTCAACGTTACGCCGTACCAAGTCTACAAATCCAAGAGAGAACATAAACTGGCGGTCTTTACGTTGAGTAGGGGAATCGCAGATCTAATGTCAAACAATAAATGTCCCGGGCTGGAAAAGATTTCTAACAGACTTAACCAGATGTCAGGCCGATTCATGACCAATAAAGAAAAAGAACTTATCAAAAACTAAATCGCGCGTCTCATGATATAGGCGTCTTCTCCATTTTGATAAAATTTTGGTATAGTCTCAACAATTTCAAATCCATGTTTTTGATAAAATTTTATGGCTTGTTTGTTATCCTTTTTTACTTCCAACTCCGCTTGTTTAATATTTTGCAAGGCTGCCTCTTCCAAAAAATTATTTAATAGAGCGGATCCTATGCCTTGTTTTCTATGCTCTTTTTTTACAGCTAGCATCGGTATTTTTAAAGTTCCAGGAACTACTTCCAATCCCACAACAAATCCTATTATTTTGTGGAGTCTATCGGCCACTAAAAAACCCTGAGGAAATGTTTCGTAAAAATAATTGAATAGACTTGGATTGTAGTGCTCAGTTAATGTTTCCGATGCTAATTTTATAACGGAAAACATGTCGGTTGGTTGAAACTTTCTAATAGTAAACACAAATGTGTAACAGAACAATATTGTATAAATTATTAGCGGTATATTTAATAAGTCTAGGTTAATTCATAGCCGCTACGAGGCTTGTTTATGGGGATTGATGACATTATTGTAACAAGAATCATATTCGATCGTTTTTCCAAAGAATTTAGAGACTACTTTGAAGTTGATGTTGCCATTGCTGGTGCTGGACCTGCGGGTTTGACCGCTGCGAAATATTTAGCAAAAGCTGGAAAAAAAGTTGTAATTTTTGAGAGGAAGCTTTCCATCGGTGGTGGCATGTGGGGCGGGGGAATGACGTTTCCAGTAATTGTTGCGCAGAAAGCGTCCAAGCATATTTTGGAAGAGGCAGGCATAAAAATAAAAGATGAGAAGAACGGATATTACAGCGCTGACTCCATCGAAGCAATTACAAAGCTTTGCTCGTCTGCAATTGATTCTGGTGTCAGGATTTTCAACACAATTTCTGTGGAAGATGTACTCGTTGATAAGAAGAAGATCAATGGTTTTGTGATTAATTGGAGTGCTGTAACAATAGCAGGCCTACACGTTGATCCTTTGTCCATTAGAGCAAAATACTGCATCGATGCAACAGGGCACGCTGCAGAGGTTTGCAGAATTGTAATAAGAAAGGTCGGCAAGCTTAATACGCCAAGCGGAAAAATGGAAGAAGAGAAATCCATGTGCGCAGAGATTGGTGAGAAAACTGTTGTTGAGAACACAAAAGAAGTTTATCCTGGTCTCATTGTTGCAGGCATGGGTGCCAATGCAGTTTATGGTGCACCAAGAATGGGACCGATATTTGGTGGTATGCTTCTTTCTGGAAAAAAAGCTGCCGAACTTATACTGAAAAAACTCTAATTTTCTATCACCTGGAGAAATTTAGTTAACTATTAATAGGATTATTTGATTCAACCTGGTGGAGGAGTTTCTTTATGGAATATAAATTGTATAAATATAGATGGACGGTAGTAGCAGCGTTTTGGATAGTAATATTTGCATACGGAGCAAACTGGTTTGCACTATCTCCGATGTTGAAAACATTTGAAGCAGATTTTAACATCCCGAGTTGGGAATCACATCTCTTGATATCTTTGATAGGAATGTTTGTCATATTCTTTGCTTGGCCAGCTGGTACCTTAATAGATAAAAGAGGACCAAAAATATCAACGTCTATCGGAGCTTTGTTTATGGCTATAGGTTTTGGTATACGACCTTGGCTTCTAGACAGTTTTTACGCATTGCTACTGAGCAGCGTCATTGCTGGTATAGGCCTTGCTTGGATCCTTGTTGCGATGGCACCTCAGATGTTCCGGTGGTTCCCGCACAAACAGGCATCCCTTCCAGTCGGAATCGTTGCATCAGGATTATTTATTGGATTTGGAACAGGTTCACTTGTTATGCCAATTCTTGTTGATGCATACGACAAATCGACGGGTTTTCTAATTTTTGGAATCATAGCAATTATTGCCTTTTTTGTATGGATTATAGTTGCAAAAGATCACCCTGAGACACCACCAGAAGAGCGAATAACAGTGCAAAAGATGAAATTTGCAGAAGGCATGAAAAAAGTGTTTAGTTCAAAGAATGCCTACGTTTACCCATTCATCGGATTTTTCATCGTCGGTATAACACTAGTCATTTCTGCATTTCTTCATCAACTTTACCCAGGGGAAAAAGGAGGATACATTGCTGGTCTCTTACTTTACGGATGTGCAATTGGTGCATTTGCAGCCCCATTCATCGCAAAAAAAATCGGACTGAAGAAGGTGACTCTCTCCGTTATTATTGGTGCAGTAATATTCTGGCTTATTGTGTTTTCCTTGAATAACTACTACAATGCAAGCTGGTTGCTTGTTGTCCCAATTGCGTTTCTCTTTGGAGTTTGTTTCCAAGCATCGTGGCCACTAGCACTATACAGCCAAGAAACAGAAGAAGGTGTGACAGATGCAAATGTTGGAATTGCAGCAAGTCTATACATTTCTATTAGTAACATAGGAGCAGCAGTTCTTCCAGTTTTATTTCCGCTTATATTCAAAACCGACCCTCCATCCAACTTCATTGCAATAACTGTAGGACTAATAATCTGCATACTGTTATGGGCTGTTGTAAAAAGAAAGTAAAATAATATTTATCTTTCAATAACTCTCTTTGCTTTACCGGTACTTCTAGGTATAGCTTTAGGCTGTAAAGCTTTCACAGGTACATTCAAATTCAAAATACGATAGATTGCAGCTTCAGCCTGTTTTTCCAGATCCTCAAGATTTCCTTCTTTGTATCGTTCCTCAGAAGGTTCTACTTCCACAGATAATGAAGTGATATCCCCTTGTTTTGTTTTTACAATTTGATAGTTATCACTAATTCCTGAGACTTGCATAAGTGCAGCTTCAATCTGCGATGGAAAAACAATGACGCCTTTGACCTTCATCATGTCATCGCTTCTGCCCTTAATCCTTGATTGTATGGGCAACGTGCGTCCGCATTCACAAACCTCTTCACTTATCGAGGCAAGATCTCTTGTTCTAAACCTAATGGCGGGAAAAGCTTCTTTCGTAAGCGTTGTAAAAACAAGTTCCCCTTCTTCACCCGATCCTTTGGTTTCGCCAGAAATAGGATCGATTACTTCTGGTAGAAAATGATCAGCGTTTATGTGTAGTTTTTTATATTTGCATTCGGAAACAACGCCAGGACCAATGAGTTCTGTTAAACCGTAATGCTCGTGTGCTTCTATTCCCCACCGTTTTTCTATATTTCTTCTTATCTCCTCGCTCCAGGATTCAGCTCCAAAGTGTCCCAAGCGTAGTTTAAAATCTTTTGATGGATCCAGTCCATTTTCTTCGGCAATCTCTGCGATATGTAATGAATACGATGGAGTGCATGCTAGGGCAGTACTACCGAAATCCCTCATGAGATCAATTTGACGCTCAGTGTTGCCTGAACCAATTGTAATAACCATAGCACCTATCCTTTGTGCACCTTTTTCAAATCCATGGGCACCGGTAAACAATCCATATCCATATGCATTCTGCATGATGTCGTTTTTACGCAGTCCATTGGCCCACAGCGAGCGGGCCATCACTTCTGCCCATAGCTCCACGTCGTTTCTTGTATATGGCCCAACAACTGGTTTTCCTGTGGTACCAGATGAGGCATGAACTTCTATGATTTCATCCAACTGGGTGCAAACAAGGCCAAAGGGATAGTACGTCCATAAATCTTGTTTTGTTAAAAAAGGAATTTTTTCAATGTCTTTTAGTGTTTTAATGTCGCTTGGTTTAATTTTAGCATCAGATAATTTCTTTTTGTAATACTTGTTTTTTTCATAGACCCTACGGACAAGTTCTTTCAAACGTTTTAGTTGTAACTCTTTAAGTTTGTTTAATGGCATAGATTCTATTTTTGCGTCCCAGAATTTTTCAGTCATAATGACCTCTCTTGGTTGTCCCCTGAATGAAGTAATCAAATATAATGATTATGGGATGTTTCAAGGCAACTATTTTTAACGCTATCGGATATTCATAAAAACATTATTTAGAGAATTACCATGAAAGTTATCGTTCTTGGCGCTGGAATGATGGGACGTGCGATTGCATACGATCTATGCAAACATTCAAATTTTGACAGTATCGCTATTGCAGATAAAGATAAAAAAACAATAAGTTCTGCCGAAAAATTTCTAAAAGACATCGATTTTCTCAAGTTGGATGTAGAAAAAACAAACGATGTAAAGAAACAGTTCAAAGAATACGATGTGGCAATCTCGGCAGTTCCATACAAATTCAATTATACTCTAGCAAAAACCGCATTAGATACAAAAACACATTTTCTTGATCTTGGGGGCAATAACGACGTTGTAGAAAAAGAGCGTAGCCTAAATAAAGAGGCTAAAACAAACAATGTCACCATTATTCCTGACTGTGGACTCGCACCCGGCTTAGTATCTGTTATCACGCGCGATATAGTTGATCAAATGGACTATGTCGAATATGTAAAACTTAGAGTGGGCGGGTTACCTCAGAATCCCGTACCTCCGCTAAATTATCAGATTGTGTTCTCACCATATGGGCTCATAAACGAATATGTTGAAGATGCAATGATTCTTGACCGTGGTAAAATCATAAACAAGAAATCCATGACTGAACTTGAAACAATAGACTTTCCTAAACCCTTTGGAAAGATGGAAGCCTTTCTTACCTCGGGCGGCTGCTCTACGCTTCCATACACATACAAAAATACTATAAAATATCTTGATTACAAAACGATTAGATATCCCGGTCACTGCGAAAAATTCAAAACTATGCTGAATCTCGGATTTGCAGAAGAAAAGAAAGTGAGCGTAGGAGATCAAAAGGTTGCTCCACGAGATCTTTTTGTAACACTTCTTACAAGATATCTGCCTACGAGCGGAAAGGACGTTGTGCTGCTTAGGGCTCTAGGCAAAGGAAAGAAAGATGGGAAAAAAATTCATTTAGACTACACGATGATTGACTACTATGATAACAAAAATAACATCACGGCAATGATGCGTACAACCGGCTATCCAACTTCTATTATTGCTCAGATGATCGAACGCAAAATAATCAAAGAACGTGGTGTTTTTTGCTGTGAAGAAATCGTACCATGTAAACCATTTTTTGATGAATTAAAGAAACGCAACATCCAAATTAAAAAGAAGATAGAAACATGACACAAAAAAAAGGCTTTTTAGAAAACAAGGAAAATGCTCTCCAATCATTGAAAAAAGCATTAGACGAAAATAAAGCAGATGAGAAAATACTACCCATACTCAAAATAATAAATGATTCAAAAGAATATTTCACTTCCAGCAGTTGCGCTGGAAGAATTGTTCTGTTGGAAATACCAGTTATCGGAGATAAACGGCAGGCTAAATTCTTGGGAATATGGCACAGAACAATAAAACAGCCCGAGCTTTTATCAGCAGCAAAAAAATCCAGTAAAGGAATGATATGGTTGCTTGCCCAGTCTCCCATAATTCATATAGCGGCAAAAACAAATATCGCTGCAGACAGGTTGGTAAAAATTGCAAATGCTAGCGGATTTAAAAATTCTAACTTAAAATCTGTTGGTAAGAAACCTGTTGTCGAGGTTTGTAGTACGGAGCGCCTTGATGCACCTATCGGGAGAAACAGTATTTTATTTTGCAATGACGAGCATCTAAAACTTTTGATAAAAATTTCAAACGAAATCATAGAGAAATCAACTATCAAACTAAATAGATTTGAGCAGAATCTAAAGAAATCTTTAAGTACTGATAAAACAACCAAACATATGAGATAAAATGACAGACCGAAAGTTATTCAGCATTGTATTTATCCTTTCTTTTTTATTCTTAGTGCTGTCCGTATTATGGTTTGTCCTACGTATTGCCACAGGTAGTACAGGTTTAATTTTTACAGAAATTTCGGATAAAATTATCCTGATTATCGGATTCATAAGCTTTTTTATTGCCTTTTTGTCTATCCGTAAGCTTTTGGAAGATATAAGATATGAAATAAACGAAATAAAAGAAATAAAAAATGCCGTTAAAGATTGCTACCGGTATGAGCAGTTGATGAATCCACCAGATATGGATAATTAGTTACAATAGGAATGTACGGCCCAAGCGTCTTTTGGAATTTTCTCGTATATTTTGTATTTGCCTTCCCTATGCTTTTCGTAAGCCGCTTCTTTAATTATCTCATTGTTATAAGACCAATAGTATTTTCGCATGTACTTGGCGTTCTCTTTATACTCTTCCCTTCTAAGAATAAGCAATCTTTCCCTTTGCAATTCATAAAACAATGCGCGGGCATATTTATCGATACTCATATCTTCGACTTCTTTTTTACCTTTAAAAATACCTTCTACAGTTTTGGTTAGGACGATCGCATCTTCTTTTTCCATGTTGAATTTGTTTTTTAACGCCTTCATTAGTAGTATTTTCATGTTTTCCCCACAGTACTCCTTTTGTCGCTTCGCTTATAAAGGGTTTGTTGTACAACTGTTGTCAAGTCCTCTTTACCGAATTATTTAAATCCCTTTTGTTTATACACTGGTTTAAAAATATTGGGAGTTAATAATTATGACAAAACGTGTGTACAATTTTTATGCAGGACCAGCAACGTTACCTCTTCCAGTGCTTAAAAAGGTACAGGAAGAACTGCTGGATTTTCGTGGAACTGGAATGTCGATACTGGAGATATCACATAGGTCCAAAGAATATGATGAGGTCCACAAGAAAGCTTCAGAACTTCTGAAAGAACTCATGGGTATTCCAAGCAACTACAAAGTTCTCTGGTTGCAAGGCGGTGCTTCAAGTCAGTTCTTCATGGTACCACTGAATCTACAGATACCCGGAAAACCAATGGAGTATGTGTATACTGGTGCATGGGCGAAGAAAGCAATAAAAGAAGCGAAACTTTATGGTGACGTGAAGATCGTTGCCTCTTCAGAAGATCAAAAATTTTCATACATACCAAAAAATGTACAGTTTAGTAACAACACAGCTTTTGCCCACATCACTGGGAACGAAACAATAGGAGGAATCGAATGGCATGAATGGCCAAAGGTACCAAGCGAGGCCCCTTTAGTATGTGACATGTCTTCCAATTTTATGGACAAGGTTGTCGATGTCAAGAAATTCGGTGTGATCTATGCAGGAGCTCAGAAAAACTTAGGCCCAGCAGGAGTCACCGTCGTTATTGTAAGAGACGATCTCTTGAACAGAGTTCCAGAGAATGCTCCAACTATGCTCAAGTGGAAGACCCATGTGGAAAAAGATTCCTTATACAACACATGTCCCTGCTTTGCCATTTATATTTGTGAACTAGTTCTCGAACTCTTGAAATCACTAGGCGGAATTCCTGCGATGGAAAAACAGAACCGTAAAAAAGCAAAACTGATCTATGATATTATCGACAAATCAAACGGATTTTACAAAGGGGTAGCAAAGCCAGATTCTCGATCCTTGATGAATATAACCTTCAATTTGGCAACACCCGAACTTGAGGCAAAATGTGTCGAAGAGGCAAAGAAGAAAGGACTCATTGGTCTCAAGGGTCACCGAGACGTAGGTGGTATGAGAGCATCCCTTTACAATGCTATGTCTTTAGAAGGCACAGAAGCACTTTGCAAATTCTTGGAAGAATTCCAAGAGGCTAACCAGTAAAAAACAATCTTTTTTTCCTTTTTATTTTTACAATTTTTCGTATTGACATTTTTACGAGATAAGTTTATATACCAATATTGCTAAATATTGTCATGTCACATTGTATCAATACGTGGTGAAGAGAGATGAATAATAAAATTATGGTTGTAGATGATGAAACAGACATACTTGCTTCCATAAGGGCCCTTTTTGAAAAACAAAACTACGAAGTAACAACTGTAGAAAGCGGAGAAGAATGCATTCAAGAACTAGAAAAAGGCTTCAAAGGTGTAATACTTATGGATATAATGATGCCAAACATGGACGGATGGGACACAATAAAAAAGATTGTCAACAGGGGTTTAATTAAGAATGTGGCAATAAATATTATTACTGGTAAAGGAACAAAAGACCATCAAAAACTGGGTGAACTCGGCTCTTACGTATATGATTATTTAACAAAACCAATTGACATCAATCAGTTGATTGATAGCGTAAAAAAATGTGGTATATATCTTAATGCTAGAAACAATTAAGACAAACCAGAACGGTCTGATGTATTTACTTTGATGTAATTTTGTCAAATTTGACATTTTACCACGATAGCTTTAAATATAATAATTTGGGTTCCTGTGACTTCATCCCATCCCTAAAATAGTTTGGGCCCTGGATCGAGTGCTACAGATTCAAAAGATCTGTTTCATTCACCAATTCCCTTACTTTTTTGGTCCGGGCCCCTTTAGTTCATTAGAGTAAACTCTCCACTTAAACTAAAATTAATATACTTTTGTAGCCTACTTTAGATATATTAAAATATATATCAAACAGTCGAATAGGGCTTTGTCTCAAAATATAAATAATGTTTTTGTATTTACATTTACATGGATGGGATGTACAATGAAAGTTTATAATTGGAAGAAATACAATAAAATAAAAGAGCATGAATTTGAGATTCTTCTAAAGGAAGGTATACGGATTATTGAAGAATCTCAAGAACCATGGTCTGCTAAACAATATGGTCGAAGACCATATCCTTCAAAATCCATGGTTCTAATATGTCTGTTGAAGGTGTATTTTGGGATGCCCTATAGGGATATCGAAAGTCTAATCCGTGCAAATAAAACATTTCAGAAATTACTAGAACTCAAGAGGATCCCTGATCATAATACTATTCAGAGAGCTATGGCAAAAATACCCATTGGATATCTTAAGGATTTGAATCAGAAACTCACGTTCTCTTTTAAAAAAAGAGAACTGACATTGCCGTTGATGCAACTGGATTTAGCATAAAACAATATAATAATCCATCTTGGCAACATGCTACAAGAAAACTCCGTACAAAAGAATATGTTAAATTGCATGCTGCCATTGAAATGAAATGGAGAGCAATTGTCTCCTTTCATTTCACACAGACATATGTACACGAGGTTACACAACTTGAGTATCTACTTGAGCCTCTTGGGGATCTGGGTAATGTCTACGCTGATAGTGGATATCTAAGCGTAGACAATTGCAGAATCATTGTCAGTAAGGGTGGAACACCATATATCCGACCGAAGAAAAACACAACTGGAAAAGGAACCTATAAACAGAAAGTGATGTATGGAAATCCTTTTACCGATATGATAGAACGATATCATGAAAAACCCAATGAGTGGATGAAACAGTACCATCAACGTTCAGTTATTGAAGCCGTCTTTTCAGCGGTGAAACGACGACTTGGAGGTTTTGTAACCTCCATAAAACGTGGTGTTCAACAGGTAGAAATCGCATTAAAAATCATAATTTATAATCTGATGATGTTGGTTCGAAAACGTATTGAGGAGGAGTACTTTTGAGACAAAGCCGTCGAATAGGGCTTTGTCTCAAATTATAAATAATGTTTTTGTATTTCTATTTGCATGGATGGGATGCAAAATGGTGAGAATTTATAATTGGAAAAAACACAACAAAGTAAAAGAGAAAGAATTTGAAAT
>Ga0315279_10000907_pt1 | contig 52983 bp, 53 predicted proteins | sample YL17G06_20_MG_FD_203694 | JGI IMG/M metagenome (GOLD analysis project Ga0315279, IMG submission 203694) | Sediment microbial communities from Yellowstone Lake, YNP, Wyoming, USA - YL17G06_20 | ecosystem: Environmental > Aquatic > Freshwater > Lake > Sediment | place: USA: Wyoming | collected... | reverse complement strand
TCGGTCAAGAACAGTCAAGTTAATCAGACACTTTCGGGTGTGCTAGTGGACTTCAATCCGACGCTGGTGCAGATACAGGCAACTGACGCTAATGGAACCCTAGTGTACTATTACGTGCTTGTCCCGAGCGCGACTGCCACGATTATTGGTGACTTGAGCAAGGAGCAGATCAAAGTAGGAACCATCGTTGAGCTAGGGCAGAACAACAGAGTAAAACTGGTGCACATTGTAGAGGAATTTTCGAACAACGTGACAATCGTCTCGGCTTCGCTTTCGGTGAACGGCAACGTTACAACTCTTTCGGTGACACTAAAGAACGAGGGCGACGTCACCTTCAGAGTTTTCGGGCTCACGCTACACGGTGAATTCAACGCGACACGGACTTGGAAGAAAGAAAAGGACGGCGAGACCGATGAGGAGATCGTTGAGAGGATTCATCCTGACACGATTCCCTTCAAGGTGAACGGTTCATCGCTGATTCCCCTTTTCGGTGACCAACAGAACCATGAGCACGATGATGAACATGAAGACATGGAGCTTTCTTCGCTAGTCCTACAGCCAGGGGAGAATGCTACGTTGAGTTTCAGCGGTGTCATTGCGCTTCAGCCAGAAAAGGACAATATGAAGCATCCGGCGATGGTTGTGACTCCGATAGTTGGCGGCAACTACACCATAAGACTGATGGGCGAGGGCTTCCAGACCTTCGAGGTTACGGCCTCGTCTTAGAGCTTGGACGGTCCTTGCGTATCCTTTTTTTTGTGCTCGTTGCTCGGTTCCTAGGCGTTTCCGCGGTGTTCAGCATGTTCTTCACGCATGTTCTTTCGCTCTCGGCTGTGTAAATCAACTAGTTATCATGAGTAGAATATCTGCTTGTATCGGAGAAGATTGCTCAAGAAAATGATCCTGAAAAAACAGGCTATATTGCTGATATCGGCGGAGGCCATTGACACGAACCTCTGTGGCTTGCTGAACAACGTCTTCACTTGATTTTGATCGAACCTAACAGATATTCTCTCGGATTCGCGAGAGAAAGAGCAAAAAACAAAGGGCTAGACGTTGGCTTGATAAATGCTGTGTTACCCTATTTGCCGATGTGCTCCGAAACAACGGATGTGGCTGATCTCTACTGGACTCTACACCAAATTCCAGATGAGCGCAAGCTTGAATCCTTGAAGGAAATCCACAGAGTTTTGAAACCTAACGGAACTTTATATTCTGCAAGCTTTGGATACTGGGAACGTCAAGAGATGCCAAAAAGCATATATCCAATTGTAAAAAAGCAGGCTTTTTTAGATCTTCACGTCTCTTCTGGTTTTAAACCTCGCTGTAAGATTCAGAAGAGATCTGACAGTACTAGATCCTTCGAGAAGTTTCGGTATGGGATATTCCAAAAAATCTGGGATTCTGTTTAATTTTCTGGTTAGTGAGTTCATGGCTTTTTGAAAACTCAAGCGCGCGAAACGAAAATAGAAAAAGGAGTTAGGGTGATCCTACTTTAGGTTATAGAAATCATAGCGGGCGAAATGACTGTAAAGCTAGTACGAGTGGTGAAGTCTGGGAAGATGCAGACATAACTACTGAGCTATTGATGATACCATGTCACGGAGAAGCCAGTTCCGCCACTAGGGGGGGATGATGGTTGAGCTTTTATTGTCCCGGAAGACGTCGTCATTGTTATTGCATCATATTGCCATGCAGTGTCGCTTAATGAGCCAGCATGTCCGTTTAGCGTAGCTTGAACGCCTGAGAAATATACGGTTCCGAAGTCTGCCAGTGGCAGGACTCCTGATCTTGAAGATGGGGCTTCTGCTATCCACTCGGCAGACGATCGTCGAGCACTCCCTGATTTTTGAGTTGTTGAAAAAGTTGCGCCCGTTGTAACATCCGTGATTGTTAACAGAAATCTGTTGCTTCCCAAGTATTCAACCTCTGCAGACATAGTGTCTCCTGGGGAGACCTTCATGTTTAGAGTCACAGGGTATTTGGGGTACATCTCGTACCACGCATAGTATTGCGGAGTACCTGAGGAAGTGTCAGAATCTGTTCCTATTTGCTCAACAGTATTAGAAGAGTAGCCATCTATCCCGATCCAGAAGGATGAGTATGCATTTGGCGTGACCGAGACATCGACTGAGGGGACTATCCATGAACCTTGAACGTCTGACACTGCACCCTTCTGCGGCGAGCTGAGACTTGTCACAACTGCATAGCCTGACCAATTTGTACTGTTTGAATCTCTAATGTGAATTCTTGGAGGATGCATCGTAAGCGGGGTTGAAGGGGCTAGTGACAAAGCTAATAGAACAGTCAATGCCGATAAGGCAAGAACTGACTTTTTCATAAAGATTTTCTTATCCATTCTTTTTCCCTGTCATTCGCTATATTTCGAGTATAATCAAAGCTAGGCACTTAAAAGTTTCTGTAATCTTCTATGCCAATATACCGAAGGGGTTCTATACAAAGTGTTTTTGGATCCAGATAAAAAACCTGATCATTAAAGAAATAACCAAGAGCAATTGAAACGCGCGTGTGCTCGTCCCATAGAGACGGTTCCACGAGAATCATATTCAGTAAATGCAAGAAATATTGGCTACCCCAAAAGACGAAAAACAGCGAACAGCCATTATAGCCCTCTTTCGACGGTACTGCTAACTCCAACTTTTGTCCGAATCCTATTCATGATTTGTCTGGTGGATTCTATAAGCGGAACTAACGAGTTCCAAGCACCAAAGTTTAGGAAGGTGAAAAGGAAATGAATTTGACAAAGACAAGAGTGGTTGCGTTACATGTCCATGCGGGCTTACATTCCTTTCGCCGTCTAATAGAAGAAGGTTCCACAAAATTCAAATGCCGAAAATGCTACAATATTAGCACCCGAAAAGGGAGAATGGAGAAGAATGAAAAAGGCATTATTGATTTCGTTATTATTGCTATCAATGCTTGCGCTGACATTTGCTCCAATGACAAAGTCTTCGAGTGCACCAACACATACATTCACAGTTACACCCATCCACGAGCAATTTGTAGAGTCTCCAGATTTTACACTTGGTGCTCCAGTGGGCACATACCTGCCATGGGACGTAGACATTGTCAACGCGGAATACTCTGCGCATGGCGGTGAAGGCATATACGTAGCAGTCATAGACAGCGGCCTAGTTTCGAACTGGGCTAGTTTCGTCGCCCCAGGAGCCATAATCGAAACGGCATTGGGCAGAGGCTGGAGCTACAATATTGCTTGGAATTCGAAAATAAACGATTTTGACTTCACGCCGATCACAACCAGAGGTTTCATCACAGACCCACTGTACGGCTCAGGCCACGGCACACATGTTACATGCGAACTAGTTGGATATCAACGCTCGACCATTGGCGTTTCCCCACATATAGTTCAAGGAGTTGCGCCGAAAGTGCATATAATTCCGCTGTTGGGACTTGACACATGGCTGGTCAAATGCCCTGATAAAGACTACTACAACCCGTATTGGGATGCAGCGTGCCATGCTGGTAAAGTGCTGTTCAGAGGAGGCGACGACTGGATGCTCACATCAGCCATAAACTATGTAGCTAGCCTCGCCGAAGCCCATCCTGATTGGAAGATCATAGTCAACAACAGCTGGGGCTCATCCACGCCATCTCCTGCCATACGAGATGCAGTAGACAATGCCATAAGAAAGGGTGTGATCTTCGTGTTTTCCGCAGGCAATGACGGAACGGCTGGCATGGGCTGGCCAGGAGCATATCCAGAAGTGATTTCAGCAGCAGCAGGCGGCTGGACGATGCAGATGGTTGGGTATCCACCATCAAACCCGCCAAGTCCATACAGGTGGTACCTCAGCGACGTTCCTGAACAGCTCAACACATACAATGATCCTTTTGGAGCGGGAAGCGTCTACACCAACAACTGGCAGATGTACCTGAGCGACTACAGCGGCAGGCCAAATGCGGCTCTAGGACAAACTTGGCAGGACTTGGACGTTTGTGCACCCGGCTCGTACGTGGTTGGACCCTATAAGCCCGAAGCAGCTTGGAACGGCGAAGCCTATGTTAACATAGGTGCTCCAACAGCCTATTACGGTCTGTGGGGTACAAGCATGGCTGCTCCACACGTTTCTGGAGTCGCAGCTATCATTGCTTACCATTATCCACAGTTCAACCAAGCAGACATGGAATCGGTCTTGAAGAAAGGAGCATCACGCATTCCAGTGACTTCAGACACCAAGTACGTGCCTGATCCATTCGCTGGTCCAGCGTTTCCATGCAACGACCATGACGCGGGCGAAGGATGGCTCACCGTCGACAACGCAATGAAGGCAGCAGCTGTATACAACAAGTAAAAGAGGGAGATCCCAAAGAAAATCTTCCCCTTTTTTGTGAAAACTGCATGACCGCTTCTGACACGTATCTATGGTGTGTTGTAGAACATTATTCCATAAGCATTAATTGTGGCCAAGATCACTTACAATCGGGAGAAACGGAGATGCACGGGAAAAATGCTTCTCAACCAGCTCTCTTCTTGATGCTTGTCAATTTGCTAATATTGGCGTTCAGCATTCAATCAGTTGGTGCCTCTGGAACCATTTACATTAGGGCCGACGGAAGCATCGACCCTCCGACAGCACCAATCCAACGAAATGCTAACGTGTACACCTTCACCGATAATATAGATGGCCAAATCATAGTGCAAAGGGACAACGTTGTAATCAATGGTGCAAGCCACACTCTTCAAGGAACAGGAAGCGAAATAGGAATAGACCTGTCTGGGAGAACAAACGTGACAATCAAGAACGTGATAATAACAACCTTCGACTACGCCGTCTATCTTTCTTCTTCAAACAACGTTACCATTTCAGGAACAAACATAGCAGACAGCAGCGATGGAATCTGGATCAGCAATTCGTTCAGCAACAGCATCTCTGGAAACAACATAACAGCAAACGTGTTTGAAGGATCTACATCCTTGCCTCTTCAGCCAACAGCATCTCCGGAAACGACATAACAGCAAACACGTTTGACGGCGTCTATCTCTTCTCATCTTCGAACAACAGCATCTCTGGAAACAACATAACCGACAACGGCTATGGCATCACCTCCTATTATTCCTCAGACAACAGAATCTTTCACAACAACTTCATTACCAATTTTGAACAGGCTTACTCCGAATCGTCTATAGACATCTGGGATGACGGCTACCCTTCAGGCGGAAACTACTGGAACAACTACACTGGCGTAGACAAAAAATGCGGTCCCAACCAAGACCACATAGGAAGCGACGGCATAGGAGACACACCCTACACCATCGACAGCAACAACCAAGACAATTATCCACTTATGAACCCTGGGACACCACCAGCAATCGGAACCGGTGGCGGCGGGGGCAGAATGCCCTACATGAATTAGAACCGCTGAATTCTCAGGATGCTGAAGAAACCGATGAGCGTGCGCTAATACTGGAACACCATCGACGGAGTGCACATATACCGGAAACGCAAGTGAAAACTAACCTATATTTTCGTATAAAAAGTCATAAATCGTAACAAATAACCTGTGATGGAACGTAGAATTTTGCACGCGATGGAGTTCCCTGATTCAGGGCACGCTATGCAATTAACGACGATAGAACTAGTTATTCTTTTTTGTTTTTTGGCGCGCGCATTTTGCGTCGCACGATAAGGCAAACAGAACTTGTGTTAGCAGTGTAGAAACCTTGATAAACAAGAATGGGGATTAGACTGTGCTTTGAAGGGTGAGGCTTATGTCCAAACCATTCTACGTGAAGTATGAGGTTCCTAAAGAGATTGCAGATGCGGCCTATGAAGCCCTGCAAATTGCGGCAAAAACAGGCGTGGTCAGGAAAGGCACGAATGAGACGACCAAAGCCATCGAGAGGGCTCAAGCAAAGCTCGTGGTGATAGCTGAGGATGTTGACCCGCCGGAGGTTGTAGCTCATCTGCCTTTGCTGTGTGATGAAAGAAAGATCCCCTACTTGTTTGTCGCTACCAAGGAGCAGATAGGGAAGGCCATAGGAATAGATGTTCCCGCCGCTGCGGCGTGCATCGTGAAAGAGGGAGACGCTGCAGGACTCGTTAAAGAAATAGTCACGAGGATCGAGCAGGTCAAAAGAGGAGCCTAGTGATGAGCAAGGAAGAGAAGGCCGAGAAACCAGAGCGAGCCGAGAGAGCAGAGAGGGCAGATAGATCGGAGAGATCAGCTGAAGCCGAAGGAGGACTTACTCCCGCAGAAGTAATCCAAGTAATAGCACGGACAGGCGTGACGGGCGAAATCTCGCAGGTTAGAATTCGCATCTTAGAGGGAAGGGACAAGGGCCGAATCATAACGCGCAACGTTAAAGGACCCGTTAGAGCTCAAGATGTTCTGATGCTGAGAGAGACTGAAAGAGAAGCAAAGAAGATCAAGAGATAACGAGTCGAATGTACGCCCGGAGGAATCATGCTTGCCTAGACCTAGAAAATGCTCATTCTGCGGGAACGAATTCTCAGCTGGCACAGGTATGATGTTCATCAAGAATGACGGTTCAATCTTATGGTTCTGTTCGAGCAAATGCAGAAAAAGCTCCTTGAAACTGAAAAGAGACGCTCGCAAATTCAAGTGGACAGCGTACTTCGGCAAGGAAGAAAAGGGAAGAGCCTAAACAATCCTCTGACGTGCATTAACGTTTCACTTGTCTTCTTTTGGCAAATAAGCGGCACAGAGCATCCCAAAATATGTGGGCACCTGATAAGACAGCAGACGCCCGGTCATCTCAGCGTGTTCCAAAATGCCCTCCAGCATGGCCAATTGCCACAGGCTGTCGGGTTTTGCATCTTCAATAAACTGTGGTGGCAAGCTCAGCAACGGCGTCAAATCACCGTGCAGAACAGCCTGCTTGACCATCTCGTCATATTCTGCAGAGGCCAGATTGAAACCATAAGGCCCTTTCGCAGCGTGAGCGTGACCCTGATCAGCACTTGCCACGAACGCGATTCTTCCAGCCGATGACGCAGCAGTCTCGGCGATAACGCGGCCAAAACGTACGAGGTTCTCCAGTGGAATTTCCCTCGAAGGCGTGACTATCACAACGTCAGGGCTTGTCTGATCATGTTCGACGAGGAACCACAACGGTATCAGCGTGCCCCAGTCCATGGGCATGCAGGAGGCAGGGCCTTCGTTCGAACCGTAGTTGGCGCCCACGACGGGAAGCCCTGATTTCCTGGCGTTTTCAACCATCTCTTTTGCCATTTGACGGTTGCATTTGCAGCGAAGTCTAACCATTTTATCGTTGGCTTCTAATGATCCCTCAGTAAACTCTGACGTTACGACGCCTATGGTGCCTTCCAAGCGCAGATTGTGAGGAGTAGCAAGAACGATTGTTCCAGGCTTTTTCTGTCTCATCTCTTTTCCCAGTTCTTCCATGCTCATGCGCGATTCAGCAAAAGCTTCAAGCATGTCCCCGGCTAATTCTGGAATGGTTTCAGCTCCATGTGGTGCGATGCATGCAAAGACCACGCTCATTTCCACATTCCCTCACTAGCTGATCTGCAAGGTTCAAAGTAATAAGCACATATTCTGGGATTCAGGCGTGAGCTCAGTGAGTCTTTCACAAATTTCAGGTGTTCTGAGACTCAGCGATGGACATGCTGGAACGCAACGTGGGGTTTCCCATGTTTGCCTAGGCCGTAGTATAGATCACGACACTTTTTTCGCGATGGTTGCACCATGCCGTACGCGGTCCAGCTTGAGGGTCTTGCGAGTACCTTCCGCAATGAGCGGCTATGTTGGCCGTTAAGTCACTTTCCATGGAACTTTCATCATACGGATAGAACCTGCATCGCACGCGCTTTGCCTCTTATCCCATCTTGCTCATCTGACCCTGAACAGATAAGATATAAGGAAGTCTTACAATTACAGAATGCACTATCGGGATGGCCACAATGACCGAAAAGGCGCAGACGTTGACTCTTGTTTCATGCACAAGCTGCGGGAAGCCAATTCCGCCTGCAGTGTACGCCACGAAGTTTGTATGCCCAAACTGCGGCGAAATCCAGATAAGACGTTGCGGAAAATGCCGAAAGTTCGGTCGCCCGTACAAGTGTCCAAAGTGTGGGTTCGTAGGGCCATAGGCTAAGATGGAGGACTGAGAATGGGTAGCGTCATAATCACTTACAAGGTTTTCCCCACTGATGTCATCATCAATTTTGACGATTTGAAGAAGAAGATTGAGGCCAACATGCCAGAATTCGCTTCAGTTGAGGGATACGGCGAGGAACCCATAGCCTTTGGCTTGAAGGCCCTGCTGATGCAGGTCAAGTTTCCAGAAGACAAGACTGGCGTGCTTGAGGAATTTGAGAAGAAGCTGGAAGGAATAAGCGAGATAAGCCAGCTGCAGACGCTTATGGTGCGAAGGACGAGCAGATAGCTACAAGGCCAGCTTAAACGTTTATATGAGACAGGAAGTTTATCTCGAAGTGTATTATGCGTATCGTCTCAAGAAGGGTTTTGTTTGAGTGAAGTGCAATTGCGTGTTGGAGACGCAAGACAAAGAGACGTAGGCCGGGGCATAGCCCGCATTGACCAGACAACGATGCAGAAGCTCGGCATATCTGCAGGTGACGTTCTAGAAATGTGCGGCAAGAGAACCACTTCGGCCATAGCATGGCCAGCCTACAGTGAAGATCAGAACCGAGATATTCTGCGCATAGACGGCTTTTCACGCAAGAACGCCGGAGTAGCCATAAACGAATACGTTATCGTGAGACCGGCCAAAGTCAAGAACGCCCTGAGTCTCACCTTGGCGCCCGTAGACATGAGACTTAACGTGGATGAGGATTTCACGAACTTCGTTAAGAACCGACTCATGGAAAGGACGCTGGTTGAAGGCGACACAACGCTTGTTATGATGCTTGGTCACTCCATCCCATTTACGGTGACGAAAACCCGACCGCACGGCATAATAAAGGTCACGGCGGAGACGAAGCTCACGATTCTAAACGAGCCGACTCCAGAAGGAAAAGGCCTGCCCCGCACGACGTACGAAGATGTCGGAGGCTTACATGAAGAGATCCAAAGAGTAAGAGAGATGGTTGAGCTTCCCCTCAGACACCCTGAACTGTTCCAGAGGCTTGGAATAGACGCTCCGAAAGGAGTGTTGCTCCATGGGCCACCAGGCTGCGGCAAAACCCTGTTAGCTAGGGCAGTTGCAAACGAGTCAGAGGCAAACTTTAACTCGATAAACGGGCCGGAAATCATGAGCAAATTCTACGGAGAATCCGAAGCCAGGCTTAGAGAAATCTTTCAGCAAGCCCAACAGAACGCGCCCAGCATAATATTCATCGACGAGCTTGACGCGATTGCGCCCAAAAGGGAGGAAGTCACCGGAGAAGTTGAGAGGCGAGTTGTTGCCCAACTACTCGCATTGATGGATGGCTTGTCCGGTAGGGGAAACGTCATAGTAATCGGCGCCACTAATCGTCCCGGCGCCCTTGACCCTGCTCTGCGCAGGCCTGGCAGGTTTGACCGAGAGATTGAGATAGGTGTCCCAGACAAACAGGGGAGGTATGAGGTCCTTCAGATTCACACTCGCGGAATGCCGCTGGCAAAGGACGTTGACCTTAAGAAGCTCTCTGAGATGACTCATGGATACACTGGCGCAGACGTGTCTGCTTTAGGCCGAGAAACAGCCATGAAGGCGCTACGTCGCTATCTGCCACAGATAAACCTTGAAGAGGAACGCGTACCGCCAAGCGTGCTGGAGAAAATGGAAGTCACCATGGATGATTTCGCCAACGCTTACAAAGAGGTAACGCCGACAGCCATGCGCGAAGTGTACATTGAGATCCCCACAGTACATTGGGACGACATTGGAGGGCTTGAAGAAGCAAAACAGGAACTCAAAGAGGCAGTTGAATGGCCGCTTAAGAACCCTGAAGTGTTCACGAGACTAGGAATAAAACCGCCTAGGGGAATCCTGATCTACGGGCCGCCGGGCTGCGGCAAAACCCTCTTAGCCAGAGGAATTGCGACAGAGAGCGAGGCAAACTTCATAACCATTAAGGGCCCTGAAGTCTTCTCAAAATGGGTTGGAGAATCTGAAAAGGCGATAAGGGAAGTTTTCAGAAAGGCCCGAATGGCGGCCCCCGCAGTGATATTCTTTGATGAAGTAGATTCACTGTCGCCCCGCAGAGGTCTAGGCTTCGCAGACAGCGGCGTAACAGAACGGGTCATCAGCCAACTTCTGACCGAAATGGACGGACTCATAACGTTGGAAGACATCGTCGTAATAGCTGCCACAAACAGACCGGACATCGTGGACCCGGCAGTGCTTCGTCCCGGAAGATTTGACAGGCTCATATACGTGCCTGAACCTGATGAGAAGGGCAGACTCCAAATATTCAACATTTACACAAAGGGCATGCCAATGGCAAAAGACGTGAACCTCCCACAATTGGCTGTGGCAACAAGGAATTACACAGGCGCTGATATCGAAGCGCTCTGCAGGGAAACAGCCATGCATGCTTTAAGGAAGGACATGAACGCCAAGGAAGTCACGATGAAGGATTTTGAAGAAGCTCTGAAGAAGACAGGCCCATCGGTAACGGCTGACATGGAAAAGTGGTACAAGGGCTTCATGCAGCAAGTCCGCCAAGTACAGAAGCCGACGACGCCAGTTGCCTGAGAAAATGCGGTTATGCCTATGAAAACTTGGAAAACACACCCAGCATACTTTGTCATGCTGGAAGTCTTAAGCAAGAAGAAAGCCATGGCAGACAAGGATCTGTTTGACGTACTAGGCGAACAGTTTGAAGACTTGGGCTTCAAGGATTTCAACGAACTGCTGATGCGGCTGGAAATAAGCGGGAAAATCCGCACGAGCTCAATGGTCCGTGGAAAAAGGCGGATCGAGATAGTAAGCTAAGCAGCATCATTTCTCAAACTGTAAGCGTGCCATAAATGAAGGGTGTTCCAGACGTAGTAGTCGTCGGAGCAGGCCCATGCGGCTCAGCAGCGGCACTCAACTTGGCAAAGCATGGAGCAAACGTAACAGTCTTCGAGGAACATGGGCAGATCGGCGCTCCATCCCATTGTCCCGGCCACCTGAGCATCAACGGCCTGAAACAGCTAGGGCTGCTCCCGCTTCCAGCAGGAATCATCGAAAACGCTTTTTGTGGAGCCACATTCTACTCCCCAAAAGCTAATGCCTTCTCGCTTCGCTTCTCATCACCCGTAACGTGCACTGTTGATCGAGTGCTTTTTGACCAGCACATCGCAGAACTGGCCAAAGCCAACGGAGCAACCTACGAGCTGGAATCACGCGTCGAGTCATTGCTGATTAAAGAAGGCTCCGTGAAAGGCGTAATCATCAACAGGAAAGGCCGGACAGAGGAAGCTTCAGCCGGAATCGTCGTCGATGCAGAGGGAACCTCCTCGAGGCTTCTCAGGCAGCTTGGCCTGCGACCGCTCGACCCGCATAATCTCGTCAATGGTGCCCAAGTCGAGGTTGAAAATGCTAGGAATCTCGAATCAGACATGGTTGAAGTATTCCTAGGCAGCGAGTACGCTCCCGGCTTCTATGCATGGGTGATTCCGAAGGGGGACGGAAACGCCAAAATCGGACTGGCCACGAAGACTGGGAACCCGAAGGAGCTTTTGCAGAAATTCATGCTCAAACACCCTGTGGCCTCTGGCAAGTTGCGGAAGGCAAAGATCCTGCGAACGGCGTTTCACCCTGTATCGCTGGGCGGTCCAATTCCACAGGCTTATTCAAACGGTTTCTTAGCCGTGGGCGACGTGGCCTCGCAGGTGAAGCCTACAACTGGAGGCGGCGTAGTCCTCGGGATGACGTGTGCAGAAATCGCGGCTCAAGTCGGCGTCGAATCCCTGCGAAGCCACGATTTTTCAGCCGGCTTCCTGAGTGTGTACCAGAGGCGATGTAAGCAGGCTTTGGGGTTTGACATGAACGTTATGCTCAGAGCGAGAAGGATGCTCGACGCCATGTCTGATGACAAAATTGACGAGCTTATCCGTTCATGCACAGCTTTGGGACTCGACAAAACTCTGCTGAACGTGAAAAACATAGATTTTCAGGGCAAATCTCTCTTGCATATCCTGCGAAGTCCAAGAACGCTGGCCTTCCTTGGTTATCTGTTCTTCCTCTATCTGACTGCGAACCCTTAAGAACTTCGAGAGAGCAAACTAGTGAAACGGGTGGAACCACGATGAGCGATTTCCTGTACAAGCAAGTGATTGTTTTTTACTCTGATTTGAAGCTGAGCAAGGGCAAAACTGCCGTTCAGGCTGGGCATGCTGCAGTTTCCGCAGCCGAAGAGGCTCGTAAACATCGCAGGAAGTGGTGGGAGGACTGGATTGATGAGGGGCAGCGGAAAGTAGCTGTTAAAGTCAGGACAGAAAAGGAATTGCTGGAGTTGGAAAAACAGGCAAGAGAGTTTGCGTTGCCCCTTGCTCTAATCGTTGACAGAGGGCTCACGGAGATCCCTCCAAACACGATAACATGCTTGGGAATCGGACCCGCGCCCTCAGAGAAGGTCGACAAGCTAACCGGCCGACTTCCTCTCCTGTAGACGGACGTGGGGCTCTTGATCGTTCCCAGACTAGAGAAACAAATGGGCATAGAGGTATACGGCACACGTTCTTTAGGAATCGGCGGAGCAATCAGACGCTCTGTCGAGGATTTTGCCGTTGAAGAAGTGCTAGTTGACGGCTCCAAAGCAGCCATAAACCAAACCCCCAGAACAGGGCATCTGGGCTCCTCCCTAGCCAAGAATCGTTTCCTGCTCTGCGTTCTGATCAAGCGGAACTGGGACACTATTTCAGCGGTCAAAGCTGTTGCCGACCAACTTGGAATAGGAATGAGCAGAATTCAGTTTGCAGGCTTGAAGGACACGAGGGCTGCCACTGCTCAACACATCACCATTGAAGGCCTGGCTGCTGATGAGACTGAGAGGGTTCATGTCAAAGATATAGAGATTCATCCTGTGGGCTATCTTCGCACCGAGCTATCTTCGTACTACCTGTTTGGAAACAGCTTTCACATAGCAATCAGCGTGATAAGTCATCCAAAATCAACCGTCAGAAGGCGAATTGCACGGACAATTGATGAGCTTGAACAAATCGGAGGCATTCCTAACTTTTTCGGGCACCAGCGGTTCGGCACGACTCGCCCGATAACTCATCAGGTCGGGAAGGCGATCGTCAAAGAAGACTTCAAAAAGGCTGCAATGCTCTTTCTGGCTGAACCAAGCCCGCATGAGCATCCTGCCTCGAGACAAGCACGAGAAGCGTTGCAGGCAACAAAAGACTTCAAACAAGCTTTACAGGATTATCCAAGACAACTGCGGTACGAACGTCTAATGCTCAGACACCTTGTTGGGAAACCAGACGACTATGTCGGTGCCCTTAGAAGACTGCCGCTGCGACTTCTGGAGCTTCTTCCGCAAGCCTATCAATCATACCTTTTCAACATGTCTCTCAGCAGGAGGCTCATCGGAGGGCTCACGTTGAACGAGGCAGAAGTCGGGGACTACGCTGTGAACATAGAACGTTCCGGCTTGCCAATATTGACCATGCACAAGATGGTAGGTTCTGAAAACGTTGCAGAAATCAACCATGCAATTCAGGCTGGAAAAATGAGGCTAGCCGTTTCACTATTGGGCTACAAACAGAAACCCCAGGCCGGCGTTCAGGGGGAAATTTGGAAGCAGATCTTTGAGGAAGAAGACATTTCACAAGACAACTTCAAGATCAGCACTATTCCAGAAATCAGTCTAAGGGGAAAGCTGAGAACCGCCATAACGTCTTTGAAGGACTTTTTTGTAAACGAAGTTGCAGCCGACCCGGTTGATCCGTCAAAACACAAAGTAAGCATGAGCTTTGCGCTATGTCGAGGTTCTTATGCGACAGTTGTCTTAAGAGAACTCATGAAGCCGCGCAACCTAGTGAAAGCTGGATTCTAGCCCAAAATCGATACGACACACAAGCGGTAGAAAACTAGTACCTTCTGATGATGGGCGTCCGTCTGCATGTTCGAGCGCGCGCGCTTTACCCCCACACATACAGAGGTAGTCATTGCACGAAAGAGGGGGATATATGTGAACCTTGTGCGCGTCCAAGCTACTGGCGTGCGCCATCGCTATCGTTTGGATTTCACTCGCCGAAACGATTTCGTCGTGGCCAGACTTGCTCCGCAGACTGAGCATTTACCCTCAGCTGTTATTTTCGGCTGTTCCTTCACTTCGGTACCACAAAGTCCGCATTTTGGCATCAAGTCACCTCCCCACAAGGCTCTTATCAACAATCAGTAACGTTCTTGCCAATAAAAGCTATGCCACTTGTGCCAGAGCGTTTTTTGCGCACTTGAAGTCTAATTCATGTCTTGCAGTTTAGCATGCACTGGCGAGAGCCAAGAAGTCAACTACGCACAGTGTGGTTGGTTTGGTTTGGGGTAAAGTTCTATCCCAAACCCAAAAATACTCTTTAGGCAGAAATATCGCCTACTAATAGGTGTCTTAGATGGATGACATACCTATGATAGCGACGATTGTTACTACCGTGAGTATCTAATCGGCGTTATCTTTGCTCTTATGGAACTTCGACACTTGACCGGGACCAGAAAAACAGAAATCATAGCGCGCGCGCTTGCCTTTTTGGTCAGCTACGAGTAGTTCCTTGTTCTCTATAGCTCGCTTAATTGACTCTTCTCGAGAAGTCTTCCAGACTAGCCATTCCTCGATAGTTCTGTCGATGGCAGAAATGTCCTTCTCGATTGCTTGACGAACCTTGATTGACTTCTGCAAGTTTCGTTTGAACCTCTCCAGCAGACAGTCTTGCTCCTTGCTAGAAACAGGTTTTCTTTCAAACAGAATGGGGCAAGCTTTACTCCAAGCAACCTCATCTACAACGACGTAGTCTGTCTATTTTTTCTTTGAACTGTCCTACGAACCAGTCATCAAGATATGGCAGGTACTTCTTCTGAAGTGATTTCGGAAGCTTGAAGAAATTTCCCCGATAGACCAGTCTACATTTCACGCTTCGACAATGACACTTGAAAGTTCCCTCGTTATACCCATTAGTGGAATAATCCCCTGTGATCTCTTCCCCTTTCTTGATATCTTTCATTGCAAAGATCCTATGAATGCCATTGACAGTTTTCGCATAACTGTTTGGGTCACACGAGTGATTAATGTACCTCTCTGGAGCCTGCATAACTACGATTTTTCCACCCGCTAGATAATCCAACGCGAACTGATGCTGTTCTTTTGTCAAAGTAGATGGGTCTGTCACGACGTGCGAGTCATCAATCTCCAGAATTACGTCGCCCTTTCTGAAGCCCCTCGCAGAAAAAGCCCCTTTCCCACTTATCCTTGATTCTTTCACTACTACATTTTCCATGCTTTGTCCTTGTTCAAACCTAAGTAAGCACTATGTTTATCCTTTGTGGTAGAGGAAGGACAGCGAGAAATATGACATCCATTTTTGCGCAGGGTTGGTTGAGGAAAAGTTCACCTCAAAGACGCTTATAAGAACTGGAAGACGTTCTTCTGTGGTGAAGTTGATTCTCTTGTTAGATTCTGCTTCTGTCCCATACGGTGTGCCAATAAGTAGTGCTCTTTCATAAACGCTTTATCTATGGTTCCTGTAGTTAGACTCTCTGTGAATTGGGCTTACTCTCGAGTACGCCCATTGCAAAGTGCATGAATCACGTGAACAGCAGGCGAGACAATGGGAATTCAGAGGAGAACATTAACCATAGTAGGCATTTTAGCCATCAGTATGATGGTAATAGTGTACTTCTTTTCTCATTCTCTATTACTGAATAGCTTCGAAGAACTGGAAGCGACCAGTGTTCACCAAAACGTCGGTAGATTTCAAAGCGCCCTGTCTAATGATGTCTCTGATTTATACAGCAAATCGGGTGATTGGGCAGTATGGGATGACACGTACGCGTTCATCGTTGCCCCTAACGACAACTACATTAACTCAAACGTTGTGGATTCAGCTTTCACTACTTTGAGGATCAACGTTCTGCTATTCGTGAACCTCTCGGGTCAGATTGTATGTGGCAGGGCCTACGACTTGCATGGCATGACAGAAGTGCCTGTTCCAGAGAGCGTAGAAAAAGAACTTGCTTCTCATGACATTCTTTGGAGTCACCCTACAACCGACAGTAGAATAAGCGGGATCATTCTTCTGCCAGAGAATCCGTTGTTGATTTGCTCGAGCCCCATTTTGACAAGTCGGGGTGAAGGCCCTGTTCATGGAGCACTGATCATGGCACGCTACATGGACTCTGATGAAATCGGAGAATTAGCTCGAACGACGGACTTATCTCTTACCTTGCAGCGTTATAATGATTCGCATGTGCTTCCAGATTTTCAGAACGCTCTTTCATCATTTTCGAACAACGAAACGGTCTTCGTCCAACCCTTGAACGCAGATTATGTAGCTGGATATGCTCTAATAAAGGATGTTTATGGAAGTCCAATCCTTGTGTCAAGGATTGACCTGCCCAGAGACATTTACAAACAAGGATTAAGCACGATCAACTACTTCCTCGTCTCGCTCCTCGGTCTGACCGTGATCTTCGTAGCAGCCATCCTGCTACTTATGGAAAGGACAGTTTTGTATCGAGTAGTCAAGCTTACCAAGGCTGTGCGGAGCATAGGAAGAAATAGAGATCTTAAAACACGTGTGCCAACCGATGGAAACGACGAATTGTCAGGCCTAGCGAAGTCGATAAACGGAATGCTGACTGACATCGAGGATAAAACTCTGAAATTGCGAAAGGCAGAGCATCTTGCAGCCATCGGTCAGTTGGCAGCGATGGTTGGACACGATTTGCGAAATCCCCTGACAGGAATCACCGGGGCCACATACTACCTGAAAACAAAGTTGGAAGCAAAAATGGATGCCAGAGCAAAGGAGATGGTTGAGACGATTGAGAGGGCAATCGCTCACTCGGACAAAATCATAACTGACCTCTTGAAATACGCAGAGGAGATGAAGCTTGACGTATCCGAAACCGAACCAAGATCTATCCTGAGTGAAGTCTTGTCCCACGTGAAGGTTCCAAGCAACGTTAGAATATTGGACAAGACTAAGGAAGCACAGAGAATCAAATGTGATCAAGAAAAAATGAAAACCGCCTTCGCCAAGCTAGTAGAAAACGCGTTTGACGCGATGCCCAACGGCGGAATGCTCACGGTGGAGAGCACAAAAGCGAAAGAAGGTGTTGCGATCAGCTTCTCCGACACGGGAGTCGGAATACCAAGTGAGGTCATGAAGAAACTTTGGTCACCCCTTTTCACAACCAAGGCCAAGGGAATGGGCCTCGGACTGACAATCTGCAAACGCATAGTGGAAGCGCATGGAGGCACAATTTCGGCGGAAAGCTCCACAGGAAAAGGCTCTACATTCACCATTACGATCCCACCTGATCCAAGAACCAAGCAAGAAGATTCAGAAATCTTCATGGCTATTCCAGAACATCCACTATCAACACTGGAAAAACAGAGGAACAATGAGCGAGTTTAGCGCGCTCAATCGAGGACTCTTCGTTACATAGGAAAACAAATATCAAATATTTACAGAGAATCAAAATGGATGACTGACGCCTTGGATAGCAAGAAGGCAAGTCAATACATTGGTACAGTGTTGATTATTATTGGAATCATTCTTGCAATACTCTACTACTTCTACAGCCAAGTGAGACTCGGTAGAGAAGGTGGGTCTCTCTTGGTTTATGGTGGCTCTCTGATTCTGATAGGCTTTCTAGTCATGACTGTCTACAGAAGAGGACATTTGCCAGTTTAGCATGACTACATTCTATTTTCTCCACTGGTAGCACGCGCTAATACATAAATGACCCAAGGTGCAATCCTTGTTTCATTGACCCATTTATACGGTTCATTCTCTTTTGCTAATGGTCTACAGGTTTTGACTAATTCTAATCCAGCTTTCTTAAAGACCTCTTGATAATACTCATGCGTCCAGACAACATCCTCTACTGGCCTCTTGTCCTCTAAATCTGTTTGAACTATTCTCACTTTGTCTCCGTTTTTTGCATTTTTATTCTCCGGGAAGTCTTTAGTGGAAAATGATGCCCATTCATTTGTGTATATTTCAGGTGATGAGACTAGGTTGACTATCCTTCCTTCACTCTTCAGTAAGCTCCTGATCTCTCTGAGATTCTGGACCTTCTTTTCCATCGTAGGTATATTGTCAAACGTAAAAACAGACAGTACAAGATCGTAGTCAGTGTCTTTGACTTGGCTAAGGTCGCCATCTTCAATAAGCCGATAGTCCCCTTTAGGGTCTAGCTCTCTTGCTTTCCTTATCATCTCCTCTGCTACATCGACTCCGATGGCATTAAACCCAAGTTTCTGCAGAAATCTTGTGGAACGGCCTGTACCACACCCGAAATCTATCGCTTTTCTTCCCTTCACATGCTCAAATATGATTTCGGGTAAATCCCTGTATGCTAAATAATACGTGCCGGGAAACTCCAGTTTAGCATAGGCTTCTGCACGCTTAGCATCCTCATAAGAATTGGGAAATTCCATTGTTGCAGCCTTCTCTATTGTTTGTTTCTTCATGTTCAAGTATTATGTCGCACTTTCCAAGAGTGTCAAGTTAGAGTCATAAAGCTAACGGATCTGCAACTAAGCTATCCGCCTTCAGACTGGTCATTTACTGGCCTGTAGACAGTAAGCAGACCAATGTCCTCCATGGGATGACGCGCGCACCAAAAGGAGCAAGGTCCAGCGTGCGGGCTCTCTTCCCTATGAGTGCCACCGGCTCAGTCAGTTCAACGTAATCATTTAAATACAGATGCTTCGAGACTACTTGACCAAAAGAGGTTTGAACAATGAAAGCTAAACCCAAAGAATCGATGGTGCTTCTGAGACTCGGCCTTATGGCTATTCTACTCGGCATAATTGGGACAGCCATTTCGCCTTACTCTCCTGCGCAGCTTTTTGCTGCTTTTCTCAGCATTGGAATGTTCGCCCTTGGGCTAGGCGTTGGATGCATAATCTTTTCAGTCAGAATGAGCAAGCTTGAGAAACAAAACCCACCGCCGCCTCCACCGCCATAACCTCACCGATCCTCTCAAACCATGTAGCCCGTAAACGTTTTCACCTACAAGTCCGGCGGTCGCGAACGGATTTGCCGCTGGAAGAGGAAAAAACGGCTGGAAGTGCAGAACACGTCAAGCTGCGGCAGACTAGCGCGCGTCTGGACAACGTCAAACACAAAGCAAGCGATCAATTGGACTATGAACTTGGAACCATACAGAAATTCCGCATGAGACTGGCGCAAAGAAAGATGAAAACCTGCCAGACTCCAAATCGGGCACTGCAAGCTTTAGATTGGCATTCCTTATTAGCATAACTTTAGCCAAGGTGTAACGGTGCAGACTGGTTCAGTAATAACCCTAGCAATCGTTGCCTGCATATTCTTCTTCACAAGCAGCCTCTCAGGCAGCTTCCTCACAGTATACTATAACAAGGAACTGGGCCTCAGCATACCCGTGATCATTGAAATCCTGCTCTTTACTTTCCCACTAATAGGCCTGCTTCCGATCGTACTGCTGAGAAACGTCAAGAGCTTTGAGAGAATACTCAGCTTCGGGATTTTCTTCACGCTTCTCTTCTACGTGATCCTAAACCTGGTAAGAAGCCCCGTGATCCTGGGGTTGCTTTACGGATTGAGCCAGGCAACTTTCTGGCCAAGCTACAATCTTCTCCAGTTCCGCTTAGCTGGATCACACACGCGTGCTAGAGTCGTCGGCCTCTTCACCTCGATAATTCCATCGCTGACGGGCATCGCCGGCCCAGCCGTCGGAGGCTTCATCATACAGAACTCGGGATTCGGCATACTGTTCGTCACCTCAGCCATGCTCTACGTTGTCTCGCTTGTCCTTTCCTTGCGCATACATTTTCAGCCCGAAGCCTGCAAATTCTCAATTCCGAGAACCAAGACTTTCGCCATATTTCTGGGCACGTTCATTCTTCGCGGTCTGTCAGAAGCCTATTGGATCGCCTATCCTCTTTTTGTCCTCAGCATTTCAGGAACGGTCTTCAACATGGGGGTTGTCCTGACCCTTAGCGCAGTCATAGTCTGCGCGGTCACATTCTTGGTCAACTGGGTTTCAGACGTCAAGAGAATGCGCGTGAGCTTTGCCGTCATAGGAGCATTACTGAACGCTTCATGGTTCTTCGCGTTGCCATATGTGTCAACGACGTACGAAATCGTGGCGTTGTCCCTGCTTTCTGGCTTGGCCTCCGCCTTCAGCATGTCATGGTTTGCCCACTACGGCGACTCTTTTAACAAAGAGTACTACGCAAGCATCCTAGTTTTAATGGAGACTGGACTGATGATTGGCAGAATGGGAAATCTTGCGCCAACCTACGTTTTTCTGGGCAGGACTGATTATGCAAGCTATTTCAATCTCTTGGCGCTGATTTTGCTCCTTTCAGTTCCATTGTGTGTTGCGGCAAAAAGGGAAAAATGGGCATCCTAAAATACAAGTCTATCATTTAGTCCGTCATAACCTACTCTGGACTGATGCAAGTATGGATGCTCAAGAAGCTGCAAGAAACGCGCTCAGTTGTGTTTTGGAAGCAGAAAAGGGTGAAAACGTAGTCATTTTTTGCGACGACGAGAAGATGGACATAGGCGAAGCATTTGTGGCTGGCGCCTTAGACCTCGGTCTTCAAACACGCTTGACTCCACTAAAGACAGATCCAGAAACCTTTCGGAAAGAGATTCCGAAGCAAGTTACAGAAATCCTGAAACACCCGCCAGACATCTACATCAACCTTTTCCGTGGAGCCCGCGAAGAGGCGCCATTTCGCATAGAACTGATTAAACTCGAGACCAGAGGACGCAAGGCACGGTTGGGACACTGTCCAGGCGTGACGATGGACATGCTCACCGAAGGAGCTCTTGCTCTTACTGCAGAAGGACACAGACAAATGCAGGCTTTTGCGAGAAAACTCATGCAAAAACTAGACCAAGCAGTCAAGATTGAGATCACAAATCCCGTCGGCACAAACATATCACTTGGCGTTGAAGGAAGATCCTTCTTCACAGACACTATAATTGATAGAAAGACTATGAAATGGATGAATCTTCCAACAGGTGAAGTTCTCGTCGCTCCCGTGGAGGATTCCGCTGAAGGCGAATTGATTTGCGACTTGGCAATAGGAGGAATTGGGCCGATAAAGACTCCTGTCAAATTAACTGTGCAAAACGGAAAAGTGCAAGACACGTCCTCAAAAAGCCCTCAGATCCTAAGAAATGTTAGAGACTCGCTGAACACGGACGGCCGCTCAAGTATAATAGGGGAATTTGCCTTTGGCATAAACCTGAAGGCAAGATTCGTTGACGAGTTTCTCGAAGCTGAGAAGCTGTTCGGCACAATTCACATAGCTTTCGGCAACAATTCAGACTTCCCCGGGGGCCAGAATCCTTCCAAGAACCACTTGGACCTGCTGATATCAAAACCATCGGTCAAAGCGTTAACCAAGGATGGATCCAGCTTCGATGTTCTTGTAGATGGCACTTTTTCTCACGTGTGACCCGCTTAAATGTTTAAATGGCTGAGCATTAGACTTGATTGAAAGAGGTCTGAAAATCATGGCTGAGAAGACTGAGGAAAAATTGCCGATATCAGACTTCTACAAAGTGATCGACTGCGTTACAGTTTTCAAGAGTCAAAAATGGTGGGAAGCAATAGTCGTCTTCGAGTATGGTGGAAGACGCGCAATTGGTCTTTATCTCTGGCAGAAAAGAGCAGATCTTTGGAAAAGGAAACACAAGTTCAACATCAGGAATGCAGAAGAGTGGAACAAGCTTAAGAACGCCATCGAACAGTTAACACCAAAGCTTGCTTCAAAATAGCAAGATCTATTCCCCATTGCGGCTTTTAACTGAGTGATCGCTTATGGGATTCTAGCTAGTACGTGTATTTGTCTCCGCCAGATAGTGCACGTTCCAATGCCATGTTGAAGTTGATCATTCCCTCGCTTGTCTTAGCTGAAACAGGAAGCAGCGGAAACTTCAGACCAAGCCTGAGGATTGCCTGTGCCATGCCCAGGCTCAGCAGACGTTTTGTTCCCTCAAGCTTCTGCTCAATTGCGTCTTCCAGAGCCGCTTGATTCGTCGACCAATTCACGATTTCGTTAACTTGCTCTTTTGGAAGCAAGTCGCATTTCGACACGAGGTGGATTTGAGGTAGAAGGAAACGGTTGTACACTGCGGCTGACAGGAAGAGGTTCGAGACATAGTTGAGCGGGTTAACCGAGAAAACTGAGTCAAACAAGTAGACCATGGCCTTGTTTTCCTTCGTGAGCTCACTCGTGATGTAGGGCCCACTTGCCCTGAAAGCAAACAGCTCCATTTGCCCCGAAGTGTCAACCAGAACGATGTCCGATTGCAGCTCTTCAATCTCCCGCGAAATCTCCTCAATCCTATCTGCGACCAAATCAGAAGCCATAACTAGTGCACCGTTTGGCCCCAAATGATATTCTTCCATAAGATTCTCAACATCAACATAATTGCGAACATCCACATCAGGTGAATACGGAAGTGTTAACACTCCGGGATCGAGATTTACTATTGAAACATCTTGTTTGGACATTTTCAGCCATTCGCCGAAGGCTGCCGTAAGCAGAGACTTACCTGCCCCAGCGGTCCCAATAACGAAAACTATGAACATGCCCCAACCATCCTCAGCTCAACCAAACAGCCGTATTATAGTATCAAGCCACGGTTCCCCAGTAAAAGCCTTCTTCTTCAACGCGGCAAGAACCGCCACGGTTAAGGATCAGCTAGCCAGCACGGTTGAGTATTAAATGAATCTTCTGCTTGGTGCTCAAACGTAAGCCAAAAGCAACATTCCCAACTTCCCCATAGCAGCATGCCTTTGCTACTGTTTTCTCCCTTGGATTCTGACCTTTCCACCGTTTCTCTCTATGAGTTCTGACAGCTGGATGATGGCCTCACCTAAACGGCTCTTACCCGTTCTGGAACCCTTGGCTGTTGTGGAGAAGTGCAGTTCTATGTGTGGTATATTCTCTTCTCCTTTCGGATGAGACTTTATGTAAACACACGCGTTATCATGCATCACTTTGTCGATCAGAGGAGCCAGAGTTGACTCCATAATAGAGTCCGCAAAGATGCTCGTTTCAAAGAAGGTAAGATCTCCAGCTTGCTTCTTAAGCAAAGGAACGACAGATTCCTCAAAGATCACCTTCATTTCAGATGGCACTCCAGGCAACGCTATAAGGAACGCTCCTTTGGCCTCTATCAACACGCCTGGGGCCGTGCCAACAGAATTGCAGAGCGGTTCTGCACCTTCTGGGAACATGGCCATCTTCACCCTGGGCGGCGTCAAATCAACCTTTTCCATTCTTCCCTCTTTGGCGTAGGCTTCGTATTTTTCCTTGACCATTTTCAAAGCTTTTTCGTTGGCTTCCAATTTGCGTCTTAGTGCTTTGGCGATTCCTTCCAGTGTTTTGTCGTCGAAGGTCGGGCCAAGGCCGCCTGTTGTGATTACAAACTGGGATTTCCGTTCGAGAGCTTCAACTGTAGCCTCTGCAATTTCATCAACGTCATCGCTCACGACAGTTATTCTCCTGACTTCTACGCCCAACGAAGTGGCCAGCTTGGCCATCCAAGTCGCGTTTGTGTTTAACGTCTTGCCGATGAGAAGTTCGTTGCCGACGCAGATGATTTCCATCTCCGTGCTCATTCTCTGTTTCTCCCGTCAAGTGCTAGAAAGAGATGCTGGCTCATTCTTTTATGCTGTTTGCTGACTCTTCGTTCTGAAAAGCTGGGGCGCGTATTATTTCTTCTTACTAAGCCACCACTTCAAGTATTCTCGTCTTCTCTTTTCCTGTTCAGTCTCGCCGGAGTCGATGTCAGGCCTGTTCTTCTCCCTGAGCTCGACAAGTTCTTGTTGGGTCACGGATAGCCCACAGCTCTTGCAAACGTAATGCTTCGTCCCTATCATGTATTGCATTTCGCCACCGCATTCCGGACAGTATGGCATATTCGTGCTCCGAATTTCTTCCGTAACAAGGGGAATCATCCAAGAGAAATAGGTTTTGGTTCTTGATGCTTACAGCTTCCCTTTGACTCGAAAAGTGCGAAGCACAGCGAGATAGGCTATAGCACCGACTATCGTGAAAGGCAGACTTGTCAGCAAAATGCTGATGAGAAGAAGAGGCTGCACGGGATATCCTGAAAAGGTGTATTGTCGCATCGCTTCAGCTGCTAGACTGAGCGGATTGGCTGACACGATGTTGACCAGAATCGCTGGGAAGTAGGTCTTGACGACTTCTATCGGATAAAAGACTGTGCTGAGGGTCAGCAAGACTGTTTGTACGACCTGTTGACAGGCGAAGAAGTATTCTCCGTGGGTTGATGCCAAGGCTGCAAGAGTAGCCGCGATTCCTGCTAGTCCCATGGCTAGAATGAATAGGAATGGCAACAGGATAAACGTGTTCCATACAGCCTGTGCAGGAAGAACGACAAGTGCAATGAGCAGGAGCGAAGACGAGTAGACAACCGCGGCAAGTCCACCGGCAAGCAGGTAAGCCACGACAATTCCTCGTAAGGTGATAGGCAAGGAGAGGTAGTATTGGATTACACCTTCGCGGATGGCTAGCCAGATGCGTCTTCCGGTGTCCAAAGCGGCCACGAACAGGCCCATGACAATGACAGCTGGGACAAAGAACTGGAAGTAGTTGATGCTCATCAGGTTTTTGTAAACCAAGGCCACGACCAGCATGTCTGAAAGATGCAGGCTTATGAGAATCGCCATAAGCCATTTTGTTCTGAAAAAGTAGGAAAAGTCATTCCGGGCAAGTCGCAAGATAAGTGAAAGCTCTGTCATCCGCTTCTCACCCCTTCCACCAAGCGCCCAAGAAGAAACGTGCCCAATCCTAGCGTGCTCACGGCAAGTGCCGTAAGCACAGCAACTGCGGTTGTCGGGTCAAGCAGTATTCCTGGATTAAATCCAAGAAAGAGCCGCACCAGATCTGCGCCATAAGTCAGCGGGCTGAACATTGCTGCTGAGGCATAACCTGGAGAAGTGCGAGCCATAACCGCAAGCGGGTACAGTACCGTACTGAAACGGACTATTATTGCGCTTAAGCCGGTTGTGATGGCAGAGTACAAGTCGCTTGATTTGAATGCAATGAACGATAAACCCAGCATTAGCCCAGCTACACCGAAGCCCAAGCAGAAGAGTGTTGCAGCTGCGGCTACTACGGAAACAACCGTCAGATTACCAATTAATGTTAGCGTGATAGCGAAGGGAATCATGAGCATCAGCGCTAGCTCAAGCCCACCCTTCAGAGCTATGGAGAGGAACAGCTTTGACCTTGAAATTGGGAGGCAGAGGAGATATGGGAGTCTTCCTTCATGTGCAGCTTCTACGAATTCTCTTCCAGCATGGGAGCCCACGTCAAAGGTCATCATCACAATGAAGCCCACTGCATAAAACTGCTGATAGCTGGGCATTTGAGTGGTGGAGGGGACGAGCTGCGATATTAGAGCGCCATACAGGAAAATCTGTATTGCGAAAGAGAACCATTGCAGTGTTATCCATACAGGTGGGTAAATCTCATGTCTTAAGTCGAACCATACTAGCCTAAGGACGTCAAGCATTCTCGTTCGTCTCCAGCTTCTTGCCCGTGAAGCTTAGGAAAACGTCGTCCAAGGAAGGTTCGGTCACTCTCACTGATGAGACACGGACCTTTCTCTCATAGCATAGGCTAGTCATTTTCGGAACCCAAGCTTCTCCGATCGAAACATAAGCTTTGTACTTGTTCTTGTCCGTCGCTGTCAGCTTCACCGTGCCCGGAATCCTTGCCAGCTCCTCCTCGATTTTTGCATCGTTTTCAGGTTGCTCCAGTTCGAGTTCAACGATGTCTCCTCCCGTGATCTTGTCTTTCAGGTTTTGAACCGTGTCGCAGATGATGCTTTTGCCCTGGTCGAGGATCGTTACTCTGTCGGCAAGGTATTCTGCTTCGCGAACTTCGTTTGTAGCGACTAATAGTGTTGAGCCTTTTTCTCTCAGTTCAAGTATCTTTTCCCAAATTTTTCGCTTTCCTCGCAAGTCAACCTGGCTGCTTGGTTCATCGAATATGGCAAACTTCGGACTCTGTACTAGAACCTTAGCTACTTCAAGTCTCTTGGTCTGACCGCCTGAAAGATGCATAAATAGCTTGTTGCGCGCATCCCAGAGTTCCAATTCCTTTAGAACTTGCTCTATTACGGCGTTGCGCTCGCTCTTCTTGACTCCGCACATAGCAGCATGGAACTGCAGAATCTCCGCTGGCTTGTGTCTCCAGAAACCCCTTGCGTCTTGGAACGAAATCCCCAGAATCTGACGAACTTTGGTCGGCTCCTTGACTACATCAAAACCCATCACTTTCGCCACGCCTGACGTAGGCTTCAAGACAGTCGCCAAAGTCATCAACAGGGTTGTCTTTCCAGAGCCGTTCGGTCCCAGCAGAACCATGATCTCCTCTGAGTTAACGGTGAAGTCAAGACCCTTAAGCGCGTACGTCTTGCCGTATCGCTTGACCAAATTCTGGGTTTCAACTGCGTACATGAGATACATTCCTTTGAGGATTTGCCTTCACAAGAGATGATAGGGAGATATAAAAACGCTCCGAATGGTCCGAGGCTTCTGGAGACTTATTCACTTTCATCCATGGATGTGCCTAGCGCGCGCTCATCATGTTATGAAGTTTGCCAGTCTTGCTTCTTTTGCCAGTTGGAAGGACTTCTCCATTTCATCCCTTGACAGCCTTCTTTGAAGTTCCGGTATCTCGTAAGCTCTCCATTCGGGTCTGTACTGAAACATGATGTTGACTCTTGTTTGTTCGCCGAGGTTTTTTCCAATCCAATTGACTATCGGTTTCGTGCAGCATTCCAGATGGCCTGGTAAGACCAAGATGCGTACTATGATTTCACCGTGTTTTTTTGCTTCTTGATGGTTGCGTGTGCAAACTGTCCAATAGTCTGGCGCGTCAGAGATTCTTGCGGCACATTCTCCCGGTCCATACTTGAAATCCAGAAGGTAGACGTCAGCGAACCCTGCAAGGAGTTGAGCCGTTTCCGGACTGTAGTAGCTGTTCGAGTTCCAAACAACAGGAATGTTCACGGCCACGTGCTTGAATGTTTCGAACCATTGTCTAATCCAAGGGGTTGGTTCCCCGCCGACCAAGTTAGCGTTTCTGCAACCATTATTTCGCAGTCTCTCGACTTCCTTGGCTAACTGCTCGGGGCTGTAGACTTCACCGACTTCCATCCATTGAGAAATTGCCCAGTTTTGACAGTGTTTGCATCGCATTGTGCAGCCCATGGTGAAAATGGTTCCAGAGGGTACCAGTTCTGGCTCTTCGCCCATGTGCTCGAAAATGCTTGAAACCGTCATCTTTGAGCCACAGTTGCAGTAGCCAAGTTCTCCTTCAGTCCTATCGACTCCGCATCTGCGAGTGCAAAAGTGGCAACGGCGAAGAATTCTGTTTGCAACCTCAATCTTCAAATCCAAAAGGGACTTCGACGGCAACGGCATTTCATGCAGGCTCTCCTGTCCACTGTCAATCTTCTTCTCAACCATCTGCAGTTCTTCTGTCAACCTTGCATGTTTCTGCCAAAGCTCCTCCATAGAATCATGTTCACTGAACTCCGCTACGACCTTTTTGGCAAGCGTGAATTTTGCTGGTTTCTCGTCCTGCATAACAGCAAAATATCTAGCCAAGCTTGCTCGAGCTTTTTCTTCTTTCAACATTGCCAAAGCGTCAGGTCTCAGATGCTGCCACATGCCAAACTCGACAATACACAACGCAGACATCGATTTATACAATAGGCTCCTAGCACGCGCGGGATCTTGATCCGTTTAGAGTTTGGCTCGCAAGTTTATTATTGCAGTTCCATGCCAATAATTCACGTGATCATTTTTGGGTGTAAACCTCCGCAATCTTGTTCCTAAAACAACCGTAAAGCTTGAAGATCTAAGTGGAAGATCGATAGCGATAGATGCCTATAACGCCCTTTACCAGTTCTTGGCCATAATCCGCCAGCCTGATGGAACGCCGTTGAAGGATAGCTCCGGAAGAGTCACGAGCCACCTAAGCGGATTGCTATACAGGACAAGCAACCTTGTGGAGATGGGCATCAAACCGATCTATGTTTTTGACGGGATGCCGCCTGCGCTTAAGGAAGTTGAGATCAAAAGACGAGCGAAGGTGAAGGAAGAGGCGGCTATAAGATACGAAAGAGCATTGAAAGAAGGAAAGATCCAAGAAGCGCGCGTTTACGCACAAGCTACATCGCGCCTGAAGGATTACATGGCAGAGGACAGCAAAAAACTCTTAGACCTAATGGGCATCCCGTGGGTTCAGGCGCCCAGCGAAGGGGAAGCCCAGGCCGCACACATGACGAAGCGTGGCCATGCGGACTACTGTGCAAGCCAGGACTATGACAGCTTGCTATTCGGGGCGCCGAAGCTCATAAGAAACGTGACCATCTCTGGAAGAAGAAGGCTTCCCAGCAAGAACGTTTTCGTTGAAGTCGTGCCTGAAGTCGTAGACCTTGAGCAGGTTCTGAAAGAATGCATGATAACGTATGAGCAGTTGGTTGATGTGGGTATTCTGATAGGGACAGACTTCAATCCTGACGGCATTGAGGGTTTAGGGCCGAAAACTGCCTTAAAATTGATAAAGGAGCATGGCACAATAGAGAATGCGCTGCCATTTGTGAAAAACGCGCAGTTTCCCGCTGAACCTCAAAGAATCAGGGAGATATTCCTGAAACCACCAATAACGGACAATTACAGGATAGAATGGAAAGAGCCTGACGTTCAAGGTATAGTGAACTTCATTGTAAGAGAAAGAGACTTCTCAGAAGATCGAGTGAGAAACACCTTGGAGAAAATGCAGGCAGGAACCAAGAAGCTCAAGGGGAAGACCACGTTGGAACAATGGTTCGGTTAGCTTCCATGTTCATGGAAATCTTTAACTGTTATCTTGACATAATACATTGCTCCAAAACGGTGACTGTACTTGGAAAAGAACCAGATATCTCTCCCAGTGGATGATCTGCCAACTAAGTGGTTTAACATAATTCCATATCTGCCTGAGCCTTTGCCACCCCCAAAAGAACCTGAGACAGGTCCTTCGCGAATGGAATTTCTCAGCAGAACAATGACCCAGGAGTGCCTGAAACAGGAAATGTCAACAGACCCTTGGATTCCAATCCCACAGGAAATACAGGAATTATACATTCAAGCTGGACGTCCACGTCCCCTCCATCGCGCAAGAAAATTGGAAAAACACCTGAAACTCGAAAAGGTCCGGCTCTACTACAAGCGCGAAGACCTCTCACCCACAGGCTCGCACAAGGTAAACACAGCGTTAGCGCAGGCCTATTACGCTGCCAAACAAGGAAAAACAGCACTTGTCACTGAAACCGGAGCAGGACAATGGGGTAGCGCACTCGCCTACGCGGCCACTCTGATGGACTTACACTGCGTAGTCTTCTGGGTCAGAGCCGTGCACAACTGGAAAACGGATAGACGCACTTTGATGAGACTGCTGGGCGCCGAAGTCTATGCTTCACCTAGCAGGGAGACAAACGTCGGGCGAAAACTCCTCGCCCAGAATCCGATCCATTCAGGATCGTTAGGAATAGCCGTTTCCGAAGGTTTAGAGTATGCCGAAGGCCACGAAGGAAGCGTCTATTGCCTCGGTTCCGTTCTGAACCATGTACTCATACATCAATCTATCATCGGCCTGGAAACCATCAAACAGTTTGAACTTGCTGATGACTCCCCAGATCTGATCATAGGCTGTCTAGGCGGAGGTTCAAACTTCGGCGGAATAGCCTTGCCATTCGTCGGTGAAGTCCTTCAGAAAAAGCGGAAATGCGAGTTTCTAGCCGCTCAGTCAGAAGCAGCGCCGAACCTGGTGAAAGGTGAGTACCGCTACGACTTCGGCGATGTCGCAGAGCACACGCCCCTGCTCAAAATGTACACTCTTGGACATAAGACCGAGATGGTTCCGATAAAGGCAGACGGCCTGCGCTATCATGCCGCAGCACCTTTGATAAGCGCTCTTCGAAACCGAAACATCGTAAAAGCAATAGCCTATCCAGCAAACGAGAAGGCAATCTTTGAAGCTGCAAAGACATTCTTGCAGACTGAAGGATGGTTGATTGCACCTGAGTCAAGCTATGCGGTGCGCGCTGGGATAGACGAGGCGCTGAAGGCCGAGAAAGCCAAAGAAGAAAAAGTCATATGCATGAACATAAGCGGACATGGGTTCCTAGACCTGCAGGCCTACAAGGAAAAACTCTCAATAGAATAGAACTAGAAAGCATGGCCATGGCGGCCAGTTAACGGAACGAAAGCCACGCCGCCCAGATTTTCTTCCTTAATCTTCCCGCCGCTCTCCTTAGTGATTTTCATTAGACTCTGGAACAGGGACAGATCTCCAACGGGGATAAGCATGATTCCGCCAAGTTTCAACTGTTCAACCAGTGGTTTGGGAACATCAGGCGCTGCAGCAGTAACGACAACCCTATCGTACGGAGCCTCTTCTGCAAAGCCCATTGAGCCGTCTCCACGTACTATTGTCACGCGGTCGCCGTACCCTGCCTTCATAATGGTCCTTCTGGCAAGGTCCGCCAGGTCCTGCACTATCTCGACAGTGTAAACGTGTCCCCAATTGCTTCTAGGCGAGTCACTAGGCGCAATGATCTCCGCTATCGTCGCTGCGTGCCACCCTGAACCCGCCCCGACTTCCAGCACTTTGTGGCCTACTTCCAACTGTAGGGCTTCATTCATTATTGAAACCATGTTTCGCCTAGCCAAGCGTCAAAGCTATGGCTATGTGGCGCCGAAATTGTTTGCCCAGAACCGATCGGAAGAGGCGTGTCCACGGCGCTGTAAGATTGCATGTTCTCTGGCAGGAATTTAACACGTGGCACTGAACGCATAGCCCTGATCACATTAGGCGACCGAAGAATCTCTTCTCTCATCAGGCTTTCAATCAGTCTTTCCCAGTCCGTTTTCTCCAAATCGAGGCACCAAGATAGATAATTGTGAAATGGACTTTTAACCTATTTGCAGTCGAAGCGAAGAAAACCTGACATGAACAGATGTTGGACCGCGTTAAGGAGCGCGCAATTGACCCTTTTTTCCTGGTTGAAGAAGACAGAGGCTGTGTCGCATTCAGGTAAAACAGGCACCATTGATCGTACGATCTAGTTGTAGAAGCATTTCAGGTCTCGGTATGGCATGAAACCCAAGGCTCTCGCCACTCTAAGTGACGGCTCGTTCGTTATGTCAGCAGAGTACACGCCTATCAATCCCTTGTTGATTAACGGATCTGAGGCTAGGGATGTCAGACATTTGGCTATTCCTTTATTTCTGTACTCTGGTTCGGTCTCAGTGTAGCTGATTGCAAAGGACTTGCTGTTGAGAAAACCAACACCTGACATTGCCACCAGTTTGCCATGTTCATCGACATAGGCGTAGACGGGCGCTGTTTCTATTCGCTTTATGAAGTGAGGAGAAGCTGAGGGCTGAAGACTTCTGACGTTGATTGGTGTTAGGCGAATGGCCTTTTCTTCATGCAGATAATGTGGTCTGAAGGTTTTGGAGTCAGCACGACAATAGCGCACAGTGTAGGTTCTGGGCAGCCATTTCAAAAACTGATTAACATAAGGTTCATTCTCAGCCGAGGTCTGCAGATGCACGTTAAAGTGCCGCATTTTCTCCAGGATTGCTGCAAATTCGCGAATAGTTGAAGCCTTGTCAGCTGACACGTACGCGCTGAGGCTCTTGCTTTCCTGATCGAAGGAGGGCTTTCGGAGAACAAGAAAGTCTCGCATGCGTCGTGGATCATCAACATAGACCGAAACGTTTTGCCAGAGGTGACACTCTTCTATCAGCGATATCTCCTCGGCATAGCAAACACAGTCTTCATAAAGACGGTGCAGAATCAGACCGTTCTCTTTCAGTTTGTAGATCATTCTTCTTTCGACAAGCTCAGAATAGGCTGAACTTGTTCTATTTTACCGTAACTGATTTTGCCAGATTCCTCGGAGTGTCTGGATTGTGGCCCCTTTCGACAGACATGTAGTATGCCAGAAGCTGCATAGGAACGACAAATGATATTGGCGACAGCGCCTCCGGAATGCCCTTCGGAACTTCGATGTAATCGTCAGCCAGCCGCCTTATTTCTTCATCGTCTTCCTCTATCACGGCGATTATTAATGCCCCTCTGGCTTTCATTTCCATGATGTTGCCGATCAATGTCCTGTGAGTCTCGTCTTTTGGACAGACAAAAACCACTGGGAAACCAGGTTCAACCAGGCTTATTGGCCCGTGTTTGCTTTCTCCAGCTGGAAACGCGATGGCCGGCACGTATGCTATTTCCATGAGTTTGAGTCTGCCTTCATACGCTGTAGCCGTGCTTATACCACGGCCGAGGAAAAAGAAAGTCCTTGCGTCCTTGTATCTCTTGGCAACCTGTTTCACTTTCTCTTCTTGAGTTCGAATTATGGTCTCAACCGTCTCGGGCAATTTGCACAGTCTCTCATCCAGATAGTCCATCTCGTCCTGCGAGATTTTACCTCTCTTCTTTGCAAGCCTCAGCGCCAGCTGAGCCAGCACTGAAAGTTGTGAAGTAAAAGTCTTAGTTGCCGCCACCCCAATTTCCGGACCTGACTGCTGACCTACGTAGACTCTCGACACCCTCGTCAGAGTCGAACCAATAACATTAGTCAACCCGAGAACGGTCGCAGCTCTTTGGCGCGCCACGTTCACGGAAGCCAAAGTGTCAGCCGTCTCGCCTGATTGGCTCACAGCCAAAATCGTGCTGTCAATGTTAACTGATTTGCCATGTTGCTCAACAAACTCAGATGCTATTACAGGATACGTTCCTAAGAAGGCCAGTTTGGAGAACATGTATGAAGCAGCTAAACAGGCATGATAAGATGTTCCACAGGCCACAAGATAGACTTCGCGTGCCCTGTCAAGGAAAGTAGCCATCAAATCAAGATAGTGCTCCTGCAGTCTGAGCGTGTTTCTTAGGCAGTCCGGTTGTTCATGAATCTCCTTGATCATGAAGTGCGGATACCCTTGCTTGACAGCCATTTCGGGCGCCCAATCTATAAGCTTGGGTTCGCGCACAACAGGCTTGGAATCAGCGATTTTCCTGATTTCAATCCCTTTCAACGAAAGCGTAACGAGCTCTCCGTCCTCGACTATGACCGCTTTGTTGGTTAAAGGCAAAAAAGCAGGAATGTCTGAAGCGCAGCAGACCGTGTTCTCGTTAACTCCTAGAACAAGTGGACTCTCGTGTCTGGCACACACAATCTTGTCAGGCTCTCGCGCTGAAATCACGGCGATGGCGTATGAACCGTCAAGCCTCTTCACACTTTCGAGAACAGCGTCAGCCAAGCTTAGAGAAGGACTGGTCTTCAGAGTCTCCTCAATCAGATGCACTATCACTTCAGTATCAGTCTTAGACTTGAAACTGTGACCACGACTCTCAAGCTCCCCCTTCAACTCGAAGAAGTTCTCAATGATACCATTGTGGGCAAGAGCGATTTGCCCGCTGCAATCAACATGTGGATGCGCATTGACTTCCAACGGTGCGCCATGAGTAGCCCAACGCGTATGCCCAATGCCCACGCTGCCGGGCAAGTCATCCAGGTTGCGGACCTCGTGAACCTCATCTATTTTGCCCTGGTCCTTTTTCAAATACAGTCTGCCTTCGAATATCGTTGCCTCGCCCACAGAGTCGTAACCACGGTATTCAAGTCTCTTCAAAGCTGCATGAATTGTGGGCGCAACGTTTCCATCCTTCGAAATGCATCCGAATATTCCGCACATTTCTAGGCCTCATTGTTTGGCTTTCGTTTCTGTAGGCTACATTCAAGCTTCTTCGGCGGTAATAAGGATTTTTAGGAGAAGATTCTCAGTTCTAAAAAGTTTTTCAAATTCTTGACCCACGACGGTATGGTTTGTGCCGGAGACTACCGTCGGTTTCTGACAAGCGTTACGAAAAATCTCATAATGGTGATCCCGCATGGTCCTGAAGCTACCGTAATAAAAATTTTAATAATGGATGCATGTTTTATGCTCATGAACGTATATGGACAAGAAACTGTTGCTGCAAGAAGAAGATGCGGTGCAAAGCGTCAAAGAAATTGCGGTGATGAAAGATCCCGAAAAACTAAGAATGATCTTGGACAAGCTGAGCTGGAAAATCTTGGTCATGCTTTCTGAAAAGGAAATGTACCCTCTGGAACTGGCGAAGAAGCTGGGCATCCATGAGCAGAAGGTTTACTATCACATGAGGAAGCTGGCAAAGGCAGGAGCAATAGCCGTTGTCAGGGAAGAGGAAAAGAAGGGAGCAATTGCAAGGTATTACAAACCGGTTTCGCCAGCATATGGCATAGAGCTCCCACAGGAATACAAGACGATAAGAAAACTGTCACTCTTGAGCATGGACAAGCAGATCCAAGAGTTCTTCAAAGAATTCGTCAAGCAAGATGGAACGTTCGAAGGAAAAATTGTCGTCGGCAGTCCAACGCCGCACGGTCCTTTCAAGACAAGCGCAAGAGACGGACACTACGCTTCCCACTTAACGTTCTTTCTAGGACAATTTGCCAAGATGCCTGACGAATTTGCAATAAAGCTTGACGTTGACATGAAAGCTGAGAAGGAAGAAAGAAACAACCTTATTCTCGTCGGCGGCCCAGGCACAAACGTTCTCACCCAAGAAGTTAATGAGAATCTCCCGATAAGGTTCAACATGCAACCTTCAGAACAGGGTTTCCTGCTAGGCGGGTTGATCTCCAAGAAAACCTCACGCGCCTACACTGCGGACACAGCGGGATTGATCGCAAAGATCACTAATCCATGGGACAGCACCGAAAAGATCATAGTCTTGGCTGGAAACAAGGCAGTTGGCACAAAAGCATGCGTCTTAGCCCTGACGAACTTCTGGAAGAAAACCCTCAAGAGCTATCATGCCGAGGACACGTTTGCCACGGTCATCCAAGGGTTTGATCTTGACAGCGACGGGAAAGTTGATTCAATCGAGATCCTCGAATGAACTGACCTGGAAGAAGTGAGCCATGAAAGTCACAATTCGGAAAATGCAAATGAAGGATCTGGCTGCCGTCTCCGAGTTAGCCATGATGGCGAATCCGCATGCAACGAAGGAGAAATACAAAGAGCACGTCTTGAGCGAGCTGAGGGAAAATCCCGATTTGTCCCTTGTTGCTACTGACGATAGAAAAGTAGTTGGCTACGTGCAAGCTGATATTCAAGAAAACAGCGCGGTGCTTGAAGATATAGCAGTTGCCGAACAATACCAAAAGAAAGGGCTGGGGAAAACGCTTCTAAACGAGGAGATAGAAGCCTTAAAACGAAAAGGAGCAAAGACTGTTCTTGCCGAAGTTCACTATTTGTGTGCTTCAGCAGTACCGTTCTATTACAGGCACAGTTTCCGCATAGTCGGTTTTGTACAAGATTACTTTGGCATCGGGCACGATGCGCTAATATTGAAACTGGTTCTGCAGTAGCCCAGAGATGCAGGCCATGGAAGCTACTGAAGTCATTCTTGCCTACGGGCACGACAACATTCAGGCTACGCATAAGGCAACACTTGAGATTACGAAGGAACCAAACCTCTCTAAGACGGGCACGTGCATCATCGCAGTTTCAGCAAACAAAGCACTGGCAGACTTAGATTCAAGGTTCAGAGAAATCATGCGCAAGAACGAAGCAAAGTTAACCGTCCTAATCGAAGCAGGAAAAGATACTGAGCTGGTGAGGGCTTCAGGCGATTCACATCTGATTTTGACTCATACTACAGATATAGTGATCAGGAAGAGCGACTATGTTTGCAACAGGACTCTGGCAATCAAAGCAGACAAGGCAGCCTGCGACCTGTCAAAGAGTATCGTGGCCAAGCTGAAAAACCCGGAGCAACAGGTCAAAATCACGTTGACAGCACGGCTCTAGATGACCTGCACATCTAGAACAGACTGCCACTCATAGGGGGCCGTGGCCCGAACAAGCCTTGAGAAAAGGATTTTTCCGACTTTTCTCCCACACTGCTCAACAGCCTCGGCGAAACCAACCTGCACACTCTCTAACGAGTCAGACGCCTTGACGAACCTATAAAAGTGGACTACGCCACCCGCAGGCTTCAGCGCCTTGCATGCGGCACTGATGAAATCTGCTGCTCTTTCAGGCAAGTTCATGATCACACGGTCCACCACACCCGACATTTTCTCTTCCACAACATCGCCTGCATCTCCCAGAATCGGAAAAACCTTGTCCTCCACCCTGTTAAGCCTGACATTCTTCTTCAGAAATTCTATCGCATACGGGTTCGCATCTACAGCATAGACCTTCACGTTCTCCCGTGCTTTCGCAATCTGTACTGCAAAAGGACCGACGCCCGCAAACAGGTCCAATACTGTTTCACCCTCATGGACGAGGGATGCTACTCTGTGATGCTCGTATGAAAGCCGCGGGGAAAAGTAAGCCTTGGCAAGATCTACGTAATATTGGCAGCCGTACTCTTTGTGAATGGTAACCGTGCTTGCTTCTCCGGCAATAACTCTAAACTCTCTCAGCCGATAGGGTCCTGAGACGGCTCCTGCCTTGGCAAGAACGGTTTTAACATTTTTGTTCGTTTTTAATAGTGCCTCGCCTATGAGGGCCTCATGAGCTTCCAGCTCGGCTGGGACTTCGATTATGGCTATGTTTCCAACAACGTCAGCCGACCGAGGCAGAGATGCGATCAGGTGCGGAGCCAGCTTGCCATCAAGCAAGTCAGCAAGCGTTGCCACGCGTTCGGCTTTTTCTGGAAAAGCGCAGGTTGAGACTTCGATGTCTGGCACTTGACTCGTAAGCTCTTTTAACTCGTCTTCTGATGGCTTATGAACAAGCGGAATGTACACGAAGTCTCGGTCACTTCGGACTTTGAATTTTCCCTCAAAAAGTTTCAGCTTCTTTGCTAGAATTATCGTTTTCTCGCCGTAGATCCTGCGGACTCTAGCGCCTACAGACTTCCTTCGCATAACACCACTAGTGCTCGTCCTTCTTGACTGCTTTGATCAACGTGTAAAACAAGGTTAATTCATCACTGCCTATGGAATACAGTTTTCTCTCATCCAGAGAAGCAGCCTCTACACATTCACTGACAGCTTCGGGCTTCACCCCAAAGTATCTCGCCTTGTCTTTGATCAAGTAATCGAAGCGTTTGCTGTATGCAACCGTGTCTGCAAAAGAGACTTGAAATCCACTGTCCTCAAGCATCCTCTTGACTTCTGAGGGTTTGGAATAACTCTCATGGACGCGGGAAACCGTCTTTTCAAGTCTATTGAGAAATCCTCGGTTGTCAAGCTCATGTAACGTCAGATCGCCAAAGACCAAAACTCCATTCTTGCGCAGCATTCTTGAAAACTCTGCGAGGAGCCTCTCAGGATAAACAAAATAATGCATTGCACTTGTACAGATCAGCGCATCAAAAACCCCACTCTTGAAAGGCACGTGCTCTGCATCGCCCATGATTAAGCTGGATATGTCTTTGAAAGCAGATATTTTCGCCTGTGCGACCTTCAGCATTTCTCTTGACAGGTCAAGTCCAACAAGCCAAGGTTTGACCTTTTCCAGCAAGGGAAGACTCGTTCTGCCAGTTCCCACGCAGACTTCCAAAACGCGTTTGCCCTTTAGGCCCTCCAGCGAATTGATGAGTCCCCTGAAAACTTCGTCTCCGAAACCCTGTCTCGACTTCCAGGTTCGAATCTTCTGACCATCGTAATCTCTGGCTCTCCGCGAATAGTATTCCTGAACAAGCCTTTTTCGAGCAACCACATTCATTTCGTTTGTACCTCAAGCTTCAGGCAACTGGCCTGTTTCTGCGACTCTCAACCGAAACGGTCCTCAGCAAACCCTCTCCACCCTGTGAAGGCGACCTGACTTTTCAACGGTAAATCGTACACCCAACAACTTCCCGGCAAGCCAGATATTCGTTTCCAAATGCTCTGAAATCGTCCGTGTCAAGAACACAGACTTGCCCTTTGCCAAGGCCATGTACGGAGTGAGCATGTCTGCAAGATGCAAGTCAACGGTGGGCTCAGCTGAAATCTCATCGAAAAGCTTCTCAGCGGCTTCTTTCCCAACTGCTTCGCTTGGCTTTCCTAGCTCGCCGATGGAGTCTGCGCCTAGGATTGCACCAGTGTCTGTCTCAGCCCACAAAACAAGTGAACTGCCCTTCTGCAGAGGATTAGACATGTCATTCATTACTTGAATATCCGCCACAAGATGCTTTGTGCTCAAAAAGTCTCTTGCCGCTCTTGATTGCCGTTCAGCCACCTTCCTATCAGCCAAGAAAGTGCAGACGGAGACACCTTTCACTGCCTTAACCTTGCCGAACCTTTCCAAAAGTATCGGCCTGAGCGATTTGCAGGGTTCAACGGTTACCGTTACCTCGCCCATGCCCTTAGGATAGTACCCATACTTGTGAACCGCCAAGGACGCGCTTAGCCCCATGCGCTTCAGCGTTGGCAAGAACACAAAGCGCAGATAGTTGATCGTAGGCGAATGCGAGACGTCTGTTCCACCCCTTGACACGTGCAGCTGCACTGTCTGTTCAGCATAGGAGCATATGGGAAGCACGGTCATCAGCAACATCGGAATACTCCCAGCCGTACCGATGTCAGCCTCAACTCTGCCGCTCTTCACTTTTCCCGGCTTGAACCAAAGCTCCCGCGATTTGAGCCCAGCACCCCTCAGTTCAGCATCACAAAGCCTTGCTGCTGTCAGGACTGCCTCCAAATGTTGAGGCTTAAGTCCTGGCTCTGGTCGGTTCTGTCTGATGTTGAAGATGTGTAGTGGTTGTCCAGTTATGGCTGATAGGGCCACAGACAGTCGAAGAATCGTGCCGCTTCCGCTCTTTTCGCTTCCGTCAACCTCGATCATGTGGGCAAAGGCTCCTCTGTTCCTGCCGAGTTTAAAAGAGTCAAAAACAATTAATAAATCCGACAAGTAATAAGGATTTGAAGGGAAGAACGGTTATGAGCGAGGATAAAGAGAAAATCGAAGGTTTAACGAAACGTGTTGAAGAGCTTGTCGTGATACTGAATGGGATTATGGAGGATCTGCGCCAGGTTTCAGCGTCACTCAAGTCGATTGCGGTTTCGCAGATCACTCGGCCGATAGCTGCACCGCCGATTTCGTATGCTTTGCCCCAAGCCGTAGAGAAGTCAAAAGCCCTAGAGGACGTGAAGATGGCGTTTCCAGATGATCTGGAGGACCTGCTGAGCTTCGAAGAAAAGGACGATTATGTCATCATCAAACCGCGACAATTTCTAGGCTCTGAGAACTTTTCTAAGATAGCTTCCACGGTCCGTGGAATGGGCGGGGAATATGTAAGCGCTGGAAAAGCATCGCATTTCAGGATACCTAAGAAAACGCTTTGAGCTCTAGAAGCCTAATCCATTTTCTACTTCAAAACTGCGAAATTCGCCCGTGTACGTCTCCCAGACGACGTTTACGTTCGCTACTTTCGCGCCGGGCGGCCCTTTTCGGCAGAAATCTACGAGCTGTTTCACGTTCATTTCCTCTCCTTCAAAGACAGCTTCAAGCCTGCCGTCGGCCAAATTGTGGACCCAGCCTACAACATCAAGCCTTTTGGCTCGAAGACTCGTTTCGGATCTGAAGAAGACGCCTTGCACTCTGCCACTCACGAGCACGTGGGCTCTAACCTTCAAAGGAACCACCACTTTCGAATACGACTATTGTTTTCGGTTCAGCAGCGGTCACTTTAACCCGTCTCTCTCCACGGTGCGAGTATGTTGATTCGACGCTGTTCTTAAAAGCGTTCCTGACAGTGCAAGTTTCGGCGGAGAATATGCTCGACCTTCAAAATGGAAAGTTGCTGGTTTATGCTTCCAGTTGCGCCTCTCGAGAAACTCGGCTGAAACCTGTAAGCATGGCGGCTGAGAAGATGGCGAACTTGCTGAAAATGGATGTTGAGGTTAAAATGTTCAGGAAAGAGTTCACGCCCATATACGTTTATTACAAGCATGGTGATGAAGAACCCATCCCCATCTATTGCAACAACGGTGAAATGTCAAACGCACAGGAGATCTACATTACCTTGAGAAACATGATGTTTGTGTTGTCTTTTCATCCGAAGCATCTGGCTTTAAGGCAGGCGAGAGAAGAGATCATGCAGTTTTCATGAACTTTATGGCCTTGTTTTCCAGCGTTATGTCGTAGACCTGGTTAACGTCAAATTCTATGCCGAGGCTTTCATATTCCTGCTCAGTTAAGAACAGGATAATCTTTGGAATGGCTAGCTGCGCCTTCGGCACGAACATCGGCATTTGCTGCTGCAGCGCTTGAAGGACATCCTGCACGACTTGGGCCTCTTCGGATTGCGGCCTGACTGCAAAACGTGGAATCTCTCTGTCTTCAAGCAGTTCTATGCGCTTGCCAAGGTTACCGTCTAAGTCTCGAATCGATTCAATCTTGTTCACTCTTACCCGAAACATGATTGGTCACAGTTGAAGAACTCGGTAAGATAGTCCTAGCGACCCTATTAGTACTTTGTGCCGAGGCAGCGTGGCTCCGACCTGTCTTCTTTGTCTTCGTCCGAATTCAATCTTTGACTAGCTCAGCCGTTCTTTGCTACTCCATCTCGATAGTTGCAGGCGGTTTAGGAGTCACGTCATAATATACCGATGATACCTTCGGGCATTTCTCGACAATCTTCACTGCAGTGTCGTTCAATGTTGACCAAGGAATTTCCGAAACACTCGCCGTCAAGAAATCCCTGGTCTGAACGGCTCTTATGCCTACAACATAAGGTTTCTTCTCGCCTGAATCTTTGATCGCATAGAAGACCCGTGTGATAGCAGGGTTTTCAGTGATTATTTTTGCTTGAAGCGCAACGACGTTTGGGACAGCTGCCTGGTGAAGTTGACCGCCCACGGCTTGGACCTTCAAGCCGACGATATCGCCGTAACGCCTTTTCCCCCGCTCCACTCCTGTGGCCTTGTCCCTGAAGATTTTCGCCTCAACGCTTCTAGACGGGACGTTCAGCAGTCGTGCCGCAGTCTCTTGCAAGCGCGCAGTTTTAGCTTCTTCTGAAGCTTCATCGTCAAGGATCACGGCAAAATATTGACTTGGCTTAAGCTTGGCAAGTTCGCTTTCAACAATGGCTGTTGCTTTCCTCACTGTTTCAAGCTTGTCCACCATGATCTCGCCGACCACGCGCACTGACAAGCCTGGCCCTGGAAAGGGCTGCCTCTCAGAGAATTCCTTTGGCAACGCTAAGTATCTTGCCACCGTTCTGACCTGTTCTTTGAACAAAGCCACAAGAGGCTCAACGACTTTGAAGCCGAAGCTTTCCATCGTGTCTATGCCCACTTGCTCCAGAACGTTGTGCTGGGTCTTTATGCCGCTCACAGTTTCCATGATATCCGCACGAATAGTGCCTTGAACCAGAATTTTGCAGCCTTCCTTCCTAGCTGTCTCACTCAGGACTTCATAGAAAGTTGCGCGGAACATCTTCCGCTTCTCCTCTGCGTCTCTTAAGCCCTTCATGGCATGCTGGAAACGATCGCGAACGTCGACTATTTTCATGGGCACGTTGAACGGTGGTTCTGAAAGGACTTTGGCAACATGTTCAGGTTCGCCTTCCCGCATGAAAGCGTCATCCAGTATTGCGCAGACAAGGTTGTTCCCCATGGCCCTATGCGTCAAAACAGCACAAGTCGTGCTGTCAACGCCGCCTGAAACAGCCACTAAGGCTTTGTCTTTGCTGATGCTTTTCTTCGTTCTCTCAACCTCGGCATCGACAAACACTTTGGGGTCGAATGTTTCAGACATAATCGGCACCTTCTAACTGGCTTATTGCTGTGCTGTTTCGCGATTTATGATTTGCCATCAGAAACAATCTTCAGAATTTGCGGGACAATATTCGTGATGTTCAAGTGTGAGGCAAGATGTCAGAAGGGTCTGATGCCAAGTCAAGTTTTATATTTGCAGCATGTTTTATGCTTAATATGTTTAGGGGGAGCATCTGAACGAAGCTTGTAACAGTCTTGCTGCCTGAAGCTTACTTGGAAGGTTTAGACGAGCTTGTAAGAGGGAACATGTACCCGAGTCGAAGCTCGGCGATCAGATCTTCAGTGAGGGATCTGCTCAAGAAAGAGCTTTGGGAAAGACGGGGAAGATGAAGTCTTGCGGTGAAAGGAAACCCTACACTATTCCTTTGCCCGCAAAGCTTGTTAGTTTTCTCAAAGGTAAATCGGCAAGATCAATTTTGGAACTCGGCTGTGGGTATGGAAGAGCCTGCTTTTTCCTACATGAGAACAATCTTGACGTCACCGGCGTAGACTTAGACCGAATACAGCTTGAGCTGGCTCTGCAAGAGGCGAAATCACGCGGAGTCCACGAAGGAATAAACTTCGTCATTAACGATGCCCGAAGCTTATGTTTTCCAGACGGTTCTTTTGATGCGGTCACGATGCTGGGCGTTCTTACTCTAGTCTCTAAGATCGAAAGGCCAAGCATAATGAAAGAAGTTGACAGAGTCCTTAAGCCGTTTGGCTGCGTCTTCATTGAGGAATTTGGCAGAACCTGGGAAAATCTGGTCTACAGGAAGAGATACATAAACGACCTTAAGATCACGGGCGAATTGGGCACAATCACGGTCAGAGACGAAGATGGTAAAATTCTTCATTTTGGTCACCACTTCACTCTTCAGGAGCTACGCAGTCTCTTGAGAGCCTTCCAGATCATAAGCCTCGAAAAGACCATCTTCACAAGCTACTATCATAAGAATTGGGTCAACGGGTACACCATACTAGCACAGAAAGGAAACAAAACAGAATCTCAGTACATACGCTAGGAATGTTTGATCGTCTTTTGACCGTGAATCTATGTAGCAGATTTGGCCAGGTCTCTGATTTTCTCTGCTGCCTCTGCTGGACCCTCTGAGAGAGTTATCTCCCTTCCAACAATCAGGTAGCGAGCACCCGCTTTAAGGGCTTCTTGGACTTTTCCACCTTGAGCGCCTATTCCTGGCGAGTATATCGGAACCTTTTCTCCAAGTACCTCATGCACTTCTCTTATCTTTTCAGGATAGGTTGCGCCCACGACTGCCCCGTCCGCACCATATTTCAGAGCTTTCTTGGCAAAAGATACGTACTGAAGCATTTTCGTGCCACTCTCAGCCTCGATGATCGTTTGCCCGTAGCCTTCAACTGCTGCTTTGTGGCTCATGTACACGAGGAGAATCACGCCGCGACCTAATGTACCTGCAACATCGAAAATCGGCTTCAGGCCCTCTTCCCAGCCGATGAAGGGGTTAGCAATTAAGGCGTCAAAACCGGCAGCATAGTAGTACTCAGCGATGGCCTGATTCGTGGCGCCAATATCGTTTACCTTGCAGTCCATTATGGCCATTAACCCATCCTCGTGAGCCTTCTCAACGAGTTTCTTGACGCCGTCAAACGTGCCTAAGGGAAGAACCAGATGATGATTAAACTTCACAGCGCAAAGATACGGATAAGCCGCATCCAAAACTTGATCTGCCTTGGCAAAAAGGCTCGTACGATTCTCGGGTTTCTCAAAAGGAAAATCCAAGGCCAAAACGATGTTAGATCCTCTTTTCCTTGATGCCTGTTCCATCTTGAGACAGAAGGCCATGCTTGAACAACCGGTTTCTACTACTGTGTTGAGCTAAAAACCTTTCCTATCCTTTCCAAGCTTTGATTTAAGCGCGAGCTTTCGTGGTGTTTAATCCTCTTTTTTGAGTACCCATCAGCTTTGAACTGAGCTTCAAATGACATCTGACAGCAGCGTAGCCACACCACACGCTCGACAATTTCCCAGCTGCTATCCAAAAACTATATTTCCAACATTGCGCACCCTCACGCAGAACAGTAGTGTCCCAAGAGTTTGCGAAGGAGATGGCTTGGTAAGGTTGTGGTTGGAATGATTCCGGTTGAAATCTCTTCTGTGAAGAAGTCGTATGGCGATGTGAAGGCGGTTGATGGGGTTTCGTTTTCGGTCAATGAGGGCGAGGTTTTCGCTCTTCTGGGTCCTAATGGTGCGGGTAAGACGACGCTGATAGAGATTTTGGAGGGTTTGCGGAAGAGAGATGAAGGCGCTGTAAAGGTGTTGGGTATTGATCCGTGGGGAAGCGGCTACGTGCTTCACAAGAGGATCGGGGTTATACCGCAGGATTTCACGTTTTTTGATAAGGCGAATCCTAGGGAGGCGGTGGAATATTACGCGGATCTTTTTGGTGTCAGCGTCGACGCGGATGAGATTTTGAAGGAAGTTGTGCTGGAGGATTCGGCTGGTGTGCTTTTTGAGAATCTTTCTGGTGGGCAGAAGCAGAAGTTGGGTCTTGCGCTTTCGCTTGTGAATTCTGCTGAGCTTCTTTTCCTTGATGAACCGACGACGGGGCTTGATCCGAACGCGAGAAGGGCGATTTGGGATGTGATAAGGCGGTTGAAGAGTAAGGGGAGGACGGTGATTCTGACTACTCATTACTTGGATGAGGCTGAGCAGCTTTCCGACCAGGTGGCTATCATGAATCATGGGCGTGTGGTGGCGATGGGAACTTCTGAGGATATCATTGAAACTCATGGTTCGGGGGAGAGGTTGGAAATCCACGGGACCGAGGAGTTGGCCGCTTATGTCAGGGCGAACACAAATCTGGAGGTTGGGTATAGCGGCAAGGGTTTGGTTAGCATTAGGATCAGTCAAAAGCATGATGCGTTGACAGCTCTTGAGGCTGTCGAGCATTCTGGACTCGACTGGCGTGATATTCACACTCGTCGTGACAGTTTGGATGATGTTTTTGTTAGACTTGTGAGCGGGACCATTGATGAGAAGGGCGAGATCAAACCTGAGAACACTGGTAATAATTCACGTGATCAGGGGAGGCGCTAGGACGGATGGCTAGTATACGAAGAATTGCTTCTGATCTTCGCTTGTTTGGTCGCGGATACTTGAGAAATGCGGCAGGATTGTTCTTCGGTCTGATATTCCCAGTGATTCTCATACTCATTTTCGGCGCTATTTTCTCGTCAGGTTCTTCGGGGACAATCACGGTCTACGTTCAGAACCAAGACACCCGAGACATTGGCCAGGTCTCCAGCTCCCTCGTGCAAGCGCTAAACAGCACAGGTACAGTTAGCCTTGTAATGGTGAGTTCTTCAGAGAACTTCTCGCAATATCTCTCGGCTCATTCTGCGTCCGACGGGATAATTATCCCCTCGGATTTCTCGGCGAACTACACAGGCGGCAAGCCTGTCAACGTGACGGTCTATGGTAACCCTTCCCAAAGCTCGAGCGCCATCGTGGGCGGAACGGTTACGGGAGTGATAAACTGGCTTAACCTAAGATATTACCACGGTTCACCGATCATAGGCGTAACCCAGACTACGGCCAATTCTCAGGTGACCAAGTACATTGATTTTCTGGTTCCGGGGTTGATCGGTTTTTCGATACTGGTGAGCCCGATGTTTTCTCTCGTGAACATTTCCTCGGAGTATAAGAGGATAAAGCTGTTCAAGCAGTTGTCGTTGACTCCTCTCACCAAGATCGAGTGGCTGGCCTCTAAGGTACTCTTCTACATTCTACTTTCGGCGGCGTCGTTTCTGTTGATGGTTGCTGTGGGGGTTTTTGCTTTTGGCGCGCACGTTGTGCTTTCGCCGTGGCTGATACCGTTCCTTGTGCTGGGGCCGATGTTCTTCGCTTCGTTGGGTATGCTGGTGGGAACCGTCTCCAGGAGCACCGAGACGGCCAGCGTGGTCGGAAATATCGTAACGTTTCCGATGATGTTTCTGTCCGGCACGTTCTTTCCCATCTCGTTGATGCCTACGTATCTTCAGTATGTCGCGCATGCTCTACCCCTGTTTTACATAATTGATGGAATTAACGGGGTTATGATATACGGTAACTATCGACAGGCAACGATAGACCTTGTCGTGGTCGCGGTAATCACGATTGTCGTCTTTGTGGCTGCAGCAAGATTGTTCAAGTGGAGAGAAGATTAGCTTAGCGCGCGCTTTCAACAATCAAAACAAGAGAGAAAAATCAGGTTTCCACGACGACCTTGCCTGAAGGCAGCACGGCTGCAACGTGACCACCTTCCGCTAACAGTTCGGGCAGTTCTTGTTCCGACACGATACGCTGGCAATGTTCGCCGTTAGTGCAGTTTTCACCTTTCGCAAGCTGCTTCTCCCAATCCTTCGCTTTTGACCGCATGGCTGTTCTAACCTGCTCGATTGGCACGTGGTATTTCGCAGCGATTTCTTTCAGCTTTTCTTCCTCCAATGCTTTCATCACTTCCTCCCTGAGCGTTTCTTTGGTGACCGATGGTGCTTCAACCGTAAACTCTAACAATGGAACGGCTTCACGAAACTTTTCCCTAAGCTGGTCGATGGCAGGTTGACTGTAGCGCGCGCGAAAGTACGTCAAATGTAACAAGTGACTTAGCGCACAGTAGCTTAGGGGATAGTCAAGATAGAACCTTCTTCTATAGCAATGTGTAGGAAACGTGAAATAGACCTGGAGAGTATGACTAGGAGTAGGGGAAGGAGAATGAAAAAAACAGTTTACGGATTAATTTTGACTCTACTCTTGACCAACATGCTTGTGCTGTCGTCTAACATTCAACAAGTCAAGGCAGAACCTAGAACTTGGACTGTGGATGATGATGGACCAGCAGACTTCTCATCGATACAAGAAGCCATAAACGCTGCCAGTCCAGGAGACACCATATACGTGGAGAATGGAACATATTATGAAAACGTAGAGGTAAACAAGACCCTGTCGCTCACCGGAGAAAACAGAGACACAACCATCATTGACGGCGGAGGCAATCAAAACGTCGTTTTCGTGACCGCAGACAACGTAACAATAATAGACTTCACCATCAGGAACAGCGGCACGATCGACCCCGGAGGATACGGAGGCATAGGAGTTCCAGGAGCCGACCACGTTATCGTCGAAAACAACAACTTAGTAAACAATGACGTTGGAATCTGGATATACGACTCGAACTGTGATTCGTTTGCGAATAATAGCATTTCGTACAACACTAAATGCGGAGTGTATACTAAATACGCTAATGGAACCGTCATCGCCGACAACATAGTTGCAAACAATCCTTGGGGTATTGTGCTGAGAAATGGAACAAACAGTTCCACCGTTGTCGACAACTCTGTCTATTCTAACGATTACACAGGAATCCAAGTCGGCCCAGAATCTGAACTGAACACGATTATCTGCAACACAGTCACACACAACGACTATGGAATAGCAGTATTCTCGCCAGGAAACAACGTTTTCTCAGACAACAACGTCTCATCAAGTAAATATGACGGAATCGGGCTTCAAGAGACCACGAACAACACAGTAACCAGAAATATCCTCACAGGCAACAAGGAGTATGGGATTACCGTCTACCATGCTGACGGCAACACATTCAACTGCAACAAGATCATGCACAACGGCAGCCCGGCCGTCTCTGCAGGCGTCTACCTGGAATCCTCATACAACAACATATTCTACCACAACGATCTGATTGCAAACACGCAATCGCAAGTGTACAGCTCGAACTCTATCAATTCTTGGAACACCAGCTATCCTTCAGGAGGCAACTACTGGAGCGACTACACTGACGTGGATGATAAAAACGGACAAAACCAGGATAAACCTGGAAGCGATGGCATATGGGATCATCCCTACTTCATTGATGGAAGCAATCTAGACGACTATCCACTCGTCAGTCCATGGACACCCTGGCGTGATTGGCAACACTACCATGACTACTCGGAAATCGTCAACACACTCTTCTATTTGAACATTACGTACCCAAACATTGTTGACGTTTTCTCCATCGGCAAGAGCTGGGAGAACAGAGACATCTACTGCATTAAGCTGACAAACGAATCAAATACGCATCCAAAACCCGAGCTATTCTTTGTAGGCTATCACCATGCCCGCGAACTCATAAGTGTAGAACTAGCCCTGTACTTTGCTGTGGACGCTGCAACCAGTTACGGTACGAACGAAACCATAACTCGTATGCTGAACTACAGCGAAATCTACATAGTTCCGGCACTGAACGTGGACGGCTTCGACGCGGTCAAACAAAACGAGTGGCAACGCAAGAACGTTCACCCATTTAACGAAGACGGAGATGGTCTACTAGATGAGGACCCACCGGACGACGAAAATGGAAACGGCTACATAGAAGACCTTCTGCGATGGAATGGATCGTCTGGCCAATGGGAATTCGTTAGATGGGAAGGCATCGACGATGATGGCGATGGATTGCTGAATGAAGATTGGGTTGGCGGCGTTGACCTCAACAGAAACTATGGCTACGAATGGAATGCAACGTGCGACAGTGGCAGCCCCTACACTTGGGCAGAAGACTATCGTGGACCAGTACCCTTCTCAGAACCAGAAACCCAAGCCATAAGAGATCTGGCGCTTGGCCATGATTTCAAATACGCCATAAGCTTCCATTCAGGTAGCGAGTCAATAGGATACCCATGGGGATACACAGCGGACCCAACACCTGATGACAACATCTTCAGACAAGTCGCCTCAAACCTTTCAGCATTGGTCGGGGGGCCATGGTATGGGCAAAGTGCTTCGGGTATGTACACATCGTCGGGGATGTGGGATGACTGGATGTACGCCAACAGAAGCACCTATGCTCTAACGTGTGAAATCTACACAAATAGCAGCGCATGGCAAAATGAGACTGGACCAGAGCCAGACACGTTGTGGGAAGGAGGCGTATTTCAATTCTTCAACCCAGACCCAAGCCAAATCGAACCAGTAATCCAGCGCTGGCTACCAGCCTTCACATACACAACAGAAAGAGCCATCACTGAAGCGTACAACGTTGCCGCAACTACAGTGGCGCCTCTCAAGGTAGTGGTCGGACAGGGATACTGCGTGAACGTAACTATAACTGCTGTTAATGAGGGCGACTTCACAGAAACCTTCAATCTGACAGTGCGTGCAAACACTACTTCCTTTGCATCGCAGATAATAACTCTCCCGAGTGGAAACTCTGCCACAATAAACTTCACATGGAACACTACGGCCTTCGCAAAGGGCAACTATACCATGAGTGCTTATGCCGAGCCTATTCCAGGCGAAACAAGCACGGCGGACAACAACTCCACGGGCGGGTGGGTCGTGGTGTCGATGGTTGGCGACTTGACTGGCGGCTCTGAGAATCCTTGGGATTTCGTTCCCGACGGAGTAGTAGACGGCAGCGACCTATCTATAGTCGCCAAGTGTTACGGCTCCTGGCCTGACGCGCCTCCGCCGATGACGTGGAACGCAAACTGCGACGTAAACGACGACGGCGTCGTCGACGGCTCAGACCTAGCCATAATAGCCAAACACTTCGGAGAAGCAGACCCATAACCCCGACTGGCGCGCGCTTAAACGTGAACGCTGACACATCGCCCTGCTGCATGCACCATGCGCGCGCAAACATGCTTAAATGGACAGACGTAGACTTCGAAACTGGAACCGTCCGCATAACACCTGAAAAAGGCAGCAATCCAAGAACGTTCAAAATCTCAGATAGACTACTGACGGTGCTTAATGCGTTGAAAGCCAAATCGAATAGAGACCAGGTCTTCGGCAGGGAACTACGGACGCAACGAAGACTGTTCCGCGCGCGCTAGTACGTCGGAGCCTCGTCGTGAGCTCCGGTTGCTTGCGTGAAATATTGCGAACGATACATTTTACTCCATATTGGTAAGTTTCCTATCAATAGAAGAAGGTTTCATAAGACTTAAAAACTAATCTCATCATTTATTAAGATTCTACGAAACGCAGCAAAGGCGCGCGCTAAAGCTTCGTTTCATGACTAGGAAAATTGAAAGGAGAAAGGAAAATGAAAAAGAAAATATCCGTTATACTGTTGTTGACGATGATTCTGACGAGCAGTCTAGGCATGGGAATGATCACAAGACCGTCAATGGCACAGGACGGTAAAGATAGTGTTTTGAACAAAGATTTTGTGGGAAAAACAGGAGAGAACAGTTTTCCGAATAATCCTGCTAGCCAGCCAGAGATTTCGAAAAGCCCTAGCCAAAGTTCACAAAGCGAATATGATAGATGGAACTTCAACGACACAAGCCAATGGAGCAACTACACCTACGCGGATGGCAACAAGACGAGACTGATAGTTGGAGTTGACGGCGAGGGCCCAGCAAGCCTCCCCGAACTGGAGAGAATAGCTGCCAAATACCAAGCAGAAATTGTTAACACAATCTCGTTTGGAGGCATTGTTAAAGCGGTGGTTGTCGAACTCTCGCTCACATCGGTAACTCCCTTTGTAGCGGGTGTGCATGTTATGGGGTTGGCGAGTTACATAGAGCCCAACATGAAGGTTCAAGCCCAGCTTGTTCCCAACGATCCCTATTGGGGCGTGCAGTGGGGACCAAAGAAAATAGAGGCGGATTGGGCATGGAACACGACAGTAGGCAGCCCTTCAGTTCTAGTGGCTGTCATTGACACAGGCATCTACTACACACATGCAGACCTGTGGGCAAACTACGTGCCTTTAGGTTACGACTGGGTAAACAACGACGCAGACCCGATTGATGACAATGGTCATGGAACACACTGCGCAGGTATAATTGCGGCTGCACTAAACAATAGCGAAGGCATAGCCGGTCTGGGTCAGATTCGAATTATGGCTGAGAAAGTTTTGGACAGCGGCGGCGGAGGCTACTGGGACTGGATAGCTGCTGGGATTGCACACGCTGCGGATCAAGGTGCGAGAATAATAAGTATGAGCCTTGGAGGATATGGCGACAGCGAACTGCTGCATGACGCTGTTAAGTATGCATATAACAGAGGAGCTTTACTCGTTGCTGCTGCGGCAAATGATAATACTAACACGAAGTCGTATCCCGCAGCATACGATGAAGTTGTCGCAGTAGCTGCCACTGACCAGTCTGACAACAAGGCTTGGTTTTCAAACTGGGGAGACTGGATTGAACTTGCGGCGCCAGGCGTCGACATCTACTCAACTGTTCCATGGGGCTACGAATACGCAAGCGGCACTTCGATGGCTTGTCCTCACGTTGCTGGTGTAGCAGCTCTCGTATGGAGCATGTTTCCCACGAACACAAGAGATTGGGTGAGACTGTGGTTGCGATATACTGCAGACGACTTGGGTGACCCAGGCTTCGATGTATACTATGGATACGGGAGAGTAAATGCAAGAAAGGCCGTTCAGCAGACGCCGCCACTCCACGACCTAATAGCTCACAGTTGGATAACCCCGCCCTACGTGAAAACCGGGGCCACAAAAACCATAAACGCTACTATCCTTAACTTCGGAGAAAACGACGAAACCGACATAATAGTGCAACTTCTGGCAAACTCCTCCATGGTTGACTCGACGGTGATAGGCTCTCTAGGGACAGGGAAGTCGGCAACAGTTAATTTCACGTGGAATCCCACAGTTGAAGGCCTATTCAATGTCACACTTTACGTGGTGCCAGTGCCAGACGAAGCAAGCTTGGAAAACAATGTACTTTGGAAGTTTATCTATGTTGGTTTTCCGGTGAAAGCTGTCGTCCTACATTCGGCAGGCACCATCGTCGGTGACATTATCACTAATTGGCAAGTGCTAAGCAACGAGTGGTCTCTGTTTGGCGACACGATGGTCTGCATTGACTATACGACTCTGAACAAGGAAAACATCACTTACGAGGATATTGCCGCCACAGAAGCAGACGTTCTGATTATCTCATGTGCCAGCGACCCATACGAAGGCTGGCAATTTACAGACCCTGAGATTGAAGCAATAAGACAGTATATTTTTGAAGGACACGGGTTGATAGTCACTTCGGGAACGTTTTATTACATGGTCCCCAACAACAACAAGCTGGCGGCGTTGCTTGGGCTCAATGAAACAATCAGGTGGGACGCAACAGGGACAGACCTCCTACACCTGCTCAACACAACTCATCCTGTCTTCACTCATATTCCGAACCCGCTCGTATTCCCAGAGGTCGCAACAGTTCTTCCTAGCGACGGGCGATGGGACTCAGACGAGTTGGTAGGCGGCAAATATCTTGCACTCGGGCACTATCAAGAAAGCACAATAGTCACTTTCAGAGGCTTGTTGTACATTTCTCCGTTGTTGGAAATCATACCACCGTACTACCATCATCACCTACAACTGCTCTACAACGCCATAGTATGGTCCCGCTACCAAAAACCAGAACACGAACTTGTGGTATCTCTCAAGGCTCCAACACGCGTCAAACCCGGAGAATCTACATTGTTAAATGCAACGGTTTCTAATCTTGGAAGGAACAACGAAACAGATGTCGAACTACAACTGCTCATTGATGGCGCACTAGTCAGCTCTGTGAATATACCCGAGTTATTGGTTGGCTCTTCCCACACTCTCAGTTATCTATGGACTCCAACAGTTCAAGGTATATGCAACGTCACAGCGTATGCGCCGCCTAAATCTGGAGAAGAGCTTACACAAAACAACATCGCCACAGAAATGGTTATGGTACTCTTGATCGCGGTTAGAAACGCGCTCGTCTACTCAGACGATGCGTACGTCGGGCCATCTTCAAGGTACGTTATCGTTGCCTTGAACGACTTGGGAACTAACTACACTTATTACGCTGACGATCCTTGGGGATTCGGTGCGGCGCTGGTAAGTCAGTCTTGGGATCTGGTGATCGTCGATCATTGCAACTACTACGCCATGGGGCAATACTGGACAGAGCTTGAGGAATACGTGCGCAATGGGGGCCGCCTTGTTCTGAGCACGTTTGACATTGATGGATCCAATTCGGAGCCGACGACTCTGTGGG
>Ga0315279_10000906_pt1 | contig 52993 bp, 48 predicted proteins | sample YL17G06_20_MG_FD_203694 | JGI IMG/M metagenome (GOLD analysis project Ga0315279, IMG submission 203694) | Sediment microbial communities from Yellowstone Lake, YNP, Wyoming, USA - YL17G06_20 | ecosystem: Environmental > Aquatic > Freshwater > Lake > Sediment | place: USA: Wyoming | collected... | reverse complement strand
CAAAAATTCGGGCCCGGGTACAGGGTTAAGATACAGGGTCGTGACGAAGGTATCCTTATAGTTCCGGAATGCATATGAATTATGCCATTTTTCATCCATGGAGAATGGTCAGAGTAGTGGTCTGATAATTTAAAACCCCCGTAGAGTATTAGCACACATAGACCAATACACTTATTTTCTGCATCAACTCCATTGAGTATATGCAAGATCACATTTTTCACCGCAGGGATGGGCCCGAGTATGCCGGTTCCCGTCTTGCACAACAACTGGAGAAGGGCCGGTTGTCCAATACCGAAGTTACGCTCATCAAGGATTTCCTCTACGAGCGTAAAGCCAAGAAGAATTTATCCGGTGGCCGTGTTGCACTCTACGTGAACCATCTCATCCGGGTCAGGGACTTTTTACCGGGCCCCTTCAACGAGATGACGACCGGGGGGTTCATGGAGGCAATCTCCAAAATCAAGACCGGCTACCGGCTCGACGGCAAGAATCTGTCATCGAGCACTATCCACGACTATATCCTATCGCTCAAAGTTTTTTCAGAGTGGCTGAGCAGGAAAAAGATCGTTGAGGTGCCAATTGAAGAGATCAAGGAGATCAAGGTCCCGAAAGCCCCGCTGATGACCAAGACTCCGGACGATATGCTGACCGAAGAGGACATCCAGAAACTCATCGGGGTCTGCGACAACTCCAAGGAGCGGGCGCTTGTGGCCTGTGTCTTTGACGCGGCCCTGCGGATCGAGGAGGCAGGATACCTGCGGTGGCGGCAGATTCAGAAACTCAAGCACGGGATCTCGATCTCGACCGACAAGAAGACCGGCTTTCCCCGCTATATCCCCTGCCCTGCAGCGTGGACCTACCTCAAGACCTGGAAGATGGACTACCCGGCAATTTACGGTATCCCACCCGAAGGCGACAACTATGTGTTTCTTACACAGAAGGCCGAGCCCTACCAGTACAGCGGGTTCCAGTACCTGATGAAAAAGTTCAGCCGGAAACTCAAACGGCAGGGAGATAAGGCCCTTGCCAAGAAGCTCCACTTCCACCTGCTGCGGCACTCCAAACTGACCCACTACGCGAAGCAGAACATGAACGAGTCGATCCTCTGCAAGATCGGGTGGGGCAAGCGGTCGTCCATGGTCGAGCGGTACATCAACCTCTCGCAGGTTGATGTGGAGATGGCTGTGATGGGTATCGCCGGCATCAAGGATATGGAAATGCCAAAGCCGATCTTTGTGCCAGGCGTCTGTCCGCACTGTTTATGCAGGGAGGTCCCACCGACCGCGACCTACTGCCCGGACTGTGGTGCTGAGCTGACTGAAGAGGCCCTAGGTGAGACCGAGGCGCTGGTGCGGAGTGTAAGGGATAATCCGCTTTCATTGCGAAAGGTCATTGATGCGATGATTGAGGAGAAGATGGGGAAAGCAGTGGCGAAATAATTTTTTTGAAAAGTTATCAAGTAATCAACTGTGATCGATTCAAGATTGATTCGCGCAGGAGTTCGCGGGTTCAAATCCCTTCCCTCGCATTTCATTTTTTCTGAGTAAGAGTTCCAGCTTCACATGCCCCTTTCCATATCCTTTCCGCCCTTTTAGACTCAGTATAAAAAGAGTCTTTGTTTCTTTTCGAAAAACCGCAACCAACACATTTCCATATATAACCATAGATACGACTCTTCTTTTCTTCAAGTTCCACTCCACAATTTGGACATTTAGGTGGAGTTTTTACGTCAATAATATCTGGAAGGCGCTTTTCGTATTCTGATTGAGTGTCGTAATTAGATGGTGCTGGGGCACGAATATCCCATTTAACACCTTTATAATCAACACCCCCAACTTTTTGTAAATCCCGGCCTATTGCAACAACTCTAGGAATGTGTCGAACATTCTCTTTCCTCGTCAAATAAAAGATTAAAAAAAATAAAAATAACAACACATAAACAAGTGATGGAATACTGAGAATCGATTGAATTATTTGTGGTAATTTTTCTGAATTAATACCTAAATATGACAATATAGCTAATGACACCGTAATGAATTGAAAAAATAATGATAGCACTTTAGCTATTTCCATAACACAATTAGATTAGAGGAATTGCTAGATATTTTTTCGTGTAAAGTTATCAATTTCCGCGCGCAGTCCTCTTTTCATCCGTCAAGCCGATCCAATTTCTCATATAAATGCCCCGAATGATTGAGATAACCTGCGGGTTCAGTAATCCTTATAAGCAAATATGTTGTTGGAAGAATAACAACATGTTAAAAAACCCCGGCATAGTAACAGCGAGGGAGATGCGCCCGTATGTCAAATCGCAGCGAGATGCGGCGACCTACGCGGCTTTCTTCAATTTTTCAACGCTGTTCGTGTGCCTGTTGGCGGACATGGTAAGAGTTCCGTCCGATATCAGAAATATCCTGAACCGGGGGCATGGGCACAGAACGCTGAGGGCCCGTGCTTCCCCTACCTCACTCTCTTCTTTCGCACGACAACATTGACCGCCGGATCTATGAGCGCGTTGCTCCGGCCTTTGTGATCGCTGGTTAGGTCACCTGCCGTTCGGAGAACGGTAATACTTGCCACTGCGATAGCCAAGGCTCCAGCACTGCGTTCATCGACCGGCTTTTTTGCATCTCCTAGACGGCCGGCACCCCCCCGTGCCTGCTTCCGGTACCGCATGTGAACAAAACGAAACAATGGTGAAAATTTCATGCAGCAGAGTTCTGCGCGATCGGAAGGGCATACGAGCCCTTCGTGTGAGCCCCTGCGGGTCACACAGGAAGCTGTCGAAGCCTACGAGAGAAGAACCGGCATCTACGGCATCGGGAAGGTCATGGTCGAAGACGGGCACTGGGTAATTGTTCCTAAAAAGGATGTGGTCGGAGCCCGATGGAACAATGGGGGAAACACCGGGGCCAATCCTTTAGGTCCCGCTGCGCTCGACCGTGATCGTGATCGTGATCGTACTAACTCTGCAACTACCGGTCGAAGGGATGTGCCATGACTTCGAGCCCGCTTCATACAATCTCAAGGAAGGCTGCAAAGATCCTTAATCACCGTGGCTATGACGTGGTCTGGTCTATATCTCTCAGGGAGTGGTATTCGCCCGAGACTTTTGTCTGCAAGCGCGGCGCTGATGATACCCTCCACGTGAAACTGAAACTCTCGCCCAATACCCTGACGAGCGGAGCGGAAATTGCGAGGTTCTGCGATGACGAGATCCGGACCCTCCGCAGGCTGATGAGAACCAATCCCAAGAAAACCGGAGAGCACTACGAAGTCTGGGTCTCGATGCCTCTGGGTAAATTTTCCGCACTTGAGGTCCTGCCGGATATGCTCATCGATCGGAGATCAGGTGCTGTCCTGTCACAGCAATCCACGGGAAGTGTACCGGCATGACGAGCCGGCGCTGTATTGTCCTGGAGCAGGGCATCCGCGAGCAGCTCCAGCGGGGCGGCTACAAGGTCCAGGTCGTCCCGCCCGTATTCTTAAAGAAGCTCCCGCCAGCACACCTGATCGCTACGCGGGGGCCCGGGGAGACCCGGTACATCCGGGTCCGGAAGATCTCGCGCAAGGAGCCAACTGTCGAAAACGTTGAGCGGTTCCTTGGCAGGGATATCGTGCGGTACCGGACCTGCATGGAACGGAAGCCCGCAATGCCCGGCCTGCACTACGAGATCTGGATCTCCACGCTGCACCACGGCATTACCTGCTTTGAAGTGAGCAAAGACAGCGTCCGGGAGATCCCCCGGATCCCGCCAGCCACACCGGCGGCCGTGTCTGCAGGAGGCACATCATGACCGCGATGCACCGGATGGTGATCCTGGAGCGGGAGGCAGGGGCTATCCTCCGGGAACTCGGCTACGTGCCAGGGATCGTGAGCGACCAGTTCCCCCGCTCACGATTCGTCCCGTATAACCTGGTGGCGACCAAGAAGAACAGCGACGGGACAGAAGAATGCGTCTGGGTGAAGTTGAGGGTTTCCCTGCACCCGGTCCGCTCGCCCGAAGAAGCCGCCCCGTTCTGCGGCAATGAGAGGAATTTCTACGAGAAGAAGTTCAAGGGCATCCCTTCCAACAACCTGCTGCGGTACGAGGTCTGGTTCTCGGTCCCGTCCGACAAGTTCGAGACTTTTGAGATCACCCATGACGGGATCCGGCTGGCCCCGCACCCGGACCGGAAACCGCTCGCCGCTGACGGAGGCCCTGCATGATCGCCCAGAGCGTCTTTCATGCAGCAAAGAACCGGTGCGGCAAACTGCTGGTCTCCCGGGGCTATGAGCCGGTGATACCAGTCACCGACCACTTCCTCTCGCGCTACATCCCGCTCCACCTGATCGGGATGCGGGGCAACTACGAGGCCCTCTGCGTGAAGATACGGCATGCGCAGGGTGCGGTAACAGACCGGTATGTCGAGTCGTTCTGCCGGTTCGAGTGCTGCCAGCTCCGTTCGCTGCTCACGATGTACCCGGGCGATATCTTCCTCCGCTGCGAGGTCTGGGTGATCTCGCCGAGCGGGGCAATCCACTGCTATGAGGTGACAGCGGCCGAAGTCCGCGAGGTGGCCGCGTATGTCAGGTGAGCCATCAGCGCCCGTCATCCATGAAGAGCGGATCGAAGGTGTCCCGCTCTATCTCGTGCCAAAGGTGATCGCGGACCATATCCGGGAGAAGCGCGAGCTGGTCTTCCAGATCACGGCGAGCCGGGTACGTGAGCACCGGTACCGGATTGTGGTGGAGACGTTCGATGAGCACTCGCAGCGGGCCGGGCATATCCCGCCGGCACAACAGGGGCAGCAGGCACAGCAGAAGGGGGGCGGCAATGGTTAGCCCCTCCTTTTTCCTCACGATGACCGGCAGTCAGGGCAAAGGGGGTGACCCGTGGATGGCCTGCTCCGTGAGGCAATCGCCCGGTTAGCCGGGCCCGGTCAGGTCATCGAAGTCCGCGCACTCTCCGATCAGCATACCCATTCCGGCTACTTCAGCGATCCCGAAGCACTCATCCGGGCAGTGGAGCCGCTCGATGCCGATCCCTCGGTTCACGGCATCTACGTCACGCTGAACGAGGTGAACCCGGCCCTGCTCTCGCGCCGGGCGAACCGGATCAAGATGCGGCTCTCGCGCAAGGACGCGACGACAAGCGATGCGGATATCGTGCGCCGGCGCTTCCTGCCCATCGACATCGACCCGGTCCGGCCGAGCGGGGTATCCAGCACGGACGCGGAGCACGCCCTTGCGCTGCGGAAAGCGGACGAGATCACCGCATGGCTTGCGTCGCTTGGCTTCCCGGAGCCGGTCAAGGGCGACTCGGGCAACGGGGCCCACCTGCTCTACCGCATCGACCTGCCGAACGATGACGCGGCAACGGCGCTCGTGAAAGGCTGCCTTGCGGCACTCGACACGCTCTTCTCGGATGAGCAGGTGACCGTGGACACGGCGAACTTCAATGCCGGCCGCATCTGGAAGCTCTACGGCACGATGTCGCGGAAGGGCGATTCCACGCCCGAGCGGCCGCACCGGAGGAGCCGGGTCATCTCGGCCCCGGGTTCGCTGCAGGTTGTGGGCCGGGCACTGCTGGAACAGATCGCCGCCCGGCTCCCCACTGAAGCACTCGCGCAGACGGCCGGTCCAGTGGAAACAAAGGGGTATAAAAATATTTTCAATTTGCCGGATTGGCTGTTTAAGCACGATATCACGGTAAAATCTGAAAAACCCTATGCAAACGGGCGTTTGTATATCCTCGATCAATGCCCGTTCTCATCAGCGCATAAGGACGGGGCCTTTGCGATCCAGTTTGGCAACGGCGCGGTCTTCGCCGGCTGCAAGCACACCTCCTGCGGTGGCGGATCGCAGCGGTGGGCTGAGCTGCGGGCCCGGTACGAACCAGACCGGGCAGAGAAGCGCAAGCAGTTCGAGCAGAAGCAGAAACAGTGGAACAAAGAGCGGGCAAAAGCGAAAGTGGAGAACGAGGGCAACGGCCCGGTCAAGCCTGCCCCCTTGCCCGATGCCCGGACTACGGCGCTCGATGTGCTCGGACACGGCGACCCTGTGACCCTGATGCTCACCGCGTTCGCGCAGGAGCATGTCGGCGACGAGATCCTCGCCCGCTGCCTGATCCTCTCGATGGCCTCGCAGGCCGTCAAGAACTCGGAGGGGCTGCACGTCTCGGTGACCGGCGACTCCGGCAAGGGCAAGACGCACGCCTTCAAGAAGATGATGCGGCAGGTGCCGGACCGGTACAAGGTCCGGGGCACGGTCAGCAACAAGGCCCTCTACTACATGAAGGACCTCGCGCCCCGCTCCGTGCTGATGAGCGACGACACCGAACTCTCGGACGGCATCCAGGAGATCCTCAAGTCCGCAACCTCGAATTTCCACGAGCCGATCACGCACACGACGGTAACGAAGGACCTGACCTGCCGGGTCTGCACAATCCCCGAGCGGTGCGTCTGGTGGATCGCCAAGAAGGAAGGGACGGGCGACGACCAGGTGATGAATCGGATGCTCACGTGCTGGATTGACGAGTCGCACGAGCAGGATACCCGGGTGCTTGCGGCAAAGCAGAGAAAGGAGCAGCAGGAGCCGGGGATGCTGCCGGACGAGACCCCGGAGCTCGCCACCTGCCGGGCCATCTGGGAGATCCTGCACGAGCAGATGGTCTGGGTTGTGATCCCGTTCTCGGAGCGGATCCGGTTCCACGCCATCAGCAACCGGCGCAACCCCGACATGCTCTACGATCTCATCAAGAGCCATGCGGCGCTCTTCTTCCTGCAGCGGCAGCTGAAGACCGGTGATGACGGGACGCTCTGCATCTACGCGGGCGAGGCCGACTTTGCCGCAGCAAACGAGGTCTTTGCACAGCTCTCGGGAACCTCCGGCGGGCAGGAGTCCAAACTGACCCGGCGGGAGGCGGACCTGCTCGCCGCGATCCAGCGGGCCGACCGTCCCGAGTTCACCATCCAGGACCTGCAGGAGCTCACGGGCTGGTCATACTCGAGTATTTACCGGACGCTGAAAGGATACGACAGCCGGGGGAAGAATTACACCGGGCTTTTAGAGAAATGCCCCGCGATCTCGTTCACCGACCGGACGGTGACGATGAGCGAGGAGGAAGGTGTGACGGTGCGGCGCAGGACAGAAGCGTTTGCCTGGAACCGGGGGATCTACCGGCACTGGACGGCCGGCGGGCCCTGCTGGCTTGACCGGGGCCCGGGTGATGGTGGCAACGGTGACGGCAACGATAACTGCGGGAACAACGACAACAATGGACGCGGCAATAGCGGCAGCACCGGCCCCGCCACCGGCTCGTTTGCAGCATTGCAGCACGTTTCCAGCAGTTTTGCAGCAACTGCTGAAAAGATAAATGGTGCGTCCGGCTCTTCCGGATTTCCCAAAGGAGATGATAATAATAAAAATTCTTTACTAAGAGAAGGAACTTTTCAGCAAAATAGGAATACTGCTACTCAGGAACATGCCGGACCGGATCCGGCTCAGTGTGTGAAAAATGCTGCAAATGCAGCAAATGAAAAACGATCTCCCCAAAAACCTGCACAAAACGGGAAACCCACACCGCAATTTACCCCGATTGTTTGCAGCAACGGTACGCAAAGTGCTGAAAAGATGCAGGAAACAAAGCCTTCGGGTGCTGCAACCCCCGGCCCGCCCCGCACCATCCGGGCCAAGGACTACAAGCCGCTCGAAATCCCGGAACCACAGACCGCGTGCTATGCCTGCGGGAAGCACGGGGCGTGGTATGTCGAGAAATACACCGCAGAGCGCCGGGCCCGGCCCAAGGACCAGCAGGACGCGAGGCGGGTATGCCGCTCGTGCTACAAGGCACAGGTGAAGGCCGAGCAGGAGGCTTCGGTCCCGCTGCCCGGGACGTTCGACATGGCCCGGTGCGAGCGGGTGACGGCGGGGGTCGGGAAGTGCTCGGTTTGCGGGCTTGAGAAGGCCGCGTGGATTGACCGGCAGGCGGGCGTGAATCTCTGCGAGCATTGTTACGGGAGGGAAGTGCGACAGCATGCTCATACCGGATGCAATGCCTGATGATGCGATACGTGTACGGTTACGTGATTGATTTTTACAAAAAGAACGGAGGGAAACAATTGTCTGAGGATGCGTTTGAGGAAGTAACGGAAATAAAATACCGGCCGGAGATTATTGAGCGAACCGATGAAGAAGCCCGGCGGGGGATGCTGGAAGGGGAGGAGTTCATGGTCATTGAGATCCAGGTGATCGGGATGGTGGAGAAGTACCAGGGAAAGGATTCGCTCACGATCGATTTTCTCGCAGCGTGTAATCAGAAGGCGCTCACTTCACCCTGGATGAAAGAGAAGATCCGGTCGCTTACCAATGTCTGCGAAGTAACGGTTATGGGAATAACCAATCGGATGAGAGCCCGACTTTTCCTCCAGATCAAAAAACAGGCGGACCAGGAGCTGTGCCTGTACCGGTTGTCCGCATGGTTGTCGATGGGCGATGACGGTTCGCAGCGCTGGAGTATCCGGGACCAGATCGATCCGGTGTTTGAGCAGCTGGATACGTCCGTGGCGAAGCGGGCCACGAAGGCGAGGAGGCTGGCGGGGAACGTGATGGAACAGAAGGCGGGCTGAAGTGGCTGTTCCACCTGCTCTCCTCTCCCATGAGAGCACCGAGCACTACACCCCTCAGTACGTCCTCGATGCCGTCATCGCGTGCATGGGCGCGATCGACCTCGACCCGTGCAGCAACAGCAGGGAGATCCCGAACATGCCCGCAGCGAGGCACTACACCATCCAGGACAACGGGCTCGTGCAGCCGTGGGAAGGGCGGGTCTTCATCAACCCGCCGTTCGGGCCCGGTGTTGAAGCCTGGTTCTCCAAGTTGTATCAGGAACGATTGGCAGGCCGAACCACAGAGGCAATCGTTGTGTGGAAGTCGGCGACCGAGACCTCAGCCTGGAAGACGCTGACGCGGTTATCGTGCCGGGTCTGTTTTCCTTCTTCGCGGATACGGTTTGTTGGTCCTCAGGGGAATGACACGGGGCCGAAATTTTCGCCGGCGCTGTTCTATGTTGGGGAGAGGCCGAAGCGGTTTGAGAAGGCGTTTGAGGGAATTGGGGAGGTATGGGTAGTGCCGAAGGAAAGGAAATCATACTATTAATCTGAATTTTTTAGGATTTTTTGCATAAAGATGCTTTCAGACTTTTCACTGCAGCATCTTCCCAGGTTAAAAATTTTTTAGGATCCGTTTGGAATAGAGTCCAGGCCTCATCGAGAATCAGAGGAATATTAATCTCATTTTTTGTATGTTTTTGAGAAATAAACGATTTTAATCCGATTGTTGTACATCCATCAAATACATTTTGAGCAAGTGCCTTCATAAGATGATCTGGATAACAGTGGTCGTGTTCAGTCGGTTTTTCAAAATGACAGATCGATTTGTAGTGATTCCATTTTTTATTCAATCTTGAAGATGCAGAAGTCATACCCATAATTTTCAAAATTTCGAGAATCCCCTGTATTTGAGATTCAAATGAAGGGTGATCATCGGGTTTGATATCGATTTTTGCAGGGAAATACACGTCTTCACCAGTATTCGCACAGATACGGAGGCACTGCCACCCGAAAGATTGGCCTAGACAATAGGTTGCAATCATATTTGATGTGTGCTCTTTGACCCAACTTTCTTTCCACAATTCTTCAAAATTTTCATAAAATACGGGATTAAAAGGCCGATTTTCAACAATCATCCGGCTTTTTTCTTTCGAGAGATGAGCATTTAATTGTGATATAAATTCGTTCGATAACTCTTTCTCGTAATGAAAAAAGATCAGATGCCCGATTTCATGAAACAAGTCCGGCAGATTTAATAAAAATAAATCATCAACAACAGGAACGAAAAAAGAGGATAATACTGGATTTTTATCTGCGAATACCTCATAATAATTTGAACTTGCCGCGGAGATTAAAGGAGTTTCAATATTGTAATTCACCTGAGATAAGGAGTATTTGAGAAACGCATGAAAAAATTCGTCTTTCTTTGAATATCGTAATAAAATCGGCAACTGGATTTTTTCAATCAGACTGTATGATTCATAACATCTTTTGTAACTGTTAATCTGATTTAATAGCAGTTCCGGAGCCCCAAAATCAGGGTCTGTTAATATGGACTCCAAATCCGATTTGATAGCAATCGATTTTTTTATTGTATTTTTCAAATTAGGCTCTATCTCAGACGGCAGAGAAAGATTCTCTAACAATAAAATGACTTTTTCACATCGATTATGTAATTCAATGACTAATGATGGGAAAAAAGAATTCATATTGATCTTTTTCGCCAAAACTTCCTGAAAGAGGCAGAAGTTTCTTCATCCATTATTGAACACATTTTATCGAGAATTTTTAAATCTTGAAGCGAAAGATTCTGGTCTTTTTCCAAATGATTGATAATTTTTTTCAAATCGTCAATGAAATATGTCATTTCACTTTTGTTGGAATTTTTCACATGATCAATAAATGAAATTGGCAATTGAATCGGTTTTTTAATCTCCGAATCGAAATCGTGAATTTCGGGCTGAATGTTTTTCATTAAATTTATGAAAACATCTGTCAAATACTGCCTGCTCTCCGCTAATTGGGAGGGGGAGATATCCTTTTTCCCGGCCAGATTATAGTGTGCCTTCTTGATGATTATCGTAGCATCGTTTATCTCCCTCGATAAATCCGACATTGAACTATATCGATGAGAAAAGACACCTAAATTACTCATTACTTCACCTTTTTATTATAAATTAATGAGTTTCTGTTAATATATTTAATTGTAACGACAATACGCAGAGGGTTGGCCAGAAAAAAATCGATTCAATCTCCGTATCTGGCTTCATCCTCATCAGACTCGCTTGCAATTGGTTTGAGGAAATCATCCACCAATTTGATCGCAACTGGAAGTCTTCCACATTTATCTGGGGCAACCCAAATAAGTTGTGAAAGTGAAAAAACATCCTCCGAAATTTTGTTAATATCGATATCTTCTGAAGTTTTCACTATATATAACGGCCTTACCGATCCTTGAGAGATGAAAGGAACTCCTGTAGTACACACAAATGCCTCATGAGAGTTTAGAATAAAATATGATCCGATCATCGGATTTTCATATTTCCCTGTATCATCAAGACCAACAATGCGGATACCTTTGGAATTTTGCTTTCTGATTTCGATAATACCTGATTTTGCATCATCTTCAATTATTTTTTCGTGTTTCAATTTTGCAATCGCTTCGTTGAAACCATATATCTCCTCCGCAAAAACTCTTCCATCTCGTTGCAATACAATTGATTTCGGTTTCAACTGTGATTTTTTAATGTCCTCTTTAAGACCGTCGTAAATAATGGTCTTAATTTGTGATGAACGCAATTTTTCTTTTCTCTGAGATGGATAACTTCTGAAAAAGCATTTTTTTGCATCGTTGTAAATAAAGGAAACCCCAGCAATTGAATTTGATACATCAATTCCAATGTGAGCGTCATAATTAAGCGTGTTTTCCAATGCCCAGGGCCATTTATGATTGACGATCAGCATACCTAAAGCGATATTCCGAAGATATGAGTGATAATTGTTGCTTGTGGAATTTTTCACTCGGTATTTCTGTTCCACGCCCTCGTGATATGATTCATAATAACTTGATATTTTGTGGGCCATTGCACACTGGAATTGAAAATCGGGCCACAAATCTTTCTTGAGGAAATTATGTAAATGCAGATCTGCATTATCCGGTAATACAAGCAACACATATCCCGTTTTAATGGAGTTATTTCGAAATGCATCCTTGATAGCATCAATTTGTGTTTTCAGAGTTTTTGCATGAGAGTTATCATAGATCACCCTTTGAGGAGTATATTGGAATTTCGAAAATTTCTGGATGGCCTGCGTGATATGATCTTTAAAATCATCACTTATGTCTCTCGGAAGGGTGGACGGGATAAGGAGATATTGTGGATCAAACTGGAAATCGGAATATATACCAATATTTGAATTTTGGAGAGCATTCAAACGTTCTTTTCCTAAATTATATATTGACACGCCTTCCGTTTCATTCTGTTTTTTTGTATGAATCAGGTAACCATGACCAAACAATTGATCCGGAATCTGGAAATGCATTTCTTGAATGACTAGAGGATCTTCACAGATATCCAATGGAATATCTGCATATTTCGAATTTTTAAAGAGTGTTTTGATATCGGTGATAATCTCGTTGAACCTCTGAATCGGTTTTTGTATCGATTGATAGTGGAGTGGTTTTACACGCGGATCATCTGTTTTGAACGTCTGTTTACATAGCGCAGCGGCGGCAGACAGATGCTTTTTTTTGCCTTTTTGAAAGTATATTATTGCAGGACTATTTGGATCTAAATTTTTTATCAAATCTATTCTAGGCTGAACGTTTTGTTGGGTATAGGTATAAACGTCAATTGTCTCATTGGTTCTTTCATCGAGAAATTTATGGTCCTTTATGCTTCGTTTTGGATCCCCTGATAATATTATCTGGTACCATCGATTTCCGTAATGGTAGATGAAATGTTTGAACAAAAAGTCATGGATTGACCGGGTTTTTAGATAATCGATGAGGAATTTTCTATCAACATATTTTGTCGAAAGATCTAGAGATAAAAACACCTTTTCATTAAAAATTATTACATTATAACTGAAACCGCTAAAAATGTCAATCTCGCGATGATCATCGCCGATATTTTTTGGTGTTTTCCAATAATATGTTTTTCCTGAATAGGGCTGCCAAAGATTAGGATTATTCCACAGAGTCGATTTGATATGATACTCTAAAAAGGCAATAATTATGGAATCGTCGTAAGAGGAGGACTTTTCAAATTTCAGTGAATATTTTACATTTTCCGGAATTAACGTAACTACCTGAGGGATTAATTTCTGTTCTAACTGAGGATTTTCTGAATTAAACGGTATCGCAATGAAATATTTACCATTTTTTACTTTAATAGCGACGGGTTTTCGCAATTCGTAGGCCAATTTTTGTTTTAAAACACCAATATTTTTTTCAAAATCCTCTCCTTGTAGAAGACCTGTAATTTCCAGAAGTTTATAATCAAATGTCAATTGTTTGATATTTCTGATTTCGAATAAGTTTACGCAGCTACTTTTCATTTGACATCCCCACACACATATTTCGATAATTACAAAATTCGCAATTCGTGGAATTATGAGCCGTTTCGAAATCGTCGAAATTCAAATTATCGTATTTTTGTTCTTGTGTCACCGATTTAATGTCTGAAATGCTTTTGTAGATAAAATCTTCTATTTTTTGGAGTTTTTCTTCATCAATCGCATGTTCAACAATCTGTTTTTTTAACAAATTTACTTCAAATAGTTTTATTCTATCGGGTTTTCGGCCCATCCTCTGTGTTGCGGCCAAAGCATATACCAACAATTGGTTAGAATAATCGGATGTATCACTGGCTCCAATTTTCCAGTCGATAATATTTAAATTGGTTTTATCAATAAACGTCAAATCCAGTTTTGCTGAAATTGTTGTGGAGTCGATTTTAAATGGTAGAAAAATTTCAGAGGTCAAATTCTCACAATTTTTCAATCGAATTAAAAAGTCCATATTAGAATACAGGTAATCAAAGCATTGGGAAATTTCACTTTTTATTTTATCCACATTTTTATCTTCTATTGATAATCCAATTTCGTGTTCATACAGTGCACAATATTGCGATCCGTGTTCAGTCTTGGATGAGCCGGTTCGATAACGCCGGTTTTTTGAAAATATGAATTGTTGATCCAAAAGTGCAAGGGTGGCATTCGTTAATTCAGTTTGACTTACTAATTCTCCTTTGACAGTCGGGACAAAATAATTACTCAAACATTCGTGAACGAGAATGCCTCTCCATACCGGTAAATGTTTCAATTGTTTTAAGATAAACGCCTCTCTTCTCTTCGGATCCTTGGCATTATGTGATGCCATAATATTACCATAGAAAAACTGTCTCTGGCATCGTCGGAATGTGTTATGAGCTGAAATCGACCATTTCATATTTTTCTCGATATTTCAATTTGGATAATTTATATCGTTAGAATTCATCTTATTATGACATACGTTAAAGGTTCGGTTTTATCGGACTGTGAGTAATCTATCATGTCAAGATATAAATCATAAGCCGAATAGCTCTTCAAAGATCTTGTAGCATAAACATCTCTTTTTAAGGTTTAATCAAGACAAAGCCCTGAGAAACACGAAATAGAAACAGCCCGAGGACCCGACATTTTCACCGGCGCTGTTCTATATCGGGGAGAGACCGGAGCGGTTTGAGGAAGAGTTTGCCGGAATTGGGGCCGTATGTGGAGTGAAAATAAATCTAAAGGATTTGATTAATCTTTAAATTTTTATGTTTGCTTTGGTTTTTAATAGAATAATTCATGAAAAATTTTAATTATACTAACACCCATGTGCTCACTATAACAAATGCTATAACACCATAAATCCGCGATAGAAGAGAAAGTTATTGAATGTTAATTGGATGTGTTTGAAATGCCGAGACCTGCGAGTGACCTTCCAGATAATTTTGCTATACGGATTAAACAATTACGCGGACGATTTGGTCTAAGTCAGGAACGTTTTGCAGAGTTGATGGGAGTATCATTTGCCTCGGTTAATCGATGGGAAAATTCACAATCAAAACCATCGGCACTTGCATGGAGACAAATTCTTAAAGCAGAACAATTGGGTATATCTGCATTAATTGCGCCAGATCAAGGTGTTTTTGATAATATAGCCCTATACACCACAGAATCAGAAAAAGTGAATTCAATAATCGATTTTTCTTCGGCATACCAAAAGGTCTATGCTGTTGTAGAAGCGAATAGGTTGAGTTTCGGACATTTATTCAACCCCTCCTTTGCGACTGAAACATCATTTATTGATCCTCTTCCACACCAGCGTATTGCAGTATATGAAAATATGCTTCCGCAATCACGGTTGCGTTTTCTCTTAGCTGATGATGCTGGGGCAGGGAAAACAATTATGACCGGTCTTTATATCCGTGAAATGCTGACACGTAGGCGGATACAACGAATTCTTATCGCTCCACCTGCAGGTCTTGTGGGAAATTGGAAACGAGAACTAAATCAACTTTTTAATTTGAATTTTCATGAAGTCACAGGCAGTAAAATTAAAGATTTTAATCCATTTCAAGGGCAGGATAGCGATTTTATTATTATCAGCATTGATACCCTCTCCGGGGAAAGAGCAAGGTCGAGGTTGCAGGAACCTGGTATCAAACCCTATGATCTCGTTGTTTTTGATGAAGCTCACAAATTGTCCGCTTATCGTGAACCAAATTTAAGGATACATCGTACAGATAGGTATAAAATTGCAGAAGCCTTTGCCGGGATTCAAACGAACGATCCAAAATGGGCACTTCCTTGGAGTGCGTTTCATCTCCTCCTTCTGACAGCAACGCCTCACATGGGTAAGGAATATCCATATTATTATTTATGGCGCCTCCTGGAACCCGATACGTTATCAACAAAAGATGCATTCGACATTTTCCCCCCTGATTCGCGCCGCAACCATTTTATTCGAAGAACAAAGGAGGAGATGGTTCATTTTGATGGATCAAGGATCTATCCATACCGTAATTCGGATACTTTCAGCTATGAATTATCGAAAGGTGAAGTGAGTGAACAGCGGCTCTATGATGAAACTACCAACTACCTTAAAAATTATTATAATCTTGCTCGTGATCTCAACCGTTCTGCAGTCAGATTAGCGATGGGTGTGTTTCAGCGCCGTCTTGCGAGTTCTACCTACGCATTATTGAAATCATTTGAACGTCGATTAAACAAAATTGATGAATATATCGATGAAATTGAATCAGGGCGTATATCAATTGCACAATTATTGGCGAAACAAAAAACACTCGACACTGATGATGATTTTTTCGATGTAAAGACGGGTGATGAAGAAGAGAGAGTGGGCGAAAAAGAAGAGAATGAAATTGCTCAAGACACGACACTCGCCGCAATTATTTGGAGAGATCTCACAACACTCAAAGAAGAACGTAATTTTGTTGAACTATTAAAGAATCTCGCGACCAAAGTATACGAACAAGGAAACGAGTCTAAGTTTGAGAAACTTCGTGAATTGCTGCAGAGCGAAGAATATCAGGGACAGAAGGTTATTATTTTCACTGAACATCGGGATACACTCACATTCCTTTTCCGTCGATTAGAAGGACTCGGCTTTGCCGGGAGAGTAGCACGAATCCATGGAGGCATGGATTATCCAGAACGAGAAGAACAAATAGAATTTTTCCGAAAATCGACGGATGAAGGAGGTGCAACCTATTTAGTTGCAACTGATGCTGCTGGAGAGGGGATCAATCTTCAATTTTGCTGGCTCATGGTCAATTATGATATTCCCTGGAACCCAGCGAGGCTTGAACAACGGATGGGCAGAATTCATCGCTATGGGCAGCTTCATGATCCGGTCGTTATTCTTAACCTTGTCGCACATGGGACCCGTGAGGGGAAGGTGCTCGAGATTCTCCTTGAAAAAATGAAAAATATCCGAAATGAATTGGGATCCGATAAAGTCTATGATGTTATTGGTCGGTTATTCGAAGGTGTGAGCCTGAGAGAATATATGGAGCAAGCTATTACAGAAGAAGGTGCGAAAGAAGTTACCCATAAACTTGAAGGTCGTCTCACGAAGGAGCAAATTCTCGCTATTGAAGAGAAAGAGAAGCGCATTTATGGCGAGGGTGGGGATGTTTCACGTCGATTAGCGGGAGAGAATGCAAAATTGAAAAATGAAGAATATCGTCACTTATTACCCGGCTATGTCCAACGCTTTCTCCAAACCGCCATTCCCTTATTGGATTTCGAAATAGAAGGAGACATGAATAGCATCTTTACCATACGTTCTAAAAAATCGTCCGCTTTTCATGAACTTTGGCCGGTGCTGGAGATGTATCCTGACAGCATCCAGCAAAAATTTTCTGTACAAAAACCAAAGGACCCGAAATCAGCAATTTTTCTAAGACCTGGCGAACCAGTCTTTGACCGGATATGTGAATTGATTAATTCACGATACTCGGTAGACGCATTAAAAGGTGCGGTATTTATCGATCCTCAATGCACCCGTCCTTATCTTATCCATCTGGCGTTAATAACAATGGCAAGAAAATCTGATTCCACTTTTTCGCAACTGATGAATCCTGTCACAATTGAAAGCCGCATCATTGGTCTCCGGCAGGAAGTTGGAGGCCCAATCCAAGAAAATCCAGTTGAACATCTTTTACTGTTGAAGGGGGGTGGGGAGATCCCGCTTTCAGCATTAGGATTAACATCAAAAACTGAAGCCTTGAAAGATTCAGCAAGAATCTTTGCTGCAGAAAATACTGCAAAAAACATCTGTAACAGAATCCGTGAGAAATTACAGCAAGAATTACCTCAACAAGAAGAATTACTCCGTCGAGGATTCGATTATGAAGAATCAGAACTCGCGCAAGGACGAGAACGCCTGAGGGATAAGGCAGATCAAGGTGATATGCGAGCAAGAATGGATCTGGAGAATATCAAGATCCGCCAGCGAGAACTTGCATTGCGAAAAGACTCAACCCTTAAGGCACTTCATCGGGAACCAGAACTTATAGAACCGGAAGATATCAATTTTATCGCCCATGCGCTTGTTGTTCCATCATCCGATCCGGAAGATGCAAAACGTTACAATAAAGAAATCGAAGCAATAGCCATGCGAGTCGCATGGGGATATGAAGAAGCAAACGACCGCGTCGTCGCTGATGTTTCCAAACCAGAATTAGCGCTATTAGCGTGTCTTCCTGAACATCCCGGTTTTGATCTCCTCTCAAATCACCCTAACGGTGAAGAACGCAATATTGAGGTTAAAGGTCGGGCCCAAGTAGGGGATGTTGAAATCAGTGAAAATGAATGGGTGAGAGCCTGCAATCTCAAAGATCGGTACTGGCTCTATGTTGTCTACAACTGTGCAAGTTCCCAACCGAGATTAATACCGATTCAAGATCCGTTTAAAAAACTACTTGCCAGTCCTAGAGGTGGGGTGAAAATAGATGAACAGACAATTCTTAAAGCGGCGGCTGAAGAACGATGATTTGCGATTCAAAATTTTTTCTTTTAGATGCAATCTGTGTAAAGGCTAATTGTGTAATGACAGGAGCTGAATAGAATGGATGACAAACCGCGTCTCATCGAGCATGCATTCCCATTAAGACAGGCTTCAATCGACTCGGTTCATGAAAAGAATGTTCGTCATGGGCATATCTCTACTTTGCATATCTGGCCTGCACGCCGTCCTCTTGCTGCTTGCCGTGCAGCCTTAATTGCCACGCTATTACCCGATCCTGGCACACCAGAAGAACGGAAAATAATTCTCGAAAAATTAGGTGGCAGAGTTATCAATGTTCAAAAAAAGAGCACTAAAGACAACAGTAAGACCGAAAAAAAATATGTTGAAGAAACATTAAGTGGCGAGATACTCCACGTTCAAAAAAAGACAAAAAAAGACAATGGAAAATCCGAAAAAAAATATGTTGAGGAAACTGAGGGTGGAATCCTCCATTGGGGACGGGAGTCCAATCCCGATTTTGCTTGGTTCCGTGAGGAAATCCGTAAAGCATACGGAGGAAGAGCACCAAAAGTGCTCGATCCTTTTGCTGGTGGAGGAGCTATCCCTCTTGAAGCAATGCGACTTGGATGTGATACAACAGCCATAGACATCAATCCTGTCGCATGGTTTATCCTAAAATGTACATTGGAGTATCCCCAGAAACTCGCCGGTCAACGACTTCCCCTCCCAAGATTTGCCATTGAATCTCCAGAATTTATGGAACAATATTACAAGGCAATGCGCAAAGGGGCGAAAAAATCCGGTCTTCCATCGAAATCAATTCAATCCTCTTTGGATATTTCTCCTGAAGTAGATCTTGCGTGGCATGTCCGTGCCTGGGGCTGGTGGGTTCTTCAAGACGTGAAAAAAGAACTCGAACAATATTATCCGACTATTGACGGAAAACCAACCGTTGCCTTTCTTTCGGCTCGAACAGCTATCTGCAAAAATTGCCGCGCAATAATTCCACTTTTAAAAACATTGTGGCTTTGTAAAACTGACAAAAGTCGTGTCCTTCTCACTATGAAACCAAATGATACACGGACAGGAGTGGTTTTTGGAATCCAAAATGATGTCCCAATTGTAGGGAGAACTGTTGCTGAACGACGGAAATATGATAAAAAAATTGGAACTGGAACAATCAGTCGCAATGGTGCGTGGTGTCCTTGCTGTGGTAAGTCAGGTTCGATTACACTGACACCGAATGATCTTAAATATGAAGGACAGATGCATCGGATTCAAACACAAATGACGGCCGTTGTTGTGAATGGATCAAACGGTAAAGAATTTAGAGTACCTTTACCTCGGGAGATACAATCTAAGGATAAAATTATTAAAAATTTGAATGATATCTTTTTAAAAATTCCATTTGGCTTGCCAAATGAACCAACCCCTTCAGTTGGAAGTGGAGCTAGTCGCGCTTTTTCTGTTCAAAGTTTTGGTATGATGCATTGGTCTGAGATATTTTCACCTCAAGAATTATTGAGTCTTGGTACATTTCTTTATTATAGTCGGGCGGTAAGAGATAAGATCAACGACGAAAAATATCCTGACGATTGGAAGGAAGCAATTCAATCTTATCTTGCTATTATTTTAGATAAATTAGCAGATCGACAGTCAAGTTTGTGCAGATGGGATATTGGTTATTCAAAAATTAATAGCACGTTCACAAGATTTGCATTACCATATTTATGGGATTTTTGTGAAGGGAATCCACTTTCTAATACTACAGGCAACTATTCTTCTTGTATAGAATGGGTTGCTGAAGTTATCGAACATTCTTTAAAAACAACGAACTCTGCCCCTTCACCTAAGGTCATGAATCAGTCAGCGCTTATGGAAATCAATAATAAATATGATATTATTCTCACTGATCCACCGTATTACGATGCTATCCCCTATTCTGATCTAATGGATTTTTTTTATATTTGGCTACGAAGAACTTTATTTGAAAATTCAGACGAAATTGATGCGGCTTTTCGCCAACCACTTTCGCCAAAGTGGAACCATGAAACAAATGACGGGGAATTAATTGAAGATGGAAATAGGTTTGAGAATAATAGAGATAAATCAAAAATTTCGTACGAAAATGGTATGTATCGAGCTTTTTTAACATGCCACAATTCTTTATTACCTAATGGTAGGCTTGTGATTGTTTTTGCGAATAAGCAACCCGATGCATGGGAAACGCTCGTTTCTGCAACCATTAGGGCTGGATTTATCGTTGATGGGAGTTGGCCAATTCAAACAGAGATGGGTAATCGATCACGTGCTCATGGTTCCGCAGCTCTCTCATCATCAGTCTGGCTCGTCTGCAAGAAACGCCCCGAAACAGCTCGCCCAGGTTGGGATACTCAAGTACTGGAAGAGATGCGGAAAAATATCCATGTTCAACTTCGTGAATTCTGGGATGCTGGGATTCGAGGTCCAAACTTTGTGTGGGCAGCAACGGGTCCAGCTCTTGAAGCTTACAGTAAACACCCTGTAGTGAAAAAAGCAAACGAACCTGGCCAAGTCATGACCGTGAGCGAATTTCTACACCAGGTTCGCAGGATTGTCGTCGATTTTGTGGTTGGCAGGGTTCTTTCGAAGGATGGGAACGGATCCAATGAAATTGGTCTTGATGATGTAACAACGTATTATCTCCTGCACCGGAACGACTTCGGGTTCGAAAAGGCTCCAACGGGTGCTTGTATTCTCTACGCGGTCTCATGCGGATTATCAGATAATTCACTTGCGTTCGAATATGATATTGTTCAGCGTACAGGTGGTAAGGAAGCTGAAATGGAAGAGGGTGAAGGAGAAGATGAAGGCGAAGAGGATGAATCAACCGAAGGCAAAGGTAGCACAGTATCGTTGAAAACCTGGAAGCAACGCAAAGGAAAGAATCTCGGCATTGATATTAATGGCCGACCAGCGCCAATGATCGATCGCATCCACCGGCTGATGCATCTCTGGCGTGCGGGTGATGAATCAAAAGTGAATGACTATCTCGATAGGAATGGGCTATGGAACAATACAACGTTCCACCATCTCCTCCAGGCCATCATTGAGATGTCAAAAGAAGGTGACGAGGAGCGTGCGATGCTGGAAAGCATCAGTAACCATATCATGGCAAAAGGCGGAGCAAGCAAAGGACCAAAAACCCTTTTCGCCTATGAAAGAAAAGATTCGGATATACGGGGAGAGGAAAAACGATGAAAAAAATGGCGTGGAAGCCGTGGCATCAGGTTGTTCGGCTTCGTGATGATCTCAAATCAGGGGAACTCAGTCTTTCATTATTTGCAGCTGATCTGTATGAGGTAATGGTTGATCGCGGAGCGAAGGTGTATCGTGATCCTAGAGAATTCTTTTCATTGACCTATCCCACGTTCAATCTTCGAGAACTTTCGAAAGATGTTGCCTTTCGTCTGGCCGGTAAAAACGACAAGGCCGTTCGCCAACTTGAATTAACATATGGCGGCGGAAAGACACATACACTCATTACACTCTACCATCTTTTCCGCGAACCTTCAAATTTGCCAGATATCCCCGCGGTCAATGAGTTCAAAGAGCATATTGGTATCCCTCTCCCGACCGCACGAATCGTAACGATGGCTTTTGATAAACTCGATGTCGAAAAAGGCGCCGAGATCCGAGGACCAAAGGGTGAAAAACTCTGGCTTCGAAATCCTTGGAGCGTTCTTGCATACCAACTTGCAGGTTCCGAAGGGTTGAAACTCATTCATAAAGAGGGAAAAGCCGAGGAACGGGATTCCGTCCCTGCAGAAAATCTGCTTATTGAACTCATTTCTATCCCTCAAAAAGAAGGACTTTCAACCCTGATACTCATCGATGAAGTGCTCATGTATACGCGGGAAAAAGTTGCTCTAGATCCCGTCTGGCGTATTAAATTGATTGATTTTTTCCAATACCTCACCCAGGCAGCTACCAAAGTACCGACATGTGCCGTCATCGCATCTTTACTGGCTACTGATCCCAAAAAGAGTGATGCGCTCGGAAAAGAACTGACGAAGGATTTGTATGATATTTTCCGAAGAGAGCGGGAAGAAGGTGTACAACCTGTCAGTCAGGAGGATGTTTCTGAAATCTTGAGACGCAGATTTTTTACTCCAGACTCCATCCGCGATCGTGAAGCATTCCGGCCCCATGTTGTTGCTGCACTTAAAGGCATTGTAGAACTTGATGAACAAACCAAGAAGATGGGAAAACAAGTAGAGGATCGATTCCTTAATAGTTATCCTTTCCATCCAGACCTAACAGAAGTCCTTTATTCAAAATGGACAAACCTTGAAGGATTCCAGAGGACAAGAGGAGTTTTACGTACATTTGCATTAGCTCTCAGGGATTCAGAACCCTGGGATCAATCACCGTTAATTGGTCCCAATGTATTTCTCACCGCCCTTGGAAAAACTGGAATCAGTGAAGCAGCACGGGAATTGACTACAGTTGCCGCTAAAGAAGAATATGAAGGGAAAAAGCATGAATGGACAACAATCATAGAAAGTGAACTAGATAAAGCAAAAAACATCCAAAAAGAATTCCCAAGTCTCATCAACCACGAACTCGAAGAAGCCGTCTTTTCGATATTTCTTCATTCACAACCAATTGGGCAAAAGGCCTCATTGCGGGATCTTATGCTTCTTCTGGGGCAGACCCGACCAGATAAAATTGAATTAAAAAAGGGATTATTGCGGTGGATAGATACATCCTGGTTCCTTGATGAAGCAACAGTTGGAGACGGTGCAGGAAAATCTCTTGAAAATCGGGAATTGCCTCAAGTATGGCGTTTGGGCTCTAAACCAAACCTGAATCAGATGTGGAATGATGCATGCACACGAATCAATGGCTCACCAGAAGTTATCGAGGATGAGCTCATTGGAGCAATACAAAAATCCAAAAATCTCACATTAGGCGCTACATCAGAAGGAATTCGTGTACATGTACTTCCAGATAAACCGAGAGACATTGCTGATGATGGAGAATTTCATTATGTGGTGCTCGGTCCAAAAGCAGCATCGGAAGTAGGAAAGCCTTCGATTGAAGCCAAACGTTATATCGAAGAAACAACGGGATTAGATAGGCCTCGTATTTACCGGAATTCTATTATCATTTTAACACCTGCAAAGGACGGTATTGAACATGCCCGAAAGTGTATTATTGATTATCTCGGCTGGAAAGAAGTTCCCAGTCTTTTGAAAGAACAGAATATAGATACAATAGACCCAATTCGCCTTGGAACATTGAAAATAAACACAGAGAAAGCACAAAAAAGTATTCCTGAAGCTATCCAGCAGGCGTATTGTATTGTTATAACAGTCAATGAAAAGGACGTTATCAATGCTTTCCGATTATCAATTACTGGAGAACCACATTTCGAATTAATTAAAAAGGACAAAAATTCGAGAATTGAGGATAGCCCAATAAACGCCGAAGCTCTTCTTCCAGATGGCCCATATAATCTCTGGAAAGCAGGAGAAACCTCCCGAAGGATTAAAGATATCATTGGATCATTTGCTCAATTTCCACGTCTCCCTAAAATGTTACAACGCAAGGAAATTGTGGCAACCCTTATACACGGTGTTAAAGACGGATATTTCGTATTACAAACTACGAGACCAGACCGATCAATTCGAACTTTTTGGCGGGAACAACCGGACGAGAATGATCTCAATGATCCAAGTCTTGAAGTGGTATTACCGGGAGCAGCCCAACTTATGCATTTGAACCCAGGTCTTTTAGAACCAAATGTATTGCCGGGACTATGGAACAAATCTGAAATAATCGTCAAAGATATTACTGCATATTTTTCTCGGGGGCATGTAGTAAAAATTCCAAAAGAAGGTTATGATGAGCAAATAATTATTCCCCGTGCAGATCGTCCAATAATTGAGAATGCAATACGATCAGCGGTAGAAAAAGGTCAACTTTGGTTACGATCCGGGCCTGGAAGTATTTTGAATGAGGAGATCCCCGAAGGTTTATTGAGTGATGATGCTATCATCTCCAAACCTCCTTCACCTATAAACGTTTCAGAAATACTCCCAGAAAATTTACCGGAAGCGTGGAAAAATGATACAACTACGGCTTTGGCAATCTCTTTGAATCTTTCAAAAAAAATAGGCATGACATTACCATGGATTACTATTCGAACAGTAATTGATTCGGCAATTCGTGCACGTCATTTGGAAGTTTCACCTGGATCAATTTCTTGGCCTTGCGAGTTTAGTGAAGCAAAAAAAATGAAAATTCAACTAAGTAAAGAAAAGCCGCTTCCCCCAATAAAGAAACTATTAACTGCAGATGCCGAACTTCGAGCTGACCAAATTCAAGATTTTGCAGAAAAAATTGGTGATATTAAACGTGTTACTGCGGGAATAGATTTAAAATTTAAATTACATATTGAATTTCCAGAGGATGCAAAACCATCCAAGGAATTACTTGAAAAATTAAATAAAATTTTACAGGATATCGATTCAAAATTAGAAATTAATTAAAACCTATTTTTTATTCTTAATCAAAGGTTCAGTCAAGGCTAAGTTTTGAGAAACACAATATATAAACAGCCCAAGGGCCCGAGGGCAGGAGCCATGAGAACCAATGGCAAATTTCGTACAGAACAGCGAGACCAAGAATGCGGTTCGTGAACTCACGAGCCCGATCCCGGACGTGGCGACCTTCAACACGATCGTCCAGTCGGTCATCACCGGCAACCCGTTCGGGTGTGTAGAGTATATGACTGCCGGGGTTACCCATGACCCCGTGGAAAAGATCAGGGAGAGCTACACGGCCAGGATCGTTTACCAGGACGTAGACGCAACGACCATAGGCAACGACTCCAGCAGGTTCAACACCATCGCCGGGTTCAACGCCGGGGCCGCTGCACTGCTCGCAAGCGCCGCCCTCGCCGCAGCACACGGCGGGTCCGCAGTGCGGGACACCGAGGCCGAGTCCTTCAGTGCAACCCTCCGGTGCCACGACCCAAACGGCGAGCTGTATAACCTCACGTTCAGCCGTGACCGGGTCACGCTCCAGTCCTACTCGGACGACGCGATCCGGACCAAGGTCGAGACCTGGGCGGACACTGTCGCAGCACTCGCCTAAGGTGAATCGCAACGCGGTGAGCCTGGAGAAGACATCAGTCTTCGACTTGTCGAATCCCGAAGGGATGAGATCCGAGAAACCATCAGGTTTCGAGCTGCAGAGGGTCATCAGACCCGAAGCAGGAGAGGACTTCTCGTCCTCTCCGACTCGCCTGACGAAAAGACCCGGAGGGGAGGCGACCCCCCGGTCCCCTCTCTTTTTGGTCCTCTCGTCTTTTTGCGGAGGACTGCCATGGACATTGAAACGTTAGGGATAATGCTTGGAGCCGTGCTTCCGATCTATCCCGTGTTGTTTACGATCCACCAGAAGATCGGGCAATATGATGAGATCGTCGAGGAATTCAAGAAACTCCGAGAGGAACACGAAAGCCATAAGGAGAGATACCATGGAACCTGAAATCACACTGCAGCCCGTCGCCACGGTGACCGGGCTGTACCGGGGAAAGTTCAGCGGGCTTGAGCCGCTCACGACGAGCACCCCGCTCACCCGGGACGAGGTGCGTCGCAACCCGATCTTCTACGAACTGGACCTGCACCCGGAGCAGGGCGACGAGAACCTGATCATTGATGTGATGTACGACAACCTTGCGCCCACGCGGTTGCAGGACCTGTTCCGGGGAACGGATATCCCGCGAGGGATCCGGTTCTGGCCGGACTGGTTTGATATTCCGCCGTATGAGGAGATGCACGACATTGACGGCCGGCGGGTTTACCCGCGTGCCCCGGGTATCCACACGGTCCAGATCCGCACGGGCCGGCGCAAGTTCGCCCAGATGGGCCGGGTCCGGGACTTCAGCCCGGCACATGGAGGGTTCACGAGCCCGGTGTTTGAGTTCCGGATTGCGGAGAGTCCCGATGTTCGAGAATGAGGTGCAGACCCGGTGCGCCATCTGCGGGACCGGGATCCTGATCGGGCTGATCCTGGTGCTGGCCCATCTTCCCCTTCTCCTTCTCATCGTACCGGTCGCGGTGCTTTTTCTCGGTCTCGTTGCAGACCCGGAGGAGACGCACGCGGTCTGGTACGGGATGCTGAATACCCTCGGCATTTTCGATCTCTCCGTACTGACAGATGCAGAGCGATTGAATTACGCCAAGAGGCGGCATTACTTCTGGTTTGGCGAGGTCGGGATGGCATCAATGCTTGCCGGTGTGTTTGCGGTCCCGGTGGGGATCTTCCTTGCAGGCCGTGCGGAGATCACCCTTGCGTTCATCGGCGCTGCGGTCCTGTTCCTGCCGCTCTTCGTTTTCATGCCCAAGCTGATTCAGCGGGCGATGAAGGCGGACGCGGATGCAGCGATCGAGGCGTTCGGGAAGAACGAGCAGGTGAAGAGAGTGTTCTGGGCCTTGTTTATTGCGATGGCCGGGCTGGTGCTGGCCCGGGTTGTGGACCCGGTGACGGCGCAGCAGGTGGTCGGGATGATTACGGGGATGGGGGTGTGAGATGATCCTCCCTCATTTATCCCTCGTCGGAGAGACCTGGAATTAGAGGGTGCAACCCCTGAGAGGAAATAAGCCCAAATTGGGCTCCGTTTTCACCCCCTAATATCAGGGCCAATACCGGAAAATCCCGTAAAACCGCCCGTTTCTGTTCGTGTGGAAACGGGGGCATTATTGCGCCTTGTTTGCCGAAATACGGCAGGAATGCACCTCGCCTAATGGCTGCCAAAGCCCCTAGAATCGAGGTGAATTTTACCCCATACTTTAACCCAACTGACGGGAGAAAATCGATTTAAACGCCGTTTTAGAGGATGTTTTTTCCGGACCTGTCGATCGAATCGACACATCACCCGAACCTGTCGAAAAAACCAGAAAAAATCGACACATCCCTATGGCTCTGCAAGCAGTTTCAGGAGAGCGGGATGGAGGAATATCTTCTCCCGCCCGGCCTTCCGTGATTCAAGGACGCCGATCTCTTCGAGTTTCTGCAGATATTCCGCAGCGGTCTGCCGCCGTGCAATCCCGGCATCGACCACAAACGAGATCTTGCAGTAGGGCTGGACAAAGATCAGCTCGACCAGCTCCCGGGAGTAGATCTGGCGGGGGAGATTTTCCCGGCACAGCATGGTCGTTTCATCGAGCAGGCGGCGGATGGCACGAACGCGCTCGTACGTCCGGGCCGATGTGTTCTCCACGGCAGCGAGCATGAAGAGCACCCACTCCTCCCACGCCTCCTCTTCGGTAACAGCCCGCAGCAGCCGGTAGTAATCGCCCTTGTGCTCGATGATGTAGCGGCTGAGGTACAGGACGGGGATATCCAGAAGGCCCTGCTCCACGAGATAAAGAATGTTCAGGATGCGCCCGGTCCTCCCGTTCCCGTCCTCGAACGGGTGAATTGCCTCGAACTGGTAATGGATCAGCGCAAGCCGGATGAGGGGATCGAGCGGGCTCTCGTTTTGGGTGCGGATGAAGTGCTCAAGATGATCCAGTTTCTCCCGCAGGATCTCCCCGCCGTCCGGTGGCGTGTAGATCACTTCCCCGGTTGACTTGTTCTCAATCTGTGTGCCCGGGCTCTGGCGGACCTGCACCTCGTGGTCGAGCAGGACTTCGCACACTTCACGGAGCAGCCCCATCGAGATGGATTGCCCGGTGAGCCGGTCATATCCCCGCCGCAGCGCCGTCCGGTACCGCAGGACCTCCTTGGTCTGGGGATCGGTTGCTGCCCCGGGGAGGATCGATGCCTGGTAGAGCTTGTCGCCCGTTGTAACGACGTTCTCGATCTCGGAACTTGCCTTTGCTTCCTGGAGCGGGATGGCATTGATCAGGATCGCCTGATTGGGGATCAGGTTACCGGCCCCTTTCAGTGATGCAAGTGCACGGTGGGCCCCGACACATTTCTTCAGCACGCCTTTTGATTCAAGATCGACGGAAGGCGGAAGCGGCGGGAGATTGTTGTAGGGGCTTTTTCGATCAAATTTCATGTGCCGGTCCTCCGGGTGGTTTTGTGAATGTTCCGGAGCAGGGAGATCCTCCGGCAGACCGGAACACCGTATCTCTCATCAACACATTGTGTTCAGGCAAAAATATAGTATTCCCCCGGCCCTGCCCCGGAGTCTCCTTGAGTCTCCCGGTACGGCTTCGGCACCATTGCAGGCTATCAGTGATTTGTGACAGGGTAATGAAGGTATCAGTGATAGGTCTGCGTTCATCGGTTACATTTTGCACCACATAGTTCATTTTTGAACCTGTCGGAAATAATTGCTAAATCCCGTATGGCGGCCGGCCTCACGAGACGCCGACGCTCGGTCATGTTCGCGAATCCTCGCGGGTGCACGACCAACAAATCCGCGCTCGCTCCGTTTCGCCTCACATCACCTCGCTGTTTTTCCCGGTTGATCGGGCAGATGTAGACGCACCCCTTTGCTCGCATGCTCGCTTCAGGGCTTGCTGTCCCGGCCCGCTCCTCGCACCATGCTGCGCATCGTGTTCGTCGCTGTTGATTCGACAGATACAGTACGTTCAGTGACTCAATCGCGCGACGCACGGGGGGCTCGGACTCGTCGCTTCGGCGACTCGTTACCTTCGCACCCCGTTGCGGCGTTTGTTCGGGCCACTGCGGCCACGACTCACCGCCCGCTTCGCTCCTCCCGCCCTCATGAGGGCGGGCAGTCGGGCAGGATAACTCCCATGAGGGGTGGATGTGGTCTGGGCGGGAAGATGCGAGCCGGAACACGGCGACCTTCGCCGTGTCGCGTGAGCATCGGGCGGGCCCAGGAAGATCAGGGGGGCTCCTCAGGACAGACACACGGCAGCGGCGAGGGTGGGAAGAAGGCGAGCCGGATACGGGACCGCAGCGGCGGGCCCGTCGCGTGAGCCTTCAGGGTGGGCCAATTTTGCCAAAAAAGATAATGCCGGGCGTCGATAGTGTACCAACCCGGCAGGGTCTCTTTGATTGGCGTCATGGTGTCCCTGTCGGGCCACCGTTCACCCGTATTGTAAAAGGAATTTTTTCAATCCCCTGCGCATCCATCGCCACAGGCTTTTGAACATATACCACAGGGTCATTTGTTTCCGCCTGTGCTCTCGTAGTAGTTTATTGCTCAGCATACCATCGCCTCACGGTTCCGATGTGCGGATCCCTGTCGGCAGCGGATCACAAACCCATGCGATCATCTCAAACCGTTGCCGCTCTGCGATAAGATTGTCGAGCCCTTCCCGCTCAGCCCGGGCCGTCCACGATGCGACAATCTCATCGTGCCTGATGCGGAGATCCTGCGCATCTGCCTGCAACAGAAAAGCCCGGTGCTCTATTTCGGGTATTGTTGTTTCGATGCGTTCGAGTTCTTCGAGGATTTTTACCGGCATAGCATCAAAAATAGAGGTCATGCCGTCACCCCTTCCGCCGCATCCGTCCCGGTGGCTCTGGCGGGGACCGGGGTAGAAACCCCGATCATGAAATCCGCTGCCTTCTCTGCCCTGCCTGCTGCATACATCACGAGATCTGCATCAGCCTTGATCGCTGTCGCCCAGTTCTGGAGGTAGGCTGCCTGATTCTGGACGACGGCTGATGAGTTTATGCCGGTAAGCGCTGCCAGGTAGGCACTCCCGATCTCGGCGACCAGTTCCTCGCGCCCGTAGGTGTCCGAACCAAAGCAGACTGGATCGGTCCGCCTGAACCGGTCGAGCCGCGGCCCGGTGGAGTGGATACACTCGTGAAACATCGTCGCGTAATAGTGTTCGGATGTTTTGAACCGGCTGATATCCGGGCAGGTGATTATATCCATCTGCGGGAGGTAGGCGGCCCGGTCTCCCGTGGTGATTTTTATTGCGTGCCGGCCTGTGTAGTCATGAATGACCGCATCGCATCCGAGCAGGTGGGGGTTATCTTTCAGGTCCGGGAGTTTGTACCCCTTCTCCTTATAATCGGTCTGTGCGATGTTGAAGACGACGAAGGCTTTCAGGAACCGGATCTGTTTTTTGTTCTCCGTCTCCTCTCCGTTCTCATCGGTCTTTGTTTCGGTCTTTATCGTCCGCCCCGCGTAGATAATCCCGTGGCCGTGTTCTCCTTTCTGGACCTGCAGCCCTGCGGTGAGATACTGGCGGTAGGTTGCCCAAAAAGGGAGAGGGTAGGGACTGAGCCCGAGAATCAACCGGTTCAGCCCGGTGTAGCCCCTGCCGCTGAAGAGGTTACGCGGGCCGTTTTCCGTCCACGGTTTCAGCCAGGGAATTTTTCCCTCGGAGAGCGCTTTTATGATCCGCTCGTTGATCTGCGCTTTTACATCAGCGGCTTTCATGCTGCCGCCTCTGTTTGGTGTGTGTGCGTTGCGAAGGGTTGCACCTTGTGCATGGTCGAGACGTTCGCATATTTCCGCTCCCCCTTGAGCATTCCTTTTACCTGCGCGAGCGGGGAGACATACTGCACATCGTTGATCGAGATCATCACCGCTTTGCCGGACCGGGTGATCCATGCCTTCCCGACCGGGGCCGCGTCCGAGTTTTTCATAACGTCCGATATGTCATAGACCGGAGCGGGCCAGCGTTCTTCGAGCCTGCGGACTTCCCCTGCGGGGATAACCGCCTGCATGGTCTTGACATCGATACGGACCGAGCCATTATAGAGGCGTGCAGCCCCTATGTGCTCGAAGGTCACATCTGTTTTTGTTGTTGGCGTCATGGTGTTTTTCACCATACATTCATCGACGTGAGAACTTATAAGCCTCCGCCGTGCGCAGGGTGAAAGTAAAGGCGGTGCGCTGTCAGATTTACGAAAGAACGTTTTTGCGCAGAATTTCGTTACGGTTGGCCCGCCCGGGCACACAGCGCGACAGGTCGTCGCGGACGCCCTGTAACCGCGCCGTGTGACCATGACCCGCCCACACCTGCAGGAAATTTGGACGGTATCCTGTTGGCACGCGATCGCCAAGGGAGGGCCCGCCCGACAAAGCGAGCGACCGCCCGCTGATGCGTCCGGTAACCGTCGCTTTGTCCTCCCGCCCGGACCCGGTAATACCTGCTGAAGGCAGGGGCCTCGTGCCTGACTGCCCGTCCCTTCAGGGGCGGGAGGAGTGCGGCCCGGAGGGTTGCGAGCGTGGGGATGCTTGCCCATCCCCGTAAGCGAACAAAGCACGGGAGGCGGGTTCCAAGGCCCAGCGGCCCGAGTGAGCGCCGCAACGGGGTGCGAAGGTAACGAGACGCTCTCAAGTGGCGAGTCCGAGCCCCTCGTGCGTCGCGCGAACGAGTCACTGAGCGTTAGGTATGAATACCACCAACCGAAAAGCGAAGGCGGTGCAATCAACAAAATTCAATTCGAAGACCGTGAAATGATGAATAAAATATTATTTATGTTGATTTTCAGGAAAATCTATATAAAATCTAGTAATCCAAAAATTATCAATGCATAGGCAATGAAATAACACAATTTGTTCCAGGAAAATTTTTCATCGAACGAAATTTTGTTTATCAAAATAAATGCGCCTTCGACAACTCCTAAAATGATGATGAATGCTATAATTTTTATGAATAAATGAAGCATTGGATTTTCAACGAAAGGTATCATGAATGGAGTTTGTTCATATCCTCCTTTTTGCAATCCAATAGTTGTCGTAATTATATCGACAACAAATAAGAGACCTAATGTTATCCAAAGAATTCGACGATGATTTTCTTTAATAAAGAAAAAGAAATTTTTGAATTCATCCATATTCCTTTAATTTTACATTGACTGTTAAAAGACCTGTGCCCCATCAACAGCGACGAGCACGATGCGGAGCATGGTGCGAGGAGCGGGCCAAGGCAGCCGCCGGCGCTGTCACAACGTGGCGAGCCGGGGGCGTCATCGTGTCAGATCAATCACGAAGAGCAGCGAGATGATGTGAGATGAAACGGAGCGGGCGCGGATTTGTTGTTCATGCGCCCGCGAGGATTCGCGAACATGACCGAGCGTTAATCAGGCCAACCGTGCCTGGGCCCATACTATTTCGATATACTCCCGGCACGACGGGGATCTCATGCAGGAACAGTTTCACTCCGCCCCGCCACGGCATTATCTGTGACAAGCCAAAGAACAAAATCATGGTATCTCTGTGGTGCATGGAGAAAAATTCGATAGCGGAGATGGTGAAAGACCCGGAGAACTTCAATACAGCACTGGTACCCTGCAAAGGATCGGACTGCCCCCGATGGGGTGAGCGTGGCGGGTGCATCATGCTCTGCCGGGTTGGGAAGGCTGGCAGGGAGTGATCTTCAGCAGCATAAACAACAAGCCCCGCTATTGAGATCTCAAAAATAGGTTAGTATCGCCGCCCCGCTCCGCATGCTTCGTGCACCTTCGGCGCACTCGCTCCCGCTTCGCGGACCGGCTCAAATGTTCTACTTTCCAAAATTAAGACGAAAAATGCCAGGTAAAGTTCAATTTAATATCTCATATCGCCATTATTGTTGGAACAAATTTTCTGAAAAGGAAATTTGTGAAGTGTATTCAACCAAGACATTATCCACCCCCGTAGTGTAGCGGTCAATCATGCAGGACTTTGGATCCGGCGACACCAGTTCGAATCTGGTCGGGGGTATCACCATCTTTCATTGCGAACCGTCAGCAAAAGGATATATTTTATACAATTATGCATGAAAGGAACATGAGATGAGTCGCGTCAAATTCCGGCTGCAGATTTACGTTATTATCCTGTTGAGCGTGATTGTTGCCGGCATGATCGGGTTCATGATGCTCGAAAATCTCTCACCGCTCGATGCGCTCTATTTTATTATCGTCACAATTGCAACGGTCGGGTTCGGTGACATCCATCCCCTGACGCCCGAAGGGAAAGTCCTGGTCATTTTCATCATCTTGGCCGGAGTCGGCTGTTTTGTCGGTGTGGCGGCGAACTCGATCGAATACATGATCGACGAACGCGAACGCACGCAGAGGCTTACAAAGCTGAACATGGTCGTCGGGGTCTTTTTTTCTGAAGTGGGGACAAAACTGCTGAAGAAATTCAGCGCAAAAGATCCCGGTATCGAAGGTATCCGCTCCGCCCTCATTGTGTCGAACCATTGGTCAGATGAGGATTTTTCCAAGGCAGCACTGACGCTCCGCCAGCACGTGTACTGTCTCGACTCCCGCACCATCCCTCTTGACGAACTCCACGCGTTTCTCACGCACCACAAAGGGTTCATGCTCGCGCTGCTCGAAAACCCCCAGCTGGTCGAGCATGACACATTCACCGATCTGCTCCATGCCGCGTTTCACCTTGCTGAGGAGCTGATCGCACGAGAGCGCCTCACCGACCTTCCCAGTACCGATTACAACCATCTCTCGGGGGATATCAACCGGGTGTTCGGGCTGCTTGTTCTTGAGTGGCTCACGTACATGCGGCACCTGAAGCAGCACTACCCGTATCTCTTCTCCCTTGCGATGCGCACCAACCCGTTTGATATGAACGCGTCGGTGATTGTCCAGTGAACTGCAAATTTTTTCCCTGTCTTCCCCCACACTTTTTTACGGTGCTCATGGGGATTTTTGCCGTTTCCAAACGGAAGGGCAGTTAAAAGAATTCAAAAAGAGAAGAGCTTTTGGCGCTGCTGTCTGCAGCGCGGGCCTTGTTAAGGGCAACAGGAAAAATGTCGAACCCTGTTTCCTGCAAGCCCCTCTCCGCCAGTCGCTGTCTGCCCATCCCCTTCCTTCCGGATCGATCCGTCATGACAGAGTTCCCCACCCGCGGGCGTCACCCCATGGCGGTGATGTGACATTAAAAAAAAGATTTTATCGTTTTATTTATCATTCAAATCATAATTCATTGATAAAGAAATAACATCATATTTTATATACTAGTTAATGCAGATAAGAAAAGGTAGGGATCGTTCACTTCATACAAAAGGGATGGGCTGACCCTGTTCTGATGTGAAACGGCCGGAATTCTGCATGATGGAGGACAGCAGGTATGACAATGATCAACACGGTATTCAAAGGTAAATGGGAGATACTCCCGATCGGGATATCCTTCCTTCAATCGCTCATCATTTCGTGGTTTATTATTCTGTTCCTTGAGGTCTATGGCATCTCATCGTCATTGAGACTGATGCTGGGTGCAGGTATTCTGTTTTTGTTTATTCTTCCGGTATTTCTTGTTTTCGAGGGTTTCCATTACACGACACCTAAGGTGGGTTTTTTTGTCCCTCTGGTGCTGTATGCCCTTGCCTTTCCCCTGCTTGACTCGCTGTTTTTCGATCTCAACAGGCTCTTCGATCTGACGGTAATCATCCCCAGTATCATCGGGGGTATTGGCTTTGGTCTCATCGGTGTCGGATCCTACCATATGAAAAGGAGCAGCCTCAACGCATTTATCTGGGCAACGATTGGAACGACCCTGATCTTTCTGTCTTCACCGGATATACTGCAGGCATTCCTGTATGTTATTTCCGGTGATCCATCGTTTGTCGGGAAATTTATTACGATATAACTTCCGGTCTCCAACCCAAAAAGGAACTAATTTTTTTTAAGATCTCCTGCCACCCTGTGCCATGGTGCTTTGCGGCACCTTACACCAACACGATCGCCATGCCTGCTGCCACAAAAAAGAGAACGACCCCGAAGGCGGCGAGCGGGATCGTGTAATTTTTAACAACCGTTGTCACATCATCACCGGTTGCCCGCTGGACGAGCCAGAAGTACGGGTCGGTCATGTACGAGACGATGCACGACCCCCCGCTGATGAGCAGGATGAGGGGGATGGGGTGGATCGATGCGGCGATGCCGGTGCCCGCGATGATCTCGCCGGTGATCACCGCAGTCACCACGCGGGAGCCCTGCGCAGTTTGGATGAGTGCTGCAAGCAGGAATGGAACAAGAATAGCGGGGAGTGCAAGAGTAAGCAGGCTGTATGCCTGCGTGCCAAGTGAGCTTGCACCGATCACTGCACCGAGTGCTCCCGCACCACAGAGATCGAAGATGATGACTCCCGCGTGTTTTGCTCCTGAAGTGAATGCACTTGTCCTGACCGTTCCTGGTGCGAATGCAAGTGCGGTCAGGACCCCGGCGAGCATTACGATCTGGATCAGGCTCGAAGGTGAGAGCCCGAAAAGTGCAATACCGAGAACCATCGCAAGCCCCATAACAATGAACGGGTACCATGCCCGTGCATGGTTCTGCGTTCCGGGAAGTCGTACCTGTTCATCAGGTTGTTGATCTTTTTCGGGCGTTCCGGCAAACCGGTGCCGCATCAGCAGGATCACACCGGCGAGCAGTACAAGGGAGATCGGGAGCATGTACAGGTCGAATACAATTGGCGAAATTGCCATACCTGGAATCGCGGAGAACAGTGCGATGATTACCGGTGTGGGATAGATAAGTGCAAACGAGATCAGGCTCCCGAGAGCCGCAGTGTAAAGTAACCCTTTAGCTCTCTCCTTATTGTTCCCAAAGCCCGAGATAACCGGGGTGAGGATCACAAATGCCGTGATGCAGCACATCAGGGGAATCGCAAGCAGGAAGCCGGCAAACCCGGAAAGAGCAAATGGTTTTTTCACCACAGAGCGGAGGTCTTGGATGATCTGCCCGATCTGGTGCTGCTCCTGCATCACCTTTGCAATCACGGCTCCGGCAAGGATCACAAGTCCGAGCAGTGCAAAGATCCTGCCCATGCCGGCAGTCGCACTGCGGACAAGGGTATCGAGCGGCATTCCTGAAGCGATGCCGAAGAAAAGGGCTCCGGAAAAAAGGACGAGGAATGGGGGGGTCTTGTACCGGATTGCAACAAACGAGATGAGTGCAATCGTTAAAAGAAAGATCAGGATGGAGTACATTGCATCTGCTGATTGTGGTACTCCAACACATAAAGAAGGTTCTCAAACCCTGCCGGTGCGAACAGCCCGTGGCCGGCGGGAGCAGATCCGCATTCTGCCTTGGAGAGCTTCCGCAGTTCCTTTTTTGAGAGCCGGGTACGGTCTTTCTCCATCTCTCTTTTTGGGCTGATCACGTCCGTCCGGAACGATGCGGTGGCGATATTGAACGCGGCATTCACATCGGCATGCTCAATCAAACCGCAGTGCGGGCACTCAAACCGCTTGCGGTACCTTCTGCCGAACCCCCCGCACCGGCTGCACCGTTTTGAGGTGTACGCAGGGTTCACGTAGATGACGGGGATGCCGGCCTTTTTTGCCTTGCGCTCCACCTGCCGCTGGAGGTGGAAGAATGATGCGTTGTCAAACGAAAATTCATAATAGTTCGATGATTCTTTCGGGGGGTCGATCCGGGTATTGAAGAGTTTTTCGAATTTGATGCCGGAACCAACCGACTCCGCAAACGATACGATCTGCCTGCTGATGGTGTGGATCGCACCCTTGATGATCGTGCGCTCACGGCTTTTGAGTTTTTTAAGTTTCCAGAATTTTCCCGATTTCCAGAGCTTTGTACAGTTTTTTAAACAATGACTGTGAACATACGGTGCATTTTTTCCCAGTTTCATGACTTTACCGCTGAGCGGGTCAGCAGCGACCGCCACATGCCCGGTGGTGTTTAAGTCAACACCGATCCAGCGGGTTACCAAAATCATGGTAAAATGAAATTCGATCACCAGTCCTTTGACGCTTGTTCATCCGCTGTACAACAATGCCGGATCTTCTGCTGTATCTGTTTTGTCCCCTCCTGCTCCTGATAATGAATAATCGCACGCTTTTCCATAAATACTTTTTTAAAAAAGCATGAAATTTTCGTGTTTTTTGAAAATAAAGAGTGCAACGCTACACAATCGCAATGTACGCAATAAGTGAGAGCAGGAATGCGAGCAGCAGCATGGCAAGCGAGAGCGGTGCAACGTAGATCAGCATCGCGTTCACGGTGCTGGCAAGCTGGGAGGTCCGGTTCGAGCCAAAGACGACGATGCCGTTGCAGCGTGCCGTGGCCGCCGAGACTTCCGCAGCTGAGAGATCTGCCATTGCAGCGCGGACTGTCTGCAGGACAAGCGGAAGGAATTCCGTGGGAGGAACATGCATGCCCACCGGGTTCTTGCCGCTGATGGTGTTTACCACGTGCGAGTCAGTGGTCATCACCTCAGCGGCATCCACCAGCTTCAGAACCTCGCTGAGCAGTACCTCCCGCATCCCCTGTGCCATATTGTTGCCGTCTATCAGGACGTATGCAGTCTTCTGTCCGCAGGTCTCGACCACAAGTGCCTGGATACCGAGATCGCCGAACCCCTGTTCGCGGGAGTACGGCACGGTCTGGTGGGCCACACCGATCGCAAACGGGTGAAGGTCCAGCCCCTGGCAGGCCTCCATCGCGGTTTCTGCCGCACGCTGGTACTCGGTGGCGGTGAGTGTCGCCGCATGCACCGGCGATGAGAGGTCGGTCATGCAGTTATGCGCATCCACGAATGCGACGTGGGAATACCAGCGGTGCCCCTCAGCCATGATCCCCATACCGATCGAAAAGTCAAGGTCCTCGGTGCGTTGCGGGGACCGGGTGGAGACCAGCAGGATCGCATCCCCGAACCGCTGGAAGAGCAGGTGTACCGAACCTGATGACAGCCGCCGGGACTGGGTTGCGGTGGGCACATAGACAAGGTCTGCTTTAGAGCCCCTTACCGCATCGATCACCTTGTGGATCTCGCTTTCCGAGACGAGGTTGAAGTCATGCGTTGCACACCCGTGCGGCACGAGCGTTTCCTCCTCAAAATTGTCGTGCAGGATCTTTGGCAGGTTGCCGCCGCCAACCTCCCCCATGGGCCCGGGGTGCAGGTTCGGGACGGTGAAAAGGATGTCATTCCCTTTCTTTCTGCGGAAAAAGAGGCTCACCTGCGGGACATAGATCTCCTCGCCGATCTCCCGGAAAAAGTCCTCCATCCCTCGGTTACCATCTGTCGTATGTGCGATAAAGGCGTTGATGAACGCGAGCCCGCGGATACCGAACGCCCGGTTGAGCGGGCGTTCGATCAGCCAGATCAGGAGGGCAAACCCCAGCCCGAAGACCGCGTGGAGGACGAGCGCAAAAATGCCAAATGCGGGCGAGAAGAGGAACATGCCGGCAAGTATGCCGACACCGCTCTGGGTAAAAGCAGGGACCAGCATGCGGGGGATCCGGTAATCAGCAATCGCCACGAGCACAAAAAGACGGAGCCCGAAGACAAACCCAAGCGAGATTGCATAGAAGAGGGAGACAGGTGCCACTCTGGAGATGAATGCGGCAAGTGTGATGATGACCCCAAAGACCGTGCAGCTGAGCGCGAGCAGCGCAGAGCGGTTCCATGTCATCGCCTTGCCACTGGACTCAATAAGGGGTTTGGTCAGGAAGAACCCGATGAACGCCGGCAGGGTGAATGCGATGGTACCCGAGAACGGCAGGTTTGAGACCGGAAGGATCACCCATGCCCGTACACCCACACCGTCTATCAGGAGCCCGAGGAATGCGATGAGGAAGAGCGACCGCTTCCATGAAGGTGCCGTGAAGATATACCGGGTCAGCTGCCCGAGTTTGACATCACCGCCGATTGCCATTACGCAAAACCCCCGAGCACGAGTTCACTACGGTCGGCAGTTTTCCGTATCTCTGCAGTTGCATACGTGATGGGGCGGGCATAAAATGGCGCGTCAAGGGTGAGGCTTTCATATTCCCCGCCTTCGCCTGCGAGGTTGATCCGGTGGCGCGAGGCGACCGTTTGTAACCGGCGGATCAGTCCGTCATCGATGTGTGCCCCGAGAAAGCTCTCGTCGAGCCCTCCTGCGGCTGTCACGACAATGATGGCATCCATCCGCCCCGCCACCTCAGAAAGGAGCGCTTTTGTGTCCATCTGCCAGAGTGGTGCATAGACTTCCAGCGACAGGTTTTTTGCAATTGCCGCGATCCGGTCGTTCTGGTAGGCGGAGGCGATCGCGCCGACAATGATCCCGTCAACCGGCAGGCAGGAAAGGCCCTGTTCGAGATCAGCAAGCTCCACCTCTTTTCTGCCATGCGTACGGACCTCGACATACTTCATTCCTGCCACCCGCGCGATGACTGCCACCGCATCGAGGTTTGCCGAGTGGAACATGAAGGACTCGCGGTTCTCCGGCCGGACGGTGACAAGAAACCCGACCTCCTTTCCGGAATCGATCGCTTTCTGGCATGCGAGGATCGAGTCCTTTCCGCCTGAGGTGAGCGCCGCCCAGCTCATGCGAACCTCTGTTCCCCGGGCTCATCCGGCGCCCCGAAATGGCGACAGAACCGCGCCAGCATTGCGTCCCAGTCCGGCAGGTGTGTCTGGCAGCCGGGGTGCTCGACGACAAACGATGCAGTGACCGTCCCGACCCTGCAGCAGTTGGGGAGTGCATACCCGCGGGCATACGCGGTGAGGAAGCCGGCACGATAGGAGTCTCCGGCACCGGTCGGGTCAGACAGGCGCACCGGGACGGCTGGCACAAATGTTTCTTTCCCGTCATGGTAGAGCATGCTGCCATCCCCGCTCATCGTAAAGATGGCGGTCTCAACCCGCCCGATAAGCGCTTCCTTTGTCATCCCGAGCGTCCTGCACATCCCCTGCACCTCGTGCTGGTTTGCAAACAGGATGTCGGTGTTGGAGATGATCGAGTCGAGCTGCCCTTTTGAGTACCAGAACACGTCCTGCCCCGGATCGAATGAGACAAAACCGCCCTTTTCTGCAACCCGGCAGTTGAAGTCTGGATCAGCCGTTGCCATGTGGACGAACGGGAGTGAAGGGGCTTCTTCTGTGTTTGTGGCAAATGCCTTTGAGGCGCCCCATTCGAAAAAGGTCATCTGGTCGCCGCCCTCGTCAGTAAACATGAACGCCGTCGGGGTATGGGTTCCGGGCACAAAAAAAAACTGCTGCCGGATACGGAGACGTTTCATCCACTGGTCATAGTCTGTCCCTGAAAAGTCATCACCGACGCAGGATACCAGCGTGCAGGGTTCGCCGAGCATCGCGATGCCTGCCGCGATATTTGCCGCACCGCCCCCAAAAAAGATCTTCCGGTCGGTGATATGCGTCGATGTGTTTTTGTCCGGCAGGTGGTGGACGGTGGATATATGATCGATTGCGGTATGCCCGACAACGTGGATCATATCTCCTGCACATCCACCAGTTTGAGCGGGACGTCCCGCAGCGCCTTACCAATGACGGATTTTGCGATCCTTTCCGCATGCTCTTTTGACTCTGCCCGGAATACTTTCATCTCCAGCGAGAGCCCGACAAGCCCCGTGTCTGCAACGACGATCGCGCTGGAGAGTTCCCCCTCGCAGTGCGGGCAGGAGAGCATTCCCGCTTCGACTTCCACGTATTTCGCTGACGGGTTCAGCCTTTTTCCCGCTTCGCTGATCGCAATCCCGATCGCATCATCAAGCGATTTTGCGTCCCGTATGACCCACGCAGATTCGAGGGTTACCAGATAGTCAGGCACGCTCATCCTCTCCCAATTCACCATCGTTCGTAATGCACATGATCAGCAACCGCCATACGTTCGGTGAGTGCACAGGGGGGATGGCCCTTTCCGATAGCGAGCAGTGAGACAGGCCGTATGTGCTGGGGCAGGCCGAGAACCGAACGGACCTCCTCCTCATCAAACGCGCCTGTCCAGCACGAGTGAATGTTTTTTGCGTGTGCTGCAAGCATCATATAGGTGCCGGCAATCGTTGCGTCCTGCACCGCGTACAGGATTCCCCGCTCCCCATAACGGGACATCGAGCGGACGTAGTTTGCGCAGACCACAAGGATTGCTGCTGCCTGCCTGATGTGCTCCTGTTCAAATGCTGCCTCCCTGAGTTCCATCCTGACATCTTCGTCAGTTGCAATCACCACGTCCCATGCCTCGAGATTACCGGCGCTCGGGGCGGTGCCTGCACAGGCAAGGATATAGGTGATCTCCTCATCGGGAATCAATTCAGGAGTATAGTCCCGCACCGAAGACCTGCTGGTCAGAAATCCCAGGAATTCAGAGGAGTCCATGTTCCGCCAGTACCTGCCACGCCTGTTGTGCAGATGTTGTTGAGGCACTGATAGCAGCAGCAATTTTTTCCGAGGCCTGGTCCGGCTGGTTGCTCTCAAGGAGGGATATCGCCTCGTTCAGGGCGTTGATCGCCCTGACGAAATCCTGCTGGTTCGTGCTGTTGTGTGCGAACTGGAGTTCGGAGCGGACGGATTCCATCAGCATGAGCAGCATGCGCCTGCCGCCTGCCCGCTCCTGCCCGGAAAAACCCGAAAGCGCCATACAGAGCTGGGATGCAATGATCAGCTCTGACTTTGCCCGTTCGCCAAACTGGTAACTTTTCACTGCGGTAGGAAGATCCATACTCACCATGGATATTCTCCATAAAAGATTGTTTTCATTATAAAAATTTCACCTGCCATCTGAAAAAGGAGGTTGGATAATCCGGGAGTTTGAAGATCCCTTTATAGTATTATTGAAACGTTGTGGGCAGCGGTTCCCGTTCATTACCGCGCAGACTTCTGCTTGGTGCCCAGCGCCGACACTTTTGCACGGCGCATCCGGCGCCTGATCAACGGGTTGCCGGTTCTTTCGGGAGTGCCCCGGTCTCCCCCGCGGCTGCCGCCCCGGCCGCCTCGTCCCCCGCGCCCGCCGCCACGCCTGCCTCCGCGGCGACCGCCAAACTGTTGTTCGGCCGCCTCGTCAACCTTCTTAACATTTGCTCCCTGCTTGAACCGCTGGTTCGGCCCCGGGGTCTTGAGCTCCGCCTCTTTTTTCGGGACAAGCCTGATCTGCCCCTTGACGCCCTTCACCTGTGCCCAGATGGTGGTTCCTGTCTTGCCCATGCTTAAACTCCTTATCTAATTCTGCCGTGCTGCTGATAAATGTTCGCGCCAGAGCCGGCTATCCCGTAAGAACCCCCTTTTTCTTTTAAAAAGTCATCTGGATTTTCCAGCGATCATTCGGTCGATTTCACGTTTGAGTATTTCGCTGACCATTTTGCCATCAACCGAGCCCCGGACCTCCGCCATGACCACGCCCATGAGCGGGCCCAGTGCAGCTTTGCCCTTCTGCGCCACAAAGTCTGCACGGTCCGCAACAATCGTTTTTATGATTGATTCGAGTTCATCGCGGGATACTGCCGGGGCAAGTTTTGCGATCGCATCGTCCAGCGTGGTACCCGACGCAACAGACCGGAGGAGATCCGGTATCGCCTCCTTTGCTGTCCTGCCTTTTTCCACCGCATGCCAGATACCGAGATATGTGTCATCAGAAATGTTCTGTATCTTTACGCCCTCCCGGCGGAGCTCCGTCGTTGTTGAGAGAATCGTGAACGCGGCAAGTTTGGGTTTTATCCCTTCACCGACAGCACGTTCAAACAACGGTAGTTTTCCCGATGATGCCAGCTTGGCAGCATAATTCGGGCCAATCTCATACTTCAGCGAGTAGTGCTGTGTTTTTGTGGTCAGCAGCTCCGGCACAACAACCGCTTCCCATCGCTTCTGATCGATCATCACCGGCAGCACGTCGGTCTCCGGGTACATCCTGGCAGCGCCGGGGAGCGGGCGCATGTAGGCAGTGCTCCCGCCTTCGAGCATCCTGCGTGTCTCTTCCGGGATGCCGTCAAGTGCCATCGTTGCCCGGTGGATGACCTGGCGGCAGGCGCAGGCTGCCTGCTTCCCGCCCGCACCGGCAACGATCACGATGCAGTCCTGGCGTCCTGCATCCATATGGTTCCGGAGCACCTCGACTTCGTCACCATTGATCCCGTACGCCGGCAGTTCGTCCGTGTGGAAAATTCCCCCTACCCCGCAGACTTTCGCATAATCGGAGATCTCGCTACCAAGCCGGCGGCCGGGCTGGATCTCCCTGCCGGCAAGCCCGGCAAAGCCCCTCAGTTTAATTGCGTAGATTTTTTTTGCACTCTTCAGGATCGAAGATTTTGTATCCCTGAAGAGCTCAGTGGCGTTTTTCACATCATCCGGGCTGGCCGATGCGCCCCGCTGTTTCAGGTCGTCCCGGATCGCGAGGAGGGCTCCCTGCCGCTGCACCTCGCGTCTCACGACTTCTGAAATGAGGTCAAGCTCCTGCACGCCCTTGATCTCCACGCGTGCCCCGCCGGCGATCGAAATATTCACGTCCTGCCGGATCGTCCCGATCCCGCGCTTCACCTTTCCCGTGGAGCGGAGCACCATGCCAATGTATTCTGCCACCTCCCGCACCTCTTCCGGGGTGTGCATGCAGGGCGAGGTGGTGATCTCGACAAGCGGGATCCCGAGCCGGTCAAGGGAGAAGGTATCGTCCTTCACCCGCTGTGCGGCCTCCTCCTCAAGGCAGATCGTCTCGATCCGGCCCCCGTCCGGGAGCGCTCCGTTGATTGCGACAAGCGCCGTGCGCTGGAACCCGCTCGTGTTGGAACCGTCAATCACGAGTTTCCGCATGGTGTGTATTTGCGGGATGGGCGTCATCGAGAACATCTTTGCAATCGTACAACAGACAGAGAGCGCCTCTTCGTTCAGCGGTGCGGGCGGCTCCTCATCGTTCTCGACAAGGCAGGTGGTGTCGTAGGTGTAGTACCGGAACTTCCGCTCGCGCTTCATCTCCTCCTTTGCCGCCCGGTCGATCTCACCCATTTCGCTTTCGGTCGCCCGCAGGTACCGGAAAAATTCTCCTGAATGGTCGGCCGTGTCGCGCAGCGAGGTCGGACAGGAGCAGAAGAGCTTCTCTGTTGTGTCCAGCTGCTGGTGGATCTCGATCCCGGCGACAAGGCCGATCGCCTTATAGTCCATGGAAACTCCTCCGGTTCCATTCGCCGGCGAGATCGGTCTGCATCAGTGCAGCTGCCTTATCCGGGTCTTTCTCGTTGCCCAGCACCCACATCAGCTTGACCAGTGCCACTTCGGGGAGCATGTCGCCGCCTTCAATAACCCCGGCATGTAAGAGGTCCCGCCCGGTGTCATAGACACGGTCGCACACCCTCCCGTGCATGCACTGCGAGGTCATGACCACCATCGTCCCGCCATCGATCAGGGCCCTGACCGGGGGGATCAGTCCTGTGCTGACATGGCCGAGCCCTGTGCCGGAGAGCACGAGCCCCCGGTATCCCTGGCAGGCGGTGAGGATCCCGGGCGCCATTCCCGGGTAGAACTGGACGAGCCCGCAGCGTTCCTCAAGTTTTTCATGGAGTTCCAGGGAACGGGTGCCGCGCTGCACTGCATGGGGCTCAAGGGTAACCTCGCGGGAGGGGAATGAGACGGTGCCCAGCGGCGGTATCCCGATGCTCCGGAATGCGTCGCGGCGCGACGTGTGCATCTTGCGCACCCGGGTGCCCCGGTGGATCGCACAGCGGTCGTCATTCGTCGTTGCATGCATCACCACCGCCACCTCCCCGAGATCGCTCGTCGCCGTGCTTGCTGCGCAGACCGCGTTCATCGCGTTGTCGCTGGAGGGGCGGTCGGCGGATCGCTGTGAGCCAACAAAGACAACCGGCACCGGTGTGTCAAGCATAAAGCTCAGCGCCGATGCGCTGTATGCCATGGTATCTGTGCCGTGGGTGATGATGACACCCGACACACCGGACCTGATCTCCTCATATACCGCACGGGCAAGATCCTGCCAGATTGCCGGGGTCATGTTCTCGGACAGGATCGTTGAGATCGACCTCGTCCGGTAATTTGCCACGCCTGCGAGTTCCGGGATCGCCGATACAATTTCACCTGCGTCGAACTGGCTTGTTACCGATCCGGTCCGGTAATCGATCCGGCTTGCGATGGTGCCGCCCGTTGATACGATGGAGAGGTCGGGGAGATTACGGTCCGGTGTTACTTCGAGCCTTTTTACCGGGACAGGTGCCGGACGTTCAACAAACGTGCAGGAGTGCGGATCCACACCGATGTTGTACCCGGATTCGAGCTTTATTACCGCCATGCCATCTCGGCAGGTGATAAAGGTTCCGGTTTTTCCCTGCCCGCCGGCTTCACAGGTAACGAGATCTCCGGAAACAAACTTCGGATTTATGCTACCAGCCTCCGGGCTTCGGCAATCAGCTCGTCCTTTGCCCGTGCGAGCCGTGCGAGCCGCTCATCGATGAGCGCAGAATCGGTGTCAAGCTGCTTTTTGCATTCTTCTATTGCGATCTTGGTTGCGAACGGGGCCGGACCACCGGGGGCCTTGCGGAGCGCGACGGAATAACTGACATCCAGCACCTCATCGATCTGCTGCTGCGTGAGCCCTTTTGCGGTAAGCGAGATGCCGGCCCCGAGCTCCTGCGCCGCCTCGTCCAGCGTGCCAAGCGAAAGGTTCCCCTTCTGCACCGCTCTCCCAACAATATTGTGGGCGGTGCGGAACGGGAGCCCGTAGCTGCGCACGAGCGTATCGGCGAGTTCAGTTGCCGTGGAGAACCCCTTGCCTGCCTCCTCCCTCATCCGTGCGGTCTCAAACGTCGCACTGGAGAGCATATCAATCAGCAGGCGCAGGCTTTCCTTTGCATCCCGCATCCCGCGCCATATGTTGGGGGTGAGCTCCTGCAGGTCCCGGTTGTAGCTCATCGGGAGCCCTTTGACCGTGAGGAGCGCGCCGGTATACGCGCCGAACACCGACCCGGTCTTTGCGCGCATGATCTCGGCAATGTCCGGGTTCTTTTTCTGGGGCATGATCGACGAGGTCGAACAGAATGCGTCATCAAGAGTGACAAACTGTACAAACGAGGTGCTCCAGATGATGAGATCCTCGCAGAGCCGGCTCACGTTCGCCATCAGGATGGAGAGGTCAGCGAGCGCTTCCAGCGCGAAGTCACGGGTTGCCACTGCATCCATGGTGTTTTTCACCAGCCCCTCAAACCCGAGGAAACGTGCGGTGAGTTCCCGGTTGATGGGGTAGCCGGTGGAGGCAAAGGCTGCTGCGCCGAGAGGGGACTGGTTTACCCTGATATACGCGTCCCTCAGCCGGTCAAAGTCCCGGGAGAATGCCTGTTCATAGGAGAGGAGGTGGTGGGCAAGGGTGGTCGGCTGGGCGAGCTGCAGGTGGGTGAAACCGGGCATGACGCTGTCGATATGCTGCCCTGCAAGGGCGACCAGCACCTCGCGCACTTTGAGGAGGGCGGCCATCTGTTTCAGGATATCGTCGCGCAGCTTCATCCGGATGCAGGTGGCGACCTCGTCATTGCGCGAACGCCCCATGTGCATGCGCCCGCCAACCTCCGCACCGACCGCTTCGGTAAGGATGGACTCGATGCCCGCGTGGACGTCCTCGAACCGGTCATCGAACGCCTCGTCAGGAACCCCCTCGTCATGGAGTTCCAGGAGTGCCGGGAGGAGATGTTTTGTGATATCGCGATCGATGATCTTCTGCTTGTCAAGCATCAGCACGTGGGCGATGTCCACAAGCACATCTGCGTCGGCAATACAGCGGTCTGCACGCATCGATGAGAGGAACCGCATCATCTCCCCGGTCCTCTCCCCGGAAAGGCGCCCCAGCCTTACAACGTCGGTTCGCATCCGTTCACCATCCGGTTTGTCATCGTTTACCTATGGGTTGCGGATTGATTAAATCCACGCCTTTCGTGCGGCAAGCTCGATCGCCCTCTGCACCGATCCACGGGGGATGATGGTCGCTACCGGCACATGGACGAGCTGCTCGATAATGCTTGACACAATCGGGGCGCATACGATCGCTATCGCACCTTCGCGTTCTGCCCGCACTGCCGCGACAATCGCATCCTCCATGGTGTGGACAGGGTATTCGCGGACCCGCATGCGGTGCCCGTCAATCTCGGCGACCCGCTCCTCCACGCTCTCCAGTACCGGGCGGGCGGCGATCAGCCCGATGAATGTCTCGTCCCCGATATGGTAGAGGTGGCGCAGGGCGCGGATGATGGCACGGAGCGTACTCAGGTTCGGGGAACGTTTTCCATGCAGGAGTTTGTACAGCGAGCTCGGGGAGATCCCGCTCTTTTCCGAGAGCTCCCGCACGCTGATCCGGAGGTCATGCTTCAGGAGAGTGTTCAGCGCCAGGACAAACTCCTCATCTGAGCTCAGTGCCGCGCGCATGAGCCGGTCGATCGGGTCTGATTGTGCCATATCATAGATACAATTGTGATAATTCCTGAAAAATTTTTTTATTATTGTGCTAACCTGGGGCAGGAAAAATTTCCCGTTCGTGGACATTTATCGGATTATCAGCGTCCATTTTCGCATTTTCTCTATATAATTTATCACAAAAAGACAGAAAAAATGTCCAGATAGCAGTATTTTAATTATTGACCGGACAACACTGCGCGTATGAAAACGCTTAAGGTAACCACGATCGTGCTCATCACGATTGCACTTATTCTCCTCACTGCCGGCTGCACGCAGCCGGCGGGCACATCTGGCAATGCAAGTGTCAATATCCTGTACAGCAAAGGGGTCGGGCCGCTTCCGATGCTCCTTGCCACAAACCAGATTGACGGGTACATCGCGTGGCAGCCGTTCGTTGCTGTGGCTGCAGAAAGCAGGATTGGAAAGGTCCTTGTGTATTCAGGGGATCTCCCCCCAGCGGGGATGTGGAAGGACCACCCCTGTTGTGCCCTGTTCGTGCGGGACGACTTTATGGCGAAAAATCCCGACATTGTCAACGCGATCAGTGCGCTGACCATCGCGTCGACCGATTACATGAATGCCCACAAGGAAGAATCCGGCGAGCTCGTTGCTGACTGGATCGCGGGCAAAGGGAACCTGACCTATGGAAACGTCACGGTATCTTCAATCGCTGTCGTCCACTCCGCGTTGCCCACCGTGAAGTACACCACCGACCCCTCGCCCTCATGGATCAACGGTACCACCAAATTCGTGAGCGCCCAGATCGATCTTGGGTATATCACCGCCAACATCAGGAATGCGACACCCGAACAGCGGACAGCGATGATCTTCAACTTCGGACCGTACCATACAGCACGGAAGATGGTTGACGACAAAAAAGTCGTAACACCTGCAAAGCTGGACAAACCGTTTGCGATCGGGTACCTCAACGGGGATATGCATTCGGCATCCCTCATCGTTGCGGTCAAGAAATACCAGTACTTCAACGACACCTACGGTGTGGCGCTTGTACCCAGAGACCCGGCCCAGTCCAAACCCGAGCTCTGCGACCTTGTGGTCAACGGGCAGAAGGTGGCCGAGGTCAAGCTGATCGGGGGCGACGCCGGCCCGCAGGTCACCCAGCTGGCGGCCACAGACACCGTCCAGATGGGATATATCGGGACACCCCCGGAACTCGCTGCCATTGACAAGGGCATACCCATCAGGATCCTTCACCCGCTCAACACGGAGGGTTCCGGGGTTGTTGTTGCTGCCGGCGCCCCGGCCAGCAACTGGACGTCCTTTATCGCGTGGGCGCAGCAGAGATCTGCCGAAGGCAAACCCCTCGTGATGGCAAACCCGGGCAAAGGATCCATCCAGGATGTCATGCTCAAGTTTGCACTCAGGGACAGCGGCATTACGATCAAAGAAGCCTCATAACAGGCAATTTCTGCTGTGTGCAGTGAATACACCTGCAGAAATGAAACAACATTAATCCTTTTTCACAGCAAGCGGTACACTCAATGGGTTTTATGAAGCGTGGCGGCGGGCATGAGGGGCTCCTGCACCCCCATACGTTCCTGAAAGTGATCCTGCCGCTGGGAATAATTATTTTGTGGGAGATCTGTGCAATTCTTCTCAATAACGAGTTCATACTCCCGAAGCTTGAATCGGTTTTTGTGGTCCTGCTCTCACCGACTGCTGACATCCTCGGGTATGGCAACCTGATCACCAATGCTTTTTTCAGCCTTGAAAGGGTCATCCTCGGCTTTTTGATCGCCGCAGGGCTCGCGATACCGCTGGGTATCAGCATGGCACGGTCAGATTCTATATATGATTTTTTCGATTCCACCATGCAGCTCCTCCGCCCTATTCCGCCTCTTGCCTGGGTGCCGCTGGCCCTCGCATGGTTCAAGATCGGGCTCGCATCGATGGTCTTCATCATCGCACTCGGTGCGTTCTTCCCGATCCTCCTCAATACCCTTGACGGGGTGAAAAGCGTAAAGCGAAACTGGATCGAGTCCGCGGAGATCCTTGGCGCAAACCAACGCCAGGTGATGCTCAAGGTGGTCCTTCCCGGGGCGGCACCCACGATCTGGACCGGGCTCCGTGTCGGGTTCGGTATCGCATGGATGTGCGTGGTCGCTGCCGAGATGATGCCGGGCACCAACTCAGGGCTCGGGTACCTGATCATGTCCTCCTACAACTGGGGGCAGGTGCAGGTGATCATTGCAGGAATGATCGTGATCGGGCTGATTGGGATCGGGTTTGACTACCTGTTCAAAGTGATCGACCGGCGCTCATTTTCGTGGAGGGTGCTTGAGAGATGACACTGTTAATCGACCACCTCACAAAGGAGTTCGTAAAAAACAGCGATGAACCGGTGGAAGTACTTGTCGATATCAGTGTTGAAGTCATGGACGGGGAGTTCATCTGCATTCTCGGGCCCAGCGGGTGCGGGAAGACAACGCTCCTGCGCATCATCGCCGGGCTCGACCACCCGACATCCGGCACTGTGCGGATCGACGGGACCGTAATTGACCGCCCCAACAGGAAGCTCGGGATGATCTTCCAGGACTATTCGCTCTACCCCTGGCGCACGGTCAACGAGAATATCGCTTTTGGTCTCGAACTGCAGGGAGTTGCAGAAGGACAGCGGGCTGCAATCGTCCGGAACTACCTTGCCCTGACCGGGCTCTCTGAATTCGGGACCAGCTACCCCTACGAGCTCTCGGGAGGGATGCGGCAGCGTATCGCCGTGGTGCGGGCGCTCGCCGTTGATCCCAAAGTCCTCCTGATGGACGAGCCGTTCGGGGCCCTCGATGCACAGACCAGAAACAAGCTGCAGTACGACCTCCTCGACATCTGGGGCAAGACAAAAAAGACGATCCTGTTTGTCACCCATAGTGTGGATGAAGCGGTCTTCCTTGCTGACCGGATCCTCGTTCTCACCCCGCGCCCCGGCCGGATCTGCGATGTAACACCGGTCGATCGCCCCCACCCCCGTGACCGCACCAGCGTGGAATTTGCACAGATCCGGCGGCACGTTCTCGACATGATCAACCAGCCGAAATGTTCCCTCTCGTAAGGTTTAATACGCCACATCTCCATTTTATTAAAGCAGTTTACGATATCGTATGGCATGAATCTCTGATCCCTTTTTGGATTTTTATGCCCAGCAACGATGGTTAAAAGGAGTGGGACGCGATGGTAAGAAAACCAGGAAAGATGTACAGGAACATTTCAAAGAAAGCCTACACGCGCCGTGAGTACATGGGCGGGGTTCCAGCAAGCAAGATCGTACAGTTTGAGATGGGAAACCTCGCACAGGAGTTTCCGACACAGGTCGATCTGGTCATCGAAGAGGCGTGCCAGATCCGTCACTCTGCGCTCGAAGCCGCACGCATCAGCATCAACCGCAGGCTGATGAAGGAGGTCGGCAGGGCGAATTTCCACTTCAAGGTCCGTGTCTATCCCCACCATGTCCTCCGTGAGAACAAGCAGGCGACCGGAGCCGGTGCGGACCGTGTGTCGGAAGGGATGCGCCTTGCGTTCGGGAAGGCGGTCGGGACTGCCGCACGGGTCGCCTCAGGCCAGCGCATCTTTACCGTCTTTTCAACCCCCCCGTATCTCGAAAAGGTGAAGGATGCACTCCGCCACGGCGGGCACAAGCTCCCCTCCTCCTCTCACCTGAAGATCTCGACGATCAAGGTGAGCGGGAGAATTGTCGCACCAAAGTTTGCAGAAGAGAAGGTTGTCGCGGCACCGGTTGCCGCAGTCGTCGAGGAACCCAAGGAGAAGGAAGCGGCGAAGGGTCCTGAAGAGCACAGGGGCGGCAGGCCGGCAAAGGGCAGGGAGCCGGCAAAGGGTGCTGAGGAAAAGAAGGCACCGGCAGCTCCCGCGGCAAAGGCTGCCGAAGAGCCGGCAAAGGGCGGCAGGCCGGCAAAAGGCGGGAAAGACAAGAAATAATTGCTCTTTTCAATTTTTGATCTGTTTTTTGTCTGTCTGACCATTCTTTTTATACCCTGCCCTGCACAGGATGACCTGTATCTCTCTTTTGTGTGGAACATTCCGGCATCCAAATGATTATGTCTGCTCTTTTCTCACTACTGTTGATGGGCACCTCTGACCGATCAGCAATCCTCCGGGCGCTGGGCCGGGCAACCGCCGATGCACTTCGCGAAGCGGTGATCCGCCTCCCCCCGGATGTAAAGCGTGCCCTCGTGTGTGCGGCAGCAGCGGAGACAAACCCGGTTGCACAGGGCGAATTCCACAACATCGTCCGGAATATTGAACAGGCAGAAACTCATGGCGTCCCGCTCTGCCAGGATACCGGCGTTCCGGTCGTGTACCTTACGATACCGCCTGATGTCCCCCTGACCACTGACCTGTACGGTGCGGTCGCAGAGGGGGTGCGCCTCGCCACCAAAGAGGTCCCGCTGCGCCCGAATGTCGTGGATGCGCTCACGAGGCATAACTCAAATGATAACACCGGTGCCGGCATGCCCGCCATCCATGTGATGCCGGGAAGAAAATTTTCCGTCACCGTGCTGCCCAAGGGAGCAGGGGCGGAGAATGTCTCGCGGATCGCGATGCTGCTCCCGTCGCAAGTGGACCAGATCGAGAGGTTTTTGGTCGAGACGGTGCTGCTGGCTGAAGGCAGGCCCTGCCCCCCCGTTGTGCTCGGTGTCGGGATTGGCGGGACGTTCGATGGTGCTGCGGCACTCGCCAAAGAGGCGCTCCTGCTCCCCATCGATGAGATGACTGCATTCGAACAGCATCTCTGCGATGCGGTGAACCGGCTCGGGATCGGCCCGATGGGCCTTGGCGGGGATACGACGGCTCTTTCTGTCAAGGTGAAATTCGCTGCATGCCATACGGCGTCGCTCCCGGTGGCCGTGAACGTCCAGTGCTGGGCATGCCGCAGGGCAACCGTGGAGGTGGAGCGATGACCGTGCAGCTCCACACGCCCCTCGGTGATGAGGTGCTTGCGCTCCATGCCGGCGACCATGTTGAACTGTCCGGGCTGGTGTACACGGCACGGGACGAAGCCCACCTGCGGATGCACAACGAGGGCATTCCCTTTGATTCGGAGGGTGCAGCAGTCTACCACTGCGGCCCGGTGATCCACAACAACCGGGTCATCGCAGCCGGTCCCACAACCTCGGCACGGATGAACACGCTCACGAAGTTCCTCCTTGACCGGGGGGTACGGGCACTGATCGGCAAAGGGGGGATGAGCGGCACGGTACGCGAACAGCTCCGCGGGAGGGGGGTCTATCTTGCCTTTACCGGCGGCTGTGCTGCGCTTGCCGCTTCCCACATGACGCTCCGCGGGGTCTTTTTTGAAGACCTTGGCATGGCAGAAGCCATCTGGATCATCGAACTTGACCATCTCCCCCTTGTGGTGGGAATCGATGCGCAGGGGAATGATATCTTTGAATCAGTGAGGGCACGTGCGAACAAGGAATTCGGGCGATACAGCAAGGTGCAGGGACTATCTGATAAATAGGTTTTTTTCATCAGGGTATGCACATACTACGGTAGGACGCATCACATGAAACTCGCCATTGACGAGACCCGGTGCAAGGGCTGCAACCTCTGTACTAAAGTGTGCCCGTATAAGATTTTTAAGGAAGGAAAAAAACCCAACCGCCGGGGCATTGTGGTGCCGGAACTCGACCGCCCCGAGCGCTGCGCGAACTGCCGGCTCCAGTACCTGTACGGGAGGAGGTTGTGTGGTGTCTGCGAGCTCACCTGCCCTGACCAGGCGATCCATTGGGAGGAGGAGCAGCCCTATGAACCCAAAAAGGTGGCGATTGAATATTGAAAAG